>Ga0207684_10003346_pt1 | contig 15716 bp, 9 predicted proteins | sample KBSK5501metaG_FD_184342 | JGI IMG/M metagenome (GOLD analysis project Ga0207684, IMG submission 184342) | Corn, switchgrass and miscanthus rhizosphere microbial communities from Kellogg Biological Station, Michigan, USA - KBS K5-50-1 metaG... | ecosystem: Host-associated > Plants > Roots >...
CACACGCTGGCCCTCGAGGTGACCGGCCGCCGTGATCCGCTGTCGCTCGGGAACACGGTGAGCGTAGACGGCTTCGAGACGCTGCCGAATTGATCGGGACGGCCATGAACCTTCAACGATTGCGTCAGATGGACCTCGGCGAGATCGCCGTCCGGAGCCGGATGGAGGCTTCGAAGTGGTTGGACCGGATGGGCCCGAGCGCGCCGAGGCGCTCTCCCCTCTGGAGCGGCACCGCGTCCGGCCCCTGGCGGGAGGCGTTCCGGGAAGGCTCCCCGCGCCGCTTCTTCGCAGGCGCCGTCGACGAGCGCACGCCGGCCCTTCTCGCTCGCCGCGTCCCGGAGGCCGTGCGGGACGTGCTCGCCGGCGCCGAGCAGGCGGTGACGAGTCGCTTCGACCTTCTCGGCTACCGAGCGCTTTCGTTCGGGGATCCGGTCGACTGGCATCTCGACCCGGTCTCGCGGCGGCGGGCGCCGCTCGCGCACTGGAGCCGCCTCGATCCTCTCGACACCGCCGCCGTCGGGGACAACAAGGTCGTATGGGAGCTGAACCGGCACCAGTGGCTGGTGGCTCTGGGGCAGGCCTACCACACGACGCGGGACGAGACGTACGCGGATGCGTTCGCCGCCCAGGTCGGCGCCTGGCTCGAGGCCAACCCCCGCGGCCATGGCATCAACTGGACGAGCAGCCTCGAGGTTGCGTTGCGCCTGGTCGCCTGGTGCTGGGCCCTGGTGCTCCTCCGCCGCTCGCCGGCGCTCAGCCCCCGCCTGTTCGCGCGGATGAGCGCGTCGATCGAGGAGCACGCCACTCACGTCGAGAGATACCTCTCCCACTACTTCTCGCCCAACACGCACCTCACCGGCGAGGCCCTGGGGCTGTTCTACGCGGGCGTCGTGTTCCCGGAGATGCCGGCGGCCAGGCGCTGGCGCGAGCGTGGCGCCGGCATCCTCGTCGACGAGATCGCCCGACAGGTGCTCCCGGACGGGGTGTACTTCGAGCAGTCGACCTGCTACCAGCGCTACACGGTGGAGATCGCTCTGCACTTCCTCGTGCTGAGCGCCCGCAACCGGCTTCCCGTGCCCGCCGTCGTGGGCGAGCGCCTGCAGGCCATGCTCGACTTCCTGCTCGCCGTCCGCTCTCCCGGGGGGCGGTCGCCGCAGATCGGCGATGCCGACGGCGGATGGCTCCTGCCCCTGGCCCGGCGCGCGCCCGACGATCTGCGCGGGGTCTTCGGCATCGGCGCGGCGCTGTTCGCCCGGGCCGACTACGCGTGGGCATCGGGAGGGATCGTGCCCGAGGTGCTTTGGCTGCTGGGCGCCGCGGGCGCCGACGCCCTCGACTCGCTGCGGGCGGAGCCCCCCCGGACGGCGGCTTCGCGGCTGTTTCCCGACGGGGGATACGCGGTGATGCGGGACGGTTGGGGCGAGGATGCTCACCAGCTCCTTTTCGACGTGGGGCCGCTCGGCTGCCCGGCCACCGGCGGCCACGGCCACGCCGACCTGCTGAGCATCCAATGCTCGCCCTTCGGCCTCCCGTTCATCGTGGATCCGGGGACGGGAACCTATGCGGACGAGGTCTGGCGCACCTACTTCCGCAGCACGGCCGCCCACAGCACGGTGACAGTCGACGGCGCCGGTCAGGCGGTGTCGGCCGGACCGTTCGTCTGGCGGCATCGGCCCCGGGCGCGCCTGCGCCAGTGGCGGTCGACCGAATCCTACGATTTCGCGGACGCCGAGCACGACGCCTATCTCCGGATGCCCGATCCCGTCCGCCATCGGCGGCGCGTGCTCTTCGTGAAGCCGCGGTACTGGGTCGTACTCGACGAGCTGGAGGGGGCGGAAGCCCATCGGGTGGAGCTGCGCTTCCAGTTTGGGCCGGTGACCGTGGAGCGGGAGGCGGGCTCCTGGGTGCGGGCCACGGCCGGCGGGCGCGGGTTGCTCCTGTGCGCGTTCGCCGCGGTCCCGCTCTCGACCCGGGTGAGCCGGGGAAACCGGCAGCCGATGGAGGGCTGGTTCTCACCGGAGTACGGCCAGTGCCGGCCCGCGCCGGTGGTCGTCTATTCCGCCAGCGCCTCCCTCCCGCTTCGGATCGTGACGCTGCTGCTGCCGTCCGCCGACCCCTCGGCCTCTCCTCCCGACGTGAGCCCGCTCCGGCACGACGACGCGAGCGTGGTGGGCCTCGTCATCGAGGGCGGGCGGGAGACCGTCTCTCTCGAAGGGGCGGAAGGCCGGCTCGTCCATTCCTTCCGCTCCGATCGGCACTCCTGATTCGCCATGTGCGGCATCGCCGGCATCGTCGACCTTGAACTCCACGCGCCCGTGGACGAGTCGCGGCTCGAGAGGATGCGCGACGTCCTGCGCCACCGCGGCCCCGACGGCGAGGGCCTGTTCGTCGACGGGGGCGTCGGACTGGGCCACCGCCGCCTGGCGATCGTGGACGTGGCCGGCGGCCACCAGCCGATGACCAACGAGGACGGATCGGTCTGGATCGTCTTCAACGGCGAGATCTACAACCACGCCGCGCTGAGGCCCGGCCTGGAGGCGCGCGGCCACCGCTACTGCACACGCAGTGATACGGAGACGATCCTTCACCTCTACGAGGAGGAAGGGGAGCGCTGCGTCGAGCGGCTGCAGGGCATGTTCGCCTTCGCGGTGTGGGACCGCGCGCGGCAGCGGCTTCTGCTCGCGCGCGACCGCCTGGGCATCAAGCCTCTCTACTACGCCGTCACCCCCCGCGAGCTGCTCTTTGCCTCGGAGATCAAGGCCCTCCTGGCCGCGGGCGTGCGGCCGGAGCTGGACGAGGGTGCGTTGCCGCAATACCTGGCCACCGGCTTCATCGCCGGCGAGGAGACGCTCTTCCGTGGTATCCGTCGGCTGGCGCCCGCCACGACGCTCTGCTGGTCGCCCCGCGCCGGCCTGCGCACCCGCCGGTATTGGCAGCTGCCCGCCGCCGCCGACGGCGGGGAGACGCTGGCCGAGCGGGCGCACGAGGTGCGGGACCGCCTCTCCGCCGCCGTCTCCAGCCACCTGATGAGCGACGTCCCGCTGGGCCTGTTCCTCTCCGGCGGCATCGACTCGAGCGGGCTGCTGGGGTTGATGGCGCCCATGGTCCCGCAGCCCGTCCGCACCTTCTCGGTCGGCTTCGCGGACCGCGAAGGCAACGAGCTGGCCTACGCGCGACTCGCCGCGCGCGCGGCCGGGGCTGAGCACCGCGAGGTCGTGGTCTCACCCGAGGAGTTCTTCCACGCGCTGCCCGGCCTGGTCTGGCACGAAGACGAGCCCATCGCCTTTCCGTCGAGCGTTCCTCTCTACTTCGTGTCGCGGCTGGCCCGCGATCACGTAAAGGTCGTCCTCACCGGGGAAGGAGCGGACGAGCTGTTCCTGGGCTACAACCGGTACCGCGTCACCGCCTGGAACGAGCGGCTGGGCCGCGCCTACTGGTCGGCGGTCCCGGAGTCGCTGCGCCGCCGCGTGCGCGGCCTGACCGGCCGGCTGCCTCGGCCCGTGCGGCGCTATGCGGCCAGGAGCTTCTTCGGCCTCGATCCCGGCCCGCGCGGCGTCTTCTTCGAGAACTTCGCCGTCTTTCCGGAGGCGCTGCGGGAGGGATTGCTGGCCGGCGGCCGGGCGCGCGACGGCCGCGACTCCTACGCGGAGGCGCTGCGCTGCTACCACGAGGGGGACGGGGGAGCGCTCGACCGCATGAGCCGGGCGGACCTGCAGACCTACCTGGTCCGTCTCTTGATGAAGCAGGACACGATGAGCATGGCCGCCTCCATCGAGAGCCGCGTGCCGTTCCTGGACCATGAGCTGGTCGAGCACGTCGTGTCGCTCCCGGGACGGTTCAAGCTCCGGGGCTGGCAGACCAAGGCCGTTCTTCGGGCGGCGCTGCGCGGGGTGATCCCGCCCGCCATCCTCAGCCGCCCGAAGATGGGCTTCCCGGTGCCCGTCGGGCGGTGGCTGCGGGGGCCGTTCTGGCCGCTGGTCGAGGAGTTCGTGCTCGGCCCGCGCGCGGTCTCGCGCGGCCTGTTCCAGGCCGCCGCCCTCCGGCGCCTCGCGGAGGAGCACCGCCGTGGTCAGGCCCCGCACGGCAACCGGCTCTGGCTCCTCCTGAACCTCGAGATCTGGCAGCGAGTCTTCGTGGACGGCGAGGACTCCGCGGCGGTGATGCGGGCCGCCTGAGCGCATGCGCGTCCTGTGGGTGAAGTCGGGCGGGCTGTGGCCTCTCAATACCGGCGGTCGTTTGCGCACCTTTCACACCGTGGCCGAGCTGTCGCGCCGGCATCGGGTCGTGCTCCTGACCACGCACGCCCCCGACGAAGACCCGCGGGAGCTGGCGGAGCGGCTGCCGTACTGCGAGCGGGTGACCTCTTTTCCGCATCGCCCACCCAAGCAGGGCAGCCTGCGGCTGGCCGGCGCGCTGGCGCGGTCGTGGCTCTCGGAGCTGCCGGTGGACCTGTGGAAGTGGCGCGTGCCGAGGCTCCGGGCGGAAGCGGGGAGGCTCATCGAGAGGGGCGCAGCCGACGTGTGCGTGGCCGACTTCCTGAACGCGGTGCCCAACGTGCCGCAGGGCGGCCCCGTCCCCGTCGTCCTCTTCGAGCACAACGTCGAGCACATGATCTGGAAGCGCCTGGCGGCCGTGGAGTCCCGGCGGCTGCGGCGGCTCGTCCTCGAGCTGGAATGGCGGAAGATGCGGCGCTTCGAGGCGAAGGCCTGCGTCGCGGCCGCGCTGACGGTGGCGGTCTCCGAGCAGGACCGCACGCTGCTGGCCCGGAACGCGCCGGCCGCGCACGTGGTGGCGGTCCCCACCGGCGTCGACACGACCTACTTCGCTCCCGCCGGCCGCTGCGAGTCGGCGGACGGCCTCGTCTTCACGGGCTCCATGGACTGGTACCCGAACGAAGACGGCATGCTGCATTTCCTCGGCGACATCCTCCCGCTCATCCGGCGCGAGGTGCCGTCGGCCGGCCTCACGGTGGTGGGGCGGGGGCCCTCGGCTCGTCTGCGGCAGGCGGCGGCCGCGGCCGGAGTGCGGCTGACCGGGCGCGTCGACGACGTCCGGCCCTACGTGGCGGAGGGAGCCGTGTACGTCGTGCCGCTGCGGGTGGGAGGCGGCACGCGCCTCAAGATCTTCGAAGCGTTGGCGATGGGGAAGGCCGTGGTCTCCACGACCGTGGGCGCCGAGGGCCTTCCCCTCAAGCCCGGGGAGCACTTCGTGGCCGCGGACGATCCGGCCGTCTTCGCCCGCGCAGTGGTGTCGCTTCTCCGCGACCCCGGCCGGCGCCAGGCGCTCGGGATCGCCGGCCGGCATCTGGTGGAGCAGCGGTACTCGTGGCCCCAGGTGGCCCGCGAGTTCGAATCGCGATTCAGAAAGGTGATGCCCCATGTCTAACGTGAGCGTCTTCGGCCTCGGGTACGTGGGATGCGTGACGGCCGCCAGCCTCGCCAGGAATGGCCACGACGTCATCGGCGTCGACGTCAGCGTCGACAAGGTCGGCATGGTCAACGGTGGCGCCTCGCCGGTGGTGGAGCCCGGGCTCGGCGAGCTGATGGCGGAGGTGGTGGCCTCCGGCCGCCTCAAGGCGACGGCCAGGACCGAGGACGCCATCGGCCACTCGGATGTCGCCTTGATCTGCGTCGGCACGCCGAGCCGTCCCAACGGGCAGCTCGACGTGGAATCGGTCGTCCGCGTCGCGCGGTCGATCGGCCAGGCCGTGCGCCGGCGGGTAAAGCCCTTCACGGTCGTGTTGCGGAGCACGGTGCTCCCCGGGACCACCGAGCGTGTCCTCGTCCCGAACCTCCTCGAGGGGGCCGGGCCGCGCTGCCAGTGCCGGCTGCAAGTGGCGGTGAACCCCGAGTTCATGCGGGAGGGCTCCTCGCTGGCCGACTTCGCTCGCCCCCCGTTGACCCTCGTCGGGTGTGCCGATCCCGCCACGGCGTCGGTCCTGCGTTCGGTCTATGCGGGCGTCGACGCCCCCTTCGTCTGCACCTCGGTGCCGACCGCGGAGATGGTCAAGTACGTCGCCAACACCTTCCACGCGCTCAAGGTGTGCTTCGCCAACGAGATCGCCGACGTGTGCGACGCCCTGGGGGCCGACGCGCAGGAGGTGATGCGGACCTTCCTCATGGACCGCAAGCTCAGCGTCTCCGAGGCCTACCTGCGGCCGGGGTTCGCGTTTGGCGGATCCTGCCTGCCCAAGGACGTGCGGGCGCTTCTCTACGGAGCGCGGAGCGCGGACGTGATGCCGCCGCTGCTGGGCACGATCCTCCCGTCGAACGAAGCCCAGATCCGGCAGGCGGTCGACGCGGTGCTCAACACCCGGAAGCGGAGGATCGGGATGGTGGGCCTCTCGTTCAAGGACGGCACCGACGATCTGCGCGAGAGCCCGCTGGTGACCCTCGTGGAGACCCTCATCGGAAAGGGATGCGACGTGAGGGTCCTGGACCACAACGTCTCGGTGGCCCGTCTGGTGGGGGCGAACCGACGGTACATCGACGAGCAGATCCCCCACATCGCCTCCCTGATGTGCGACGACGCGGGGACGCTTCTGGCTCACGCCGAAGCGGTCGTGATCGGCAAGGTCGGCGAAGAGGCCGCCGTCACCCTCGCCGGGATCGAGCCGCGTCACACCGTGGTGGACCTCACCCGCGGCGCGATCCGGATGCGGCTCCGGCCGGGCGCGGCGGCATAGACCATGGGGGGAGGGGTCAGTCTCGTCGCGCGGGCGGCGCTGAGCGGCCTCGTCGTGGCCGCGGCGGCCTCGTTGCCGGCCGCGACCGCCGAGCGAAAGGCGGCGGGAACCCCCGCCCCCGCGCTGCCCCGCGCGCACGTGGACACGACCCTCGTGCCTTCCTCCGGCCCCACCGTGCTCGTCCGGGCGGGAGCGGACCTGCAGGCGGCGCTCGACGCCGCGCAGCCCGGCGACACCATCGCCCTCGAGGCCGGAGCGACCTTCACCGGCCCGTTTACGCTGCCCGCGAAGCCCGGGACCGAATGGATCACGATCCGTTCCACGGCTCCCGACGACCGCCTTCCCCCCCCCGGAATACGGGCCGACCCATCTCGGGCGGCGGTCATGCCCAAGCTCGAAGCCGGGTCGGACTCGGTGGTCACCACCGCACCCGGCGCCCATCATTACCGCCTGGTCGGCATCGAGATCCGCCCGAGGGCCGGAACGTTCCTCTACAACGTCATCACCCTCGGCATGGCGGAGACGGCCGTCAGCGATCTGCCGCATCATCTGATCTTCGACCGTTGCTACATCCACGGCGATGCCAAGAGGGGCGCCCGGCGCGGCGTCGCGCTGAACTCCTGGTACACGGCGGTGATCGACTCGTATTTGTCGACGTTCAAGGAAGCCGGCGCCGACTCCCAGGCGATCGCGGGTTGGAACGGCATGGGGCCCTTCAAGATCGAGAACAACTACCTCGAAGGCGCGGGCGAGAACGTGATGTTCGGCGGCGCCGTGCCCTCCATTCGGGATCTGGTGCCCTCCGACATCGAGGTCCGGCGCAACCACTTCTCGAAGCCGACGTCCTGGAAGGTGGGGGATCCCGCCTACGAAGGGACGGCGTGGACGGTCAAGAACCTCTTCGAGCTGAAGAACGCCCGGCGGGTCCTCGTGGACGGGAACACCTTCGAACGCAACTGGGTCCAGGCCCAGAACGGATTCGCGATCCTGTTCACGGTGCGCACCGAGGGCGGGGCGGCCCCATGGGCCGCGGTCGAGGACGTCACGTTCAGCAACAACACGATTCGGCAGGTGGCGTCCGGCGTCAACATCCTCGGCTCGGACCCGCCCACCGGGCAGACGCGGCGGGTCGCGATCCGGAACAACCTGTTCGACGACGTCGGCGGGGAAGCGTGGGGCGGCGGCGGCACGTTCCTTCAGGTGCTCGAAGGAGCGGCCGACGTCGTGGTCGAGCACAACACCGTCCTGCAGACCGGCCGCATCCTCCTCGCCGACGGCCAGCCCAACCCGGGCTTCGTCTATCGGAACAACATCGCCCCTCACAACGAGTACGGAATGGTCGGCTCGGGCACCGCCCCCGGAAGCCAGACGCTCGCCACCTACTTTCCGGGCTCGAGCGTGGCGCACAACGTGATCGCCGGCGGCCGGCCGGAGCTTTATCCGGCCGAGAACTTCTTTCCGGCATCCCTCGATCAGGTCGGCTTCGTGGACCGAGCCCGAGGCGACTATCGTCTGGCCGCCGCCAGCCCCTACCGGTCGGCGGGCACCGACGGTCAGGACGTCGGCGTTCTCTTCTCACAGCTCACGGAGGCGGCCGCCGCCCCGGTCGCTCAAACCGCCGGCCGTGCTCGGCCCGGCGGTCCACCGCCCGCTCCCGGGCGGCGGCCGGCAGCTCCCCCAGAGCGGAAAGCGTTGCCGGGGTGGCGCTCGGCGGCGAGGATCGTGCTGTGGAGCTGCGGTGCGTTGCTGGCCTACACCTACGTCGGCTATCCGCTGGCGATCGCGCTATGGCCGGCGCGTCGGCGTCCTCGCCCTCAAGGCGATCACCACCCGGCCGTGAGCCTGCTGATCGTGGCCCGGAATGAAGCGTCGAGGATCGGCGCGCGCATCGAGAACCTCCTCTCGCTGGACTACCCAGCGGATCGGGTCGAGCTGCTCGTCGCCTCGGACGGCTCCACCGACCGGACCGCAGACCAGGCCCGCTCCCGCGAGGACCCGCGACTGCGCGTCTTCGCGTTCGACCGGGCGCGGGGCAAACCGGCAGTCCTGAACGAGCTGGTGCCGCAGGCGCGAGGCGCGATCGTCGTCCTGGCCGATGCCCGTCAGCGGTTCGAGGCGGGAGCGCTGCGCGCGCTCGTTGCGCCTTTCATCGACCCGGCCGTGGGCGCCGTCAGCGGCGAGCTCGTCCTGGCCCCGAACGCCGAGGGGACGGCCGTGGGCGATGGGGTCGGCCTCTACTGGCGCTACGAGAAGTCGATACGGCGGAACGAGAGCCGGCTGGACTCCACCGTGGGCGCGACGGGGGCCATCTACGCGATTCGTCGCGACGCGTTCCGAACGATTCCGGAAGACACGGTGCTGGATGACGTTCTCGTACCCATGATGCTCGTGGCCCAGGGCTATCGCGCGCTGTTCGAGCCGGCGGCGCGAGCCTGCGATCGCGCGGCGGCCACCGCGACGGAGGAGTTCCGGCGCAAGGTCCGCACGATCGCGGGAAACTTCCAGCTCTTCGCCCGCAACCCCTGGCTGCTCGATCCTCGACGCAACCGCCTCTGGCTCCAGACCCTGTCCCACAAGGGCCTCCGCCTGCTGACCCCGTTGCTGCTCGCCGCGGCCCTGGCCGCCAACGTCGCGCTGGCGGGCACACCGGCATACCGGTGGGCGCTGGCGGCTCACCTCGGGTTCTACGCCGGCGCCGCGTCCGGCTTCGCCTTGCGCAACCTCCCGCGCAAGGCTCCGTTCTTGACGATTCCCTGCCTGATCTGCCTCCTGAGCTGGGCCACCGTGGTGGCCTTCGTGCGGTTCGTGACCGGGCGGCAGCCGGTGACGTGGGAGAAGGCCGCCGCCTGAGAAGCCGTACCCACTCGTTTGTTCGAAGGAGAGAAGCCATGAAGTCGAGCGCGTCGGTATCCCTGACTTCTGATGCTCGTGGGCGGGCTGGCCCTGGCCACGAGCGCCGGAGACCTCACGACATTCGAAGCCAGCGGCTCGGGAACGGTCGAGACCAACTGCCTCGTCACGCTCGCCCCCGGCTGCACCGCGACCGCCACCGGAACCGTCAGCGGAACCCCGCTCGTGGCGGGCACGTTCACGTTCAGGGTCGACACGGGCAGCCCCGTGTCCCTGAACGGCTACCCGGCCCACACGGTGGGCGTCGATGGCGCCAGCCAGGGAATCTGCGTCCCGGGCAGCTTCGTCGCCACCCTGGCCCAGGGCGACGACACGATCGAGCTTGCCCACGTCGGCACGGTCTGCGAGGAGGCCCAGCCGGGCTCGGCGTATCATTACCAGGGAACGTACCGCGTCACCGGCGGGACGGGACGGTTCGTCGCGGCGGCGGGGGCCGGGACCCTGGTCGGCACGTTCACGCGCGACACCGCCACCGCGCACGTCTATCTCCGTGGTGCGATCAGCTACTAGCGCGCGACCGGTCGGCAAGCTCGAAGGTGACGGTCCGTCGTCGATCGGCGTTCCTGACAGGTGGAGGATCCGCTGGCGGGCCGAGACGCACGGCCTGCTGACGACGAACCGGCTGGTTTCGGAGCTGTATGGCATCGCCCTGCTCGTCCGGGCTCGCATTCCGGCCGGCGGACGGCGCGCCCGGCTCGCCGCGCTGCTCGACGCCGGCCGCCGTCTGACGCTGAGGCCGTTGCGGCGGTGGCTGAAGCGCGAGCTGGCGCCGGCGGTCGTGGGCCCGCGGGCCGGCCTCTGGCGCGAGGCGCGGACCGACTGGCCGGGGTACGTGCGCGCGCTGGGGATCGAGAAGAAGGCCCTCACGACGAGCCTGGTGCTCAAGGAGCCCGGTCCCGGCGGGGAGAAGGGGGTGTTGTACAGCTCCTTCGAATACAACTGGATCCGGCTCCTCGCGCACCATGACGCCCGCCGGTTCTTCCAGGAGTACCACCTCGTGGGCGCCTCATCGTGGTCGCCGATGGACTACGGCACTCTCGCCACCCTGGCCGGCCTCTCCGAGGACCCGGTCTTCATCGGCGTATCGAACGTGGCCGATCTCGACGCCAGCGAGGTGGTCGCCCCCGCCATCCAGGCCCTGCCGCTGATGGCCTGCGACTGGATCGACCCCGCCCGCTACGCGCCGCAGCCGCCCGGCCGCCGCAGCATCGACATCCTGATGGTGGCGAACTGGATGCCGTTCAAGCGCCACTGGCTCCTCTTCGAGGCGCTGAAGACGATGCGGCGGAACCTGCGCGTCGTGCTGATCGGACGGAACGGGCCGGGCCGCGGGGAAAGGGAGCTGCGCGAGGAGGCTCGGGCGTACGGCGTGCGGCAGGACCTGGAGCTGCTCACGAACGTGAGCATCGAGGAGGTGACGGCTCGCCAGTGCGATGCGCGCATCGTCGTGCAGCTCAGCAAGCGCGAGGGATCGTGCGTGGCTCCGGCCGAGAGCTTCTTCGCCGACACGCCGGTGGCGATGATGCGCGACGCGCACGTGGGCTCGAAGGCGTACATCAACGACCGTACCGGGATCCTGATGTCGCGGCCCGGAATGGGCCGGACGCTGAGCCGCTTTCTCGAAGAGGCCGGCCGCTTTTCGCCCCGCGCCTGGGCCGAGGAGCACATCACGTGCCATCAATCGTCGGCGAAGCTGAACGACATCCTCCGTGCGCACGCGCGCAAGAGCGGCCGGCCTTGGACGCGTGACATCACGCCCCTGTGCTGGCGGTACGTGCCGTGCTACGTGGACCCGGCCGACGAGGCGCGGATGGAGCCCGCGGTGGAGCGGCTGCGCGCCGAGCACGGCATCGCGCTGGAGAAGTTTCGCTACCGGCCGTGAGGCGCCGGCATCCCCTTGACGAGGAGATTTCCCTCCGACCAGCTCTTCTCCGATCGGAAGGACTCGCTGCGTCGGGCGCTGGCGACGCTGGCTCCGGCGCTTCCGGAGGTGGAGTCCGACTGGCGCGCCAGCGTCGCTCCCCTCGTACGCCGCCGTGAGGAGTACGAAGCGGTGATGGCGCTGGCCCTGGACCGCTACCAGCGGCAGCTCGCCGACGGCGACTTCGAGGGCTTCACCGCAGAGCTGGAGCGCCAGGGCCAGGCGCTGGCGGGCCGCGGCGTCGCCGAGGAGCATGCCTTCCTCGCCCTCGCCCTCTATCTGGAGCACTGCCTGGCGGCCCTCGCCCGGCGCGCCCCCCAGGAGCCGGAGCTGGCGATGGCCCTCGCGCGGCTGGTGTCGGTAGGCCAGCTGTTCCTGCACGCGGGCTACGCCAACGCCCGCGCGGTCGGCTGGCGCGCGCTCGACGAGCAGGATCGCCAGCGTCTGGCCCGCGACCTGCACGACGAGATCGGCCACAACCTGGTGGTTCTGAAGCTCTACATGGAACAGATGGCACAGGACTTCAAAAAGGGTCGGACGGAGCAGGCCGGACGCAAGCTCGAAGAGACGGTGACCCTCGTCGCCGAGGGCATCGAGTCCGTCCGGCGGGTCATCCTCGATCTGGGCCCCGCCATCCTGGAGGAGCTGGGGCTCCAGCAGGCCATCCGGCTCTACGCGCGCCAGTTCTCGGCGCACACCGGACTCGAGGTGCAGGTGCGCGAGAGCGGCCTGTCCGGGCGTCTGCCCCTGAGCCACGAGACGGCGCTCTACCGGGTGCTGCAGGGGGCGCTCTCCAATGTCCTCAAGCATTCACAGGCTCGGAAGGCCATCGTCACGCTCGCCTCCGGGCCCGGGCCCGCGGTGGTCATGTCGGTGCAGGACGACGGCGTCGGGTTCCAGTCCCAGCGCCGAGCACCCGCCCTCAGCTTCGGCCTCAATACCATGCGTGAGAGAATGGAGGCTCTCGGGGGCCGCTTCCGCGTGGAGTCGTCGCCGGTCCGCGCCGGGGAGGGCCGCGGGGGAACGACGATCGAGGTGAGCCTGCCCCTGCCCCTCGGCTACCCGACGTGACGCGCAGGGTCCGTCTGCTCATCTGCGACGACCACGCGCTCTTCCGCGCCGGGATCAAGGCGGTCCTTCAGGAGCAGCCCGACGTGGAGGTCGTGGGGGAGGCCGGGGACGGACGCGAGGCGCTGGACCAGGTCGAGCGCCTGCAGCCGGACGTCGTGCTGATGGACATCGAGATGCCGAGCCTCAACGGCTTCGACGCCACCCGCCGCATCACCCAGCTCCACAAGGCGGTCAAGGTCCTCATCCTCACGATGTACGCGGAGGAACTACTCGTGGCGCGCTGCCTCGAGGCCGGCGCCAGCGGCTACGTATTGAAGGACGTGCCCGTCTCGCAGCTGATCTACGCCATCGAGGCGGTGGCCCGCGGCGAGCGGTACCTCAGCCCACGCGCCGTGCAGACGGTGCTCGACGATCAGGGCCAGCGCCTCGAGCGCGGCCGGACCAAATACGACCTGCTGACCGACCGTGAGCGCGAGGTGCTCAAGCTGCTGGCCGACGGGCTCTCGGTCAAGGAGGTGGCGACGCGACTCGATCGCAGCGCGAAGACTGTCGAGGTCCACAAGTACAACCTCATGCGCAAGCTCGGCGTGCACGACCGTGCCGAGCTGGTGAAGTACGCGATCGCGCACCGTCTCGTGCTGGTCCCCATCTTCGACGACCTCATAGACCCCCCCTCGGGGGCCAAGGACCCCACCCCTCAGTGATTCCCTGAGAGGGGTTTCCGCGGGTCCCCGAGACGGGTTTCCGCACCCGCCTAATGGTCATTTTTCCCGTCACTTGTAACTTCTATATGGCCGCTCATAAGGGCAGCTGTGGCTCAAGGAAGGCCCGAAATGCATCAAAACACATCGCGGTGCTCCCTCCTGTTGGCGGCGACGCTGCTGTCGTCGCCGTTCGTCGGCCCGGCCCTTGCGCAGACCGTTTCGTTCACCTCCCGGGGGGAGTCCGCGGTGGGCGGCAGCCCGCAGTGGTTGGCCGTGGGCGACTTCAACCGCGACGGGATCAAGGACCTCGTCACGGCGAACAAGGCCACCAACGACGTCTCGGTGCTCTTGGGCAACGGCGATGGGACCTTCCGGCCGGCGCGGAGCTTCCCGGCCGGCGCCGGCTCTTTGTCGGTAGCGGTGGGCGACCTCAATCGTGACGGCATCCAGGACCTGGTGACGGCGGACTACCTCGGCAACACCGTCTCGGTGCTGCTGGGCAATGGCGACGGGACTTTTATGCCCCCGCAGAGTTACCCGGCGGGGGGAACCAACCCGAACAGCGTGGCCATCGGCGACTTCAACGGCGATGGCGCCCTTGACGTCGCCGTGGCCGACTTCGGCGGCAACACTCCCGATTCGAAGACGGTGGCGGTGCTGCTCGGCACCGGGACCGGCCTACTACAGCCGGCGCGGAACTTCGACGCGCAGCGCGGTCCTCTGTGGGTGTCGATAGGAGATTTCAACAACGATTCGAAGCTCGACCTGGTCGTGGCGAATTTCGGCGTCGACACGGTCTCGGTGCTGCTGGGCAATGGCGACGGGACCTTTCAGACGGCCCGGAATTTCCCGGGAGGCGGAGGCACGGCCGCCGCGTTCCCGGGCGATTTCAACGGTGACGGCGTGCAGGACCTGGCGGTCGTCGACTACTTCGACAACCTGGTCTCGATACTGCGCGGCAACGGCGACGGCACGTTCCAGGCGCCGGTGAGCTATCCCGTGGGAGTCGCCCCCGTATCCTTGGCGATCGCCGACTTCAACGCGGATGGGTTCCAGGACCTGGTGGTTGCCAACTGGGACCGTAATTCCGGCAACACGGTGTCGGTGCTGCTCGGCACCGGCACGGGGACGTTCATCACACCCGGCCCGACCTTCGTGGCCGGCCGCGGTGTCGTCGGCGTGGCCGCCGCCGACCTCAACGGAGACGGGGCGCCGGATATCGCCACGGCCAACTTCGCGGGCAACACCGTGTCGGTGCTGATCAACAGCACGGCGGCATCGCCGCAGAGGACGCTGACCCTGAACAAGACCGGCGCGGGCACCGGCACCGTGACCTCCAGCCCGGCCGGGATCGACTGCGGGAGCACCTGCACGGCGTCCTACGCCACGGGAACGGTCGTCACCTTGACGGCAGCCGCCGCGAGCGGCTCCAGCTTCGCCGGTTGGAGCGGCAGCTGCTCGGGGACCGGCGCCTGCACGGTCACGATGAACGCGGACACGACGGTCAACGCGGCGTTCATCCGCCAGACCTCCACGCTCACCGTCGGCAAGGGCGGCGCCGGCAGCGGCACCGTGACCTCCAGCCCGGCCGGGATCGACTGCGGGAGCACCTGCACGGCGTCCTACGCCAACGGGACGGCCGTGACCCTGACCGCGGCCGCGCTCAGCGGCTCCACCTTCACGGGCTGGAGCGGCGGCTGCTCGGGGACCGGCGCCTGCACGGTCACGATGAACGCGGACACCACGGTCATCGCAACCTTCACCGGCCCGAACGCCACCCTCACCGTGGGCAAGGCCGGCACCGGCGGCGGCACCGTGACCTCCAGCCCGGCCGGGATCAACTGCGGCGCCACGTGCTCCGCCCCCTATGCGACCGGCACGGTGGTGACCCTGACCGCGGCTCCGGACGCCAGCTCCACCTTCACCGGCTGGAGCGGCGCCTGCTCGGGAACGGGCGCCTGCACGGTCACGATGAACGCGGACACCACGGTGGGCGCGACGTTCACCGGACAGAGCGCCACCCTCACCGTCAGCAAGACGGGCACCGGCACCGGTACCGTGACCTCCAGCCCGGCCGGCATCAACTGCGGCGCCGCGTGCTCCGCCTCCTACAACAGCGGGACGGTCGTGACGCTGAGCGCGGCTGCGGACGCCAGTTCCATCTTCACCGGTTGGAGCGGCGCCTGCTCGGGCACGGGCGCCTGCACCGTCACGATGAACGCGGCGACCACGGTCACCGCCAACTTCAACCTCCAGAGCTACGCTCTCAACGTCAGCAAGACCGGCACCGGCACGGGCACCGTGACCTCCAGCCCGGCCGGCATCAACTGCGGCGCCGCGTGCTCCGCCTCCTACAACAGCGGGACGGTCGTGACGCTGAGCGCGGCTGCGGACGCCAGTTCCATCTTCACCGGTTGGAGCGGCG
>Ga0207684_10003348_pt1 | contig 15715 bp, 14 predicted proteins | sample KBSK5501metaG_FD_184342 | JGI IMG/M metagenome (GOLD analysis project Ga0207684, IMG submission 184342) | Corn, switchgrass and miscanthus rhizosphere microbial communities from Kellogg Biological Station, Michigan, USA - KBS K5-50-1 metaG... | ecosystem: Host-associated > Plants > Roots >...
CGACACAGGCCGGCGAATTTGTTCGCGAAGAGATCGAGCATGTTCGCCAGGGTAAGCACGGAGCCCGATCGGCCCGGCAAGCGATTGCAATCGGTTTGTCCAAAGCCCGTCGCGCTGGAGTAAAGCTGCCACCGCCAAGAAAAGGATCGGTCTCGGAAGCTACGCGCCGGAAGGCTTCACGTGAAACAAAGCGAGCGCAAAGTAGGACACGCAAATCGCCTTCTCAGAAACGTTCGCGCGCAAGCACTCAAGCGTTAAAGCGAGAGGGTCGAGCGGCAGGATCACGCAAAGCGTTGTCGAAACAGACTCGCACCGCCGCAAGAAGACGATCGAGTGCTGCCAAGTCTCGTGCTGCCAGGAAAGCGGCACGGACGAGGAGGAAGTAACGCCGTCATCGCCGACAGCGCCGACAGCGCCGGCAACGGCAACGCCGGGATCGAGCGTGAACGCCGGGATCGGATAGGGAATGGGTATTCTCCATGATCGGCAGGTCGCGCTTTGACGGGCCCTCGTAAGGCTACCACCGCATTCTCTCATCAGTTCCCGGCGTTCTCGCCGTTTCCGCTGTCGGCGATGTCGGCGCTGACGGCGCTGACGGCGTTCCTACCGGGCAACCTCTTTCTGGTACTCCAGCTCGTGATTATCAGTCAGGTTGAGTCTCAACGGCGTAATAGATATGAAATCATGTTCCATCGCCCAGCGATCTGTCCCTTCGTCCGCGCCTTTGATCGGCACAACCGTGAACCAATAAAACTCGCGCCCGAGGGGATCGGTACCGCGAACCATCTTACCGTCATATTGCCGCACAGACTGGTGGGTCCATCGGATGCCTTTCGGGTTCAACGGAATATTCACGTTGAGCAAACGCGCTTTGGATCGCTCAACCAAAAGCCTCAGCACCTCTTCAACGTGCGGCTCAAGTTCCTCGAATTTCGGTTCTTCATCTTCAACCGGCGTACTGAAAGCAATTCCGCGGAGCCCCAGCAGCGTTGCCTGCTTGGCGGCTGCAACCGTTCCGGAATGCCAGATGGCGCTGCCAAGGTTTGTTCCCAAATTGATCCCTGAAAGCACGATGTCGGCGTCACCCCAGTGGAATAAACCAAGGGCAACACAGTCTGCCGGAGTGCCGTTCACTTTGAACGCTTCGAACTCTCCCAGCGGGATTTTGCGATGACTCAGAGGCCGGTTTGCAGTGATTGCCTGGCCCATCGACGATTGTTCAACGTCGGGAGCGACAATTCGAACTTCGCCAAATTGTTTGGCTACTTTTGCCAGTGTCAGGATCCCTGGGCTGAAGATCCCATCATCGTTGGAAATCAGGATACGCATAAACCTCCTTATTGCGTCCCTTCCCTACCATTTTTGAGGCAGCCAGAAGGGATCATTACTTGTCCCCCAGATCAAAAAATTTCAGGGCACCAGGTTCGAGCCAGGTGCGTACTCGGCCTTTCGGCATTCCGATCTTGCTATCCACGTGGACCGGCGCTTTGACAGAGATAAATTCGGCTCTGCGACAAATTCTTGCCTCGAACGGTGCCGCAACGTCGGCCCCGCTTCGCAGCTGATCTAAGTAAAGGCACCATTGCTCGCGCTGATCATCGCGCACGCAGACAACCTCCATGAAGCCGTCGTCGGGATCCGCGTTTGGCGCGAGCGCAAGGCCGGGACCGACATGGGTTGTGTTCATCACTTCCACTAACAAAAAACGTCCGGAGACTTTTTGATCGTCGATGAACAGTTGGCAGTGTACCCCGGCGTAATCTTCGCTGATTTCACGGCAATGATCGAGAGCATGGGCGAGCCTCTTGGCGGGATTTGCCCTTTCCGGTTCCTTCAAGCTCGCCATATCTTCCATCAGTTTAACTAGCACTCCGATACCGACTGCTTCGACGAAAGTCTTTCGCCCAGGAACACCAGCCACTCGACCCAGATCCAACGTGCGCAATCTGGCCAGATCGAACGCAGAGACAAAACGCTCAACCGACTGAATCTGGTCCAGACAGCGCGCAATATTGTTCGCCGTTCCAAGCGGGAGGATATGGAACGGGAGATTTTTTCCAACCAGCAGCGGCGCCACTTTGCTTACCGTGCCATCACCTCCGGAGATAATGACCCGCTCGATCGGCTCCGCGAGTAGTTCCTTCCACCGTTTTCCTTTTGTAGACGCAGAAACAACTTCGTGGCCCGCCTCTTTAAAAAGCCGAGTCAGCTCAGCAATCGTCCGCTCGCCGTGACCTGCGTCCGGATTATGAAGCAACCCGATTTTCATCGACTGGGAATCATTCGGCGGCGTTACCGTAATCGGCCGATACTTCCCCTATGCCGCCTTCTTCCGGGAACGTCTAGTGGTCTTTGTTCTTCCTCTGGATTTCGACGTCGCCCTGGTTTTCGCCTTGGATGCGGTTTCCTGAATGCTTTTCTCCAGCACAGAGACCAGGTCGATGATATTTGAAGTTGTTGCTTCCTCGGTTTTGCAGGGATCTTCCTCTTTGAGAGCAACGAATTTTCCTTTCTCGTGCTCATAGCGTTTAACGATTTGATCCCACGGCACTTCCTTTCCATCGGCTTCGGCGACTCGTTTATAGTTCACCGGACTTAAGTCCGATGCTCGGAGGAACCGGAATTTGAGCTCCTCCCGCCGCGTTGCCGGGTAGAGCCCGATTGGGATATTGGCCAGGCCGAAACTGATCGCGCCTCTCCAGATAGGTCTCATGCTTTAACAAACTGGATCGACCCTGGACCGCAAGGTGGACGTCTCGCAGCGCCGATAGCGCAGCGCCAAAGGCTCTGCGGTTGGCCGTCGACTGTCGACCGTACTCCGTTGAGTCGGGCGCGGCTTTGGATCGCGGGCGATGGCCAGGCGTTGGTGAACGGATAACGGTCGAGGGCCGACCGTAGACAGTGAACCTCTGCGCTGGAAACGCAGAGTCTCGACAAAGGCGCAAAATGAGGCATAATGGAGGCTTTCGTACTGCTCTTGACGTGATCTGCGCTCGGAACTATCCTCGCCCCCTTATGAAGAAAACGCCGCGGTTTGTACTTCCGCTGACGCTGTTGTTTCTCCTAGCGTTCCCATACGTTTCTCCGGCCCCAATCATTTACCGAGAGGGCGAAGGATTTAGTCCGGGAGATTTAGGCGACGTCGAGATTAAGCGCAACGCGGAAGAACAATACAAGCTGGCTGAGCGGTACGAGAATGCCCACGATTACAAGCGGGCGGGCGCGTCTTATAGAATGGTTGTTCGGCGATTCCCTCGATCTGACGTAGCGGCACGAGCACAATATCAGTCCGGGCGGATGTTTGAACGAGAAGGCAAACTGCAGCGTGCCTTTAACGAATATCAGACGCTGGTCGAACGTTATCCGCGTAGTCCTGACTTTGAGTCAGCTCTCGAAGCGGAATACGGGATCGGCAAAGCATTCCTGGATGGTAAACGGGTTGACGTGTTTGGAGTGCCCACTCTGCCTTCGATGACAAAGGCTCAGGAAATGTTTCAAAAGATCGTCACCAATGCGCCGTACAGCAAGATTGCTCCACTGGCGCAGTACGGAATTGGCCAGGCACTGGAAAAGAGCGGATCAATCAGCGCGACCGTGAATGCGTACCAACAGGTTGTCGATCGATACCCGAACAGTGATGTCGCCGACCAGGCGATGTACCAGATCGCCTATGTATACCTGCAGGCAAGCCGCACTACCGGTTACGATCAAACCGCTGCCGTTCGCGCTCAGGAATCTTTCGAAGATTTTCTGCTGCGGTACCCGAGGAGCGAAAAAGTTGCGCAGGCAAAGGATAACCTTAAGGCGCTGCAGTCTCGCAAGACGACGAATTCTTACACGATCGCGAAGTTCTACGATAAACAAAAGAACTACAAAGCGGCCTACGTTTATTACAACGACGTAGTACAACAAACGCCCGATTCGCCGGAAGCAGCGCACGCTAAACAGCGGATGGACCAAATTCGCGCAAAGGTTGGGGAAGCGAAACTGACGATTGGAAATCAGCAACCTGCTCAACCCGCTGCTCAGCCGCGCAAAATGCAAGCCCAAACCGACACGGCCGGGCGGCCCGACTACGCCGGACCGCCGGCTCCACCTGCCGCTGCTTCTCCTCGTCCCCAGCAGCCGACTCCGATGCGGACACCTTCTTCGGCGGGTGATGTGACTCCGCCACCGAGCGCAGCTCCTGCTCCTCCCGCCGCTTCGCCCGCCGCTTCGCCAGCTGCTTCACCGGCAGAGCCGGCTCTGCCGTCTCAGTAGCAGCCGACGATGGTTAAGAATTTTCTGCTTCCGCAGGCAGTCCGGATCGTTTCTTTATCCTTTGTTGCGTTCTTGGCGGGCTGCCTCGGTTACGCGGTTGGTCCGGTACAACCAACTTACATGCGCGGGATTCACAAGATTGCTGTCCCCGTGTTCAAGAACACAACGGTCGCAGCCGATGTCGAGACTTTGGCCACGACAACGGTCATCAAGCAAATTCAACAGGACGGTACATACGAAATCGTTGGTGTCGATCGGGCCGACGCGATCGTTGAAGGGACGATCGAAAGCGTGCACCGGCAAAAAGCGCGCGCCCTTTTAGGGAACGTCTTAGCGTCGTCGGAGTTTAACGTGCAAGTCGAGCTGCATTTTCGAATTCTTCGCCCGAACAGCCAAGAGGTACTCGGCCAACGGGATTTCACGGGACAAAGCAGCTTTTTCGTGGGTAACGATATTGCCGCTCAAGAGCGGCAAGCGATTCCTCTGGCCGTCGAAGACGCGGCGGTCCAGTTCACCAGCTTTTTGTCGGAGGGCTGGTAAAAGCGAGACCGAGCGGCATCGAGCGGGATCGCCGAGATCGGAATGGGACAAAACGGAAGGCGCCGGGGTGACAAGGCTCCGCTAGTCAGCGCTCGCCAGGATTCAGAACATGCGCTGTCTCCCGTCCCTCCTCTTATACGTTCCCGCTCGATCTCGCTCGATCCCGCTCGATGCCGCTCGATCTACTTTCAGCACGACTTCGTGCGGCCGCCAACTGTCGACGGTGGACGGCCGACCGTCGACGGTGGACTATTCAGCCAATGCTCTCTGTCATCGCATCACCGATCGGGAACCTTGGCGATATTACATTCAGAGCGCTGGAAGTTCTGAAAGAAGCTGACTTGGTTGCTGCGGAGGATACTCGCCGATCTTCAATCTTGTTGAGCCGCTACGAGATCAGCAAACCGCTCATCAGCTTTCATGAACATAACGAGGCGCGAAGAACCGCGGAAATCGTTGATCATCTCAGGTCCGGAAAACACGTTGCACTGTTGACGGATGCGGGAATGCCGTCCATTTCAGATCCCGGCTATCGATTGGTACGCGCGTGCATTGAAAACGATCTCACGTTCCAAGTCATCCCGGGATCGTCCGCTGTGCTCACTGCCCTTGTCGGTTCGGGACTTGCTACCGATCGTTTTTTCTTTGGCGGTTTCCTGCCGGTCAAGAGCGGCCAACGCGAGCGCGAGCTTCAGGCCGCGCTGGAGCGCGATTGTACATCGGTTTACTTCGAATCGCCCCACCGCCTGGTTCGATCTCTCGAAGTTTTGCATCAACGAGATCCAGCTAGAAGAATCTGTGTTGCCAGAGAACTGACAAAACATTTTGAAGAATATCGGCGCGGCACACCTGGAGAAATCCTGGCACACTACCTAGCACATCCTCCGAAGGGAGAAATTACGTTGGTGATTGGGGGCAAGAGGAACGCCGTCAGCGCCGACAACGCCGACAGCGCCGGCAACTGAAAGAGGGTGCGATTCCGCGTCAGCGCTTCTTTTCGTTGTCGGCGCTGTCGGCGTTCTTATGCGAGGCTCTGCGTAAGCGGTTCATGATGGCTTTGCCGATTCCTTCTTCGGGTACCGGTTCGACATAGATTTCTGTTGCATCTGATTGATCCAGCTCGCGCAACAGCGCAAAGAGCTGATGAGCGGCTTCGTGCAGATTACGTTCCTCGCTCAAAGAACGCACAAGGCGAAAGCGGTCCGTGGAATGGATCGGTCCCCAACAAAGGAGAGCGGCTGTCTCAGCATTTTCCGGCAGAGATGCTGAAATATGTACCGGTTTTTTCGGTGCATAATGGCTCGCCGATTGTCCCGGCGCTTCGATTTTGCCGCTTTTGCGCCATTCTCTGGTAGGACACACTTCACGAAGCATCTCTTCAGTGACCGGCCCGGGACGCAAGATTTCGACACGGCCCGAGACCACCCGGATGACAGTGGACTCCACTCCCACCTGGGTCGGTCCCGCGTCTACGATCAGCGGAATTTTACCCCTGAGCTCCGCATAAACATGGTCGGCTGTCGTAGGGCTTACCCTGCCGAATTGGTTGGCACTGGGAGCGGCAACCGGCTTTCCGAAAGCGCCAAGGATCGCGGTAAGAACTGGATGATGTGGCATTCTGATGGCAACTGTTTTCAGGCCGCCGGTGACCAGATGAGGGACCCGTTCACCCTTTGGAAACAGAATGGTCAGGGGTCCAGGCCAAAACCGATCCATCAATTTTGCGCTTAACGGCTCGCTGAAAGCGGGAGTCAACTCTTCCACCCACTCTCGTTGGGCGACATGAATGATCAGAGGATCAAAATAGGGTCGCTGCTTGGCCTCAAAAATGCGGCTGAGCGCTTTCACGCTCAACGCGCTGCCGGCAAGTCCGTAAACAGTTTCAGTCGGGACTCCAACCAGCTCTTCGTTTTGAAGACATTGGACGGCGGCGTTGATCGCGGCTTCCGGATCACGCACGAAGGCAATGATTTTAGTCTTCATCGAAATGCAATTCTCTCTCTTTCGTGCCCTGGCAACGTCGTGGCCGCTTCATATCATTAACCCCGTCATTGCCAACAACGCCGACATTGCCAACAACGCCGGTTACCATGCGAGTTTCGGTTGTTGGCATTGTTGGCACTGTTGGCATTGACGGCGCTTCATCTAGTGGGTGTGACGCCCGAAAGTCACGGCGATGCCGGCCGTGCCCCACCCAGGCCTTCGGCGGAGGAAGCTTCTCCCTCCAGGGTCGCCTTCATGACTTCGTCGGTTTGCCGTGTGCGAAAATCGATCAAGCGCCGTCGCAACGAATCATCACTGAGCGCTAAAATGCTGATTGCCGACAGCGCCGCGTTCTTTGCTCCAGCTTCTCCGATAGCAAGCGTCGGCACAGGTATGCCCGCTGGCATTTGCACAATGGATAGTAATGAGTCTACCCCTTTGAGCGCTCTGCTTTCCACCGGAACGCCCAGGACCGGAAGATGAGTGTATGCAGCCAGCATTCCCGGCAGATGCGCAGCGCCTCCCGCGCCGGCAAGTATCACTTGGATTCCGCGCTCTGCGGCATGCTTCGCGAAATCCGCGAGAAGATCTGGCGTGCGATGAGCTGAAACAACCCGGGCTTCGACTGGCACCGCAAATTGTCGAAGCAGCTCGACGGCGTGCCGCATTGTCGCCCAATCCGAGCGGCTTCCCATAACCACGGCGACCAAAGGGGAATCTGGCATGCCCAAAGAAAAGCCGCCCAAGCAGGGTAAGGCAAGCTCGAAGGCGGACCCTTTTTCAGGCCGGATAAAATTCTAAATCTTATCGCTCTTCTGAAATTTCGGATGACGGCATAACAGCTTCTCAACAATGCGTATCCCCTTGAGCACAAATATGTTGCATTCTTCTTGACGTTTTCTGCCCACCATCGCTATTCTGCGGACTTTCTTCGAGACAGTCGTTTGGTCCTCTTAACCGTGGCGGGTGATAGCTCCAGGCGTACTGAGCTCGGTTGTCGCGATTGTATGGCTAAAGGCACCGTTAAGTGGTTCAATGAAAAGAAGGGGTTCGGTTTTATTGTTGACCCCGATGTACCTACCGACATCTTCGTTCATTTTTCCGTCATTCAGGCGGATGGGTTCAAGACTCTGAACGAGGGTGAGACCGTCGAATACGAGCTGTATCAAGACGAAAAAGGAGCTAAAGCCAGGAACGTAGTGAGGGCATAATTAATTCGTTGCGGGGCACAGCGGCTTGCGGCAAAGCTGTGCCCTATGTCGTCTCTCCCGCCATCAGTGTCCAACCTGGTCCTGATCGGATTCATGGGAACTGGAAAGTCTTCGGTGGGGCGAGAGATCGCGCATCGGTGCGCTCTTCGTTTTGTAGATTCCGATTCGCTGATTCGGAAGCGGTTTTCCAAATCTATTGCAGAAATTTTCGCTTTGATCGGCGAAGCTGCATTTCGAGACGAAGAGCACCGCTGCCTCTTAGAGCTGCAAGGGGCTCAACAGCTTGTTCTCGCCACCGGCGGCGGGATCGTCATGCAGCGGCGCAACCATCCTTTACTGCGACAGCTCGGGCCGATCATCTGGTTGACTGCGACCGAAGAGGTCATTTGGGAGCGCGTTTCGCGGAATCGCTCGAGACCGCTACTGCATTCGGATGATCCTCGAGCAACGATCCGGAATCTAATCAAACAACGGTACCCATTGTACGATTTACTGGCTGACATTACAGTGGAGACAACTGGTTTAACCCACCATCAGGTTGCGGATTGCATCATCAACGCTGCTTCGGACTGGTCTGGGCGGAGTAATGAAGAGTGCGATTAAATTGTTAGCGAAGGAACAAGGGTTCGATGACTGCCGGTTTGCCCGCGCCGACACGGCCCCACATGCAGAGGCCTATTTTTCCTGGTTACAACAAGGTGCGCATGGCGATATGGAATGGCTTTCTCGCGATCCCGCGCGCCGGTCTGATCCTGGCCGGGTGTTGCCCGGAGCACGCACATTGATTGTTTTGGCCAAAAACTATTTTCAAGGGCCTAATGCCCGGCCTATTCCCGGTAAGATCGCGCGCTATGCATGGGGTGACGACTATCATCAACTCATCCGGAAACGGATGACAGCGATCGATAGTTTTCTAGTCAGCTGCGGTGGCACGCAGAAGTGCTACGTCGACACTGGACCAATTCTGGAGCGCGACTTTGCTGCAAGGTCTGGTTTGTCCTGGCAAGGTAAGAGCACGATGTGTCTGAACGAAAAACTCGGTACCTGGTTTTTCTTAGCGGTAATCCTCACAACAATTGAGATCGAACCGGATAACTCGGCAAAGAATCGGTGTGGTAAATGCACTCGCTGCATCGATGTATGTCCTACCGGTGCAATTACTGGTCCTTATCAACTCGATGCACGGCGCTGCGTCTCTTATCTGACGATCGAAAACAAAGGTGCGATACCGGTGGAATTCCGAAGCGCCATTGGCGACCGTATTTATGGTTGCGATGATTGCCTGGACGCTTGTCCCTGGAACCGGTTTGCCCAACGGACACGCGAGGATGCTTTCCAGCTGGCAGAGCCGTTGCGGAACCTCTCCCTGCGTGAACTGGCTGGGCTGGGCGAAACCGAATTTCGCGCACTGTTTCGCAGCTCGCCGATCAAACGTCTCAAACGACCTCGATTCGTTCGGAATGTATGTGTGGCGCTAGGGAATGTCGGAACGGAGATCGATCTGCCGGTTTTGGAACGGTTGTCGAACGACACCGACCCGATGATTGCAGAACACGCAGATTGGGCGATGAAAGAAATTCGACGGCGTTTGGCGTGTCGCAACGCGACGATAAAACTCAGCCAGGGGTGATCCCGCCACGGCGGGAGAACCCCTGGTAACCGTGCCCCAAAATGCGCCGGCCCTGAAAAGGGGCCGTAGAGGCGAGATACGCCGATAGATCATCCAGCCCCCTCTACCATCCCTTCAGGATGGTTACACAAAAATGGACAATACCAGGGGTTCACCCGCTGACGCGGGATCACCCTGGCTGAGTTTTGTTGTCGCGTTGCGACAAACATATTGCGTTTTTGGAGCAATCGATCTGTTCCCGCCGTTCCTACTCCAGGACTTGCCGATCAAATACCGCTCCATCATAATTCTTCATTCCCCCTTACCCCATGAGTGTCCCCTCAAAATCGCTGGAGTTTTGCCGCCGGGCTTTGGACCAACGATCCGACTTCTGGGCTGAACAGGCTCAGGCAATTTATTGGCAAAAACCGTTTACCGATGTCTGCAGTTTTGGCCGTCCCCCATTTGTTCAATGGTTTAAAGGAGGCGAGACTAATCTTTGTTATAACGCGGTTGATCGTCATTTGCAGACCCGGGCAGACCAGTTTGCCGTCCACTATCTGTCGACAGAGGTCGAAGCGGAGAAATCATACACTTATCGTCAGCTCCATCGGAAAGTCTGCGCGTTCGCCGCGGTACTCCAATCGCTCGGGCTGCAGCGTGGCGATCGAGTTGTGATTTATCTTCCGATGATTCCGGAGGCGCTCTTCTCGATGCTCGCCTGCGTCCGCATCGGTATTGTGCATTCCGTGGTGTTTGCCGGATTCGCGCCGGCCAGCCTGGCCTCCAGAATTGACGACGCAGAAGCGAAACTCCTGATCACCGCCGACGCCGGCTTGCGAGGCGGCAAATTGATTCCGTTAAAGGCCTTGGCTGATGAAGCGCTTGCGCTGGCAAAACATCGGGTTGAGCGCGCGCTGATCTGCAACCGAGGGATCGTCAAGGATTTACCCTGGAATCCGGGGCGCGACATCGATTATGCCGAACTTCGGGCAAAGCACTCCAGTGCGGAAGTACCCTGCATCTGGCTTCGGAGCGAAGAGCCGAGCTACCTCCTGTATACATCGGGAACGACTGCGCGACCAAAAGGGATTCAGCGCGACACGGCCGGATACACAGTCGCGCTCGCGGCCTCGATGGACCTTGTATTTGGCGGAACCCCCGGCGAAACGATGTTCACCGCCGCAGACATTGGTTGGGCTGTCGGACATTCTTACGGCGTTTATGGGCCGCTGATTCACGGAATGCAGACGGTGCTCTATGAAGGACTTCCGATTCGACCCGACGGCAGTATCTGGTGGCGAATCGTGGAGCGCTACAAAGCGTCTGTGATGTTCACTTCGCCGACCGCAATCCGAGTGCTGAAGCGGCAAGATCCCGCCTATCTGCAGAAACACGATACAAGCAGTCTGGAACGCCTCTATCTTGCGGGTGAACCGTTAGATGAGCCCACGTGGGAATGGATTAGCCAGGCTTTGAAAATCCCTGTCCTTGATAACTATTGGCAAACCGAAACAGGGTGGCCAATCCTCGCGCTCTTGCCAAAACTCGAAGCACCACAGATTCGCCCCGGTTCTCCCGGTATAGCCTTGTTCGGATACGACGCAAAAATTGTCGAACCCAAAACGGGCGAAGAATTGCCGCGGGGCCAAAAAGGGATCCTGACTCTGGGGCTACCTTTACCGCCGGGCTGTATGCCGACGGTTTGGAAGAACGATGAGCTCTTTGAAAAACATTACTGTGGGAGATTCCCAGGTAAGCTCCTCTATTCAACATTCGATTATGCGGTTCAAGACGAGGACGGATATTTCTTTATCCTTGGGCGTTCAGACGATGTGATCAATGTGGCCGGTCATCGACTGGGCACGAGGGAGATTGAGGAAACAGTCAGTTCGCATCCTGCCGTTGCCGAGGTAGCGACAGTAGGCGCCAGCGATCCGGTCAAGGGACAAGCGGTGCACTGTTTCGTTGTGTTGAAGAGCGCTGACACGGTCACCACACCAGAAGATCAGGCTCGCCTGAGAAGCGAAATCGAATCGATCGTTGTGCAACGCCTGGGTGCGTTCTCCCGACCCTCCGCGATTTATCTGGTACGGACGCTGCCGAAGACCCGATCAGGAAAGATTTTGCGCAGGGCGATTCTGGCTGCTGCCGAGCACCGCGATACCGGCGATCTCAGCACATTGGAAGATCCATTGGCACTCGATGCCATCAAAGATTTGATCACGAGCGCGGAAAACGAGGAATAAGGATCGCGCTACGCGCGATCCTGCCGATTTTTTCTGGCGCCGGCAAAAAACGGTGGACTGTGGACGGTAGACCGGAAACTGTTAACGGCGGCGCTGAATAGCGCCGCCACATGGTGTTCAGGGTTAAACATACGACCGATTATCACTACGAAGAACCTGTCGCTGAGGCTTATTTGGAACTGCGGCTGAAACCGCTGGATCGAGAAAATCAAACAATCCTCGAGCATCAGCTTGAAATTGATCCATCCGAGAAAACATCGGAATACCAAGATTATTTCGGGAACCGAGTGGCTTTTCTTTCATTGCCGTTCCAGCATTCCCGCCTGACAATTCAGAGCCATCTTTCTGTCAAGACGCATCCACACGACTTGCCGGAAGAGAGCGTATCACTCACCGTGCAGGAAGTGCGTCAGATCCAGACCGCTGCATTGCCATTCGTATTTCACTATCTGCAACCAACTGACATGGTCAAAATCGGCCGAGAGGCGGGCCAATGGGCCAAACGTTATTTTCGAGGAGCAGCAACGCTTCGCCAAGCGTTGGAAAACGTGACAAACGCAGTGCACGAGGGTTTCGAATATCGTCAGGGCGCCACAGAATTTTCGACGGACCTCTCGATCGTCTGGCGGGAGCGAATTGGCGTCTGCCAGGATTTCGCGCATCTGATGCTCAGCATACTTCGAACCGCCGGGATGCCCTCGCGGTACGTTTGCGGGTATATCGAGACTCACCCGCCAAAGGGCACCGATGACAAACGCCTGATCGGATCGACAGCGACCCACGCCTGGGTGGAAATTTATGTTCCAGGCCAGCATTGGGTTGCGATCGATCCAACGAACAATTGCTGGTGCGGCCCTCAGCACGTTGCTGTTTCATACGGCGGCGATGCGCGCGACGCGGCGCCCATCCACGGAACGTTTAAGGGGGCCGGTACACAGTCGATGAACGTGCAGGTTGACGTTTGCCGGATAGGCCCGGCTGCAGATGCTTAAAACCTGGGATGCGCGTAAAGATTGAAAACCTGATGCACTATGATTACGAGGAGCCAGTCGGCTTCTCGCCCCACCTGATTCGCCTTTTTCCGAGAATCGATCATGCGATTACAATGTATCGGCATGAGGTGACAGTGAACCTGGAGGCAGATGTCCAGTACCGGCGAGACCTCTACGACAATCTCGTGGCGAATTGTTTCCTGCCGAAACAGGGCCAGCTCCTTGAATTAGGCGTGAATCTCGATTTGGAGATCTCGGAACGGAACCCTTTTCATTTTCTTTTGAATCCAAACGCCGTCGATCTGCCAATTCAGTATTCGAGTCGCGAACGCCGAATGCTCGCCCCGTTTCTAGAGGTCCCACCCGAAGAAGCTGTCGATGCGCGCGAGCTTTGGCGCCCGACCGACGGCCGGGAAACGGTCGAAGCATTGCTGAGCCTGACGAAGGCTCTAAATCAAGGGATTCAATATCAAGTACGTGATGAAGGAGAGGCCTACTTGCCTGCGGAAACGCTGCAGAAGCGCATCGGGGCCTGTCGCGACATCGCTTTGCTTGCTGCCAGCATGTTGCGCCAAGCGGGAATTGGGTGTCGCCTGACGAGCGGCTTCTTGTGCGCCTACGGTGCCGACGAAAAGAATCCTTGGACGGAAAATGCTCTACACGCCTGGGTCGAAGTCTTTCTGTCTGGCGCCGGATGGATCGGACTGGATCCAACCAACGGGGTGTTTTGCGATCATCACTTCATCCCCGCCGCGGTGGGAATTGACATGGCCGACATCGCGCCAATTGCAGGCCTCTACTTTGGGCCAGTGAAAAGCCGGTTTGTGTCAGAGTTGAAAGTCGTGATTGAATAGCGCCGCGCTTACCGGGCGGCGGTTTTCGGTTTTCGGTTTTCAGTTTTCGGTTTTCGGTTTTCGGTTCGCATCGCAGGAGAGATTCGAGCGCTTGAGGTAGTAGCTGTTTCGTCGACCTGGAAGGGCAATCCATGGTGAAGCTGGAAGCTTCGCACGCAACCCTCTGGCTCCACCGTGGCTTATCCTTCCAGGTCGACGACGGGAGCAGCGGATGTCATCGGTAGGGTTGCGATTTATCGCGACCTCGTGCGGCTGCCACCCCTTTTGAACGATCGACCGTCGACGGTTAACAGCCCCGAAAGCTTTCGGGGCTAAAACTTCGGTGGCCGGTTGCGATGGAAGTTGGTTATCTGTTGGAACCCGTGAGCAACGGCAAGCAGCGATGCATCCTGATAAAGATTGCCTACGAATGTGAGACTGGTTGGTGTTCCTGGGCCTCCGATATTGTCGTCGACATCCTTGTCTATTTTCGCGGGAGCCGGAGCATCTGCATCGCGAAGGCCGTCAGGAACAATCACTGCAGGATGTCCAGTAAGATTGGTTGCGTACAACTGCAGACCGGAATTTAGCGTGATCAAAACATCAATTTTTTCAAACAAGGCCCTCATCTGTCGCATCGCCAGAGTACGCGCACGGTTTGCTTGCAAATATTCGACCGCGGGATAAAAGCGTGCGACGCGAAACAGATTAGGCCAATCGTCTGGTTCTTGGCCGGTAAGCAGGCTGTCGCGGCCGGTCCGTGTGAGCTCGTCAAATGCGGCGGCTGCTTCCGCATTTAGCAGCTGGGCAATTGCTTCCCACGGAAAGTCCGGCAGATCGATCGGTTCAATTGAAACACCGGTTCTGCGAAGCTGTTCAAGCGCTGCGCGATGATAGCGCAGATCGTGATTTTGCCGGGCTCGCGTTGCGTCGCGTTCCGGCTTTTCATCTGTCCATTTCTTAAGTTGAGCCTCTGAAAACCAGGGCTCCGGTTTATCTTCCTGGTCGCTTGCCGGTTCAAAATCTTTCTTTATGAACCCGAACCGAAATTTTTTCCAATCGTAGTCTGCGTTCCAGGCAAACGGAGCGGGTCGCACTGTACCGTCGCGCCCATCCGGTCCATAGATTGCTTGCATCACAATCGCGCAATCTTCTGCCGAACGGGCGATTGGGCCGAGTTTATCCATCGTCCATACAAGCGTCATCCCACCAGTTCTAGGGACAAAACCGAAGGTCGGTCGGTAGCCGGTAACACCGCAACGAGTCGAAGGCGAAGAAATCGAACCCAGCGTTTCTTCGCCAATAGCAAAGGCAACGCATCCGGCGGCAGTCGCTGCAGCGGATCCTGCGGAAGAACCGCTGGATCCTTGTGTTGGATTCCAAGGATTGAGTGTTCGACCGCCGAACCAGGTGTCATTCATCGCCAATGCGCCCAGAGTCAGCTTCGCGACCAGCACCGCGCCCGATTCGTCCAACCGCGTCACAACTGTTGCATCAGTATCGAACGTCTGTTTTTCAAATCCACCGGCACCCCAGGTGGTTGGGTAACCTTTAACGGCCAAAGAATCCTTCGCCCCCCAAGGCAGCCCGTGCAGCGGACTGCGGTACCTGCCTTTCGCCAAGTCTGCATCCGCTTCCTGGGCCTGTGCTAGCGCTCGTTCTTCCGTCAGGTGAATGACAAAATGTAGCGACCGATCGAATCGCTTCAGACGCGCGAGATACATCTTCGTCAGCTCAACCGAAGTAATCTTTTGCCGGCGCATCAGTTCGCCTAACTCGCGGACCGTTGCGAACGCCAACGATTGGAGGTCCCTGGGAATTTCAGGATCTGCGATCGCTGGAGCCTCGCTCAGCTGTTTTGTCTGGCGGGAAGGTGCCGCTTCGACGCCTGGTGGCATAGAATCCGCCAAGACCGGATCAAATCGAAACGCTGGTGGTACATCATTTGTCAGGGGTAACTTGCGGATCGAGTCGAATTGATGGATCTGCTTGTCGAGCAGCGCGATCATCGCGTCCTCTTTGTCCGCCGGTATTTGGA
>Ga0207684_10003349_pt1 | contig 15712 bp, 9 predicted proteins | sample KBSK5501metaG_FD_184342 | JGI IMG/M metagenome (GOLD analysis project Ga0207684, IMG submission 184342) | Corn, switchgrass and miscanthus rhizosphere microbial communities from Kellogg Biological Station, Michigan, USA - KBS K5-50-1 metaG... | ecosystem: Host-associated > Plants > Roots >...
ATGCTTCTATCATAAAAAGTCGGGCTGATATACGGAAATGGCTGCCGAGCCGTAACCTCGGCGGGCGTCCCTGGTCCCGGATGTAATGCAACGTTGTACAAGCCACCCACTGTAAGACGGTGGCTTTGGGAACCTACATAATTCGCCGTCATCACAGTGTTCTGGCCCAACTGCCGCTCGACTCCAAAATTCCATTGTTCCGAATACGGATTCTTGGCCTTCGGATCCCGGTACCACTCAACTTGGCCGAATGGGGTTGGAGCGGGTAAACCCGCCGAACCTAAGCTTGCAAGCGGATCTTGCCAATTTACTGTGGCGACTTCATTAGACGTATTCAGTGCGGGAGTGAGTATTTGCGCTATTGATGGCCAGTCGCCACCAATGCCCTGCACGGTTTGCATGACGCCCGCCCAGAGGTCATTGAACATGCCGAACGAGGCACGCACCACCGTTTTGTCGTTAAGACTATAGGCAATCCCGATCCGGGGTTGGATATTGTCATAAGTATTGGAATATAAGCGATTATTCTTGGAAACAACCACGTTAGGCTGCGGCAGGCCTCCAGGCACGCAGGGAGCTTGGCCGGCACTCGCGCAGTCCGGTGAATTTGTTTGAATGACATAGGTCCCATTGTTGAAATCGATATTCCCGACCTGGCTGGTTGGATCGCTGGGACCTGACCCATACCCCGGCCAAAGCATTAGGTCATACCGAAGCCCGATATTCACAGTTAGCTTGTCTGTCACCTTCCATTTATCCATGAAATAGATGCCCCAACTGCGCTGCCCGGTCACCGGTGCCACAGTGTCTCGACGCGAGGCGCTGGCGGTTGTTCCGATAAGAAACGCTGCCATGGCATCGCCCGTACCGGTCGGCGCTTCCGGATTCGCTGTTTGCTCAGCACCAAAAACTTCAGCCGGACCGCCACCATGTACAAAAAATGAGTTTCTTTCAAAATCGAAACCTGTGGTAAACGAGTGTTTGCGGAGAACTTTCGTAAAATTGGCTCTCCACTGATAAATATCCGTGAGCTTGGTTCCGCCATTGTTTGTGGCACCACTATTCGCGTACGCCGGAATGCTCAGCCCCGGAATCGAGCAACCAGCCGTACCCGTGAAACCACAGGCGAAACCGGGTGCTAGGCCGGCGGCATTGACCACCGTTGACGGGTCTAGTTTGTCATAGGAGTTGCCAACGTTATTCGTGAGGTCCACATGGCCGAATTGCGCATCTAGGATTGTTGACGGGTTGAACTGGTGGTAGTAGGACAACACGTATTGCTTTCCGAACGTTTCGCCCGTAGCAATCTCCCCAACGATCCCACCGGTTCCAACCCGCGTCTGGTCCGAACTCGTGTACCGAAAAAAGACTGAGTTAGAGGGGTTGAAATTGTGGTCCACTCTGACACTGTATTGGTTCTGAGGAGTTAGATTGGAACGAAGGTCATAGCCATTGAAGCCGTTTACGACTGGCTGCGGAGCGGGAAACACCGCTTGGGCAAGGCTCACGGCGCCTGGATTCAATACGCTCGAGATGTCGTTGTTCGGAAAGGGATCGCGGATAAATGATCCGGGATTGGCAGGGTCGGACCGCGTCGTGAACGGGTTATAAAGCTGGATGGGGTTAGGACCTTGCAACAGTGCGCTGAAGTCGCCTGAAAGTTGCGCCGGTGTAGGCACATTGTAAAACGCACCCGTTGAAGGCTGCGCACGGCGAAAACCTTCATAGCTTCCAAAGAAGAAGGTCTTATTACGGCCGTTGTAAAACGGGAGAATCACCGGACCGCCAAAATTCGCGCCGAACTGGTTCTGTTCTAATTTCGAAGCAACGCCTTTAAGCGGGTTCTTAGCATCCAGGACAGTGTTGCGGAAGAACTCCCACGCAGTCCCGTGGAAATTGTTCGTGCCAGACTTGCTGACCACGTTGACGATCCCACCCAATACGCCGCCGAACTGCGCCTCATCACTGTGGGATTGGACCTTGAACTCTTGAATATCTTCAAGGATGGGCGCTACCGCGTAGGTGGTAAAGACCTGATCGGTGTTGTCGATCCCATCCAGCAGGAAGTAGTTGCTGCGATTCGACTGCCCGCTGACAGCGGGAAAGACAAATGAGCCGAGGGGGGCAGCCTGTGCGCCACCCGAGTTTTGCGCCACGCTGACCGGACTCACACCCGGCGTGAGGGACAGGAGTTGCGTGAAATTTCGTCCGTTGAGCGGCAGGTCCCTAACTTGCTTGGACTCTATTACCGAGCCTAGCGTCGCATTCCCGGTTTCGAGGTTGACCGCGGAGGCCTCGACCGTAACCGATTGCTGGGCCGATCCTACTCGTAGTGTAAAGTCCAGAGTGCTGGCCTGATTGACGAGAACATGCAGTCCCTGTGTCGCGGTAGTAAATCCATCTTTTGTTACTTTCAGAACGTATTCACCGGGTGGCACGCTCACGAAGACGTACAGCCCGGAATCGTTGGTGAGACCTTCTCTCTCCGTGCCGGTGTCAGTATTGTGGAGAGTTACCGTTGCCTGCGGAATTACCGCAGCGCTCGAATCCCGAACAACTCCGTTGAGAGTGGCTGTGGCTTGCGCAGAAGCGCTATGCGGAATCAGAAACATCAATACAAGCGCCACGAACAGCAGCGAGATGCGGTGGCCGAATCCGAATTCATGCAAGCCACATGAATCCTTGCATCCTCGAACCAGCGTAAAACGACTAGAAGCACGGTTATCCATAAACGCCTCCCACCCCATTTTGTTTGCGATCAATAGCCTCACAACACTCCTGTGCGGTCGCTGGGCAATCGGCCCTTGCGCTCAAAATCAGTTGCCCCGATCGATATTTTTATAGATGAAATGACTCGTTCGCATATCAAACGGCTCACTTATAGGCTCGGTTAATAACGCTTGTCAAGTATTTTTTGGGGGACTTAAAAAAAACATTGCTGCAGGCGATCTCTGCCACGAATTCTGGACCACAAACTGCCTTATTAACAGGACACCTGAATTGATCTTGGGAACGGATTTACCATCCAGCGACGTCCAAACGGTTCAGTTCGTGTCCGTGTGACAAAGCGTGGGCGAAGGTCTCACCCTAAGCGGTGCTGCCTCCCAAGGGTTCCCGGCGTCGTGGTCGCAGAGCTTCCAGCAGATCGGAGGAAAGAAGCAGCATGGCCAGGATCACGAACGCCATGCGGGGAACGGCGGCAATCCAGTTCATCGAGGCACCAGTTGCTTTCCAAACGAATCTCCCAAGAATGAAGACGTTTCCCTGGTGCACATCGAGATGGTTTCTACGTTACAACTGAAATCCGGTGTTCATTCCACACGGGACCATCCGGGTACCGGTATGCGAGCAAAGTCTCCGGAAGTATCTCGGTGCTGTATCCGGGTTTTTCAGGCAGCAGATAGTGGCCGTTTGCTATGCGAGCGGGATCAACAAAATGTTCATGCAGATGGTCTACAAATTCAGTCACACGGTTTTCGAGAGAAGCTGATACACGCAGATAGTCAAAGATCGCCAAGTGCTGTACGCATTCGCACAAACCGACTCCGCCCGCGTGAGGGCAGACCGGAATGTTGAATTTGGCGGCCATCAACAGCACCGCAAGATTCTCGTTCACGCCCGCAACCCTGCAACTGTCAATCTGACAAACATCCATTGCGCCGGCCTGCATGAATTGCTTGAACATGACTCGATTGTGGCAATGCTCACCCGTCGCGATGCGAACGGGAGAAGCTTCTCGACGAATGCGAGCGTGGCCCAAAATGTCGTCAGGGCTGGTGGGTTCCTCCATCCACCAAGGGTTCACTTCAGCCAGTTCTCTGGTGCGTTGAATGGCCTCGATGACCCCCCACTTCTGATTTGCGTCCATCATTAGCTTGTTGTGCGGGCCAATTTCTGCGCGCACCAGTCGCGCACGGCGAAGATCATCGGCCGGGTTCCCACCGACTTTTAGCTTGAAATGGGTCCATCCCTGGCTGAGAGATTCACGGCAGAGGCGTCGGATCTTTTCGTCACTGAAACCAAACCACCCAGCGGATGTCGTGTACGCCGGATACCCATGCTGCTTAAGCTTCTCTAATCGCCCGGCTTGAGATGCGGTGCGCGACCTCAGTAAATCCAGCGCTTCACCTGGAGTAATGGCATCTTCGATATATTTAAAGTCGATCGAACGGACAATCCGCTCCGGTTCAAAATCTGCCAATAGCTTCCAAAGTGGCTTGCCTTCCGTTCGCGCATAAAGGTCCCAGACCGCATTGATGAGGGCCGCGGCAGCCAGGTGGATTACACCTTTTTCAGGCCCGAGCCAGCGGAATTGACTGTCTTCCGTGAGCTGTCTGGAAAAGGCGACGGTGTCTTCTGTCACAGAAGATAAATTGCGCCTTTTGAGAAATCGCGAAAGATATTCAAGCGCCAGCACGCATAGTTCTGTTCCGTGGCCCAAGGTGAACGCGAGGCCATATCCTTCGACACCCACATCCGTTTCCAGAATGCAATATGCCGCTGAGTAATCGGGATCTGTATTGACCGCATCCGAACCAATCTGGTGGCGTGAAGTCGGAAATCGCAGATCGAGGACGCGAACATTTGTGATTCTAGGGTCACTCAAACGGATCAACTCTCTTTCCGAGGGCTTTCAGGTCGCGGCCAGCCCTCGACGATGAAATCAAGATGTTCCTCCGTTAACGCGATCTCGAAGCAGACTGTGGCGCCCACGAGGTAATTTCTTGCAACGGCTAGCCGAGAGCGTTATTTCTATTCCTGAAACAATACATTTGTCAATAAACATCATAGCGGAGGGCGCTACGCTACGATTTATAAGATCTGCCAACGCCGGCGCGGCCAACGGGCTTACGTATCCAATTTCGGGCGCTCTCGCAAGATTCCACCGATCTCCTGGGAAAGCTGAGAACTCGCTCGTTTCAAAATCTGGCGAACGATCGTGGTCGTGGTGTTATCTCCAAATCGGCGGATGTAGGGAACAGTCAGAGCAGCAACCGCATACCCATGCTCGTCCAGGACGGGATAAGTAACGTTGATGACTCCCTCGACTTCGTAACTTTCCTTCTCTTCATAGCCTCGCTCCTTAATGACAGAAAGATGCGAAGTCAAATCACGCGGAGCCTCGGTTCTGTTGCGTTTGCACCAGGTCTGTATGGCACGTGCCCGTGCCTCTTGCGTTTGGTGCGCCAAGATGACGTGACCTGTGGCAGCATGCATGAGATCCACAACTGCACCGGCCTTGACATAGAAGCCCGGGCTCACGGGAGAATCCACCTGCGCGATAATCACCACCTGGCCCCCGTTGAGCACGCCCAAATGACAAGACTGACTAAGTTCATGAGCAACTTGCTGCATAATCGGCAAGGCTTGCATAGTCATGCGTTTGATTGGCGGATGCTCTTGCGCGAGTCTGAACAGGTGTAAGGTGAGATGGTAACGATCGCTGTCTGGGCTTTGCGCAATGTAGCCGCGTTCTTCGAGACATACCAACATCCGAAACACCTCTGAAATCGTGCGGCCGAGCCTCCGCGCCACGTCGCTTTTTGTGAGTCCCGACGGCTCGCTGGCAAACAGCTCCAATATATCCAAGCCTTTCTCAAGAGCCGGAGTCGGGTACCGGCTGGAAGCTTTAGGCGTCTTTGTCTTCTTCATAAATTGTCGAAACCAACCACTGGGTCAGGGTGAACAAAAAAAGGCGAGGATCATAGGTCCACCGAATCTTCTTGCAGCACTGCTCTTCTGCCGCCGCCAATCGGGTCGTTGAAATACTATCGCACCTAAAAAAATCTTGACAAAATGTAAATGTTGGCTTAGCGTGCGTTTTCGTGGGCGCATTTGACATTTTATATATGAAAGTGGCGAAAAACGCAAACAAATGGAGGGCGGTCAACGCCTGGAGAGAACCGTGCGATCCGGCCCCGCGTTAAGGAGACTCCTTCGATCGAGATTTGTCCCAACGGCTCTTGTCTGGACAGCGAGAACCGTCCTTTTTTTCTTTCTTGGATTGGGCACGTTTCATGCACAAACAATACGTCCCGACGATCGAACGGTACTGATGGCTGCTGATGCCGTTCACAAAGGATCTGTCAAAACCAGTGATATGGGTCCAGGAAAGGTCGGCTGGGTCGAATCGTGGGACTCCTCGGCTTCACTCTCATGGACTACAAAAGTCACGGTACCCGGAAGTTATGCCCTATTTGCGATTCTTCAAGGCAGTGGTAAGGGCTGTTCGGTGGAAGTCACCATCAGCTCCAAGCCATTAACTGCTTCTTGCTTGGAGACAGCGTGGGACAGGCTAAAGCTTGGCACATTCGAGATCTCTGCTCCTATCCAAAGCTTCACTTTTCGCTCGATCGGTACCTCGCCGGTCGCCAAGGTATTTTCTCTAGAAATTGTCAAGCCAACGGTGCAAGTGGAACTTGCCAATCAGGTCGCCCGGGGCGCAACGCCTACTGACTGGATGGTGCAGGCCAAGTACGGTGTGATAGTGCACTGGACCACCCAAAGCAAGCCGGAGCAGGGCAGTCCATTGGCATACTGTCAGGCGGTACATGACTTTGACGTTCAACAATTTGCCGATGTGCTCGATGAAATGGGTGCCGGCTATTTGGTATTTACGACTTCCCACGCCGAGTTTTATTTTCCAGGTCCCAACAAAGTAATTGATGAGATTCTTCCTGGTCGTACCTGTTCCAGGGATCTGACCGGCGATCTTGCCCAAACGCTCTCGCAACACGGCATAAAACTCGAACTGTACTTCCACCCCGGGCATGATGACATTGAATGGTGGCGACGGACACACTTCGATGATGACAAGGACAAATATTTTGACTTGTGGTGCAGAGTCATAAGTCAAATAGGACAGCAATATGGCCCGTTGATGGCTGGATATTGGTTCGACGATGCAACTTTCACTTATTACCCGTACAACGCTCCATGGACGAAGATGACAGCGGCAGCTAAGCAAGGGAACCCCGACCGATTAATCACTTACAACAGCTGGATATTGCCAAAGGTGAGCGATTTTTACGAAGTCTTCGCCGGAGAGAATGATTTCAGCGCGGAGATGATTGATGGTTTCGGATTCCTTCCTGTGGGCGGGACCGGAAAGTTTACGGGTGGCCCACAGTCAGGATTGCAGGGACAGATCACTACGATCATCAACGGTGATTGGGGCCATTTCAAGGTGAACACGCCGATCTCGCCACCTAGATATTCCTCCGATACGATGATCGCAAAAATACGGGACGCGATCAGCCGCAGAAATGTTCCGACATTTGACGTAGAGATATACCAGGACGGAAGAATTTCGCCTGAGACGCTCGCCTTGTTCAAAGAAGTTCGCCACACAATCAAACCGACAAAAGGAGAAGAGGATCAGGCAACGAAACAGTGAAAAAGATTTCCTGCGTGGCGGAATCATATGCGCGCGTTTGAGCGTGCGCGATTCGAAGAATATTAAATCCTGTGGTATCAGCAGCAGGGACAAGAGCGAATGAACGAAATTACTCGAAACGAGACAATAGCCTTACAAAGGTTGCCCGGTCTGGAGTCGCCGGCGCGACGCTCACTTATGAAAGCGATGGCAGGCCTTGGGGCGACCCTGGCGTCTTCCTCGCTCTCTCCGGCTATCGCTACTCGGACTCAGAGTCACCAGGCGGGAGCTGCCGGCAGTCAACTACCTCCAGACCAAAGTGGGTGGGGACCTCTTACTCCATCGAGCGGTGCAGGGCGATATCTCCAACTTGCTACCCGCCGTCCACCACCAAGGGGGAGCTGCAGATTGGTGTCATGTACACCCTCTGGATTCCTGACGATATCAAAACGGTGAGGGCGGTGATCGTTCACCAGCACGGCGCAAGCATTCCAGCCGCTCAGGCGGGAGCAACTTCTGCTTACGACCTGCACTGGCAAGCTCTGGCAAAGAAATGGAGCTGCGTCCTTCTTGGACCTTCCTATCATGTCCTGAACGATGCGATTGACTTAACTCCAGGAGCCGCAGAGCTGTGGTTCGACCCGAGACAGGGTTCTGACCGTGTTTTCCTTCGGGCCCGGGACGAGTTTGCGACAAAGTCGGGCCACGCGGAAATCGCTACGGTCCCTTGGTGTCTCTGGGGACACTCTGGTGGCGGGATATGGGCCAATGTGATGAGCATTCTCCACCCCGACCGAGTGCTTGCTGCTTTTCTTCGTTCGGGTACTGCGGCGATGTTTCGTCCGAAACACGAATTCATTCAGCCTGAAGTTCCGCCCGCAGTCTATGAGATTCCCACGATGATTAACTTCGGCACCGGAGAAAGAGGAAATCTTCCATGGGACGGCTCTATTGCCACTTTCCAGGAGTACCGAGCCCAGGGTGCTCCCATTGGGTTCGCTCCCGATCTGCGAACAGGACACTTCCGTGGCGATTCCCGGTATCTCGCGATCCCGTTCTTCGACGCTTGCCTTCAAATGCGCTCAACGGAATGGAGCAAAATCTTAAGGTCGGTGGACCTGAGTTCTGCATGGCTGGCAACTCCGTTCGGCGACACCGCCGTGCCCGCAACGGAATTCAAAGGGGATCCTGACAAGGCCGCGTGGTTGCCAAATGAGGCCACAGCAAAAATCTGGATGGAGTATGTCAGAACCGGAACCGTAAGCGACGCAGCCGCTCCACCCGCTCCAGTCAACGTGCGAGCGAACGCTGCTGCAAATCACGGCAATGAGATCACCTGGGAAGCCGAGGCTGATATCGTCAGTGGACTCGGTGGCTTCATTGTGCTTCGAGACGGGCACGGGATAGCGAAGCTTCCGACGCAAACTCCAGAAGCGGTGTCTGGACGCCTTCTCTTCCAGGGACTCTCATATCACGACACGCCAAATGCCCCGCTCCCTCAGATGAAGCACATTGATATGTTTGCCCAAAGCCAGGCGAAAAATGGGTACGCATGGAACGTATTTTAAACTAGAACCATAACTGGCAAAGCACATTAAGGTCGCGTTGTGCAAGGAAAACACTATGAGACGAACTGATTCAGGCCACAAAGGCGAACCGAAGATCGCGCCGTTGGACAATCTGAGATGCAAGGCAGAAACGACGTCGAACCATCCGCCAAATCGCGAGTCAGCGTCGGCATTTAAGGGACGACGTTCCTTCATCAGCGGCGTGGCAACCTTGGGGTTAGGTTTAGCGGGTTCCGCCATCTTGCCGGCAAGCGCCGTCTCACAGCCCATGACGGACGCACCCTCGAAAACAAAATCTGTAACAGGCGAGCGCGGCCGCGGCTTGGTTTTTGCTTCTGATACCGCGACAGTTGCAGAAACGACCGCCGGAAAAATCCGAGGCTTCAGGCGGAACGGCGTATTCATTTTCAAAGGCGTACCCTATGGCGCGTCCACCGCCGGCGTCAGACGATTCATGCCGCCAGTGAAGCCTGAGCCGTGGACGGGAATTCGCAACGCGCTGCAGTATGGCCGGGTGTGCCCTTTTCAGGACTCTGGGCACTTTGACACCGACGGGAAAAACTTAGCAAACCACGACGAAGATGCATTTGTGCTGCATCGAGGTGCGTTTCTAACGGTTCCCGGAGAGGACTGTTTGCGTGTCAACCTTTGGACGGCGGAGATCAATTCTTCACGCAAACGTCCGGTTATGGTTTACATGCATGGCGGCGGGTTTACCGCCGGCAGCGGGCACGATCTGCTTTCCTATGACGGCGAAAGTCTCACCCGTAATCATGATGCTGTCGTAGTGACACACAATCATCGTCTGAACGTGTATGGCTATCTCAACCTCGGACACCTGGCGGGAGAAAAATATGCCAGTGCTGCCAATGTTGGGATGCTCGATATTGTCGCGGTCTTAGAGTGGGTGCGCGATAACATCGCGACTTTCGGCGGCGATCCCGGCAACATAACTATTTTTGGTCAGTCTGGCGGGGGAGGCAAAGTCCTCGCACTTATGGCTATGCCGGCGGCCAAGGGCTTGTTCCATCGCGCGATTGTGCAGAGTGGGCCGTTTCTCAAGTCCCTCTCTCCTGATTACTCAAGGCGATTGGCTGAGTTAGTGGTCGCAGAACTCGGCTTATCCAAATCACAGGTAGACGAACTGCAAACAATTCCGGTTGATCGTCTGTCGGGTGCGGCGGCGGAAGCCATGAAGAAAATGCCCGCGCAAGAATCTTCTCTTCGTACAGTGTACGGTGAAGACAACTGGGGACCGACGGTGGACGGCAGCATTCTGCCTCGCCATCCATTCGATCCGGGAGCTCCAGAGATATCAGCGGACGTTCCCTTGCTCACTGGCACAAATCTCCATGAAGCCATTAGCGGGCTTGACCGCACCGATGCGAAAGCCATGCGGATAGAAGAGGTCCACCGATTGGTGGGTGAGGAATTCGGCGACCGCGTCAAGGAGATCATCGACGCGTACCAACGAGATTATCCTAAAGCGACGCCGTTCGACCTGTACGCCACAATTGCAGCGGCTCCTTTTCGCCGTCCGGCCTTCGAGCAGGCCAGCAGGAAGGCTGCCTTGGGTAGCGCGCCGGCATACTCTTATATATATTCTTGGCGGACGCCCGTGCTGGACAATCGCCCCGGTTCCTTCCACGCTTGTGAAATCGCGTTCACGTTCGACAATGCTGAAATTTGTGATCATTACAGCGGGGGCACAGCAGAGGCGTTGCTCCTGTCGAAGCAAATCAGTACCGCCTGGGTGAATTTTGCCCGAACCGGAAATCCTAATCACGACGGTCTGCCACATTGGCCCGCATACAATTCCAAGCAGCGTGCAACGATGTACTTTGACACGCCCTGCGCGGTGCGAAATGACCCCGAAGGAGAAGGATTGAGGCTGATGGCAAAGTCTTGAGTAAACAATCGCGATAACCGCGCATCCGGCGAAACTGGTGGCGGCCAAATGTTGGCGCGAATCAGATCGTAACTGCCTGAGGAAGGAATAGGATTCGTCCGGAAGCAACCGTGTCCTGCCGCCGAATTGAGGCCAGAAATGCACCGAAGCATAAGCCCTCCCCAATTAATTCAAGCTGCCCTTCGAGTCTGGCTAATTGGCTTCTGCAGTTTGGGCTTCAGCGCAGAAGTTGGCAAAAAGTGCAAGGGGCCTCCCGAACTGGAAAAGGTGATATCGACGCGGCCGTCAGCCAGCGCCTACGATGCGTTGGGCGCGTATTTCGGACAACGGAAACAGTTCGCATGCGCGCTCTCTGCATTTGAATCGGCGCTTCGCCTTGAACCGAACTCGTGGGAAGCACACTATAACCTCGGGCTGGCTCTGCTTGAACATGGGAACCCCGAGCGTGCGGCTAACCAGCTTCGTGCAGCTGCAAGGTTGAGACCGCACATGGCGCAGACGCACACGGCTTTGGGAACCGCGCTCAGCAAATTAGATCAGACCGACAAGGCCATCAGTGAATTCACGGTGGCTCTGCAGTTGGACCCAACATTTGTCCCGGCGGAGGATGGACTGGCGCAAGCTCTTATCGCGCAGAAGAAGTACTCCGCTGCCATCGACTATCTGAAGACCTTGGCGCCGTCTGAAGTACTCCAGATGGATTTGGCAATTGCGTATTCAAGGGATGGAAATGTGGACCAGGCTATCCACATTTTGTCGGAGCTCATCAAGCAAAATCCGTCATCGGCACAGGCGCACGCGAATCTGGCAACAGTTTACGTCCAGCAGAGCCGGTACCGCGAAGCGGCTGAGGAATTTCGGGAAGCATTGAATCTCGATCCAACCGATCAGATTGCCCTCATTTCCTATGTGAGAGCTCTGGTCGTCCTGGGCGAGTTCAGTTCAGCATCCCCGGTAATAAAAGACTACGTTCGTCGGAAGCCCGGGGATTTCCAGGCAATGTATCTCATGGGGGTGGTAGACCGCGGACTTGGAAATTACATCGATGCCGAGAAAATGCTGCGACGGGCCCTGGCGCGGAACGCCAACGACTACGACGCCCGGTATAACCTTGGATTCGTACTGGCGAAATTGGGCAAACCAGAGGAAGCGCGTGAGCAGTTTGACAGGGCTTTGCAGCTAAATCCCGCCTCAAGCGAGGCACGTTTCCAGCGGGCAGCGGTCCTCAGGACCCTTGGCCAGAAAGAGGAGGCCCGCGAGGAACTGAAAGTTGTCGAGCAGAAGAAAGAGGAGAGTTTCAGACAGGACATTGCCGGGACGAAGACAAATCAGGCCAACGGTTACTTCCAAGCGGGTGAAATTCAACACGCTGTGAACCTATACCGGGAGGCCCTTGCGGAAGACCCGAACAATGCGCATACCTATTTCAACCTGGCATTGGCCCTGGACAAACTGAATGACAAAAAGGGTGAACGCGACGTGCTGGAAAAAGCAGTCGCTCTGGATGCCAAGTTTGCAGCTGCTCATAATCAACTGGGACTGCTCAGTCTTGCGACAGGTCAGGATGCAGACGCCGAGAAACATCTGAGGATCGCTATTTCAATAAATCCGCAGTATGCCGAAGCTCAGAACAATCTGGGCGTTCTTTGTGGCCGACAGGGAAAAATCAAAGAGGCGGAGCAGTTATTCCGGCAGGCGGTCGAGAATGACTCCCACTATGCACAAGCATTTTTGAATCTCGGCCTGATGCTGGCGAGTCAGTCGCGTTTCGCGGACGCGCAGAAGGCGGTGCAAAATGCGATCCAACTCGAACCCAATAACATCCAGGCACTTACGGCGAGAGGTATGGTTCTGGCCAAAATGAATCGAGGACCAGAGGCCGTAGCTGACTTTCGCAAGGTCATTGAGCTTGACAGCACCTCGGCTGAAGCGCATCTGAATCTCGGAATTGCATTGGCGGATCAGTTTGATCTCGAACATGCTGTAGGGGAATTTTCAGAAGCCGTACGCCTGGATCCGGCTGCTTCCATGCCACGCTACAACCGGGGAAGAGCGCTTCTCGATCTCGGCCGCAATGAGGAAGCGAAGCTGGAACTCGAAGCCGTTACACGCATGGACCCCGACTTCGGCGATTGTTGGTATTTGCTGGGTTTGATCGAGAAGCAAGCGGGAAACACGGACCAGTCAATCCAGAGGCTGAAGACGGCTGTGCAACTGAAGCCGAACAATGCGGACGCGCTGTATTTGTTGGGGCAAGGCTTGCTGCGTAGCGGGGACCATGCCGGCGCCATCGCGCAATGGCGCAAAGCAATTGAGGTCCGTCCTGACTATTCGGAGGCGCTCTATAACCTATCCCGGGTGTTGGCCAAATCTGATCCTGAGGAAGCTAAACGCCTTGAGAACCAATTCGAGAAGTTGCAAGCCCAGGAACACATCACTGATCGCGCCCAAACCCTGGGTAATTTCGCGCTGGCTTCCGCCGACGCGCACAACTGGCCGCAAGCCATTGCCCAATTGAAGGAGGGCATCAAGATTTGTGGAGACTGTGACGCTTTACCACTATTAAAGAAGGATATCGGTCTGATTTACTGCCGTTCCGGTGATCTGAAGGCCGGACGCGCCGAACTGTTAGAAGCTCAAAAACTCAACGCCCAAGACCCCGAGATCGAGCAGGCGCTGCGCTTCCTGGAAAACGCGGACCGAGGTAGATGAGCCTGATCAGATGCGCTATTCAAAAGCCACGGAGACAAAGCGATGAAACACATGCTCCTGTATGGCAGATCTGCACAGCACTATCGCCCCCGATGGCGCAAACTTCCCGGACAGTATGCTTATGCGTTCGGGTGACAGGGCCGATTTCGTGACGCACCTCTTGTTGGGCTCTCAATTGGACAGTGGTTTTCTTGCGAGGGCAACACTCAACTCATGAGCGGACGACTCAAGGACAAAGTGGCGGTTGTGTTGGGGGCAGGATCCAGCGGTCCGGGCTGGGACAACGGAAAAGCAATTGCCGTCCTGTTCGCTCGCGAAGGGGCAAAAGTGTTCGCGGTTGACCTGCGTCACGAGGCGGCGGAAGAGACCCGGGAGATTATCGCGGCTGAAGGTGGCGACGCGACGAGCTTCACGGCTGATGTGTCGAAAGCTGAAGACATAAAGTCCCTGGTGGATGCGTGCATCAAGGCTTATGGCCGGATCGACATTTTGCTCAACAACGTGGGAATCCTGGCGGTGGGCGGTCCGGAGGAAATGCCGGAAGAAATTTGGGACCGTCAGATGGCCGTAAATGTTAAGAGCGTGTTTCTCAGTTGCAAATATATTCTGCCGATACTGGTCTGCCAGTCCACCAGTGCGATTGTGAATATTTCGTCCATTGCTTCGATTCGCTTTACCGGGTACCCGTCTGTCGCTTACAACGCTTCGAAGGGCACTCAACCAGCTCACCCAGAACATTGCCATTCAATATGCCGCTAAGGGCGTCCGTGCAAACTGTGTTCTTCCCGGGTTAATGAATACTCCGATGATTCGCACTCCCTTGGAAAACGCCTATGGGCCTGTTGGAGTTGAAGAGATGATTCGTCTCCGGGACGCGCAGGTCCCGATGGGAAAAATGGGTGACGCATGGGATGTGGCGTATGCAGCCCTATTCCTGGCCTCCGACGAGGCCAGGCATATTATCGGCGCATCCCTGATTGTCGATGGTGGTTTGACTTGCAAGTGTTCGTAAGCAACTGTTTTTATCACCAGCCAGTGCAGCGTTCTCCGCCATGTCTTTCAGGCAGCTCGAAATCTTTGAAGCCTCTTCGCATCTGCCGATGACTCCGGGCTCGGCGAGGTGAAGAAACAAGGGCAAAAATAATGAACTCGCGACGCGAACAAAACGATGGTGGCGCGCTTACCCGGATGGGGACTACCGCGCCGCGGGAGCGGCCGCGTATCTCGGCGTGGGCAGCGTATGGGCGCTTGGGCTTTCCTCGTCTGCCGCCCTGTTGATGGCCTCGAGCGGATCGATCCCTCCGGAGCTCTTCAGGATCAGCGGCCGAATTCCATTGACCCAAACGATCTTCACCTGGCAGAGCGAGCTTACTGCTCTCATCGTTATTACCGTCTTGTCGGGGTGGCCTATCTTTCGGCTCCTGCTGGGTCTGCAGCTAAAACGGCGGAAACACTCGGAATTACACTGGCGGCTCCAGCGCCGCTGGTCGAGAATCGCCGCGTGCCGGGAGAGTGGCTCGAGTACAGTAGCCTCCTGACAGTAATTATCTGCTCGATAGGATTCACTTGTCTGGGCAAAGTTATCCTTGCCAAGGGGCCCATCGCCGCTCTCGATTTGAATACCTACAATTTTTTTCCTCATGCTGGGCCTACTCCTGCACTGGACGCCCCGCGCCTTCATCCGTTCGGTCAAGGCCGCGGTGCCAGCCACCGCTGGTGTACTCATTCAATTTCCTTTTTATGCCGGCATTTTTGGCATGATCACCAGATCCTCGATCTCGCACGAGATGGCGCAGTTCTTTGTCCGGATTTCTACGCCCGGTACCTATCCGGTGCTGATCGCCGTTTACTCCGCTGTTCTTGGGTTGTTCGTGCCTTCGGCCGGAAGCAAGTGGCTGATCGAGGCGCCCTATCTCCTACAGGCTGCGACTCAACTCCACGTTAACCTGGGATGAGTGGTTCAGATCTACAACACCGCTTAGGCGCTGCCTAATCTCATTAATCCATTCTGGATGTTGCCACTACTGGGCCTCCTGAAAGTTCCAGCGCGACACCTCATCGGCTATACCGCACTTCAACTGATCGTAAACCTACCCCTGGTGCTATTCATCCTGTGGCTCTTGCCGCGAACTCTACCTTATAGTCCTC
>Ga0207684_10003351_pt1 | contig 15707 bp, 13 predicted proteins | sample KBSK5501metaG_FD_184342 | JGI IMG/M metagenome (GOLD analysis project Ga0207684, IMG submission 184342) | Corn, switchgrass and miscanthus rhizosphere microbial communities from Kellogg Biological Station, Michigan, USA - KBS K5-50-1 metaG... | ecosystem: Host-associated > Plants > Roots >...
GTATGCAACCATCCCCCGCGCAGAGTCTCAGCCGTTGCGTCAGGTCTGTTCCAGTACCCTGCCATGACGACACTTCCCCGTGCGGCAATTTCGCCAATCGCCCCGACTGCCACCGCGCGGTCGTCATCATCGACGATGCGTACCTCCACATCAGTGCGGGGAATCCCGGCCGAAGCGAGGCGCTGTTCCGCATCCGGGTCGCCATGGGTGACATGCTCTTCTCGCCGCAGGTAAGAGATCGTCATAGGTGCCTCGCCCTGTCCATAGATCTGGACCAGCACTGGCCCAAAAGCTTCCACTGCTTGCTTCATATCCTCGACATACATCGGTCCTCCACCATAAGCAATACAGCGCAGACTGCCCAGGTCGTAGGATTGGTAGGGCCCGTTGAGCAACATCTTGATCTGGGTCGGGGCAAGAAAGGCGATGGTAGTGACCCGCAGGTGCTGGATCAGTTGAAAGACCATCTCGGGATCGAAACTGTGGGTATGCAGGATGACATTCGTTGCACCTTTTGCAATTGCCGGCAATCCAAATAAACCACTACCATGGGTCAATGGCGCGGCATGCAGAACGACGTCCTCTGGTACAATTGGGTTCACGTCCGCATAGTAGTTCATCGTCATCGCCAGGAGGTTGCGATGGGTCAGCATGGCTCCCTTGGGCTTACCAGTGGTGCCAGAGGTATAGAACAGCCAGGCTAGATCGTCTGGATCGACCTCAGCATCAGTAGTCATCGGGTCAGCGGCTGAGATTAATGTCTCGTAGTCGAGGGCACCGGCGATGCTCTCAACTCCAACGAGTTGCAGTTCCGGTATCTGTTTGCGTGCCTGGAGCGCGGAGGTTGCGTATTCACCTGTCGCCACCAGCACTCTTGTTCCACTGTCCTGGCAGATAAACGCCACCTCCTCAGGGTGCAATCGCACGTTAATCGGGACGGCAACGGCACCAGCGCGGAAGCAAGCGAATAGCGTCTCGAACAAAGCAGGCCCGTTCCGTTGCACAATCGCCACGCGGTCTCCTGGACGTGCGCCAAGGATTTGCAAAGCCTGGGCTAGCCGACCGACCCGCTGATGCAATTCAGCATAGGTGAGCCGCTGCTCGCCATATTGGATTGCCAGCCGGTTACCGTGAAGCCGACTGGCTTTCGTTAGAAAGGACCCTGTGTTCATATGACACCTCGCCTCTCAGGGATAGAGGACTTCCAAAAAGACCATGAATCCTTGACCGGTCAGCACCTGCTTTGCCTGTTGGGCATCTTCCTCGCTGGCTCTTCCCTGCCCCTGAAGGACCAGTGTGCCAGAGAAATGGCGAGGGTCCCACCCCAGGGCTTCCCCAAGGCTCCTGATGAGCTCATGGCCGATGCTCTCCACCTCGTCTGGCCGCATGGCGGAAGGAAGACGGAGGTCGAGGGGGGTATCCTTGTAGTTCAGCAAGCCAACCCGCTCCAGCACGATATCCCGTAGGCCAGAGCTGCCCAGGCAACGGACCATCTCAATGTAAGAGTAACTTTGCTTTAATTCCGCCGCCAGCCGGAAGCGGATCTCGAATTGGTATCGTTGCATGGATCGATTTCTCCCAGCCGGAAACCGTTGTGCCTGCAAGATTCTGCAAATAATATTATCATAAAATACTGTTTACATCACCTCAGCGGAGGCGGGGAAATGTACAGGCTCCAGGCGAGGGCTCAAGCCCCTGCTCTTGATGAAGGCGAGGCCTTCTTGCGCCCGGGTCTCTTCAGCCTCCACTGAGGCGGTCGCCGTCAAATTGCCCGTGAAGCACAAGGCATTGCTCCCCAAAGCCTGGGAGAGACGATGGAGGATAACATCCACCAGGCCCTGGGCCCTGTCGCCTCTAAGGTCTGTCTCCAAGGGGAGGGTCAGGCTGACACTCTCTCCGGCGAACGCGACCTCCTCCAGGACGATATGCTCGAAGCCACTGGTGGCTAGATTCTCAACGATGTCCACCAGTGGCCAGCGATGTCTTCCGCAGCAGGAACGGGTGCTAACCTGCATCATGTACCTGGCCATGGTTCCTCCTTTGCCATCAGGGATGGATGAACATTGCTTCTGCATCCACCTGGGAACACGAAATCATCCAATCCCTGACTAGCGTTGAGCCTAAACTGCCTTGCGTCGCTCGCTTGACCCTCGACCTCTCTTATCGTGAGGCGTACGGGTCAGGTTGGTCTGGGTGCCAGTCTTTAAAGTGGTTCAGAGCCTGGGACGTCAGCAAGAACGGCTCTTTGCCGTCTCCCGCTCCGGCGTGCATGGTGCGGTAGTAGTCGATGTCCAGGTGGTGAATTTGGGCCGTGAACTGACACTGGATGGGGTTGGTAAAGGCCGGGCAGACGCCCCACTTGTTGACGATGTACTCGACGGTTTTCACGGCAGCCTCGTACGCCCACTCGGAGATCTTGATATTCGGGTCCTCCAGGATGGCCTGCATCACCTCAGGCTTGTAGGGAGCATGGTTGCGTATGGCCCAGTTGTCCTCCTTGGAGAAGTGTGCACCCCGCTTGTAGCGGACGTCATGCACGTAGCGCAACACCGACTCCGCCGTGGGGAACTGAGGTGAGGGCACGACCGCCGCCTCCTTGATCCCAGGCAAGCCGCTTGATGTCAAGATCTTGTTGGGGTTCTTGGCGGGGTCACGTTCAATGAACTGGAAGCCGAGGCCTTTGGCAACCTCGGGGTAGCCACCCAGAACGGCGTCGTCCACCAGGCCGCAAAACACCCAGGCGCCCAGGCCTAGAGCCTCGCTGGTGAGGCGGATGTTCTGGACCAGGCAGCCTACCTGGTGACCTGGCGTGGCCAGAAGCAACAGTTCGTCGTAGAGAGGCACAGGGACGCCCAGTTCCAGCATTCCAGGCTTCACGAATTCGTCGCAGCCGCAGGGCTTGCCAGTGTCGGGGTCCATCAGGTAGACATGCCACCACTCATAGGCGGCGAACAGGAGATTGAACCATTCGAACCCCATGTCGGCCACGGGGAGGAACCAGGTGGAGCCGGGACGGTTCACGTTGTACTGCCAGGGACCCACCACGTTGGCGTGAGGGGCACCATAGGCATCAAAGGTGCTATCCCAGCCGACGTCGATGCGCTTGTCAGAGATCTTGACGCGATCCTCTCGATACCACTTGAGAATCTTCCAGTAGTCGTCGGGAGAGGTGATCTCGATCGGGGCCATGCGCTCGGCGATGGGCCGGTAGAAGTAGGTACCGCTATCGTTAATAACGAACAGGTCTACGGATACGTCGTTGCAGGGGGCAGGGATAGTGCGGCCAGCCCAGCACAACCAGGTACTCATGTCGCCTTTGACCGGCAAGTCGGCGGCAATCACACCATTGGGGCCACATGCAGCCCAGGCGATGATGGCCTCCTCCAGCTCAGAGAGCGGGTGGGGTTGCATTTTGGAGATATAGGCTGTGGGACCCTTCTCCTGGACGACGGTCTTTCCTTTGCCCCAGGTCATCTCCTCTGGCTGTCCAGATTCATAGCGGTAGCCCATACCAAAACGGCGGCTGCGGACTGTGCTCAGGAGTTGCAGGAGCGAGGGGGTCTGTGTGAAAGCCCTGTGGACAGCGGCCTTTTCTTCGTCGCTGATGGTCAGGGGCTTGGCGCCTTGCTGATAGGCGGACTCAAATTGTAAGATGGCCATTGCTCTTCCTCCATGATGGACTCACATGTTTAGTGCGAGTCAGCGCCAGCAGGCAAACTTTACTGAAGGAATGTTCCTGCATCGATGGTTCGCTATCTTGAACGTATGCAACCTCTTGACACGTCAAGACGAAGTGCTTTCACTCACACCAAACGTTGGCTTGTTCTTCATTGTACAAATAGTGAACAGCTCTACGAATCATAACATCAGGTTTGTGATTGACCTGCAAAGTTTTTTTGACGAGGGGTTACAGCGACAGCGTAAATACCGTCCAAGATGATTTCAGCGAAGCTACATTTAAAGCAGCTTGCCGCTGTTTACACCTGCTCCCGGTCGCGCCGACGCTCGACGAGATCTCCTGGCGAGGCCAGTTGTATCTTTTCGTCAGAAAAACACTTACAGGCCTGTTTCCTCCGAATAGGGGGATCCAGATATCTACAACTCCATCGAACGTTCGATAAAATACAGTATACTAAGTCACTTTCCCTTTGTCAAGGCTGCGATTCTCGCAAACGCTTGTTTTTAGTGGCTTCTCATGCTAAATTATGAGCACGGTGCTAAAAAGCTCATGTACGAAAATGGCATCGAAGACCTCTTTTTGCAAGAATCTTGGAGATCCCTCGATGAAGTTATCGAGCAAGGGGACGAAGATGGCCACGTTTGAACGAGTTAATTTTCTTAGAGCAAGCTTGTCTCCTGCGGAAGTTCACTTGTATTCCTGTAAAGGTTTCCTATGTGAATGGGATCGAGGACGATTTTCAAGTAAAGAGACTCCCATACTCATTGAAGGTGCCGCCTTCCTAGGCCATGTGACTAATACTCGTTTAATCATAGAACCGAGGAAAGTGGATAGCTTGTCAATGGTTCTTGGAGCATTAGGTCCAAAATTCCTTGAAAGGATTGTGGATCTCCCAGGTGGCTTATTCGACAAGCAAGGGAGGGAAAAAGAAATGGTGAATCACCTGGCAGAGCAGATTGGTTATCTATCCTTCGACTTTGCAGATATGGACCACCTGGGAGTTTATGAGGTCGCCGCTTGCTGGCCCGTAATGAAATACAACATGAATGGAAGAGATCCTGCTTTCCTACCGTATGCCTTATATAGTATCAACCAGTATACTGGAGCGATCGTTGGACCTCCAGCACCCAATGAATTTGCTGAAGTAATAAGAGGCCGAGGAGTGAGAATCGTGACGTATACCTCTGAGGCATCTTAACTAGCTGGGGCAATGCCGGGCAGATAGAGTTCCTTTGGATCAATGAGTTCCAGGTCGGCTACTCGCGCAGGTTTCCCATCCCGTACAGCACGTACAAGGCCAAGTGCCCAATCTGCGTGCATGTAACAGATCTGTGCGAGCGTGAGCTCTCCGTGTGGCCGGTACCAATTGGAAACGCCATTGCACATCTCGATCAGTGCAAAGGCCGCCAATTTGGCATTTTGCACCTGAAATATCCCCATGACATTCCCTTGCGTGACGATCTCGCGCCATACAGCATCGTAGCGGTCGCGTAAGTCAAGCACCTGCTGGCGTGCCTCACCGCTCAGAGAGCGCAGCTCCGTATTAGCCACTTGCATCTGCTGCGCGTGTTCACCGTTATACCATACATGTAACAGCACAAGCAAGGCAAGTTTCTGTTCAGGGAGCTCGGTACCTGCTGCGATTCGAAGTGCAGAGGTGACCATAGACGTTGCGGTATTCAGTAGGATATCGAGTAGGAGTTCTTCTTTGGTTCCTACATAGTAGTATAATGCTGAGACGGTGAGACCTGCCTCCGAAGCAATCTCTCGAATGCCCGTTGCCTGAAACCCTTGCCGAGCAAATAGGCGGAGCGCCACCTCCCGAATCCGCTCTTCTGTCCCGTTCACGGCTCGCTGCTGGTTGGATGGTATGTGCATAGTTGCTAAAGAGTTCTCCTTGGTTTGAACACTTTCTCATTCTGCTTTTCCTGAACGCGCAGGAGAAAGCATTCGGCCAATCATCATTGCAACCATTATACCAAATTCATTCAGCCTTTGACGAGTACTTCGCCTTCACTTCAGGATTATTTAAAAGTCGTCTTCTTCCCCTCCCCACCCCTGGAAAAGGGGAAAATGTGGGGACACCCCACACCCCGCCAAGGGGCAGCTGCCCCTTGGATCCCTGCTTTACTCAACTTTTAAATAGCCCTGCTTCACTTTTATGCTAAGTTGGGGAAGATATGCATGAGAATGCCGCAAAGGATTGACAAAGGAGGAAACGCCTCGTATACTTATTTCATCGAACGTTCGATAAGCTACATTCTTCGTGGATGAAAAGAGAGAATCTGCACTTTATCGCAGCTTACGTGATAGAGGAAGACAATGCAAAAGGTGAGAGTAGCAGGCGCCGGCATGACCAGGTTCGGCAAATATCCCGGTCGCGATCTCCGGGACCTGGCTGAGGAGGCGGTCCACAACACCGTAAAGGACGCGGGTATTGACCTGAAAGAAATAGAAGCCGCTTATGTCGGCAACTCTGTAGCCGGGTTGATCACGGGTCAGGAAACCATACGAGGCCAGGTCGTTTTGCGCAAGGCTGGGATATTGGGCATACCCATCGTCAACGTCGAAAATGCTTGCGCAAGCGCATCCACAGCATTTCATCTTGGCTGGGTATCTGTTGCGTCTGGCCTGTATGACTGTGTCCTGGCGCTGGGTGTAGAAAAGCTCTCCGACCCGGACAAAGCCAAATCGTTGCGGGCGTTCAACGCTGCGGTGGATATTACAGAGCTTGCCGAGATAGAAAAGCAGCTCGGCAGGGGCGGCGAAGAAGCTAAGGATAGAAGCCTGTTCATGGATCTCTACCTCTCAATGCTCAATCCCGATGAACCTGCCAGCCAGGAGGTGGTCGGTGGAATAACGCGTGAACAGATGGCGCTAGTCTCCGTCAAGAATCACTACCATGGAAGCCTGAATCCCTTTGCTCAGTATAGGGAAGAAGTAACGCTCGAAGAGGTCTTGCAAAGCAGGCACGTGGTAGGCCCACTGACAGTCCTTATGTGTTCCCCCCTGGGAGATGGTGCCGCAGCTGCACTCATTGTAAGTGATGAGTTCGCTCGCAGCAAAGGTCTCAAAGGGCCAAGAGTGGACGCTTCGGTGCTCGTCTCAGGCCGCGGTGATAACCGCTCCATGGCTCCAGCCATTAGGCGAGCTGCGGCACAAGCGTACGAAATGGCAGGGATAGGCCCGGAGGACATAGATTTGGCTGAGGTACACGATGCAGTTGCTCCGGCAGAAATCACCATCTACGAAGATTTGCGGTTTTGTGCTCCAGGTGACGGGCCAAAACTGATTGAAGACCGGGTAACATGGTTGGGAGGAAAACTTCCTGTCAATACGTCAGGAGGACTATTGGCTCGAGGACATCCAATTGGAGCAACGGGATTGGGCCAGATCGTGGAAGTGGTGTGGCAACTGCAGGGCAAGGCTGGGAAGAGACAGGTGGAGAACTGCAAGGCTGGCTTGACGCAGAACGGTGGGGGGCATATAGGCTTTGATCTGGCAGCCATGGCGGTTCACCTCTTCTCGGCGTAACTCGCCTGTCAAGCCGAGAAGTCGAGCGGTTCTAGAAACACTTGCGTCGTGGTGTCACTTATAATCATTTCTTCCATACGATGGATCGACTGATGCAAGCTGTCACCTCATTTTTTCGCGAGATGGCGGCTTCCTTATTTTTAGGCTGAGCTTGCCCCTACACTACCTCTAACCCATCTGCCCCGGGCAATGGTGGGTGTGGGACGTGTGGTTCGGTCTGGTACCAGAATGAGGTCGAGGCGATATCATCCTGGAGTGGCAGATAGCGTTGACCACTGCGCCAGCCAAGCGCCTGGATGGTCACTCGCAGGTTCTCGTCGAAGCGAATCGGGTCCATAATATGCCAGCGGTACATGCCGAAACGCTGCTGGCTGCGATACAGACCGTCGGGCTTGATCACCTGGGGCAGCCCTAGAAATGGGGTGGAGAAGGGACAGTATTCACCTCTGGGCTGCTCAAAATTCCAGGCTCCTCCAAAATAATCTTCCGTGCCGGTGCCACAGATTGTGGGGAAATCTTCGTCGCCATCGAGATAGAATTTGATCTCACCTTCGCCCCACCAGCCGCTGCTGTTGGTCTGCCATGCAATATATGTGCCGACGTAGTGACCTTTGCCTTTCACGTTATCCAGGAGGGCGTGTACCTCTTTATAGCCCAGTGGGTGGCTGCGCCGCCATTGCGCGTGGAAATATGCAGCGTCACCGGGTACAGCGGTCAGGGTGTAGTCAACCTGGTAGTAGACGATGGCTCCTTCTTCGCCCAGGTTTTCAATGGTCAGGCGTGCGTGCTGGCGAAATGGCATCTCCCAGTATGAGTTGAAGCCACCCGCAGGATTCACCGCGATGGGCAGCGAACTGACGTTGGCGCGCTCGCACCAACCCTGCGCGAAGAAGTCGCCGTAGGGAGTCTCGATTGAGGGATTCAGCTCGCTATCCCAGTAAGCTCGCAGGACAAGCCTGCGCCAGTTGGCGGGAGAGGTGGTGATCCAGATATGCTGGATTGCTCCCGGTCCCTGGATGTCTGCCAGGGTGAAGGCACTGTGCGGGGCAATTACGACGGATGGGGAGATTTTCCAGCCTTGCCCCAGGTCACGACCGGGCGAGGCTCCGGTGCCTTCGGTTGCCATACCTCCTCGGCCTTTTTCCCCAGTAAAATTCTCTGCGCTAATGGAGCGCGTTTTAGCGCTGGAGAGGCGCGAGAGATTGCCTAAGCCCATGCCCAGGCCATTGAAATTGTAGCTATTCGCCACGTTACTGTCCTTTCACTTTTGTCTACATTGCTGTCAGGATTAATTATCTCATTTAAAGAGTGGGGCAGTCATTCGACAAGAAGTCCACACTATGATATGCTTTCGGTGTCACTTTGAGCGATACATGGCACTGTCGTGCCGAGGCCTCGCCGTCGCTCAGCCGTATCATGAGGAGAGGCTTCTGTTCAGCACCACCGTGTTGAGGGTAGTACCAGGAGGGCCAGGATGCCGGTCAGCTACACCAATCGCAAAGGACTGACGTACACGTTGTACCGGGGACAGACCAAGACCGGCAAGCCACGCTATTACTTTGGTCGCGCGGGCCAGGGTCAAGGTGAACCGGTCACGGAGCTCCCACCCGGCTTCACGATCAGCGAGAGCGTCAACGGCGTGGTCTCCCTGGTCAAAGACCGCCCCTCACTGATCCAGCCAGAGGAGGTGGCGGCCATTGAGGCGGCGGTGCAGCAGCACCCCGAGGCGCGCCGGTACCGGGTCGCCATCAAGCACGACCAGATCGAGATCTACGAGCAATTCGGCCCCGATTACAACGCTCTGGTCAGCGAACTGCACTTACCCGGCCTGTCGAGACCGGGCCTCGCCGAGGAGTTGCGGGCCCTGGAGGAGCGCTATGCCCACTACACGCCGGTGTTGCGCTTCACCCTCATGGATCCGAAGCAGCGGCGGTTCGGCGTGGAGCGGATGTGCTACCTGGGGAGTATCGACGGCTGGTTGGAACTGGGGCAAACGGGACCCGCGGCAACATTGGCCCGTGCGCTCATTCCCACCTTGGGCACAGATCAGTTCTATGAACTCTGGTGAGCCAGCGACGGACGCGGGAGCGACAAAGCACATCACAGAAGGGACCTTCTGGGAAGCGAAGCAATCCTGGGACGCTCGGACGCTGCCACTATCAGCACCTGTATCGCACGAAATTCACGACGCGCAAGGGGAGGGCCGCTGATTTTTTCTGGTAGCGGGCGATGGCGGTACAACTGCATTCTCTCACAGGGTCGCTGTAGAAGCCGCAGGGACAGGCGTGTAGATGGATGTTGTAATTTGTATTGTGTAGTGAAACTGGAGCGTTGAGACTCTTTTCACCTTCTTCAACAGGTATTCCTAGCACGGGTATGTCCCCGCCTCTAAAATCAGTGACGCCTCACACCTACACCCTTCTCGGCAAACCTCTCAAATGATGAGCAGCGCCAAATTTTGCGAATATCAGCGAGTTTGATAATCTTCTCAGCGTCCAACGCATCATTATATTTACGTCCAATGTGGTCAACAAATTTTTGGGATAAATACCCTTTCGGTTCAGACTGATGCTCAGGATTCCTAATGCGCCCTATTCTACAAAAACGTCCATTTATACTGCTCAGATAATTCTCAATAGCCTGTTTATCAGCCAACAACAACGTTTCCAGTTCTTGCTCGATACAAACGAGGTAAACGCGTTGCTGTTGCCGTGTGGCTAAACCGGCCTTGTTTAAAGAGTCCATAATAAGTTTGCGATCATTAAAGCGGCAAGGTTTCTGTCGCTTTTCTTTCCAAGGAGGATAGAGGTCCCAGATAATGATAACTCGCTCACAATTCTCTATTTCCAGAAGAGCTTTTGCTTCAGTACCACATTGTTCAACTAATGTAGGCTTACTTCCAAGCGTGCTGCTTACTATCACAATACCAGGATCAAGTTGCTTAGCAAGATATTCATAGACCTTCTTATCCGCTCCATTTGGACCGCACTCGAAAATCATACCGATTTTCATTTCGAACCCTGCCCAATTAATCTACTTGTTGTATAAAGCCTACCTGGACCAAACCTCTCAGCCCAGTGTTGTAACTGCTCATTATCCCCTGGACGGCTAAATACTGGCTGCCCTTCAACTCGCTCAACCAGCACGATATGATCTAATAACAGCAAATCGAGCAGGTAGGGCGAATGAGTGGTCAGAATAATTTGCGTTTTGCCGCTTTCAACAGCTCCCCGTATCTCATCTACAATGAGATGTACACTACTCGGATCCAGGCCATTTTCTATTTCTTCTATGACGATGAGTGGAGGTGGTTCAGGATGGCGCAGGAGCGCTAGCAGGGCTAGAATGCGCAAGGTTCCTGTTGATAATAACCATCCAGGAACCTTGAAGTTCTCTTCAGTCAACTGCAAATATACAGAGCGTTCTAATTCGGATGTAAGCGCTACCTGCAAATCTTGCGAGTAAGGCAAGACAAGTTGTAACGTACTCACTATTCCTTCGAAAGCCTGAGGGTCCATTCGTCTGATATCTAACAAGTATTCTGCTATATTAGATCCATCTTTTTCAAGAGTAATACGGCTTGCAGCACGACTCTGACGCTTTTCATAACCCATATTCTGAGGGATCAATGACACAAATTGCCAATTCCGTATGAAATTCCTCAATGGTATATCGTAAGGCAGACGAGAACTACCTAGATTAAGTAGAGATACACCATCAGGAAGGTATACATCAATAAATTCCTCTTCGTCAACTACATACTTCCCCACTACATGTCCTCTATCATCGCGGGCAAAATCGAAAGATGGAATATTTCGTCCTTTTCTCTGGTTCATCGTCTCTTGCCTGATAAAGAGTTTATTACCACCAGGCCCGTCAGCAATCTCCAGGCTATATCTCACATTAATCCTATCGTCTAACCTGCTTCGTAGATCAAAACTTATAGGATTGGTATGAAAGGGCCGCACTCGTTGACCCGGCTTATCCTCCAATTTATGGGGGACGGCTTTGTTCAAGATATCCCTAAAATCACGCCAGGGAGCCATGGCTGCATCTAAATCCGCTGTAACAATCGCATGCAGCATTTCTAACCCTTCAATGATGCCGCTTTTACCAGAGCCATTGTTCCCAATGAAAACCGTTAATGGAGTAAATTTGATAACGCCACTGTCCCTTACTGCCTTGAAATTCTTCAGGCGCAATTCGTGTAAGTCAGGTGCCTTCATACTATCAATCCTCTTTCAACGTCTCGATACGCATTCTGAGCAGCTACTTTGATCGGGTCTGCTACTCGCGGGAAAGTACTCAGAATGTAGGTAAATTCTTCTTCCGTTACATTATACAGATGAGCAATTAAGCCATCCAATTCGGCGCGTAGCTGGTTGCGCTCTATAGGATTAGTTACAGATACCTCCGGGTACCAGGGATTAGACATTGCCTCTTCCCATAGTCCCTTATATTCTTGCCCAGTACAAATAAGCCGGGCTGCACGCTTAACAACTGACCAGAAACCGGTATCTTCTCTATTCAAACGAGGAATGGGCAATTGGTAAATAGAAGAGTTCGTTATACGACTCGAGATTCGCAATCTTATAGAAAAATCAATGACGAAACTATTGAAAATTGCGGTAAGAAACATAAGCACATCAGCATCTAACTCATTGGATATGAAATTAGCGGTATTAGTCACATGCATGTCCGGAGGTAAAACAGCCGCAATCAACGTTCTCTCATTAGAGCTTGATGATATCGTTCGAAATGCCAGACGATAACTGTGATAGCCAGACATTCGCTCTTCTCTCAACCTACGAGTTAAGGGAATATCTCCCCTATCTAACCGATATTCTGGAGAAATATGCATATAAGAGAATTGGTCAATCATTCTTCCTTCGTAAAGGGACGAATTACCTCTTCTTGCTTCAAGCCGATCTGAAAGCCTTGTAGGACCCGCAAAAACGTCTATGGCAAGCTCAACATTCCACGTGCCCTGAATTTTTTCCCCTAGAAGCGGAAACCGCAGCATCTTCTCGCTAATCGATATATCCCTTTGATTTCTGAACTCTGCAACAACAAGCAAACCAGGAGAAAAACGACGAATAAAGTCCGTCATAAGATTTACCGCCCCCCCGGTAGGAAAGTGATCTAATTCCGCAACATCCTCTCGAGCAAACGCTGCCGGGAATACTTTCGTAGGTCCACCTTTTTCAAACGTCAGCAAAGCAATTTTGAAACGGCTATCGAGTCCGTCGAAGGCTTTCCTGCGATTCTCAAAACAAAATAGTCCGGTGATGCGGGTCTTAGTAAAGAGTAGTTCTCGTAGTCGCTGCGTACCCTGATCGATACAAATACCGTGAGGAACAACCATTCCGCAGTATCCCCCATTGCACAGCAAATTATAGCTTTGCTCAACAAAAAGCTTATAGAGATTCACATCCGTTCTTTGTGTCCTGCCATTCACAACAGGATTTTGATATTCGTACTGAGGCGACAATTGCAAAACAATACTTTCATAATAGGCTTTCTCTGATTCCTGCTTCCTGGGCAATCTGAGTACCTCCCACGGAGGATTTGTCATAATTACATCAAAGCCACCTTGTTCATTCATTATCTGAGGGAATTCGTATGCCCAGTGAATAGGTGTCAGCTTATCGATGTCTTCGATGTTTGGCCTACTTTCAGCTCCCTGTTCATCTCGATCTCTCGAAGTAGTCGATCTGCGTAGCTGATATCTCCTCTCACGTTGATGAAGTTGGGTCAACAGCGTTCTATTCAATTGAGCAATAACTTCAGCCTGATTATTCTCTTTCTCTTCAGGGAGATGTATGTCTCCAACACGCAGCAGCCCTATCAGAGAATTACCAGCAGAGAGATGAAAACCAATATCAGAGAGTGGTTCCAATTCAGCAGCGCTTTGAACTGATGCAATTAAAGCCAGGTAAAGTCTCAGACAAGTAGTCTCTATCGCATCTTCACTGATATCTACGCCGTAAAGGTTGTTTGTGATGATATTCTTTTTAAGATAATACGAGGGATGGCGAAGATTATATAACCAGCGAGAGAGGACATCATCATTGAGAGATGCTATTTTATTGATGACTTCACTATAGATCGTGACCAGCGTGTTCATAGCAGCGACAAGGAATGTTCCCGAACCGCAGGCTGGGTCAAGCACTGAGAGTGAGGGCAGTACTTCGAAGAGCAATCTGCGACATAGTCGAACATCCAGTTTCGCCAGCATCCCCTCTATCGACTCAAGGTCATCTCGCCGCGTATGTGAAGCTTGTAGTCTTACCTTCTCCAATATTGCCTCGTGGATCGTCTGCCTGCATAGGTACTCAGGAATTTCAGGTGGGGTATAAGAGGCACCGACGCCGGACACCTGATTGAAATGCATTTCAAAGATGTGCCCCAGCATATCAGGCGTAATTTCATTATCATCGCCAGAGGGGATATCAACGATTTGCCATGTGTACTCTGAGAAAAAGGAGAAAAGCTGCTCGAAGGCAGTATTGGGAATCTGAATATCAGCATTCTGGCGTTCAATAGTGTGTGGCCGGAATAAACCGCCGTCAAGATAGATAATCTTGCCTAACAGTGACTGAATATCCGTGCTACGATTTTCTGCGGGTTTAGACAGCCCTTCAAAAAAGAGTGGCAAGAGAAAGGCTCGATAGTAACAATCCTTGTGACTTCTCCTCAACGCATCTTCCAGGTAGGTCTTATTACCCTCATCGATAAAGCCTCTTTGCTGCAAAAAGTAGAGAAAGACCAGCCGGTTCAGCAGGATTGAGGCATAGAGGTCCCGATCTTGCTCTTTATCTATACCATTGATGTATTCCGAAAATTGGCGGCGTTGAGCCTGAAACTCCTCGTAAATTCGGTGCGTAACAAGTTTCTTTCTGGAATCAGAAGCACCCTTACTCCCCCTCTGCTCATCGGTAGGAATGATATCAGTTACGACAGAACTGAGCTTATTCAGCAACAAATCTTCGGGCTGTCCTTTGGCATAGAAATATTCACGGCTGTACGCTCTCGCTCGCTCTCGCTTTATCCAGTGCCAGATGCTTTGTGTACGATTTCCGTCAATAAAGATCAGAAGGCTCCTGGGGAAAAGCGGTGAGATTTCTCTGTGAAGTCTATCTCTCACCTGAAGAGGGGGGATAGTCCCATCGTCAGCGGTCACTTCGAAAACTGGCACACCCATATAACGAGCTATTTCATAGCGCGAGTGTTTCTCATCTATTGGCAGTTTTTTTCTGCTAACAGGCGGGAACCAGTGCAACTCTCTCACAAAGAGACTCGCAAAATCGAAATTGCGCAGATCATGATATATTTGCTCAATACTGAGAGACAACGAGTGGCCCCTCTTTCCCACGAAATACTCTATCTCTTCCTTACCGCCAGGAAGCCCCGGTCCAGGTGTGGTATCAAGTATACTCTGTACAGCGATGTCCTGTAAACATATCGCATGCGCAAACCGGGACTAAGGAACCGCCTTACAGCGAGAGTAGGTCTCTTTATACCGCTTCGGCGATTCCAACCACCCTTGAACTCTACATCCCCACCCTGGGCCTGTACTGCACTGCCTCCGCCACATGATTGGCCATGATCATGTCGCTGCCCGCCAGGTCTGCAATCGTGCGGGCCAGCTTCAATACCCGGTGATAGGCGCGGGCCGAGAGGTGTAATTGCTGCACCGCCGCTTTGAGGAGTTTCTCCCCCGAGGCATCGGTCTGGCAGAACTCGCGTACTTCCGTCGGCCCCATCTCCGCGTTGCACGTCAGCTTTGTTCCTTTAAAGCGCTCCAACTGGCGTTCACGGGCGGCTTGCACCCTTGCACGGACCGTTTTGGAATCCTCCACCTGCCGTTTATCGGCCAGCTTTTCGTAATCGACGCGGGGAACTTCGACGTGGATATCGATGCGGTCCAGCAGAGGGCCGCTGATTTTTTTCTGGTAGCGGGCGATGGCCATGGCGGTACAACTGCATTCTCTCACAGGGTCGCCGTAGAAGCCGCAGGGACAGGGATTCATGGCTGCTACTAACATAAAGTTCGCGGGGTAGGTGATGGTGCCCTGGGCACGGGAGATCGTGACAACTTTGTCCTCAAGGGGTTGACGTAAGACTTCGAGCACGTTCTGACCAAATTCGGGTAGCTCATCTAAAAAGAGTACACCACGGTGGGCGAGGCTGATTTCGCCGGGGCGCGGCATACGACCTCCGCCGACTAAACCCGCGTGGCTGATGGTATGGTGCGGTGCACGAAATGGCCGCTGCAGGACGAGTGGTGTCTCTGCGGGCAACATGCCGGTGACGCTGTAGATTTTGGTTACATCAAGGGCCTCTTCGATGAGCATGCGCGGAAGGATAGAGGGGGTTGCACGAGCCAGCAATGTTTTGCCTGAACCGGGAGGGCCGCTCATTAAGATGTTGTGTCCACCACTCGCGGCAACTTCTAGGGCGCGCTTGACGTGTTCCTGCCCACGTACCGCTG
>Ga0207684_10003352_pt1 | contig 15705 bp, 18 predicted proteins | sample KBSK5501metaG_FD_184342 | JGI IMG/M metagenome (GOLD analysis project Ga0207684, IMG submission 184342) | Corn, switchgrass and miscanthus rhizosphere microbial communities from Kellogg Biological Station, Michigan, USA - KBS K5-50-1 metaG... | ecosystem: Host-associated > Plants > Roots >...
TGCGGATCAAGTCGGCGGTGGAAGGGGACTGGACGGTGCGGGCGGCCGCGGTGGAGCGCCTCGACGGCGCGCCCCCGGCGGACCTCGTGCTCTTCTGCGTGAAATCGTTCGACACCGAGGAGGCCGCGCGGCTGATCCGACCGGTGGTGGGGCCCGCCACCGGCGTGCTCTCCATCCAGAACGGCGTGGACAACGAGGAGAAGCTGGCGCGGGTGCTGGGCGCCGGCCACGTGCTGGGCGGCGCCGTCCGGGTGTTCGCCACCATCGAGGCTCCGGGAGTCATCGCGCATACCTTCGGCGGCCACCTGGCCTTCGGCGAGATGGATGGCCGAGAGACGGAGCGGGCGCGGGCCTTCCTGGCCGCGTGCCGGAAGGCCTCGATTCCCGCCGAGCTCGTGCCGGACGTCACCCGGGCCCTGTGGGAGAAGTACGTCTTCCTCACGACCCATGCCGGGGTGACGGCCCTCACCCGCTGCCCGGCCGGCGTTCTGCGAGCGGTGCCGGAGATCCGCGAGCTGTACCGGCGCACCGTGACCGAGATCCTGGCCATCGGGCGGGCGGCCGGCGTGCCCGTCGACGACGGCCTCCTCGAGCAGGGGATGAAGTTCCTCGACACGGTGGCCCCGAACGCCTATTCGTCGCTGCACCACGACCTGGTCACCGGCAAGCGGCTCGAGCTGGAAGCGCTCCACGGCCACGCGGTGCGGCTCGCGGAGCGTCACGGGGTCGCCGCCCCTACCGTGTTCGCGATCTACGCCGCGCTCCGCCCGTACCGGGACGGCGCGCCTACCGCTCCGGCAAGCTAGACGCGCGACCCGGGTCTATACTGATTCAATGTCTTCGCTCAGACGCCTTCTGCCGTACCTCGTCCGCTATCGCCTCCGCTACCTCGGGGGCGCGGCCTGCCTCGTTCTCGCGACCGCGCTGTCGCTCTGCATCCCGTGGACGGTCAAGAGCGCGGTGGACACGCTCGAGCGCGACGGCGCGGCCGCCCGGCTCGGGCCCTACCTCCTCCTGATCCTCGGCTTGGCCGCGGCCCACGGGGTGGCGCGGCTCGGCTCGCGGTTCGCCATGCTCGGAGCCGGGCAGTGGGTGGAGCACGACATCCGGGCGGATCTCTACGCCCGGCTGATCACCCTGCCGCCCGCGTTCTATCACCGCCACCGCACCGGGGATCTGATGTCGCGCGCCTCCAACGACGTCGGGACCCTGCGCCTGCTCGCGGGCTTCGGCACGGTCATGCTGATCGGGACCGCGTTCGTCTTCGCGGGCACCCTCGGGGCCATGCTGATGATCGATCCGTGGCTCACCCTGTTCGCGATGGCGCCGTTCCCGGCGCTGGTCGTCATCGCCAAGCGCTTCAACCACGACGTCGACGCCCGCTCGACGGCGGTGCAGGAACAGCTGGGCGCGCTCTCCGCGAAGGTGCAGGAGAACCTGACCGGCATGGTGGTCGTGCGCGCATACACCATGGAAGAGCGGGAGATCGCCGAGTTCGACCGGCTCAACGACGAGTACCAGGTGCGCAACCTGGCGCTCGCTCGGACGCAGTCGATCTCGTGGCCGCTCATGGGGCTCGTCTCGGGCCTGGGCGCGCTGATCGTCCTCTGGCTAGGCGGCAAGGCGGTGGTGGACGGCCGCATCACCCTCGGCGCCTTCGTGGCCTTCAACGGCTATCTCGCGCAGCTCGCCTGGCCCACCATCGCGCTCGGCTGGACGCTGGCGAGCATCCAACGCGGCCTCGCCGCAATGCAGCGAGTGGTCGAGGTGCTGGACTCAGGCCCGGCTCAGCCAGCCGGGTTGTCCGCAGATGGGGTCCATGCGCCGGCCGGGTTGTCCGCGGATGGGGGGAGTGCGGGGGCCATTTCGAGGCCCCCGCAGATGAAAACAAGAGGGTCAAATCAATCTCCCAAGCTCCTATCGGGCGGCCCGCTCGAGTTCAGGAACCTCAGGTTTTCCTACGATCCCGAGCGGCAACCCGCGCTGCGCGAGGTCTCGTTCGTGGTCCCGGCGGGCTCGGTGGTGGCGGTGGTGGGGCCGACCGGGAGCGGGAAGTCCACGCTGGGCGCACTCCTGTGCCGGCTCTACGAGCCGCCTCGCGGGACGGTGTGGATCGCGGGCCACGATGCGCTCGACCTGCCCCTCGGCCGGCTGCGGCGCTCGGTGGGTTACGTGCCGCAGGAGTCCTTCCTCTTCTCGCGCCCGCTCCGTGACAACGTGCGCTTGGCCGACGAGACCGCGAGCGCCGAGCGACTCGAAACGGTCGCTCGCGCCGCCGGCCTTGGCGACGATCTCGGCGCGCTGCCCGCGGGCTGGGACACCGTGGTCGGGGAGCGCGGGCTCGCGCTCTCGGGGGGCCAGCGCCAGCGGGTGGCGCTCGCCCGGGCCCTCGTCGCCGATCCACCCTTTCTCGTGCTCGACGACGTGCTGGCCTCGGTCGACGCGGCCAAGGAGTGGGAGATCACGCGGTCGCTCCGCTCCGCGGCGAGCGGCCGGACCACGCTCCTCATGACCCATCGCCTCAAGGCGGCGGCGGAGGCCGACGCGATCGTGGTGCTCGACGAGGGCCGCGTGGTGGAGCGGGGGCGCCACCCCGACCTGATCGCGGCCGGCGGCCTCTACGCCCGCCTCTGGCGCGTTCAGCAGCTGGAAGACGAGCTCGCGAATGCATGACCGCGGACGGTCGCAAGCTGCGCAGCGAGCCGGCAGGCGAGCTGGGGCGCAAGAGTGGGGGAGTGCGGGGGCCATCTCGGGGCCCCCGCAGATGAAGGACGAGCTCGCGAACGCATGACCCGCGCAATGCGTGACTTCGAGCAGGACGACGAGATCCTCGGCAAGGCGTACGACGCGCGCCTCATGCGGCGCCTCTGGGCCTTCACGCGACCTCACATCGGGCTCGTGCTCGCCACCTGCGCGCTGTTTCCGGTGCTGACCCTGCTGGAGCTGACCCAGCCCTACCTGGTCAAGATCGCCATCGACGAGCACATCCTGCGCGGGGATTGGGCGGGGCTCGGCGGCGTGGCCGGGCTCTTCCTGCTCGTGCTCCTCGTTCTTTACGTGCTGCGCGCCGCTCAGGCCTATCTCACCCAGCTGACCGGACAGCGGGTCATCGGGGATCTGCGCGCCGCCCTCTTCGCCCATCTCCAGCGGCAGGACGCGAAGTTCTTCGATCGGAGTCCGGTCGGGCGCCTCATGACCCGGATCCTGAACGACGGCGAGGCCATCCAGGAGCTCTTCACGAGCGGTCTCGTCGCGCTGCTGGGCGACGTGGTCACGCTCGCGGGCGTGGTCGTGATCATGCTCGGCATGAACTGGAAGCTCGCTCTCGTCACCTTCGCGCTGGTGCCCCTGCTCGTGCTCGCGGCCGGCTACTTCCGAGTGCGGGCCCGGGACAGCTACCGGGTGGTGCGCACGCGCCTGGCCCGCATGAACGCGTTCCTGCAGGAGTCGCTGCAGGGCATGAGCGTGATCCAGCTCTTCGCCCGCGAGGAGCGGGAGCGGCAGATGTTCGCGGAGCTCTCCGGTGCCCTGCGGCGGGGGCAGTTCCGCTCCACCTTCTACGACGCTTCCCTCTACGCCACCGTGGAGGCCCTGGGCTCCGCCGCGGTGGCCCTGCTCCTCTGGTACGGGGGCGGCCAGGTGGTGACGGGGGCCCTGACCTTCGGGGGGCTCGTGGCGTTTCTCGAGTACACCGCGCGCTTCTTCCTGCCCATCCGTGACCTCGGGGCCAAGTACACGGTGATGCAGGCGGCCATGGTGTCCGCCGAGCGGGTCTTCGGGCTGCTCGACTCCCGACCCACCATCACGTCCCCCGAGCGGGCCGGGCGCTTCTCGGCGGCGCCACGCGCGCCCGGTACCCCGGCCGTCCAGTTCAAGAACGTCTGGTTCGCGTACGAGGGTGAGCAGTGGGTGCTGCGCGACTGCTCGTTCACGCTCGCTCCCGGCGAGCAAGTCGCCCTGGTGGGCCCCACCGGCGAGGGCAAGACCACCATCGCCCGGCTCATGATCCGCGCCTATGACGTCACCCGCGGCCAGGTGCTGATCGACGGTGTCGACGCGCGGGAGTGGGAGCTCCGGACGCTGCGCCGGCACGCGGGGCTGATCCCGCAGGAGCCGTTTCTCTTCTCGGGCACCGTGGAGGACAACCTCCGCCTCGCCCGCGATGGGGCCGCGGATCCCGCGACCGTCGAGCGGGCGCTGGCCGCCGCCAATGCGGAGCGGTTCGTCGCCGCGCTGCCGCGAGGTCTCGCCGAGGAGCTGCGGGAGCGTGGCGTCAACCTGTCGCAGGGACAGCGCCAGCTGCTGGCCATCGCGCGGGCCATCATCTATAATCCTCGCGTTCTGGCGCTGGACGAGGCCACCTCCAGCATCGACCCCGAGTCGGAGGCGATGGTGCGGGCCGGCCTCGCGCGCCTCCTGGAGGGGCGGACGAGCCTCGTGATCGCGCATCGGCTGTCGACGATTCAGCGGGCCGACCGCATCCTCGTGCTGCACCGAGGGCAGATCCGGGAGTCGGGCGCTCACGCCGAATTGCTGGCGCTGGGAGGGCTCTACTCACGGCTCTACGAGCTTCAGTTCGGTCTGGGGCGGGCGTGAAGCGCTTTCACGCGGCGGTCTACCGGCTGGTGGGCCGGATCCCGAGGGGCCGGGTGGCGACCTACGGCCAGATCGCCGCGCTGCTCGGCTACCCGCGGGCGGCCCGGGCGGTGGGGCAGGCCATGAAGCAGGTGCCGCCGCATCTGCCGTGGCATCGCGTGGTCAACGCCCACGGCGGGATCAGCCTGCGGGCCAACGTGGGCAGCATGCTGACGCAGCGGCTTCTGCTCGAACAGGAAGGGGTGCCGGTCCGGCGGGGTCGGATCCGGCTCCAGCAGCATCGATGGGCGGGGCCGGGGCGGAGCCGGCGGCTCGACATCGCGGCCCTCCAGCGGCTCTGATCGGAGGAACCATGCGGCTCGGACTGAACATCGGCTACTCGCGCTCCCAGCTGGGCGTCGACCTGTCGCTCGTCCAGCAGGCAGACCGGCTCGGCTTCCACTCGGTGTGGACGGCGGAGGCCTACGGCTCCGACGCGGTCTCGCCGCTCTGCTGGATCGCGGCCCAGACCGCGCGGATCAAGGTGGGCACCGCGATCATGCAGATCCCGGCCCGAACACCCACCCTCACCGCGACCACCGCGCTCACGATCGACCAGCTCTCCGGGGGCCGCTTCATTCTCGGGCTCGGGGTGTCGGGGCCTCAAGTGGTGGAGGGCTGGCACGGGGTGGCCTTCGGCAAGCCGCTCGCCAAGACGCGAGAATACGTCGAAGTCGTACGAATGGTCTGGCGGCGCGAGCGGCCCGTGGAGCACAAGGGCGAGTACTACCAGATTCCGTACGCGGGGCCCGACGCCACCGGGCTCGGCAAGCCACTCAAGTCCATCCTGCACGGCCGCGCGGACATCCCGATCTACCTGGCCGCCATCGGCCCGCGGAACGTGGCGCTCGCCGCCGAGATCGCGGACGGCCTGCTGCCCGTGTTCTTCTCGCCGGAGCGCATGGGCGTGTTCACGCCGAGCCTCGAGGCTGGATTCAAGGCGGCGGGCGGCGGGAAATCGCTCGCGAGCTTCGACGTCGCGCCCACGGTGCCGATCGTGTTGGGCCCGGACGTGGCGGCGTGCCGCGACATGATCAAGCCGAGGCTCGCGCTCTACGTGGGCGGGATGGGCGCGCGCGGCAAGAACTTCTACAACGAGCTGGTGAGCCGCTACGGCTACGAGGGCGACGCCAAGCGCATCCAGGACCTCTACCTGGGCGGCAAGAAGGACGAGGCGGCCGCGGCGGTGCCCGACGCGCTCGTGGACGAGGTTGCGCTGTGCGGCCCGAAGGAGCGAATCCGCGAGCGGCTGCCCCGCTGGAAGAATTCGGGCATCACCACGCTGATCTGCGGTGCCGTCCAGCCCGAGGCCCTCGACCTGATGGCCGAGCTCGTCCTCTAGCGCCGTGAAGCCGGCCGTCCAGAAGGTGCAGGCGGCCATCAGCGAGCACGGCCTCGACCGGCGCGTGATCGAGCTCGAAGTCCACGCGCGGACCTCGCAGCAGGCCGCCGACGCGCTCGGCGTCACCGTCGGCCAGATCGTGAAGTCGCTCGTCTTCACCGCGGACGGGCGTCCGCTCCTGGTGGCGGCCTCGGGGGCCAACCGGGTGGACGAGCGACGGCTGGCCGAGCTGGCGGGTGGGCGCATCCGGCGCGCCGATCCGGACACCGTGAAGCAGGCCACCGGCTACACCATCGGGGGAGTGCCGCCGATCGGCCTCGAGAGCTCACTGGTGGTCTACGTGGACCGCGACCTGCTCGGCTACGAGCTGGTCTACGCGGCGGCGGGGCTGGCGGAGTGGGTGTTCCCCATCGCGCCCGACGAGCTGGTGCGGGCGACGGGCGGGCAGGTCGTGGACATCAAGGAAGCGGGGAGCGATTCGAAAGGAGCGCGGCCATGAGGCTCAAGGACAAGGTAGCCCTGATCACGGGAGCGGGCTCGGGTATCGGGCAGGCGACGGCGGTGCTCTTCGCGCGCGAGGGCGCGCGAGTGGCGGTCGTGGATCTGCGAGAAGACGCCGCGAAGGCCACCGCCGAGCAGATCGAGCGGAGCGGCGGGCAGGCACTCGCGATTCGCGCCGACGTCTCGAAGTCGGCGGACAACCAGGCGGCCGTGCAGCAGACGCTCGCGCGCTGGGGCCGGCTCGACGTCTTCTACGCCAACGCGGGCGTGCCCCAGTTCCCCACTCCGGTCGAGAGCGTGGACGAGGCGGTCTTCGACCAGATCATGGCCGTGAACGTGAAGGGCGTCTTCCTGGCCGCCAAGCACGTGATGCCGGTGTTCAAGAAGCAGCGTGGCGGCGTCCTCCTCATCACCGGCTCGACCTCCGGGATCCGCCCGCGGCCGGGCGTGCAGTGCTACTCGGCCTCGAAGGGCGCCGTGCACACCATGGCGAGCAGCCTCGCCATCGAGTTCGCCGCCTTCGGCGCGCGAGTGGTGGCGATCGCGCCGGTGGCCACCGAGACCCCGATGCTCGCCACGTTCATGGGCAAGAAGGAGGTGGACGAGGAGGGCATGACCCGCTACCGTGGCACGGTGCCGCTCGGCCGGCTCAACAAGCCCGAGGATCTCGCCCGCGCCGCGCTGTTCCTCGCCTCCGACGAGGCCGCGATGATCACGGGCAGCGTCTTCCCGGTGGACGGGGGCCGGTGCATTTGAACGGAGTGCGCGCATGATTGTCACGCCCCTGGCGGCCGAATCGCTCGGGGTCCGGTCGGTCGCCACGTATGTGGAGTGCGGGGCGACGCGGGTGCTGATCGATCCGGGGGCGATGCTGGCGCCCAACCGGTTCGGGCTGGCTCCCGCCGAGGAAGAGTGGGAGGCGCTCCGGCGGGCCAACGACCGCATCTCGGGCTATGCCGCGCGCGCCTCGGTCGTCTTCGTGAGCCACTACCACGAGGATCACTTCCGCTACGATCCCGGGCTCTATGCCGGGCGCCGGCTCTGGGCCAAGGACCCGAAGCGGCACATCGCGGGCCGCCAGGCCCTGCGCGCGGCGACCTTGTGGAGCAAGCTCGCGGGACATTGCGAGCCGGATGCCGCGGAGGGTCGCCGGCTCGAGACGGCCGACGCCGTCCTCCAGGCCTCCCCACCACTCAGCCACGGACCGGACGGCACCAGCCTCGGCTACGTGGTCGCCCTCACGGTCGAGGACCGGCGCGAAGGCACGCGCTTCGTCCACGCCTCCGACGTGCAGGGCCCGCTGTCGGCGGTGGCCGCGGCCTACCTGGCCCGCCAGCGTCCGACGCTGCTGTACCTCTCCGGTCCGCCCGCGTATCTGGAGGCGCAGATCGGCGCGGACCTGGTCGACCGGGGGATCGAGCACCTGTTGCGGATCATAGACCAGACCGGCTGCCGGGTGATCCTCGACCACCACGCGCTCCGGGACGCGGCCTACCCGGAGCGCTTCCGGCGCTTGTGGGAGACCGGGCGCGTCGTTACCGCGGCGGGATTCCTGGGCGAGAGCGATTCGGCGCTCGAGGCGAGACGGCGAGTGCTGTGGAGGGGCCGCCGCAAGCCGCCGGCGCCCGTCCGTCCGTCGCGGGCCCGCGGCGCGCGCGACGAGGCCGACGCGATACGGGAGGTCCCGCGCGCCACGACCAACTTCCGCCCGCGGCTCGGGCGGGTGAGAGAGGGATGAGGGAATGAGCGAGGGCAAACCACCGGGCGTGGGCGATCCCGCGCCGGAGTTCACGCTGAAGACGATCGGCCTCAAGGACGTGAGCCTCAAGACCTATCGAGGCAAGAACGTCGTGCTGCTCTTCTATCCGCTCGACTGGACGCCAGGCTGATCCACCTGCATGCCGGCCTTCGATCGTCGCGTCCGCGACTTCGAGGCGGCGAATGCCCAGGTCATGGGTATCAGCACGGACAGCCCCTTCAGCCACGAGAACTGGGCGAAGTCGGTCGGTATCTCCAACTACCCGCTGCTCTCCGACATCCACCGCGCGACCAGCCGCGCCTACGGGGTCTACTGGCCCGACTGGAATGCGAACGTGCGGGCGACCTTCGTGATCGACAAGCAGGGCACCATCCGCTTCACCGAGCGTTACGGCAAGGGCGAGCTGCCCGACCCCGACAAGATCCTGACCGAGGTCAGGAAGCTGCCCTAGCCGGCGAGAGCGGGGCGTGGGTGGTGAGGGCGACGCCCAGCAGCACGAGCGCGCCCCCGCCGATCTCCGGCCACTCGATCGCCTCGTGCAGCATCACCCACGCGAGGAGCACCCCCACCACCGGCTGGAGGTTCATGAAGATCGCGGCGCGGCTCGGGCCCACCGCCTTGACGCCCTCGTACCACCACACGTGGGCGACCGCGCCCAGGAAGGCCTGGTAGAGCACGACCAGCCACGCGGTCTGCGAGGTGAAGTCGGGCCGGGGAAAGAACGGCGCGGCCACCAGCATCATGGGCAGCAGCATGGCCGAGCCGAGGATGTAGGAGGCGGTGGTGGCGACCGCAGGCGAGTGCACGGCCAGCACCTGCTTGCCGTAGATCGTGTAGGCGCTCCAGCCCACCTGCGAGATCACCAGGATGACGTCGCCCGGCAGCAGCTCGAGGTGCGCGATGGCTCGCCAGCTGCCGCGGGTGATGACGAGCAGCACGCCCGCGACCGAAGCCACGACCCCCGCCCACTGGCGGCGGCGCAGGCGGTCCTTCAAGTAGAACCGGGCGCCGAGCGCGACCATCACCGGCGTCACCGCCTGCAAGATCGCCGCATTGGCGGCGGTGCTGAGCGCGATGCCGAGATAGGTCCCGCCGGTGGAGACGAACAGGCCGGCGAACCCGAGGAAGGCGAAGGTGCGCAGATCGGCCCAGCGCAGCTCGCGGAACTCTTCCCAGCCGCGCCGGAAGAGCAGGACGGTGAGGAACACGGACGCCAGGGTGCACCGGAGGGCCACGAGCACGTAGGGCGGGAAGTGCGCGAGCGCGAGCTTGGCGAAGGCGGGATACGATCCCCAGAGCGCCGAGATGAGCGTGAGGGCGAGATACGCTCGCGTTTGACCGGCGTCGGGCACCCGCCTATGATATCGCGGCCGTCATGCCCGACCATATCCTCGAGCGTCGCGTGTGGCTCCCGCGCTCCCGGCCCGAGGTGTTCGAGCTCTTCGCCGACCCGCGCAACCTCTCGCGTCTCCAGCCGGCGTGGGCCCGCCCGCGCTGGCTGGCCGCCCCGCCGGCCCGGCTCGCCGCCGGCGCCGTTCTCGATTTCCGGGTGGCGGCTCTGCCCGGGGCCTGGCGCGTGATCATCCGCGAGTTCGATCCGCCCTATCGCTTCGTGGACGCCCAGCTGCGAGGGCCGTTCGCGCGCTGGGAGCATCGCCACCGATTCGTCGAAGGACCCGAGGCAGATGAGCCGGCCGCCCCGTCCGGCACGTGGATAGAGGATCGCGTGACGTACCGCCTGCCGCTCGGCGCGCTGGGCCGCGCCGCTCACGCGCTCGGCGCGGGCCGCCGCATCCGCCACCTCTTCGACTACCGCGACCGGCGCCTGAAGGAGCTGCTCGGCCCGACCGGATGATTCCTGGGAGCGTGTCGGACTAGCCTGCGTTTCGAAACTAAGCGGCCGCGGGCAGCTCGATGCCGAGAGCGGCCAGCCGCGGTCGCACCCGCTCGGTCAGGAGGCCGATCCGGGCGAGATTGCTCACCATCGAGGTGTGCATGTCGCGCTTGAAGTACTTCCGGTAGACCGCGTAGTCGTTGCGGGTGGCCACGTCGCGCCGGTACGCTTTCGCCTCGGCGATCTGGGCGGGCGAGAAGCCGATGTCGCGATAGGCGTCGATTGGGAAGAAGCCGCTCAGGACCTTCTCGATGGCCATGCAGGTGAAGTCTTCCATCTCCCGCCGCTCCGCTAGGCTCGCCTCGCGGACGATATCGGGCAGGGCGAGCATACCGAAGCCCATGTGGCGCGATTCGTCCTGCAGGATGCGCCCGCAGACCTGCCGCAGCAGGGGGTCGTGGGCGGCCTCGCCCAGCATCTTGAACAGGGCGACCGCGAAGGTTTCGGCCACGAGCTGCAGCGCGATGGTCTTGATGTACCAGCGCGAGTCGGTGAGGATGGCGTCGAACAGCACGCGCTCGTTGTCGGGCATCGGGTAGTGCAGGCCCCCGAGGCGCGTCTGGATGTAGCGTTCGAGCACCTCGTTGTGGCGGGCCTCGTCCATCACCTGGGTGGCCTGGAAGAACTTCTCGTCGGTGCCCTGGACGATGTCGACCATCTGGCTGCAGGCCAGCATCGCCCCCTGCTCGCCGTACACGAGCACGGAGAGCCGCCAGGCCGCGAGGCGCCGGTTCAGGTCGACCCGATCGCGCTCGGACAGACGCTCCCAGATGCGGCTGCCGTGGATGTCCACCAGCTCGTCGGCGAGCACGCGCCCGTCGGACGGCTCGGGGGTGTCCCAGGCGATGTCGCGGCTCGCGTTCCACTGGTCCCGCTTGGCCTTCTCGTAGAGGCCGCGCATGTCCTCGGCCTGCACCGAATAGTCGAACTCGAACACGGTGTCGATCGTGCCGGAGATCACGCGCCGCTCCATGGGTCCCTCCTGGTGCTGGAAACCGGTGAGTCTGATTTCTGAACTGCCTGGTTTTTAACACGGCCTCGGAAGCGGTGTCAAGTAGACTGGAGCCGATGAACGCCAGGCGCAAGGCGGCCCGGGCCCAGATCCTGCGGGCGGCCGCCGACCTCTTCCGCGAGCGCGGCTACCAGGCCTCGACGGTGGACCACATCGCGGCCCGCCTCGGCATGTCGAAGGCGTCGCTCTACACCCACTTCCGGGCCAAGGAGGAGATGCTGGCCGCCATCTCCCGGGAGACCATCGAAGCCTTCACCCGGGACCTGAGCCTCGTGCTGGGCTCCCGGCTCGGCCCCGAGGACAAGCTGCGGCGGGTGGTCCGGCAGCACGTGCAGTTCGTCATCGCCAATCGCTCCTTCCTGACCGTGTTCTTCGGCGAGGAGGCCAATCTCCCCTCCCGATTCGTGCGCTCGCTGGCCGCCCAGAAGGACCGCTACGACAAGGGGGTGGAGCGGATCGTGCTCGAGGGGATCCGGGGCGGGGTCTTTCGCGACGTGCCGCCCCGCCTGGTGGTGTTCGGGGTGCTGGGCATGGTCAACTGGGTGCACAAGTGGTACAACCCGGACGGGCGCTGGGGGGCCGAGGAGATCTCGGGGGCGTTCCTCTCGCTCATCGAGGGTGGCCTGCTGCGCCAGAGGCGGCGCGGGGCCGCGCTGAGCGGGCGCCTGCGCCGTCTGGAGCGGGAGCTGCATGAGGTCGCCCGGCAGCTCGACGCGTGACCTGCTCGGGGCCCACATGTCCATCGCGGGAGGACTGCATCTCGCGCTCACCCGCGGCCGCGACGTCGGCTGCTCGGTCGTCCAGATCTTCCTCAAGAACCAGCGGCAGTGGACGGCCCGGCCCTACACCGACAGCGAAGTGCGGGAGTTCCGCGCCGCCTGGAAGGCCACCGGCGTGCGCGTGGTCTTCGCCCACGCCAACTATCTGATCAACCTGGCGACCCCGGTGGCCGCGGAGTGGCGCCGGGCGGTAGACGTGTTTCACGACGAGCTGGAGCGGGCGGAGGCGCTCGGGCTGCCCTTCGTGGTGATCCATCCTGGCTCCCATCGCGCGGCCGGGCTGGACGAGGGCATCCGCAGGGTGGCGCGGGCCATCGACGTGTTGCACGACCGGATGCGCGGCGAACGTGTGCGCATCGTCCTGGAGAACACCGCGGGAGGCGGCGCGACCATCGGCCGGAGCTTCGAGGAGCTGGCCGCAGTGGTGGACGCGGTCCGGGAGCCGGATCGGGTCGGGGTGTGCCTGGATACGTGCCACCTCTTCGCCGCGGGTTACGACATCCGCACCCCCGACGGTTACGAGACCACGATCGGGCGGTGTCGGCGGCTGCTCGGCCTGCGCCGCGTGCGCGCCTTCCACCTGAACGACGCCAAGCAGCCGCTCGGCTCCGGTCTGGACCGCCACGAGAAGATCGGCCGCGGGCATCTGGGCGTCGAGCCCTTCCGCCGGCTCATGAACGACCGCCGGTTCGCGCGGGTGCCGATGGCCCTCGAGACGCCGAAGGATCCGGAGCCGCGCGCCGACCGCGAAGCCCTGGCGCTTCTGAGAAGGCTCCGCCGACCTCGCTAGGCGCGCCTTGCGGTCTTCCGTGTGCGGTACGGCATCGTTCTAATTGGGGGGGAGCGGCGCCGCTCCTCCCCCAAGCCCCCCCACCGCACTACTCGCCCCGGCGGGCTGGATCTTCTTGGTCCCCGTTGGGCCTAGCGGGAGCGGGTCACGCCGCGGCGGGGGCAGCCCGCGCGGACCGGGCACGTCGAGCATCGGGGCGAGACGGGCAGGCAGATGTTCTGGCCGAAGGAGACGAGCAGATCGTTGTAGCCGATCCAGTAGCGGCGGGGCAGGGTGCGGCGCAGGGCCATCTCTGTCTCCTCCGGAGTGCGCGTCTTCACGTAGCCCCAGCGATTGGAGATGCGGTGCACGTGGACGTCGACGCAGATGCCGGGTTTGTGGAAGCCCTGGGTGACCACCAGGTTCGCGGTCTTGCGCCCCACGCCCTTGAGGGTCAGCAGCGCGTCGATCTCGTCGGGCACCGCGCCGCCGAACCGCTCGATCAGGTTCCGGCTGACGTCACGGAGCACGTGGGCTTTCGTGCGGTAGAAGCCCACCGGGTAGATGGCCCGCTCGATCGCGCGCAGGGACAGGCGCCGCATGCCCTCGGGGGTGTCGGCCAGGGCGAAGAGCCGGGCCGCCGCCGGCCCGGTCGTTTCGTCCTTGGTGCGGAGGGAGAGCAGGCAGGCGATCAGCACGCGGAAGGGATCGTGCCACTGCGCCGCGACCTGAGCCAGCGCGGTGACGCGCCAGGCGGGAGACAACCTCCGCAGTTTTCGAATAGTCTGGCCGATGTTCACGATCGGCCCTTGAGCGACTCCAGCAGGGCGCGCGCCTCGCCCGAATCCTTGAGCGTCCAGTCGGCCACGTTGGACGGGGCCTTCTCGTCGAGCACCGCCTGGAGTTCCCGCCGCGCCTCCGCGATCCGCCCGCGCTTGACCAGGGTGCGCGCGAGCCCGACACGCAGCCCGGTGAAGCGTGCGTCGATCTCGAGGCCCTTGCGGAAGAGGGCCTCGGACTTCTCGAGGTCGCCGCCGAAGAGCCCCGGTACCTCGTAGTACACGGTGCCCGCCAGCACGTAGGCCTGCGGGAAGCGCGGGTCCAGCTCGAGCGCGGTCTCCATGCCACGCTTCACTTCCGGGAGCAGGAAGAGGGAGCGCAGCACTCCCTTGGTCTGGCCCCAACGCCCCGCGTTGGTGGCGTACCAGAAGTGGGCCCGGGCATTCTTCGGGGCCGCGTCCGCCGCGCGCTTGGCCGCCTGCCGACCTTGCTCATACGCTTCGAGCTTCTCTTCCGAGGTCTTCGCGCGCACGTCGCCGTAGAGGAACGCGATCTGGGCCAGGGCCAGCAGGTTGTCGACGTGGGGGTCGCTCCGCGCGGCTTCAGTCACCGCCGCGCGGAGCGTGTCGATGCGCGCGGGGTCCTCGTGATAACGGGTGGCGAGGGCGCGCACCTCGGCGGCCAGCGGGGACTGCGCCCACGCGCCGGCGGCCGTCCCCAGGCCCAGGATGATCGCCGCGAGCGCGCGCATCGCGACCGATGCTAGGGGCCCGGGGGCCCGCCTGTCAATCGCGGGTCGTCTTGCGATGCCGGCGCGCCGCCTATATCGTAGGGCGCGATGCGATGGCTGACCGCCGGCGCGGTGCTGCTCTGGCTCGGGATCATGGCCTTCTTCGCGGGGGTCGTGGCGCCCGCCGCCTTCGGCGCGCTCGACCGCGAGGCGGCGGGACGCTTCGTGAGCGCGGTGTTCCCACGCTACTACGCGGTGGGCGCGACACTGGGCGGCGTCGCGCTGGCCGGGTTCCTGGCCCGCGCTCTGCTCGGTCGCGGCCGGCCCGGGGAATGGCTGCCCCTCCTGCTGGTACTCGTGATGCTCGCCGCCACCCTCTACGCCTGGCTCGTGGTGCTGCCCGCGGCCCACGCGGCGCGAGACGCGCTGCGGCAGGCCACGCCGGCGACCGGCGTCGCCTCGGCGGAGGCGATGGCCTTCGCGCGCTTGCACCGGCTGTCGGGCATTCTCAACGGGGTGACCATGCTCGCGGGAGCGCTGTGCCTCGTCGTCCTGGGGGTGCGTCGATGACGCCATGCTTCGAGCCGCTCGGTCTCGACCACGTGGTCCTCCGCGTGCGCGATCAGGTCGCGTCCCAGCGCTTCTACACCGATGCCCTCGGCGCCACCCTCGATCACGTCAACGAGCGCATCTCGCTCGTGCAGCTCCGCTTCGGAGAGCATCTGATCGATCTCCTGCCCGGCGAGCGAGGCGAGGGCGGCGGCCTGGACCACTTCTGCCTGTCGGTCCGCTGCGGCGACCTCGCCCGCGTACGGGACGAGCTGCGGGCGCGCGGCGTGGTGGTGGACGGGGACGTGGTAGAGCGGCGCGGGGCCTTCGGGAGCGGGCCTTCGCTCTACATCCAGGACCCGGACGGCTACCGGATCGAGCTCAAGCCCCGCTGACTGCCAACGTCAGCAGGCTGCGGACGAGCCGCTCCCCGGTGACCGCGCCACCTTCGGTGGCGGCCTGGAGCAGGCAGCCCTCGGCGGCGCCCATGATGACCGCGGAGACCGCGCCCGCGTCGAGATCGGCGCGAAAGCCCCGCGTCCGCACGCCCTCCGCCAGGATGTCCTCGATCGACAGGCGGATTTGCTCGCGCTGCCAGGCCAGGGTGAGGCGGAATTGCTTGTCGTGGCGCGCGCGCGCCCAGCCGGCGAGAAACAGGCCGGAAAAGTCGGGGTCGCTCGCCCCGTAGGCCGTGAAGAGGATCCGCATGGCGCTCTCGAGCCGGGCCCGCGGCGAGCCCGCGCCGCGGGCCACGCGGGCCAGCGCGGCCGCGATGGGCAGACCGCGCTGCTCGACCTGGGTGGCGGCGGCGACCGGGGGCGGGGGCGGCGCCGTCGGCGCTGGAGCGGCGCCGACGGCCACGATCCGGAGCGGGCGGCGAGCGGGCGTACGGCGACGGCGGGCGGGCTTCTTGCGCTTCCTCACATCCGTGGCCCCGTCAGTGCCCCGACGAGAC
>Ga0207684_10003353_pt1 | contig 15703 bp, 11 predicted proteins | sample KBSK5501metaG_FD_184342 | JGI IMG/M metagenome (GOLD analysis project Ga0207684, IMG submission 184342) | Corn, switchgrass and miscanthus rhizosphere microbial communities from Kellogg Biological Station, Michigan, USA - KBS K5-50-1 metaG... | ecosystem: Host-associated > Plants > Roots >...
TCGGGATGCCGTCGGCGCCGGTGAAGGTGGCGAAGTAGGAGTCGAACGACCTGTTCTCCTGCATGATGATCACTACATGCTTGATCTTGTGGATGCCACTGGAGTTCGCGCTGGGCTGGCTTGACGCCGTCGTCTGCGCTTGACAGCCGGCGGTCACACACGTCGCCGCGATGGCCAGGCCCACCGAGGCGGCCGCCCCATACAGGTGACGAACTTTCATCGGGGCACTCCTGGGGGTCAGGAATCGGGTTCTTTGCCGCGCAGTTCGTCTGAAGCGTTTCTGATGTGCCTGGGAGGATGCCTGGAGTCCTATGGGAGCAGGTTCAGAAAACTCTGCGGATGCGGCGCAGCCGGCGTCTCGTCGTGACGGCTACGGCCGCGGCGGGGGGGTGTCGGCCTGGGCGGGGCTCCGGCCGGGGCAGACGATGCCTGTCTCATAGCCGAGGACGACCGCCTGCACCCGGTCCCGGAGCCGGAGCTTGGTCAGGATCCGGGTCACGTGCGTTTTGACGGTGGCCTCGCTGAGCGTCAGGTGCGCCGCGATCTCCGCATTGCTCAGCCCGCGGGCGACCAGGCCGAGCACCTCCCGCTCGCGCGGGGTCAGCGCCGAGAGGTCCTGGTCCGCGGGCTGGTGATCCGGGCCGCGCGGAGCGAATCTCTCCACCAGCCGCCTGGTGATGGAGGGCGCCAGGAGGGCATCGCCGGTGCGCACCAGGCGCACCGCGGCGACCAGGTGCTCCGGCGTCACGTCCTTGAGCAGGAAGCCGCTGGCGCCGGCGGTGAGCGCCGCGTAGACGTACTGGTCCAGGTCGAAGGTGGTCAAGATGATGATCCGGCAGCCCCGTCCCGGCTGCGACGCGAGGATCCGCCTGGTGGCCTCCAGCCCGTCCATGCCGGGCATCCGGATGTCCATCAGCACCACGTCGGGCCGGTGCCGGAGGACCTCGGTGACGGCCTCGGCGCCGTCGGCCGCCTCCGCCGCGACCGGGATGCCCGCCGAGTTGAGGATCATGCGGAACCCGCTGCGCACGAGGGTCTGGTCGTCGGCGATGACCACGCGCGGCGGCGCGTCCGGCACGGCGGCGGGCTCCGCGGCCTGGCTCATGCCCGTTCCCCCGCTCGCCTCAGTCCAGGCGGCACCGCGCCCCTCCGGCTCGCTCATGCTGTGTTTCCCGCTCGCCTGCGGGCCGCTTGGAGGCGCCGCCTTCCCTCGTCGCTCGTGCTCTGCTCCCCGCTCGCCCGCCGGAGCGCTTTAAGGCGCCGCCTTCCCTCGTCGCTCGTTCCTCGCTCCTCAGTCCAGGCAGCACCGCGCCCCGACGGCTCGCTCACACTCCGCTCCTCAGTCCAGGCGGCACCGCGCCCCCCCGGCTCGCTCATGCTGGGATCCGGGCCCTGACCAGCCAGCCGCCGCCCGGCCGCAGGCCCGCGTCGAGATCACCGCCGTATAGTTCCACCCGCTCGCGCAGCCCGAGGAGGCCCCGCCCCGGGGTGCTGCCCGCGCCGCCTGCGCTGCCGCCGGTCCCGTCGTCGGCGATCTCGACGACCAGCTCATCGGGCCGGTAGTCGAGCCTGATCTCGGCTCGGGCCTGGCCGGCATGCCTGATCACGTTGGTCAGCGCCTCCTGGACGACGCGGAAGACGGCCAGGTCCAGGCCCGGTGGCAGCTCGCGTTGGTTTCCGGATACGTGCAGCTCGACAGGCAGTCCCGCCGCGGCGACCGGATCCATGAGCGAGCGCAGCTGGCCGAGCCCGGGCTGCGGGCTCAGCACCTGCGCGGTCCCGGCGATGGTGGCGGGAGCGCTGTCGGCGGCGCCGGGCGGGCCGAGCAGGCCGAGCAGATGGCGCAGTTCCGTCATGGCCGCCCGGCCGCTTGATTCCACGGCGAGCATCGCCTCGCGCGCATCGTCGGGCGTGTCGTCGAGCACCCGCCGGGCCGCGCCCGCCTGCACCACCATCACGCTCACGTTGCGCGTCACCACGTCGTGCAGTTCGCTCGCGATGCGCGACCGCTCGACCTCGAGCGCGCGCCGGGTGGCCTCCTCGTGCTCAGCCGCCAGCCGGCGCAGCCGATCCTGCGAATCGCCTGCCCGGCGCCGCCAGGTGTGCATCGCGTTGCCGACGATCGCGATCGGGATAAAGATCGCGATCGGCGTGGCCCGCGCGGGAATGGGCGGCGAGGAGTTCGGGAAGATCGCCATCACGGCGACCGCCGCGAGGGCCAGGCTGAGCAGGGCCGGGCCGCGGAACCGGCTGCGCACAACGGCGTTGTACGCGGCGAAAACGACGGCGAGGAAGGTGGCCAGTGTCGAATAGTGGCTGGTAGCGGCCATGGCGGCGAGCAGTACCCAGAACGTGGTGAGCGGGAACAGCCTGCGGGCGGCCAGCGGCAGAGACGTCGAGACCGCCGCCGCCGCGCCCGGCCAGCTGGCCCAGGATGCCGGCGTCAGGGCAACCACGACCCGCGGATCGAGCTCCACGCCCCCGGGCAGTACCGGGATCAGCCGGTATGCGGAGCTGGCCGGGCTCCCCATCCGTGCCACCTCGATCAGCGAGAACACGAGAAAGCCGACGGCCAGCGCCACATCAGCGGCCGCCACCCGCCTCGGCTCCGCGGAGCGCGGCTCCGCGGCCCGGGCGAGCGCCAGGGCCGCGCGCAGCCAGCCCCGGGCCGCTGTCCGCCACTCGCCGTTCACCAGCCCATTGTGACCCGTGACGGGCCGCACGGCCGTCCGTCCAGCGGTGTACTCGCCTGCACCAGCGGGATGACCCGCCGGGGCCGTCATCCGCACGCGGTACCCACATTGCATCCGCCAGGCGATGACCAGATCACGGCGGCCCGGCCACCCTGGCACCGTGAACGCACTCATGCAGCTCAGCGACGTCAGCAAACGCTACGACAACGACGGGCCGGCCGCGGTCGACCGGGTCAGCCTCGATCTCGCGACGGGTGAGTCGGTCGCGGTGATGGGCCCCTCGGGCAGCGGGAAGTCGACCCTGCTCAACCTGGTCGCCGGCCTGGACCGGCCATCCGCCGGCACGGTCACCGTCGCCGGGGAGCGCATCGACACCCTCAGCGAGACCGGCCTGGCCCGGTTCCGCGGCCGGCGGATCGGCATGATCTTCCAGTTCTTCAACCTGCTCGACGATCTGACCGTCGCCGACAATGTGCTGCTTCCCGCGCAACTCGCGGGGATGCCCAGGGCCAGGGCGCGGGCCCGCGTCGGGCAGTTGCTTGAGGCGCTGCGGATCGAGCGGCACCGCGACGCCTATCCGGCCCGGCTGTCCGGTGGCGAGCGGCAGCGGGTCGCGATAGCCCGGGCCCTGGTGAACCAGCCCGACCTGCTGCTCGCCGATGAGCCGACCGGGGCCCTGGACACCGCGACCGGGGAGGGGATCTGCGAGCTGCTCCTCGATCTGGTCCGCTCGGGCCAGAGCATGCTGCTGGTGACGCACAACCCCGACCTGGCGGCGCGCTGCGCGAGCCGCACCATCCAGCTTGTTGACGGCAGCCTCGTCAGCGACGTCCGCGGGGCCGGGGTGCCGCGATGAGGCCGGGCCCGGTGGTGCGGGCCGTGCGCGGCGGCCTGTCGCGGCGGCGGGTGCAGACCGTCGTCATCGGCCTCGTCGTGCTCATCTTCACCGCCGCCTGCACTCTGGCCCTGGGCCTCCTGGTGGACTCCAGCGCCCCGTTCGACCATGCGTTCGCGGCCCAGCGCGGTGCCCACCTGGCCACGGCCGTTGACCTGGCCAAGGCCACCCCGGCGCAGATCGCCGCCACTGCCCACCTGCCCGGTGTGACCGCCATGTCCGGGCCCTACGCCGAGGTGGTCATCAGCGGCCAGGTCAGCCTCCCCGGCATTCCCGGGCCGGTCCGCCTGCCGCTGGTCACCCTGGCCGGGCGGGCGCGCCCGGGCGGGCCGGTCGACGACATCACCCTCGACTCCGGCCGCTGGGTGAGAAACCCGGGGGAGGTGGTTATCTCCCGCGACCTGGACGGTCCCACCCTCAAGCTAGGCCAGCAGGTCACGGTGACCGGCGTTCCGGGGGCGCCGCGGCTCACCGTCGTCGGCATCGCCAAGTCGATCACCGACTCGGCTGGCGGCTGGGTCATGCCAGCCGAGATCGCGGCGCTGGCCGCGCATGGGACGCCCCCCTTGGCCCAGGTGCTCTACCGCTTCGCCACCGCCGGAACGACGACACAGGTGAGTGCGGACCTGGCCGAGGTCGGCGCGGCGCTCCCAGCGGGCGCCGTCACCGGCGGGCAGTCGTACCTCCCCATCAGGCTTCAGGCGAGCGAGTCGCTGGCGCCGATCGTTCCGTTTGTGGTGGCGTTCGGAATTATCGGGCTTGTCATGTCGGTGCTGATCGTTTCCAACGTGGTTAGCGGTGCGGTGGTCGCGGGTTACCGCCGGATCGGCATCCTGAAGAGCATCGGGTTCACCCCGGCGCAGGTGGTGGCGGCCTACGTGGGCCAGGTCGTCTTCTCGGCCGTAATCGGCTGCCTGGCGGGCGTGGCCCTCGGGAACCTGCTGTCCGCGCCGCTGCTCAGCAAGACGGCGAACGTTTATGGCGTCGGTGTGCTCACGGTGCCCACGTGGGTCAGCGTGCTGGTGCCGGCCGCCGTGTGCGTCCTGGTGGGGATCGCGGCGCTGCTCCCCGCGCTGCGGGCGGGACGGCTCAGCGCGATCCAGGCGATCGCCACCGGGCGCGCTCCCCGCAGCGGCCGTGGCTACGCAGCGCACCGGCTGCTGGGCAGGCTCAGGCTGCCCCGCCCGGTAACCATCGGCCTGGCCACTCCGTTCGCGCGGCCGGCGCGTACCGCCGTCACGTTGGTGGCGATCGTGTGCGGCGCCGGTACCGTGACGTTCGCCGTCGGCCTGAGTACTTCTCTGAGCATGGTGGCCGCCGCGGTGTCGCACTCGGCGTCCGAGCCCGTCCAGATCGCGCTATCCGGAGGTTTCGAGCACAAGGCCAGACCGGCGGCCCCGGCCGGGCCGGGGGCCGGGCAGCAGCCGTCGCCAGCGGCCCAGCAGCGGGCACCGCAGGCGGCGCTGCGAGCCGAGCCCGGCACGCTCCGCTACGTCGCCGAGGCGGTGCAACAGGCGAACGTGCCCGGGCTGGCCCACCAGATCCCCGTACACGCCTTCCGTGGCAACGCCACCTGGACGGGCTATGACCTCATCAGCGGGCGCTGGTACCGGGGGCCAGGCGAGGTAGAAGTTCCCACGTACTTCCTCACCGTCACCGGCAAGGCCGTCGGTGACACCGTGACGATCACGGTCGGCGGTGCGCAGGTCCCGGTGCGGATCGTCGGCGAGGTCTTCGACACCGAGAACCGTGGCCTGGCCATGCTCACCGGCTGGCCGACGCTGGCCCGGGCGGTTCCCGGACTGGCCCCGCAGTGGTATGACGTGGCGCTCCGGCCGGGCACCAATGCCCAGGCCTACGCGAACGCGATCGGCGGCAAGCTCGGCCCGGGTTTCGACGTGAGCCTGAACGCGAACGACCCGTTCTTCCTGACCCTGGTCGGGATGATCGGCATCCTCACCCTCATGCTGGCCCTCGTCGCGGGCCTTGGCGTCCTGAACACAGTCGTGTTGAGCACCCGGGACCGGGTGCATGACATCGGCGTGTTCAAAGCGTTGGGCATGACGCCTCGGCAGATCATCGTCATGGTGGTCTGCTGGGTCGCCGGGACCGGGCTGGCCGCCGGCCTCCTCGCGGTTCCGGCCGGCATCGCGCTGCACAGATATGTCCTGCCGGTCATGGCCCAGTCGGCGGGCACCAATGTGCCGGCCAGCTTCCTGCACGTCTACCGCCTGGACGAACTAGCGCTGCTTGGCCTGTCCGGACTGGTGATCGCGGTGCTCGGCGCGCTCCTGCCGGCGGGCTGGGCGGCGAAGATATCGACGGCATCGGCGCTGCGCGCCGAGTGAGCCGCCTGACGGTGCCCGCGCTCGGCTCAGCCGCCGGCCAGCAGCATCGCGAGCCGGTGCCACTGGTCAGCGGTGAGCCGGGCGGCGCAGGCGTCCGGGGACACGCCCACCCGGGACAGCACTCCGCGGATCCGGCCGCCCGCGCTGCGCGGGCGGCCGCGCGCGGCGGGCTCGCGCAGCACGTCACGCACCATGTGATGCACCGGCGCGTCCGGCCACCGGTAGGCGACCCGCAGCAGCCGCCGCAGCAGGCGCTGGCCCTCGGCCGAGGCCACGAGGGGACGCGGCCGGATGGACAGGTGCGCGGCGCTGACCCGTGGCCGCGGGGCGAAGCTCGCGGCAGGAACCCGGCCGGCGATGCGCATCTGGTAGCGGCTCGTCCACCAGGCCGTCTCGGCGTCCCGCGGCACCGGCGCGGTCAGCCATCTCGCCACGCCCCAGGCCGTGATCAGCTCGGCCCCGGCCAGCGGCACCGACGGGTCCCCGGCCAGCCGCCGCATCAGGGCCGTGGTGATCGAGAAGGGGACGCTGGCCACGACCAGGAAATCCCGTCGTGGCAGCGGGACCTCGCGCAGGTCGGCCTCTACCACGCTGACCCGGGGATGGCCCGCGACGCGACGGCGCAACCGGGCGGCGCAGCGCGGGTCGCGTTCGATGGCGATCACCCGGGCACCACTGGACGCCAGGGCCATCGTGATGGCGCCGTGCCCCGCGCCCAGGTCAAGGACAAGGTGCCCATCGCCAGCACCTGAGGCGCGGACCAGCCGGGCGATCAGCGTGCGGTCACGCAGGAAGTGGGCCCCGGCCGGGTTCGGCGCTGCTGGCCGCCGCCCTGGCACGGAAGACCATGACCATCGACATGGCCCAGCTCCTCGGCTCGGATGTGATCAGCACAGACGGTAGGCCGGCCGGACGCCGGCCGTCCACTGGATTTCCGGCCGCCGGCCCCGGCCGCCGGCCCCGGCCGCCCTCGTCCCGGAGCGTTTCTGCGGGAACGCCGGTGGGGCGTTTCTGCGGGAACGCCGGTGGCGCGTTTCCGCGGAAACGCCGGGCTTACCGCGCTCCACCTTGTGGTCCGTGAGGGCCGGCCAGGGCCGGCTCTGCGCCTGACCAGGCACACGACAACCGGGACCGATGCGAGCTGGCGCGCCGCTGGAGCCGCATCCTCGCGGGCGGCCGCCGAGCAGCAGCCGCCAGGCGGTAGTGTGCCGCCTCCCGGAGCAGATCGTCCTGCCGGGCCTTCATCAGCTGATCGCGGAGGTACATGTCGGCTCCTTCGTCCTTGCGGGCGCCGCCTTGTGCAGCGGTCATACTCGAGACCCTAGGTTCGAGGTGGCCTACCGATAAGCTCCAATTCCATGCCCCATTAGTGGTCCGGTTGACCCCCGAGCAGTTGCTGGGTGCCGGATCGGCTCGTGATGCCCGAGCGGACGTGTCGATTCGGGGCGGGCTGGTTCGTGAGGGGAGTAAGGGGTCGGCACGGTGCCGGCGCTCACGAACGAGGAGGAAGAAATGAGAAAGATCGTGGTGACCGAGTTCGTGTCGCTGGATGGTGTCATCGAGGAGCCGGGATGGACGTTCCAGTTCGACCGCGGCCCGGAGGGAAACACATTCAAGAACGACGAGCTGTTCGCCAGCGATGCGCTGCTGCTCGGACGCGTCACCTATCAGGGATTCGCGCAGGCCTGGCCGACCATGAAGGAGTATGGCGATTTCGGCGACAGGATGAACAACATCCCCAAGTACGTCGTCTCGGCGACGCTCACAGATGCCGAGGCCGTGTGGGGCGACACCACGGTGATCAGGGGCGACGTCGCGGCCGAGGTCGCCAAGCTGAAGGCTCAGCCTGGCGGCGACCTTCTGGTCGAGGGCAGCTGCCAGCTCGTCCACACCCTGGTTCAGCACGGCCTCGTCGACGAGTACCGGCTGATGGTCTTCCCGATCATCCTCGGACGGGGCAAGCGCTTGTTCCCGGACGAGATGAACGAGGCGGCCAAGCTCACGCTCACTGAATCCAAGACGGCAGGTCAAGGCGTTCTGCTGCTCCGTTACCAGTACGCCCCAGCCGCGGCGCCCGCCGGCCAGCCTGGCGCGGCCGCTTGACCGGCGTTAGGAAGCCGAACGGCACTGCCGCATCGAACGGCGCTGGCAGGCGCCACCCGGCCGCGGCGGCCGGCGTTTCCGCGGAAACGTCGGCCGGTGCCTTCCTTAGAGGACGTCGTGGCCGGGGCGCGGCTCCTGCGGGATGGGGCTGCGCTGGGCCGGGATGCTGCCGAGGCGGCCGGCCTGGTAGTCCTCGAACGCCTTGACCAGCTCGTCCCTGGTGTTCATCACGAAGGGGCCATAGGCGGCCACGGGCTCCCTGATCGGCTCACCGCCCAGGACGAGGATGTCCAGTTCGCTACCGGGGCCCTGCCGCGTGCGGGCGGCCGCGACGGTGATCACGTCACCGGGGCCGAACGCGGCCAGCTGGCCGGTGCGCACCGGGCGCTGCTCCGGCCCGACGGTGCCCGAGCCGGCCAGCACGTACACAAGCGCGTTGAAGTCGGGTCGCCACGGCAGCTGGAGTTGCGCACCTGGCTGCAGGGTCACGTGGAGCAAAGTGATGGGGGTGTGGGTGACGCCGGGGCCCTCGTGACCCGCGAGATCGCCGGCGATGAGCCGGATCAGCGCGCCGCCGTCGGACGACGACAGCAGGGCCACCTGGCCGGCCCGGATGTCCTGGTAACGCGGGCTGGTCATCTTGAGCCTGGCGGGCAGGTTCACCCAGAGTTGGAAGCCGTGGAACAGGCCGCCGCTGACCACCAGCTCCTCGGGCGGCTCCTCAATGTGCAGGATCCCGCCGCCGGCGGTCATCCACTGGGTGTCGCCGTTGGTGATCAGGCCACCGCCGCCGTTGGAGTCCTGGTGCCGGAAGACGCCGTCGATGATGTAAGTCACGGTCTCGAAGCCGCGGTGCGGATGCCAGGCGGTGCCCTTCGGCTCGCCCGGTGCGTAGTCGACCTCGCCCATCTGGTCCATGTGCACGAACGGGTCGAGCCGGGCCAGGTCCACGCCGGCGAACGCGCGGCGGACCGGGAAGCCCTCGCCTTCAAAACCGGACGGTGCGGTGGTAACCGACACGACCGGCCGGCTGGAGGTGACAGCAGGATCCGGGTGAGGTACCCGGGGCAGGACCAGGATGTCTGCTGCGGTAACGGCGGGCATGATATCTCCTCTGCTCAGGCACGGCCTACATCCAGCGTAACGATAGTTGACTGCGCAACATTCCCGGCGCTGCGGGGCGCCCGCCGGGCTGGCCGGCCGCGCCTGCCGGGCTGGCTGACGGCCGCCGAGACGCTGCCATTGTCACGGATTGCCACAATGGTCGCGCCGGGTAATTCATTCGGGCAGACTCGGGTGGGTGAACCAGCTAGGGGTGGGATCGGTTCTCGGCGGGCGGCTGCGGCTGGTCGAGCCGATCAGCAGCGACGTCACGGGCGCCGTTTGGCGTGCTGTGGATGAATATTCGGGCCGTGAAGTAGCGGTCAAAGCACTCCAGGCGCACCTTGTCGGCGATGCCGTGGCGCAGGCCCGGTTTCGGCTGGTGGCCAGGGCACTCACGCAACTGTCGCATCCGACGATCGCGCAGGTCTATGAGTACGGCGACGGTGACCTCGGGGACGGCATCATGGTCCCCTACATCGTCAGGGAAGTGGCCAGCGGCCAGACCCTTGAGCAGCGTCTCGAAAACGGCCCGCTCCCGGTCGGCGAGGTGCTGCGGATTCTGGGGTCGGTGGCCGACGCCCTGACGGTGGCGCACCGGGCCGGCATCGCGCACGGCAACATCGAGCCCGCCAACATCGTGCTCGGCCCGACCGGCGTCAAGGTCACCGACTTCGGTCTCGCGTCGCTGCGCGGGCAATCGCCCGGCGGGCCGGGCCGCGGCCCGCTCGCCTACCCCGCGCCCGAACTGGCCAGCGGCAGCGCGGCGACTCCGGCGTCCGACATGTACTCACTCGGCGTGGTGTTCGTCGCGTGCCTGACCGGGATCGCGGGGGGCATTCCAGGCGCGGCGTCCGCGGACAGCGCCACCGACCCGGTTCCGGCTAGCCTGGCCGCGCTCTGGGCGGCCTGCCTGGGCGCGAACCCGCAGGACCGGCCGAGCGCGGCCCATGTCGCCGTGATGTCCCGGCAGATCCCCGCTGACCGCGCGCCGGTGCCGGCCGTCTCCGGGGCTGGCGCGGGCCACGAGGCGCCGCCGCCCGCCGCGCGGCCGCCGCGGGCGCCCGGCCGGGTCCGTGTGCCCCGCCTGCGCCGCGGCCCCGGGATCGCGGTAGGCGGGGCGGTGGTCGCGCTGGCCGCCGGGGTGATCGCGCTGACGCAGCTCCCGTCGTCTCCCGTTGACCAGGTCTCGGGTCCGGCGGCGGACTCGTCAACGGTCGCGGCGGCTCGCTCACCACGGCCGTCCGGATCCGTATCAACGTCGGTGCGGAGCGCGACACCCGAAGTCACGTCGCCGACCCTGGCGTCGGCGTCGGCGTCCGCGTCGGGCGTCACGCCGCTCAGCGTGATCGGCGAGCTGTCGGCGACCGTCCGGCACGGGATGGCGACCGGCCAGATCAGGCGGGACGTCGGCGTGGACTTCGAGAACTTCATCCAGCCAGTGCAGGCCGAACTCAGCGCCGGGCGGCCCGCCGACGTGCCGCGGCTGGTGTCGACCTTGCGGGCGAAGCTCAGGCAGCGGATGAGCGAGGGCGCGATCACCCCGGGGATCGACCAGCAGATGAGCAGTGAACTCGACGCGCTCCAGGCCAGCGCTGGTCACTAGGCGAGTCCCGTGGATCCCGGCGGACGCGCAGCAGGCTGAAGATCCACGGGACACGCCTTAAACGACCGGCGCGGCCACCCGGGGTCCTCAGGGCGCCGGATGGCCGCGCCGGTGATTGCTGCGAGCGGCTCAGTTGTTGGCGCAGACGGTCCCGTTGATGTAGAAGACGGCCGGCGCGGTGGTCTGGCCGCTGTCGGTGCCGTTGAAGCCGATGCTGACGGTCCCTCCGTTCGCGGGGATGGTGGAGTTCCAGCTGGCGGCGTTGACGGTGACCGCCTGCCCGCTCTGTGACCAGGTGCCGTTCCAGCCGCTCTGCACGGCCTCACCGGCCGGGAAGGTGAACGTGAGCGTCCAGGGACTGATGGCGCTGGTGCCCTTGTTGGTCAGGGTGATAGAGCCGCCGAAACCGCCGGGCCAGCTGCTGTTCACCACGTAATGCACGGCGCACGAGCTGGTTGACGGGGGCGGCACCGTGAAGGTGACGGGCGGGGAGGGCAGCGACGGGTTGCCGTGGCTGTCCACCGCTACCACGTTGTAGGTGTAGGTGGTGCCGATGGTCAGCCCGGTGAGGGCGAGCGATGTCGCTGTCGGGCTGCCGACCAGCGTGCTGCTGCCGCCGCTGCCGACCTGGTAGACGCGGTAGTTCGCGACCGGGTAGGTGCCGGCCGCCGAGGCCGGCCAGGACAGGGTGCCAGTGCCGGTGTTGTTGCCGGAGGTGCTGGAGCTCAGCCCGGACACCGTGGGCTGGCCAGGTGCCCCAGGCGCGGTGACCCCGGTCCCGCCGCTGCCCGGGAGCTGGACGACGGTGATCGAGTAAGGCTGGACCGTCACTGACGACGTGGAACTTTGCGTCGCTGACGTGATCGATGTGCCGTTGTTCGCGTAGGTGTAGACAGTCGGTGAGCCCGACGGGGTGAAGCCGTTGTAGGTCAGGCCGACCGTGTAGGCGTTGCTCGGGTCCTCGTTGGCGATCAGCACGTCGAGGCTGCCGCCCGCGCGGCGCACGGCGTGCACCCGGACGAGGGCGTTGCCTGACGTGGAGCTCACCATCTGGTCACCGGGTGCGCCGAGCTTGGACAGCATCTCGATGCCGTAGTAAGGCCCGAACGGTGTCTCCGGCGCCGGCTCGGTTACCCCGGCGCTGCTTGATCCGTTGGAGAAGATGCCCTGGTCGCCGTAGTCGGTGGCACCGCCGACCGTGGTGATGGTGCCGGCCCCGTTGTGCTCGTTCCACCAGTCGACGTTGGCGACGCCGTTCTCCATCCAGGTCATGAACTCGTCGGCGGCGAACAGGGCGCCGGGTTGCACGTCGTCGCCGTACTGGGCGTTGGTCTCGGATACCAGGATCTGCACGCCTGAGGGCTTACTGATCCCGGCGTACTGGCTGATCTCCGAGCGCAGGGTAGAGACGATGCCTGAGATCCCGGTGGTCTGCGCCAGGTTGGCGGCGATCGAGCCGCCGCCCGGGTAGTAGTGCACGATCACGCACTGGGTCTGTGCGCCCAGCGCGGTGAGGACCGTCTGGTTCCATGACTGCGGGTACTCCGAGTTCGTGACCCCGTCCGGCCAGAAGCCGGGCGTAGTGAGCACCGTGCACACCCTGGCGTTGGGGTTCGCCGCATGGATGGCCGATGTGTACTGCAGCACGTTCGCCGCGTAGGTGCTCGGGCCGCAGTTGTAGGTCTGCGCGGGCTCGCTGCCGAACGTCACCGGGCTGCCGTTCAGTGAAGTGTTGCAGTGCAGGTCGGTCTCCCAGTTGGCGCCGTAGGTGCCGTTGCCGTAGACCTCGTTGCCTATCTCCCAGTACTTCACCCCGTCGCTGTTAGTGGCCGCGTTCTGCACCCAGGCGGAGGCGAGCGCTGTGGTGCCCGAGCCGTAGTTGGCGGTGATGACGGGCTCAGCCCCGGCCGCCTTCGCCGTGGTCATGAAGTTGGCGAAGCTGGTATTCGGCGCGTCATAGCCGCCCTGGGCGACGTTGGTCTGCCAGTTGTAGATGTCGGAGTACGACCCTCCCGGGTAGCGGAGGGCGTCGATGCCGGCCGCCTTGAGCAGCCCGGGGATCGGCGTGTCGTTCATGTAGCCGTCGTAGACGGCTGCGCCAAGTCCGACGGCATCGGACGGGATGGTGCCGAGCCCGGCGGTGGCGTTGACCGTGACGCTGTCCGTCAGGGTCGCCCCGGCGGCGGGCGCGGCACCTGCGGCGGCCGCCATGGCCCCAGCCAGGGCGACCCCGCCGAGCAGCGCGACTCCCCGCCGGGCCCGGATTATGAGTGATTGTGCTGTGGGCATGCCTGGTGGTCTGGCGAGCATGCTGATCTCCCTTTCGCCTGGGTTGGCCGCGGTGGCAACCCGTGGTGAGGGCGCATCGAAGCGCTTCGATCCGTGCGTACGGGAAGCAGGATTGGCTGTCCAGGGCGCCCGCAGCGGCCGGCCGCGGACGTCGGCCCGGCCCGCCATGAAGCCGCAGTTCAGGGCCGGTGCTGTGGTACCCGGCGGGGCGGCCGCGCGGTGTGGAATGAAATGTAACCAAGCGCCGGCTCTGCTGGCCTCCGCGACTGCGGTTGACCGCGGGTCCGGCTCAGGCGGACTCGCGCACGACCAGTTCGGTGTCCAGGACGACGTGAGTGGGCTCCTGGCCGGCCCGGGCGATCAGGGCGAGCAGTTCGCTGGCCAGCCGGGAGCCCATCGCCTCGACGGGCTGCCGGACGGTGGTCAGCTTGGGGTCGGTGTGCTGCGCCAGCGGCGAGTCCTCGAAGCCGATGACGGCCACGTCCTCGGGCACCCGGCGCCCGGTCCGGCGCAACGCCCGTAGTGCCCCCGCGGCCATCAGGTCAGACGCGACGAATACGGCGTCGATCTTGGGACGCCGGTCGAGCAGCCGGTAGAGCCCATGCTCGGCGGAGACCCGGCCGAAGTCGCCGAAGACGATCAGGCCGGGGTCGGTGAGCCCGGCATCGGCCATGGCCGTGCGGTAGCCACGGAGCCGGTCCACGCCCGGCGCCATGTCGGGCGGCCCGGCGACGGTGGCCACCACCTCGCGACCGTTCTTCAGCAGGTACTGAACGGCCATCTTGGCCCCGCCGACGTTGTCCGCGTCCACGTAGGAGAACTCGTCGCCATCGTCGTCGCCGAACGGACGGCCGACCAGTACCACGGGGATGCCCAGGCTGTGCAGGTCGAACGGGCGGCCGCCGTGCATGCTGGCGAGCACCGCGCCGTCCACGTGCCCGCTGCGCAGGTACCTGGACGCGGTCTGGTAGTCGCGTGGCGAGTGCACGGTGAGCAGCACAAGCTGGATGTCGCAGGAGGCCAGTTCCCGGCTGACGCTCCTGAGCATCAGGGGGAAGAACGGCTCCGAGAACACCCGGGCGTTGTCCTCGCACACCACGAAGGCGATCGAGCCGACCCGCCGCGATCCCGACGACCTGGCGGCCCGGTTGCGGACGTAGCCAAGCTGGGCGATCGCGTCCTCGACCTCCTGGCGCGTCTCCGGGCGCACCCGGGCGGATCCTGTCAGTACTCGCGAAGCGGTCGCCGGAGACACTCCCGCTTGCCGGGCGACGTCTGCCAGCCTGGGTCTCGGCTTAGTCTGCGTGCCCGACACCCTAGCCTCCTAGCCAGCCATGCCCATCGGCGGCATCGGCCCACGAGCCATTCGGGGCCAGCCTGGTGCCTGCACCGCCAAACGGGAAATTGTGTCCGGAGTGTTACTTTACAGAAACACCCTGATGAATATTCGTGCCGAATCCGCCGCCCTGTCAAGGCTCTTTGGCGAGCCAATCCTGAGGGAGGAGGCTACGACGACTCCCAATCCGTCAGCGATGAAAGTTTCACAGCCTCGCGACCGGCGGAAATTGCGGTGCAAGACTCAGCCAGGCGTACTGGCGGGACTCAGCCAGGCGTACCGGCGGACTCAGCCAGGCGTACCGGCGGACTCAGCCAGGCGTAGTGGCGGGACTCAGCCCAGGCGTGCCGGGTGCGCAGACTCAGGTGGCCGCCACGATATCGACGACGAAGACCAGAGTGTCGTGACTCCCGACCGCGGGGGCGTGGCCAGTGTGGCCATAGCCGAGCGCGGGCGGGATGACGAGCAGCACGCGGCTGCCTACGGGCAGGCCGCCGAGGCCGTTATCCCACCCGGGCAGTACCTGGCCGGCTCCAAGCAGGAACGATTCGGGGAAGCCGCGGGCCCAGCTCGACTCGAACACCGCGCCGGTGCGCCAGACCACGCCGATGTCCTGCGCGACAACGGTTTGGCCGGCCTGGATCGGCTGCCCATGGCCACGGATCAGTACCTGCGTGACCAGCTTCGCTGGCGGGGCTGCCTTGACCGGCACGGTGATCTTCGGGCCGTGCGCGCTCCAGGACACGCCAGGCATGCCCGGACCCGGGTGGTACGGGATCACGGTGCCGGCGGCGTGCGCGGTCTCCTGCAGGCGGCCAAGCAGGTCGAAGACAAAGACGAGCGTGTCGCTACCCATGATGCTCGCCTGGGGATCGCCCTTCGGCCCGAAGGCGTCCTTGGGTGGCACCACCATCAGCACCCTGCTGCCGGTCCGCTGGCCGGCCAGGCTGCGCCAGGCGGTGATGGCGGATCGCAGCGGCAGGCCCTGCGGCGCGTGGTTGCTGTAACTGTCCACGACTTCGCGGTTCCCGGCCCACACCTTTCCCTGGACGTTGAAGAGCACGTAGTCGTGCGGCCGGACAACGGGGCCGTGTCCCTGGATGAGAGTCCGCACGACCAGCTGGCCAGGAGGGCTGCCGTTCGGCATGGTTATCACCGGATCTGTGCCGAACGTGCCTGTGACGGCGGGCACGGCCGGCGGAGGCGGGCTGCTGCCGTCGCCGCAGCCCGCGGCGGACGCCGCCGCGAGCAGCACCATCGCTACCAAGAAGCGGCGCATCGTGCGCATTGTCGTCCTCCATGTGTGGGCATTAGTGCGCGGGGCGCGCGCCC
>Ga0207684_10003354_pt1 | contig 15700 bp, 8 predicted proteins | sample KBSK5501metaG_FD_184342 | JGI IMG/M metagenome (GOLD analysis project Ga0207684, IMG submission 184342) | Corn, switchgrass and miscanthus rhizosphere microbial communities from Kellogg Biological Station, Michigan, USA - KBS K5-50-1 metaG... | ecosystem: Host-associated > Plants > Roots >...
TTACCGGCACCGTTGAGAGCAACATCCGCCTGGGCCGTGAAGAAATTTCCGACGAACGCATTCGCTGGGCAGCCACCGAAGTATGCGCCGACAATTTCATCCGGCGCCTGCCCCGGAATTACAAATCGGAGGTAAGAGAGCGTGGCGCCGGGCTGTCGGTTGGTCAGAAGCAGTTAATTTCGTTCGCGCGCGCGCTGGCTTTCGATCCGGCACTGCTCATTCTGGATGAAGCGACCAGTTCAATCGACACCGAAACCGAGCAATACATTCAGCAGGCCATTGCGCGCGTGATGCAGAATCGCACTTCCGTCATCGTCGCGCACCGGCTATCAACCATTCAGCGCGCCGATAACATTATCGTGATGCATCACGGTGAGATTCGCGAGCAGGGGTCGCACCAGGACTTACTGGCTCTGCAGGGCTTGTACTGGAAGCTCTACAAGTTGCAGTATTCAGATCCTTCACGAACGACTCCTGAGAAGGAAGACGAAGAAGAGCAGCCAGTATATCGAGTGCCCGCGCGACGCATGCAGTTTAGTGAGTGAGAGCATTCGCCCAACTACGAAAATATGGCAGACCAACAAAACACTATCGAGGCCCGTCACGCCGCGACCGATCTGAAAGTCGGTGACCTGAAAAGCACTGAATGGAACAAAGCCCAGCCGGTACAGATTGTTCTTTACTGGTCCGGCGAGCCCGCACCCAAAGCGCGCCACGCCGAAGCTCGCCTTCTCTGGTCGAGCAAAGCGCTGCACCTGCGCTTTGTCTGCCATCAGGCTGAGCCGCTGATTGTCAGTTCGAATCCGCAAACTGAAAAGAAGACGATGGGTCTTTGGGATCGTGACGTGTGCGAAATCTTTATCGCCCCCGACGCGGCGGTGGTCGAACGTTATTTGGAATTCGAAGCCGCGCCGACCGGCGAGTGGCTGGACGTGGCCATCCACTGGACGCAGACCAAGCGGGAATCAGATTGGGACTTCAACTCGCACATGACCACGGCCGCGCGAATCGAAAAGGATCGCGTGACAATCGCGATGCGCATTCCCTGGAATCATTGGATTCACGAGCCGCAGACGGGCGAGCGCTGGCGCGTTAATCTGTTTCGCTGTGTTGGATCAGATCCTGATCGCGGCTATCTTACCTGGCAACCGACGCGCACGCCGCAGCCAAACTTTCACGTGCCGCAGGTTTTCGGCTGGCTGATTTTCAAGTAGGACAATTCCCGCGTCTGAGCTCTGGCTCACGTCGAGCTAGCGCCGCTCCAAACCTTCATTGATGAAGCTCAAATAGCGCGCGCGGTCTTCGTCATCGATCTGCACGATGCGCGCACCGATTAAGTAATTACATCCAAGCTCGGCGTCCTCCAACTGTTCATATCTCCGCGACACAACCAGCATCGAAATCGAGCCACCAGGCAGCTCGAGTGTCAATTCCAGTTCGCGTCCTTCGGCCGCAAGATGATGACCGTCAAGATGAGCCTGCGGCACGTTGAGGGCGAGTCCATTCATGCTGATATCCCGGGTATGCCCTTTCATTACCTTTTGTCGCCGCGCCGAGCCGTTGCCGTTTGCTTTGCGGCTCATCGAGACGGTGAACAACAGGCGCACCCGCAGCCGCGGTGATTGCCGCCTGTCCCTAACATAGATCCGCATGCGGGAAACTACCGAACGCAGTAATTCTGGCATTAGTTGACCTCTTTCGAGCGGGAGTGATGAAACCGAAAATCGATTGAGGGGGGATAGGCAAGAAGGAACGCCAACGGCGTCCGGTTGTCATTCTAGCGGTTCCAAAGCAACAAGGGCAAGACTATTTTGACGGCGTTAGAGGTTTGCCTCCAATATCTGCGTTTTTGATGGCCCCCGTCTGATCCATCCAGAACGAGAGCTTGCCGGTGCGGCCATAGTGTGTGGGTTCGGCGCCCGCCACGTAGGTCTTCCCATCAGCGGCGACGGTAATATGAAAGTTATAGCCAATCGCATTGGGATCGCCCGCCTCTTTCGAAATCAAACCGGCCGCAATCAATGAGGGGAGGTCGCCAAAGGCCCCTTTGTTCTGGGTGCTATAGACAATTTGGATCGCGATTAACCGCTTCAGAGAGTCTTCTACGTCGCTTTCATGTTCGCTAATCAGCGCGTCGAGAAAGAACCGCCGGCCGGCTTTCTTGACGATGGCCTGGTTGGTTTCATCGCCGATGATCCAAACGCCGCCAGAGATGATCAACGTCACCGGCTGCGAGGTAATTTGCGGCGTGCTTTCAGTAGCGGGCACGACTACAAACACGGTGGCATTATTTCCGTTTATTTGTTCGCTGGTAACTTGAATCTGTTCGGGAATCTGCGCCGCCTTTTCCTCAAAGTCCGGGCGCAGGTCCTCCATCTCTTCGGCGCTCAGGTCGACGACGGCAGGCTTGTAGATTGTCAGCGACCAGGCATCTTTGAACCGATGCTGGCGCATGGCCTTATAGAACTCGCGCACAACATCGGAAGGTCCATGTTGAGTCTGACCGTGAATAACGCATGATGTTCCCAGAAGAACGAGTGAAAGCAGAAAGATTGAAAAGCAATTGTGGGAACGTCGGAATCTGTGATGAAGCATGAGCTTGATACCTTCGGCCTTTACGAAATGCGAGGCGCGCTTAATTCTTAACGGACAAGCGCGCCTCGGAAAAAATTCATCGCAACTCAGATTCTAAATCAGCGAGAAAGGTTTGACCTAACCTGTTCCACCGGCTTTCTTCGTTCTGAGAATGACTTCGCGTCCAACCAAATAAAGCAGCAGCATGAGAATTAGAAACGGAATCATCGACAACAAATCACCATTCTTGTCTCCAAACAACGGATTATGCAGCGTGGACCAGTCGGCAACAGCCTTATTGAACCTCGCCAGACCTTCCCGTGGCACACCCTGCAAGATCGCGATCACGATCGCCGCCAACGCACCGCCGGCAATGTAGCCAGAAGCCATCAAAACGCCCGGGCTCTTGTCCGTTTCAGCCACTAGTTGCTCTTCACTAAGTTTCTTGTGCTGCAGTTTCTTGCGCAGATACTTATCGACCAGCAAGCGAATCATGCCGCCGATAAAAATGGGACTCGAAGACGACAGCGGTAGATAGACGCCGACCGCGAACGCCAGTGAAGGAATGCCGCTCATCTCGAGCACAATGGCGATCATGACCCCCAACAGCACGAGGCCCCAGGGCAACTGACGATTCAAGATGCCTTTGATGATGTAAGACATCAGCGTGGCTTTGGGCGCGTCGTACTTCGTGACCTGCGAACCGTCGGGCCGCGTCTTGTGAATGCCGTTGATTCCCGGGTCAGCGAGATAAACCGGCACGCCTTGATCGTTGACGAGATAGCGACCTGCGGGCCCGCCCGTCGTATCGGTCTTGTGATACGGCCGGTACAATCCGGAATCTGTGTTCGCCTGCGGTCCTTTTAGTTTTTCAGGCGAACCAGCTTGAGCAGGATCGATTTTGAGAGTCGCGGGAAAATTCTCTTCAACTTTGTAAACGACTTTGCCTGAACCATCAACCAGGTATTCGCCAGGATCCAGTCCGGCAACCGCCGGCGCGGCGGCGTCATTCTTCAGAACTCGATATTTACCCGGCGTCGATGGCTTGATTTGATCAGTAAAGGCCGGCAGTGAACCAGCTTGGGCTGGATCTAGTACTACGCTTTTCGTGGCTGCTTCGAAACTCAAGCGCGGAACGTAAACCGTCGCCGAATCATTCAAGACCAGAAGGATCGGGCCCAGAATCAAAGCCGAAGCAAAGGCGCCCACCAGGATCGCGATCTGCTGATACTTCGGAGTCGCGCCAACCAGAAATCCTGTCTTCAAATCCTGCGAAGTCGTGCCGCCGTTCGATGAAGCGATGCAGACGATACCGCCGATCGAAAGCGCTGTGATGTAGTAGGCTGGTCCGGTCCAGCCGATCACTAAAAATATCAGGCAAGTCAGCAGCAGCGTGGCCACCGTCATTCCCGAAATCGGATTAGAAGACGAACCGATCTCTCCCGTTAGCCGCGACGAAACGGTGACGAAAAGAAACCCAAACGCCACGATCAGAAGGGCGCCAATCAGATTGAAGCGCAGATTTAACTGCGGAAACAACATGATCAAGGCGAGCAATACGATGATTCCGCCGATGACGACTTTCATCGACATGTCCTGATCCGTGCGCGGCGCGCCCGCAGTCGCAGCTTGACCACCGCGAAGATCCGCGAGTCCCCCTTTCAAGCCATGCCAGATTGTCGGCAGCGACCGAAACAGGCTGATGATTCCGCCGGCCGCAACCGCGCCCGCGCCAATGTACAGGATGTAGGCGCCGCGAATTTGCGACGGACTCATCTCGCTGATGGGAATTGTTCCAGGCGGCAGAACTGTGGTCATTCCCGATCCGAAAAACTTGATCGCTGGAATCAAAACCAGGTAAGCGAGCACACCGCCCGCGCACATGATCGAAGCGATGCGCGGACCGATGATGTAACCAACGCCCAAGAGCGCCGGAGAGATTTCGGCGGAGATCGAACCGGCCTTAAAAGGCGCGCCGAAAACCTTTTCCGGCGTGTCTTTCCAACCTTTGAAGCCGGTCATGAGAACCTGATAAAGAAAGCCAACACCCAAACCCGCGAAGATTGTCTTCGCACCCATTTGCTCCGTCTCGTCAACGACGTCGCCGGCCCGATGTGCGGCAGCTCGGGATTCGTCGGAAGCGCCGGCCTTCAAGACTTCCGCGCAGGCCGTGCCTTCCGGATACTTCAAGTAACCATGCTGCGCCACGATCAATGCGCGCCGCAGCGGAATCATCATTAAGATTCCAAGCAATCCACCGAGCAGCGCCACCAGCATCACTCGCGTGACTTCGAGATCTAGTCCGAGAATCATGATCGCGGGCATCGTCACGCCTACGCCGAAAGCGATCGATTCGCCCGCAGAGCCCGCCGTCTGGACGATGTTGTTTTCGAGGATGGTCGCATCGCGCAACCCGACTTTTGAAAGGATGCGAAACAGCGTGATCGAAATCACTGCCACAGGAATCGAAGCGCTGACGGTCAACCCAACTTTTAGAACCAGGTAAAGCGAAGACGCTCCGAAGACCATGCCAAGCAACGTTCCCATGATCAGCGGTAACGGCGTCAATTCGCGCAGGCGCAAGCTAGCCGGGATATACGGCTTAAAGTTCGTCAGAAAAGGATTATCTGGCTTGAATCCGACGCGATCAGGAAATTCTTGCGCGGCCGCGGCTTCGTTAGGGCTGATGCTTTCACTGGACATCAGTTCTTAACCTCCGACGAGTTTGGCAAAAACGGGGAGAATGCAGGGGTATAACGATGGTTACTTTACACGCCGCGACTGTGCCAGGGCAAGGGAGAGCTCCGCCGACTTCAGACAAAAAAAGCGGAGGACCCGATCGCTCAGCCTCCGCTCCTGCGTACTGTTTGGTAGCCGTCTTCAGCTACTGCTTGGTTCCCGACTTGCCATGGCCTGATGTTTCCGGCTTGGGCGCATTGTAGACTTCGCGAGCCTTCACCACATAGGCCTTTTCATCGGTTTGTCCGTCGAGGTCCACGTCGACCTTGACTACGATCTTGTGTGACTTGCCGTCGCGAACATCATCAGGCTTGAATCCCAGGCTGTACTGGCTGCGCAACAGAGCGTTGATTGACCCGAGCACTTTCGGCAACTCGCCCTCAAAAGTCACCGGATAGAAGGCGCCGCCGGTTTCTTTGGCGAACGTGTTGAGCGTGTTCGCAGCCTGCAGAAAGGACATGCGGTCAATCGGGATACCCCTGATGTTTGTCCCCTGGCCCGGATCGAGATACTGATCGAACTTTTTCAGAAAGAGGTTACCTGTGCCGACGATGTAGAGTGGAATGCCCGAATTCTGCACGATCTTTCGCGCCTGATCGAAGTTAATCTTGCTGAAAGTGTCAAGGCCCGAAGCGATTAGTAATACCGCCTTCCGCCGGCCCCCGGGCACAGCCACCATCCCGGCGTACTCAGAGGTGGGCGATTTGGATTCCTCCAAAACCACCGAATCGGCTTTGCCACCAACCAGAGTCAACTTCAACGCGTCGAACATATTCGTTTCGGTAAACGCCGGCTGATTGCGCAGCAGCAAACTGATCACCTGCTGAATGCGCGCCGGGTCATTGGTAAAGTCGGTGAGCGGCGTTGGCCGCATGTCGTATGCGATTACTGAGACGAAGTCTTGCCGCGTAATGAACTGCGAGAGAAAGATCGCGGTGGGACGAATCACCTCAAGCTGGCCGGCTTCCTGGCCACTGCTTCCGTAATAGCCGAGAATCTGCCCCAGCTTGCTGTATTCAACCACCAACGTAATCGTGATGGGCGCCTCTGGCGTGGCAAAGTTGGTGATGTCCTTCCTGACCCCATCGACAAAGATCTGGAAGTTCTCTTTCTTAAGATCGAGAGTCGGCTGTCCGGTCTTCCTGTTATAGACGACCGCATCGACGTTGACTACGTTCGTGGTCACGCTGACTTTTTCGGCTTCCTGAGGTTTGCCGGTCAAGTCGCGCGGCAGCGGCTCTTCCTTCTTCTCTTCAGGTTGCTGGCCACCTTCGGGCGGGCGCTTATTTTTCTTTTGATCCGAAACGGGCGGTTGGCGGCGCGACTGGGCGAATAAGCGAAGGCCGGGAAAGGTGCCGACTAAAAATGAAATTCCAATGATCAGAACGAAGAGCCGGCGGCAAAGACAATTACTCATGATAACGATCCTTACTGAGGTTAAGAGTTCAGCTTTAACTTGTTTTCCGATGCGGGCAATTGAAGGTTGAACTCTTTAACCCTCTTTCGCGATTCTGAGGCAGGCCCATTTTCAGCTTGAGGGAATTATGGGGCGCTCACGCAAGCGCGGTCAAGCTGACTAAGACCCGTCTTTTCTGATGCGAGGTCTTATGGGGAAGTTTCCTGCTGAGTGCCACAGACTTCAGGAAACTCTAATCAGAGTTCAGATCCCAACCGCCTCGACCGTGAAGCGGTTATGCAACCAAGCCGAGGGGTGCCGGCGTCGTTTTCACGTATGGGTCTATCGCGTATTGGAAGTTTCCGCCTCGATAACCACCTCGAAAAACCCTGAATTGTCGCTTAGATTTCCCTCATTAACACCCAAAAACAGGACGCCGTCACGTTGGGCGACGAAATCGCGACTGCGACCGACGAAGATAAAATCGTCGTTGTCATCGCCAATTACAGCGATCAGTCCACCAGTCGGCTGATTGCGCATAAGTTTGTCCCGATCCGGAACATTTGGCAGTCCGTCAGGGGTCGAGAAGCGGTTGTTGCCAAGCGAAACGCGTCCCGAAGCCGTTATGCGCAGGCGCTGACCTCGTCTTACGACCAGACCGCTGTTGGTCCAGCCGTTACTCGCATTGTCGGCGCGGCCGCGAATATTTATTTGAAAAAATGTCGGAGGCGCGGACGTAGTGGTCGTCGTGGTCGTGGTCGGCCCCGGCGGAGTGTAACTCGGCTGATTGTTTGTCGGCTGAGTGTTAGCCGGTGGTTGATAGCTGGGCTGGGTGCTGGTGTTGCCGGTGTCGTCATTCGGTCCGGTCGAGCTGGTGTTGCCTGCGGAGTCAAACTCAATCGAGTCGACGTCTTCCATATAAACGGTGATGCGACTCTTGCGGCCACGCGCACCGCTGCCGACGACTATGGTGAACTGCTCGTTCTTGAAACCCACGATTTGACCGCGAATGACGCTGCCGTCCTTGAGCCGAATCGTGTCCGCGAAGGCGGGCAGGCTCGCACTAACGACCAAAGCAAACATTAGCAGCGAACGAAACAAAAACTTTTCCATGACGACCTCCAGGACAAGAGCAAGAAATTTGATTGACGAACCAGCGACTTCAGGTATAAATCAGGAGAGCAATTCTCGATGCGGATTGATGCGACCTCGAGGGGAAAGGTTGCGAAGACAAAAGATGCCGGGAGCGAGCGTCTAAGCGGACACCGTTTACTGGCAATACTGAAATGCATCAACTCTTCGATTCAAACCGGCGAGCCGAAGTTTACCACACTCACGCCTGCTATGTGACGTAAAGTGTCTTGCGGTGGATGGGTTGTTGTGAATGTGGCACACGCACATCTTGCGCGTGATTCGTGGGAGGCCCGGACCACTCTTTCAAACCGGCTTGAGGCTGAGGGGATCTAACTCAATAAGAGGTTGCACCCACAGGATTGAGCGCCGCGGCGACCAGCGCGCGAAACGCGATCTGGGTGGCCGTGGTTCGATCGGCTTCGAAAGGTACGACCACGTAATGAAGTCTCATTCCGCCGGCGTTGAAGAAATTGTGATAAGCGGCATAGTGCTTTCCCGCGAACATCGAGCCCAGGGTCGAACACATTTCAGGATCGAGAAAGACGACATAGATTGTGCTGGCGGCTGACTTTGGCAGACTGCCATCCTTTATCATGGCGCCCAAAATATTTTGAATCTCCAAATCAGAGATGTTGCCCGCCAGATGGTCGAACTGCTCGCGGCTGGAGGTCGTCCCGTAAAGGTTCTTCACTCCCGAATCATTCAGCGCCTTCAGGGTCGCGTGGTCGCGGACGTTAACAAACAAATTGCCCAGTTCCTCTTCGCGCGCGCGCAAGGACGGCGTCGCCCAATCGCTGCCCAGGAAGATGCTGTATTGCTGCGGATCTGAAATTACCGATCGGCCGGGATTACTTAATCCCAACAACGGCGCCGAGTCGCGTTCGATGATAAAAGCGCGCCCGCGGTCGTCATTCGTAACACTCTGTGGTTCGTTGGACGCTTCCCGGGTTCTGGACTGAGCCTGCGCACCCGCGGCAAGCGTCATGACGGCCAGAAGAATTAATGTGATTTTCATAAACTTATCCTGCTCAGCGCCTGCTACTCGCCGGTTATCGCCGGCGGGCCCCGTACTGGCAAAGCCCTAAGGCGTCGTTACATTCAGCACAAAGTCGTCGACTACAAATGAAGTCTTCAAGCTGGCGTCCTCAACGCCAATCAGATAAATCTGAATCGTCTGTCCTTTGTAAGAGATTGACCAGTCCGGCGTCAGGATCAGTGCCCGTCTTAACGGACCAACGCTCGACTCCGCATTGGGCCAACGTACGAACAGGAAGAAAGAGGAATAGTAGCGCCAGAAATAGTGAACCGTACCAGAATCGTTTCATCGCCTTATTTATCCGTTAACCCGGGCCCAGACTTCAGCGAGCGAAGACCACAGACACACATCGACTTAATACAATCTGAGTAAAGGAATATTGGGCCGGAATTTTCCCTTTTTTTGATGAGAACAGACGGAACGATTTCTTAGCGAACGGTTATTGACGGTAGTCGCACGGTATCGTGTCCATATGAGCGGACTGTCTAAACTTTGTCCGCATGCGCGATACGGCGGTAAGCTGCGTTTCTGTGCCGCTCCAGCCTTTAGAACCAGAGGCGGGTAACATCCGCAAGAGAATCACAAACCGATTTCAACGTAGTGGCAACCTGGTTCGCAAGCGTTATTGCTAACGTCCGAGCGATAAAAATCTGAACACCGCAAGTTTTCATTGGTCGTTCATTGAAGTTGGTTCCCGGCGCTAACCCCCACGAGCCTCTGCGGTCTCCTGCACACTCGCCAGTTAGCGTGATCAGTCAGCACGCAGTGCTAAAAAAAGCAACGCTTAAGCCTAAAAGGAGAGTATCCCGATGACTTGGCGCAACCGGCATCCGCGCGGCAGCCGTCGCATTTCCGAAACGCACTCAGACGCAGGATCTGCGGCCTCAATATTCAAACGACTTGCAAGTCTACTGTTGACCGTCTGCTTGCTATCCAGCGCCACGCCCGCGGCGGCCCAGACGATTGTCGCCGTGGCAAAGGAATCAAGCGTGAGTTTCGCTTTCTGGTTCAATGCCAGTGGACTCGCGAAAGTGATTCAAGGACCAGGAATTGGCGATGTGAGCTTGCAAGAAAAGCAGGCTGACCGCGATGCGAAAGTTACTCGGCTGCAAATTTTTCCGGGCGATGTGACGATTGATCCCGGCGACCGCGTGCGATTTTCAGCCATTGCTTATGATCAAGACAATAATCCAGTCGGAGGCGTCAAGATTAAGTGGAGAACTCAAAGTTCGCTTCCGGGCAAACGTATCCGCCTGACGCCGCAGGGGGAATTAGAGGGAATCGTGCCAGGTTCATTCACGATATCCGCGGAAGCTGAGAAGAAGATGGCTCAGGTTACGGTAGTGGTGCGTCCCGGTGTGTTGCGAAACCTGAAGCTCGCCCCTACAGGCACGCGGGAGGTTTCGACGCGTGATCTTCCCACCTCAAAACTTGGCTCCTCAAAAGCACCGACGAAGTCACCAGGCGCTGCGCGAGTTTCACCGAAGGGCGGCGACCGAGTCAGGCGAGATGTCACGCTGGCAAAGCGAGCCCACGCAGCCGGCGAAAAGATCGCGATCGCCCCTGAGGCAGTGCCGGTTCTGCCTGGAGATGGTTGGGGCGACAGCAACTACTGGTCAGCGGATGATCCGGGAAACGGCGTTGGCAATCCGCCGGGCGCACCGCTGGACGGTGGCGCCGGCAGCGGTAACTTTCAATTCGCCGCGCCGATTCTCACTGCGCCGGGTCGAGGAATAAATATTTCGCTTGGGTTGACCTACAACTCGCGTCTCTGGAACAAGGCTGGAACGCAAATCAATTATGACAATGATCGCGGCTGGCCCGCGCCAGGATTCAATTTGGGTTTCGGGAAGCTGCTCGGGATGGGCGTTTACAATGGAGGCATGCTCGTCGATTCGAACGGTACTCGTCACGGCTATACCGGCAATATTACTTTTTACAGCTGGGGCACTTATGGTGTTATGCATACGACTGACGGGTCGTTCATCGATTACACTTACTGGACTGGCACGGGCGGTGGCATCACCTGGGCGCAGGCGCGACTGCCAAACGGAACAGTCATCAACTATGGCGCGGCGGGTCCGGGAGCCGTATATCCCACCTCTATTGAAGACGCGAACGGTAACTACATTACGATCACCTACGTGAATAATACGGGTCCTCGCATTCAGACCATTACAGACACGCTGAACCGCACCATCAGTTTCTATTACGATTACAACAATCTGCTAACCGCAATTACGGCGCCGGGAATGAGTGGCGGCACTAGGACGCTAATTAGACTTCACTATCATCAACACGCATTAAGTTATGGATTCAGTGGGGTTACGCCTTCAGTGAGAGACTCGTATCCTTGGGTGGTTGACGCGATATATTACCCAGCCAGCAGCACGGGCTACTGGCTTAGTGATTCGGATTCATACTCGAGCTATGGAATGCTCGCTAAAGTTGTTGAAGAGCGGGCAATGGGTTTCTCAGCTTCATCGCTCAACGATATGGGGAGTGTTTGGCAGGGCCCAATCACGCGTACTGAAACTTACAATTATCCGCTCTCGCCCGACTACAGTCTGACGGATGCGCCAACTTACACATCAATGACCGAGAGCTGGTCGCGCGACGGGACGAATCTCGATTCAGCTGCAACCAGCTACTCGGTTAACGAAAACTCGACTCCCCGGACGACCATCATTACATTGCCGAACGGCACGAAAAGCAAGCAACTCTCTTACAATGCTCCGGGGCAATGGAACGACGGGCTGGTTTACCACGACGAAACATATGTTACCGACGGCCAACCACTTCAGAGCAGCACTTCAACGTGGGAGCCGGGCGCGTATGGGTCGCCGCGTCCGGTACGAGTTGAAAAAACTGACGAGCGCGGCCAGGTGACGGCTGCCGAATTCACGTATGGCGGCGTCTACAACCAGGTCACTGAAGTCCGCGACTATGACTACGGTGGTACAAGTCTGCTTCGCGCGATCCGCACAACGTATCAGAACAGCACAGCTTATACGAACCGACACATTTTCATTCTGCCGCTCAGTGTCGAGGTCTATGCGAGCGACTACTCGACTCGGGTCTCGCGCTCCGACTATCAATATGACGGGCAAACACTGAGTGCCACACCGAATGTTGTCCAACACGACCAGGCGGCCAATCCTTACGCTGATGCCGAGGGCTTTTGTTATTGGGACTATGATTGGAGCGATCCTGATTGCAGCGGCTCCTGCAGTCCCGAGTTGATGGGCTGTGACGGTTATTGCCCACAGTATTGGGTATGCCCTTACGATCCTTCAACCGACTATCGCGGCAACGTTACGCAGGTGACTAGTTATGCCGATGCCATCAATCTCACGGGCGCAGTTACGGAAACGCGACGTTATGACATCACGGGGAACTTAGTGTCGGCGAGCACTTCTTGTTGCGAGCGGACCAGTTTTAGTTACACAGTTGACACGCAATACGCTTATCCAATTTCAAAGACGCGCGGCTCGGCCACTGACGCTTATGCCCAGGTGACCACCAGCGCGACTTATGATTTCTACACGGGACTCGGCCTCTCGGCAACCGATGCTAACGGACGGATTTCGACAACAAGCTACGACGCTGGCACGCTGCGACCGACTAGCGCCCTCGCATCGACGGGCGCACACACTGACTATGCTTATGACGATACTGCTATGACGGTCACCACGACCACATATCTCGCTGCCGGTGAAGGCGGCGGAATCGCCGACCAGAATGTGAAACTCTTGAACGGTCGCGGCCAGGTGCGGCAAGAAAAAGCGCTGGGAGCAAACAGCGTTTGGGATTTTGCCGACACCGTCTACAACAACCTTGGTCAGGCGGTTCAGCAGACGCGCCCTTATCGAAGCGGTGAAACACCACAATGGACCACTTTCACCTTTGATTTGTTGGGACGACAGCAGACGGCCACGGCGGCCGACGGCAGCGCGACACAAACTTTCTACAATGAAGTCACCCGGCCGAGTGTCGCTTCGAGCAGTCCAGGAGAAACTACTCGCGTCCAGGATGCCTGGGGACGTGAGCGTTGGGGGCGCACGGATGCCAGTGGCCGCTTAGTTGAAGTCGTTGAGCCAAGTCCGGGCGGCAACGGATCGGTTGCCAGTAGCGGGTTAGTTACTACTTACAGCTACAACACAATCGGCAATTTGACTCAAGTCGTGCAGGGGACGCAGACGCGTTCTTTCAAATACGATTCACTTGGCCGCTTGACAGCACAGAAACTCGCTGAAACCAGCGCTACCCTCAACGATGCTGGAACCTTTGTCGGCTCGGGGACCTGGAGCGATGTGTTTGCCTATGACGAGCGATCTAACTTGATTGCGCGCACGGATGCCCGTGGCGTGAAAACCGTTTACAGCTACAACAGCGACCCGCTCAATCGCCTGCAATCTGTTTCCTGGGACACCAGCGGCTTTGGCGACACGGCTAACCCGATCCTGGCGGCGCCGACCGTTTCTTACACCTACCGCTCCAAAGGGAGTCCTGCCGACTTGAAAGACCTAACGCAATTGGGCAGCGTCACCGCCGCTGGCGTGAGCACGGAAAGCTATAGCTACGATACGGAAGGGCGATTGAGCTCAAAAACCGTGACATTGACCAGTCGCTCTTCCTACCCGTTCGTAACAGACTACATCTATGATTCGCTGGATCGTTCAAAGGACGTGCTGTATCCAGCAGAGTATGGGAATGGTAGCGCGCCGCGAAAAGTCGTGCATCACGATTACGACGTTGCCAGCCGTTTAGGCGGGCTGACTTTTGATGGTCAATCCTTTGCCTCGAATATCGTTTATAACGCGGCCAGCCAAACAACCTCACTCAGTGTGGGCACGGGCACGAATCAAGTCAACGAGAGCTACAGCTACAATGCGCAGACGGGACTGCTCGACAATCAGACGGCGACGCGCAACGGCACGACGCTGTTGAATCTTTCTTATGATTACGCGGGAGCGAACGGCAAACGCAGCGGCCAGCTCACCAAAATCTCGAACAACTTTGATCACAACAAGGATCGCGGCTACGAATACGACGTGCTGGGCAGATTGCGCCGGGCCACCGGGGGTCAAAACGTCAACTGGGTACAGCATTATGAATACGATCGCTACGGCAATCGGAACAACGTTTATTCCTACACTGCTGACCAGTACGTAAAAAACTTCTATCAGGGAGCGCTTAACCGGCAACCCAACTCGACTGAGCTGCAAAACTGGTTGAGTTCTTTGCAGACAGCATACGCGCAAGGGCCGTCTCAGTTTCTCACCGCGATGCAGAACCTGGGCGAGACGCTCTTCAGTTCTCAAGAGTATGCGAATCGCAATCGCAGCGATCATGATTATGTCTATGACCTCTACAAGGCCTATCTGCTGCGCGAGCCTGATACGAGTGGCTGGGCTTTCTGGGAGGCCCAGGTGCCTACCAACGGGCGGGCGGCCGTGCGGAACGGCTTTGCCTGGAGTTATGAATACTGGCTTAAGGTAAACGGCACTAGTCCCTATTCGCCTCCGGGAGGCGCAACTGTGCCGACTGACGGTTTGCAAAACCTTTCGTTCGACAGCGCTACGAATCGAATTAACTCATCTGGCTTCGCCTATGACGCGGCCGGTAACCAAACACGGGCGCTAATTTCATCAGGAGCTTCGCAGCGCTTTCAATACGATGCGGCGAATCGCTTGGTGAAGGTTAAGGCCGACGACAACAGCACGGTGCTGGCGACTTACACCTACGGCGCTTCAAACGAACGATTGATTGCTGAAGAAGGGGGCTTGCGCACCTATTATCTTGGTGAAGGCGGCAGCACGATGGCTGAATACATTGAGAGCGGAGGCTCCTCGATACCTTTGTGGTCAACTAGCTACGTGTATCTTGGTGGTCGATTGCTCTCAACGTTGACTCCCACTGGTACCGGCGGTGAAGCAGTTGAATATCATCACCCTGACCGCTTGGGCACAAGGCTCGTTACGAATCCGTCAGCTGGCACTTCATTCGAGCAAGTCACGCTGCCGTTTGGTACGGCCCTGAATGCGGAATCAACCGGTGCGACTAAACGAAGATTTACTAGTTACGACCGCAGTGCGACAACTGGCCTTGATTACGCGGTTAATCGACACTACGACTCACAGCAAGGACGGTTCACGCAGGTCGACTCCGCTGGGATGAACGCCACCAGTCTGACCAGTCCGCAAATGTTTAATCTGTATGGTTACTGCTCGAACGACCCGATAAACCACGTCGACCCCAGCGGACTAGGTTTTTTCAGTTTCCTGCGTAAAGTCTTTGGAGTAATCGCAAAGATATTCAAAATAGTTCTCGTCGTGGTGTCCGTTGTTTTGGCCATTGTCGGAACGATGGGTGTGGCGGGTATGCTGTTGCCCGTATTGGGCCTGAAAGGTGGCCTCATTTTTCTGGGGTTTGCTGCTGCTGGCTTCGCAGAAGCATTTGGTCCACCTTGGCTTCAGAAAATGATCTCTGTGGGTTTTACCATATTGGGAATCTTCATGATGCAGCCACAAATCATTTGGAATCTTGAAGAAACAGCCAATCACGCTCATTTACTGCTCCAAGTCCTTGGAGCTTTTACTACTATCGGTTCGGTCTCTGTGTTTTTACAACAGCAGCTTCCCAAGCCTAAACCGGAACCAGCCCCAGAGGGAAAGTCAGCCGGCAAGCGGCTCTCACCCTGTGTAAAGAGCAGACTAAAACCATATTTTCCGGATTTAGACCTGGATAGCATTCGAATCTTCGAAGGAATCCCGGCGTACGTAGTTGGTGACCCGGACGCCTATACGGCAGGAAACTTC
>Ga0207684_10003355_pt1 | contig 15680 bp, 13 predicted proteins | sample KBSK5501metaG_FD_184342 | JGI IMG/M metagenome (GOLD analysis project Ga0207684, IMG submission 184342) | Corn, switchgrass and miscanthus rhizosphere microbial communities from Kellogg Biological Station, Michigan, USA - KBS K5-50-1 metaG... | ecosystem: Host-associated > Plants > Roots >...
CTCCAGCGCCTCCTGGGTCTCGTTGAACAGCCGCGCGTTCTCGATCGCGATCACCGCCTGGCGCGCGAAAGTCTGCAGCAGGTCGATCTCCTTGTCGGCAAACTGGCCGACCGCGGCGCGGGCCACCGTGATCACGCCGACGATCCTGTCGTCGCGGCGCATCGGCACGGCGAGTACGCTGCGGTAGCCCGACTGTCGCCTGATCGCCTTGACCTTGTCGTGCGCATCGACCTCGGCGAGCACGTCGGCGTAGTTGATCACCGCCTCTTCGCGCACTGCACGCGCGGTTGCCGTACCGCCGGAGGGCGGCATCGGATACGCCTGCCGCGTTGCCTCGATGCCCTCCGCGCCGACGCCGAAGGAGCTCACGATGTGGATCAATTCGCCATCGAAACGGAATACCCATCCGTAGTCCGCGCCGGTCAGGCGCCCCGCCTGTGCCGCGATGACGTCGAACACGGGCTGCACGTCGGTGGGCGACTCGCTGATCACTTTCAGGATCTCGGCGGTTGCCGTCTGTCGCTCGAGCGCCTCCTTGGTTTCGTTGAACAGCCGCACGTTCTCGATCGCGATCACGGCCTGGTCGGCGAAGGTCTGCACGAGGCCGATCTCGCTCGTCGAGAAGGGCTTGACCTCCCTGCGCGTCAGTCCGATCACACCCACCGCAACGCCCTCGCGCAGCATCGGCACGGCAAGCACCGTGCGAAAGCCGTGGCGTCGCTGCATAGGGCCGGCGTCGGGATACTCGGTATCGACGAGCGCAGCCACGTCGGTGACATGCACGACGTGCCGCTCGACAAACGCGTGCGCGGCCACCGACGTCCGGCGCAGCGGCAGCAGCTCGCCGCGCCCGACCTCGATCGCGCCCGGCAGCATGTAGCCGGTCATCGCGCGCAGGGCCTCGCCGTCGGGGAGCCAGACCCGGCTGCCTTGCGCGTGGCACAGCTGTCCCGCGCGTTGCGACACCGCTTCGAGCACCGGCTGCACGTCCGACGGCGACTCGCTGATGACACGAAGGATCTCGCTGGTCGCGGTCTGCCGGTCCAGCGCTTCCTTGGTCTCGTTGAACAGGCGCACGTTCTCGATCGCGATCACGGCCTGGTCGGCGAAGGTTTCGAGCAGTGCCATCTGCTTGTCCGCCAGCAGGCCGGGCTCGGGAGAAGAAACGGACAGCACGCCGAGCACGGTGTTGTCGCGCATCAGCGGCGCGGTCGCGATGGCGCGAAAGCTGAGTTCCTGCGCATGCGCCCTCGCGTACGGGGGCGCCCCGGGCGCATGCGTGTCCTCCACCTGCATGGCCCTGCAATCCAGGGCGACCGCTCCGACGAGGCTCTCGCGATCGATCGGCTGGGCCTCGGCGCCGTCGAATCCTCCCGGAATCACGTCGCTGATGGCCCGGCGCCTCAGCATCTCGCCGTCCACCAGGCGGATCGCCGAGCGGCGGCCGAACAGCCGCGCCGCGCTTTGCACGATCGCGTCCAGCACCGGCTGCACGTCCGACGGCGAGCCGGCGATGACGCGCAGGATGTCCGCCGTGGCAGTCTGCCGGTCCAGCGATTCGCGCAGTTCAGCCGTGCGCTCCTCGACCTTGCGTTCGAGGCCGGCGTACGAAGCCCGCAGCGCAGCCGCCATCTGGTTGAACTGCTCGGCCAGGCCCTCGAGCTCGTCGCCGGTGCGCACCTCGATGTGCCGGTCGAGCTCGCCGGCGCCGATCTGTGCCGCGCCCTCCTGCAGCGCGCGCAGCGGCCGCACCAGAGCACGCGCGAGAAAGTAGCTTGCCGCGATCGAGATCAGCAATGCGGCGACGAGCACCAGCCCCATGCGCTGCAGGGTGGCGTACAGCGGCGCATAGGCCTCGGCTCGCGGCGACTCGACGACCACGGTCCAGGCCAGGGTCGGGATGCGCGCGAACGCGCTCAGGACCGGCTCGCCCTGCAGGTCGCGCGCGCCATCGGGCGCGCGGCCGTCGGGCGTGGTCAGCGCGGCCACCTGCGGCAGCGCGCGCAGGTCGGTCTTCTTCAGCACCAGGCTGATGTCCGGATGCGCGATCAGCGTGCCGCCGGCGTCGACCACATAAGCCAAGCCCTTCTCGCCGATGCGGATGCGCGACACGACCTCCCAGACGAACTTGAGGTTCACCTCCGCCGCGGTCACGCCGCCACCGCTGCCCGCCGGCCGGGCAATCGTCAGGTAGGGCTCGGTGCCCTTGCGGAAGTAGACCGGGCCGAAGAAGGTCTTGCCCGCGTTGGCGTGGACGAACTTCGGGTCCTTCGAGAAGTCGGCGCCACTGTCGCGCGTGTCCATCGCCAGGCGCGACACGCGCAGCTGCTCGCGGCCGCCAGGGTCGATCCACACCACCTCCGTGATCGCCGGCACCTGGCGCAGCAGCTTCAGGTACTCGATCCGGCGCGCCTCGAGCGCGTCGCCACCGCTGTCGATGCGCGGCAGCGCGGTCCAGCTCAGCTGGTGCTCGATGCCCTGCACGTACTGCTCGATGCGGTTGGCCGCCCCTTGTGCCTTCTCGTCCTGCAACGCGACCAGGTGGTCCTGGTTCTCCCGGTGCGAGAAATAGATGCTGACCGCGCCGCTGGCCAGCACCATGCCGGCGACCAGCGCGATGATCAGCAGCGCGTACTTCGGGAACAGACGCCAGCGCCGCGTCATTCGATGACCCGCTCGGCACGCAGCACGATCGCCGCTGGTATCGACAGGCCCAGGGCGCTCGCCAGCCGCGAGGGCACGACGGACGGCGCCTGCGGCTTCGAGCGCGCGATCTCGGCGAACGCGCGCTCCATGTCGCCGCTGATTGCCACGATCGGAATCGTGCTCGTCGCCCGGTGCCCCTCGGCATGGCCGAGTTCGCGCAGGCTCCGGTAGAACCCGGCGTTCAGTTCGGGGCTCGCCCCAGACGGCGCGCCGCCGAACATGAGCAGGCCGACCCGATGCGCCCTGGCTTCGGCGGGCTGCGCCCGCAACATCGTGGCGTGGCCGGTCAGACCGGCGACAGCGATCCAAACAACGACGCGGCGACGGCTCATTCGATCACCTCGTCAGCGCGGGCGAGAAGCGCAGGCGGTATGACCAGTCCGATCGCCCGCGCAGTGGCCCGGTTGACCACAAGCTTGACCTTCGCCACCTGCTCCACCGGCAAATCGGACGGCTTGGCTCCCCGCAGGATCCGATCCACATAGGCCGCCGACCGCCGCGCGATGTCGGCTGCATCCCAGCCGAAGCCGAGCAACAGGCCGGCATGGGCATACGCCGGCTCGGTGCAGATCGCCGGCATGCGGTGCGCGAGGAAGAGCGCCGCAACGTCGCCCCGTTGCCTGGAAAACACCTCGGCGTCGTCGAACTTCACGGCCCTGATCCCTGCGGCGAGCATCCGTGGCAGGGCCTGCCTCAGGTCCTCGACACTGTCGGCCTCGAAGAACTCGAGCCTCACCCCCATGGCACGCGCCGCCGCTTGGCGCGCGGTACTGACTTCGCGGAACCGCGGCCAGGATTTCAGCGCCCTCGAATGCACGGCGCCAACGGTCACGCCCTTGCCAACGGCTTCGACCAGCACCTGGATCGTCTTGTATTCGAGCTGAGCACCGAGCACCGCATTGCCGGTGACATTGCCTCCCGGCCTGGCCAGACTGGCGACCAGACCCGCTTCGACCGGGTCATGCCACGAGCGGTCGAAGACGATCGGGATGGTGCGCGTCGCATTCTTTGCCGCCAATCCACTGCCGCCATCGTCGACCGCGTAGATCAGGTCGACCTTCATCGCCACAAGCTCGGCGGCCAGCCGCGCCAGCCGCGTCGACGCCTCGGGTTCGGCATACGTTCCAGCGTAGCGGTGCACGAACTCCACGTCGCGCCCTTCCAGATGACCGCGACGGCCCAGCTCGTCGACAAAGCTCGTCCACTCGGCAAACTGCACGTAGGCGTCGATGTTGCCCAGCACGCCGATGCGGCGCCGTCCAGCCGCCGGCCGCCCGAGAGCAGCGCGCGCCGCGACCGCCAGCGTGGCCGCGAACAACGCAATGGCACGTCGTCGGGTCATTCGATCACCTCGTCGGCCTGCAGCAGCAGGGGCTGCGGGATCGTCGAGCCGAGCGGCCCGCCGCTCACGATGAGCACCCCGGCTCGCTCGCGCTTCATCGTCGCGAAGGCGTCCTCGATCTCTTCGACGCGCCGGATCTCGGCCACGACCAGCGACCGCCCGAGCTGACGCGCCGCGGCCGTCGCGGCCGCAGAGTCGAAACCGGACTCGGCGTGGCGAGTCGCCTGCATCGCCGCGGCGATGGACGGATTGGTGGGCGCCACTATGACGTCCACCGGCAGGCGCGCCAGCTCCGCGGCGAGCGCCGGCAACCGTTCGAGCATGCCGTTCGCCCAGAGGCGTTCGATGCGCGCCGAGCCGCGGTGCCGGCGCGCCGTGTCATTCGATCACCTCGTCGGCGCGCAGCAGCAGCTCGCGCGAAATCGCGACGTGCAGCGCCTGAGCGGTCTTCAGGTTGACGATCAGCTCGAAGCGCGTCGGCTGCTCGATCGGCAGCTCGCCGGGCTTCGCGCCCCTCAGGATCTTGTCGACATAACTCGCGGCGCGACGAAACAGCTCACGCCGATTCGGGCCATACGCCAGCAGCCCGCCGTGCTCGGCGCCTTCGCGCGAGCCGAAGGCCGCGGGCCGGTGGCGAGCGAGTTCGAGCACGCGCTCGGCGTGAACCCCGAAGGCGGCGTGCGAGACGACGAGCGCCTCGGGCAGGTTCGCCGCGAGGCGCGCGAACATCGGCTCCGCGCCCGTGGTCGCCGAAATGTCGGCCAGCTCGACCCGCACGCCCAGGCTGGGCGCGATGGCCTGCAGCCGCTGGTACGCGAGCCGCTCGGGCGGGAAGGCCGAGCCGCCGACGAAGGCGATGCGCGTCGCGCCGGGCACCGCCTGCTTCAGGAACTCCAGGCTCTTCACGATCACTTCGGGCGCGAAAAACGACAGCCCGGTGATGTTGCCGCCGGGACGCGCAAGGCTCGTGACGAGCCCGGCGCCGAGCGCGTCGCCGGCGACGGCCAGCACGATTGCGATCGACGTCGTGGCATCGCGCGCCGCCAGCGCGGCCGGGGTCGACGAGGTCACGATCGCATCGACCTTGAGCCGCACGAGGTCGGCCGCGAGCTCGTGCAGGCGCTCGAGCCGGCCTTCGGCGTAGCGGCGCTCGACGACCAGCTCGGGACCGTAACCCAGCCCGCGCATGCCCTCGTCGAAGCCGGCATGTTCGGGCAGCGGCCCGGTTGCAAACAGCATGCCGACGCGGTGCCCCGGCTTGGCCTCGGCGAGTGTCGGCTGGTGCGGCATCGACGTGCCGGCGAGCGCGAGCGCAAGAACGCGACGGCGCTTCATTCGATCACCTCGTCGGCGCGCAGCAGCAGCGACGGCGGAATCGTCAGGGCGAGCGCCTTCGCGGTCTTCAGGTTGACGACCAGCTCGAACGTCGTCGGCTGTTCGATCGGAATATCGCCTGGCTTCGCGCCCTCCCGCAGGATCCGGTCGACCTGAACCATGGCCCGGCGCGTCATGTCCGGCAGGCTGGCGCCATAGGACAGCAGGAACCCCGACTCGGCCCATGCCTTGAACCCGCCTACCGTCGGCAGGCGCAGGCGGCCGGCGAACTGCACGAACTCGCGCCGGGCTTGCGCCGTCACTGCATCGGGATACACGAACAGGCCGTCGACGTTCTGCGAGTCGACTCTTGCCAGCACGGCCGTGATGTCTTCGGCCCGCCGGATCGCGACGGGCAGCAGCCGGATGCCCAGGTCGGTCGCCGCGTCCAGGCACAACTTCAGCGCCAGTGCGGGTCCGGGGTCGTCCGGGTTGTAGACAAACGCGACGCGCCCGATGCCCGGCGCCGCCTCCTTGAGCAGCTGCAGCTTCTTCGGACTCAACTCGGCCGACATGCAGGTCTGGCCGGTGACGTTGCCGCCGGGTCTTGCGAGGCTGCCCACCAGCATCTGGTACGGGTCGCAGGTGATCAGCACCACCGGGACGACCTGCGTGGCCTGGCTCGCGACCTGCCCCGGCTTGAACGCGCTCGCGACGATCACATCGACTTTCAGAGCCACGAGTTCGGCTGCCAGGCTCGGCAGCCTGCCCAGCTGACCATTCGCCCAGCGCCATTCGGTTTGCAGGTTCTCGCCCTCGCGCCAGCCCAGCTGACGCAGGGCCTCGTGGTGGACCGAACGCTGCTTCCAGTCGGGTTCGCCGGGCTCGGCGCCGGCGCTCAGGAATCCGATCCTCGCGACCTTGGCGCCGACCTGTGCGCAGACGCTGCCCGCTGCCAGCAGCAACGCGGCCAGGAGCCACAGCGCACTCAGGCGTCGAAGATTCATTCGATCACCTCGATATGCGTGCTCTGGCGCCGCGGCCGGCCGGCTGGGCACGCAGCACCGCACCGGGCAGCACGAGCAGGACGATGCGCCGATGTTGCACTCTGTGGCCTCCACCCGCCCGCCGTCGCGCGGCGGGCCCAAGGTCCGACTCTGCACCTCGGCGGACGATTCGTACAGCGGCGCCGCGCCGCCGGCCGATCAGCGTGTCGCCTGACGCCCCGGCAGCAGGCCGCGCGCGACCAGCTCGGTCTCGCACCCGGCCGCGCCGCGAAACTGCAGCGCCTGCCAGCCGGACGCTTGCGCCGCCGCGACGTTGTGGGCCACGTCGTCGATGAAGAGCGTGCGCGCCGGGTCGATGCCGAACGCCTGCGTGGCGTGGGCGTAGATCGCCGGGTCGGGCTTGATCAGGTTCACGCGCGCCGAGAAGATCCCGGCACGAAACAGCGCGAGGAACGCGTGGTTCGCCTCGAGGTGCTCGGCATACGGCGCCGGCATGTTCGACAGGTAATACAGCGCGTGCCCGGCCTCGTGCAGCCGGTGCAGCAGCGCGACCGTGTCGTGCAGCGGCACGAGCTCGTGCGGGATCGTCGCGATCACCTTGCGCACGTCGGAAAGCAGCAGCCCGGTGCGCGCGACGATGCGGTGCGCGAGCGGCTCGGGGTCGAGCACGCCGCGGTCGAATTCGCCCCAGTCGCCGGCGAAGCCTTCGAAGAAGTCGGCGATCAGCGCCTGCGTGTCGGCCTCGGTGCGCGTGCGTGCCGGCAGCAGCCGGGCCATGAACTCGTGCGGCTGCCAGCGGAACAGCACGCCGCCGAAATCGAAGACGATGTTCATGCGCAGAGGCCGATCAACGCCGCACGCGATTCAACAAGCCGGACGTCGACGCGTCCAGCCCGCTCGCATCGCCCGACGCGAGCCGCGGCAGCAGCGCGTTGCACAGCGCCTTGCCGAGCTCGACGCCCCATTGGTCGAAGCTGTTGATGCCCCACACCGCACCGCTCGTGAACACCCTGTGTTCGTACAGCGCGATCAGCGCACCGAGCGAGCGTGGCGTCAGCTGTTCGAGCAGCAGCGTCGTGCTCGGGCGGTTGCCGGGGAAGGTGCGATGGCGCGCGAGCGTGTCGGGGGTGATGTCTTTCGCGGCGGTCGGCGCCTTCTCGGCACGCGCTTCGTCGGTCGACTTGCCGAGCATCAGCGCCTGCGACTGGGCAAGCCCGTTCGCCAGCAGCATCGTGTGCTGGCGCTCGAGCTGCTCGAGCAGCGGGCCGTGCAATCCGGCGATGCCGTGGGTCGGCCGCTTGACGAGGATGAACTCGACGGGAATCGTGTCGGTGCCCTGGTGCAGCATCTGGAAGTACGCGTGCTGGCCGTTGGTGCCGGCTTCGCCCCAGACGACCGGGCTGGTCGCGAACGGCAGCGTCTCGCCGGCGAGGTCGACGCGCTTGCCGTTGCTCTCCATCTCGAGCTGCTGCAGGTACGCCGGCAGGCGCTTCAGCCCCTGGTGGTAGGGCGCGACGCTGCGGCTCGTGAAGCCGTGGAAGTTGCGGTACCAGACGTCGATCAGCCCGAGCAGCAGCGGCAGGTTCTTCGCGGCCGGCGCGCTCGCGAAGTGCTCGTCCATCGCATGCGCGCCGGCCAGCAGCGCGCGGAAGTTGTCGGCGCCGATCGCCAGCGCGATCGGCAGCCCGATCGCCGACCACAGCGAATAGCGGCCGCCGACCCAGTCCCAGAAGCCGAAGGTCGTCGTGATGCCGAATGCAGCCGCGGCCTCGATGTTGGTGGTCGTCGCGACGAAGTGCTTCGCGGTGTCGGTGCCGCCGTTCGCGACGAACCAGGCCTTCGCGGCGTTCGCGTTGGCCATCGTCTCCTGCGTCGTGAAGGTCTTGCTGGCGACGATGAACAGCGTCTCGTGCGGGTCGACGCGGCGCAGCACCGACGCGATGTCGTGGCCGTCGACGTTCGAGACGAAGTGCAGCGTCAGCTTCGGGTGCGCGTACGCGTCTAGCGCCGGCACCACCATCTGCGGGCCGAGATCGCTGCCGCCGATGCCGATGTTGACGATGTGCCGAATGCCGCTCGCCGCGGTGTCGCGCGCGGTCTCGACGTATGCGAGCATGGCGTCCAGCGTGTCGTGCACGTCGGCCAGCGCTTCGGCCGGCACCAGCGTCGAGTGGCGCGGCGCGCGCAGCGCCGTGTGCAGCACCGCGCGGCCTTCGGTCGTGTTGATCGCGCTGCCCGCAAACATCGCATCGCGCCGCGCTTCGACGCCGCACTCGCGCGCGAGGTCGAGCAGGAAGTGCAGCGTCGCGGTGTCGACCAGGTTCTTCGACAGGTCGGCATACAGCTCCGGCGCCTCGACGCCGAGCGCGGCGAACCGGTTCGGATCGCGTGCGAACGCCTCGCGCAGATCGAACTCGCGCCCGTGCGCCTCGAAGTGGCCGCGCAGCGCGGCCCACGCTTCGGCGCGATCGCAGCGCACGCCGACGGGCGGGGCGGCGACGCTCATTTCAGGCCCTCGATCAGCGCATCGAGCTTCGCGGCATCGGCCGCGAACACGCGGATGCCTTCGGAGAGCTTGTCGCTCGCCATCGCGTCGTCGTTCAGCGCGTAGCGGAAACTCGCCTCGTTGAACGTCACCGCGTGGATGGGCGCATCCTGCGCGGCCTTCGGGTCGAGCGCGCGGGCGAGCGGCTCGTCGCTGCGCTGCAGCTCGCCGAGCAGCTCGGGGCTGATCGTCAGCAGGTCGCAGCCGGCGAGCGCGCGGATCTGGCCGATGTTGCGAAAGCTCGCGCCCATCACCTCGGTCTCGATGCCGAACTTCTTGTAGTAGGTGTAGATGCGCTGCACCGACCGCACGCCGGGATCGTTCGCGCCGGCGTTCGCGGCCTCGTCCCAGCTGCTGCCGGCAGTCTTCTTGTGCCAGTCGTAGATGCGACCGACAAACGGCGAGATCAGCGTGACGTTCGCTTCGCCGCACGCGACCGCCTGGCTGAACGAGAACAGCAGCGTCAGGTTGCAGTGGATGCCTTCGTGCTCGAGCACGCGCGCGGCCTGGATGCCCTCCCAGGTCGACGCGAGCTTGATCAGGATGCGCTGGCGCGAAATGCCGGCCGCTTCGTACAGCCCGATGATGCGGTGGGCACGCGCGACGCTCGCCGCGCAGTCGAACGCGAGGCGCGCATCGACTTCAGTCGAGACCCGGCCCGGCACGATCTTCAGGATCTCGAGGCCGAAGCGCACGAGCAACTGGTCGGTGATCGCATCGTGCGGCTCGCTGCGGTGCGCGGCGACGGCCGCTTTCAGCATCGGCGCGTAGTCGGGCTTCTGCACCGCCTTGAGCACGAGCGACGGGTTCGTTGTCGCGTCGCGCGGCGCGTACTGGGCGAGCTGCTTGAAGTCGCCGGTGTCGGCGACGACGGTCGTGTATTGCTTGAGTTGCTCGAGCTGATTCATGAACGCTCCCATCGATCACGGCATATTAGAACCCGTGGCCGTGACGGGTGGCGTACGCAGATGCAAGTTGAACACCGGAGGTAACCCCGCGTGCTCGTCGGGATCGGCTTACGCGTCACGCTGCCGGGTGCGCGGCGTTGACCCGCGCAAGAAACTTAGGCATCATCAACCCTGAAACAAAGTTACAACGCCGGGCGCCGCAGCGTGCTGGGCGTGCAGTCACCACCATGTCCTTCGACCTCGTCTTCTTCGGCGGCACCGGCGACCTCACGTGGCGCAAGCTGATGCCCGCGCTGTTCCAGGCCTTTCGCCACGGCAAGCTTCCCGAGGGCGGCCGCGTGCTCGCCGTCGCCCGCGACGAGCAGGACGACGACCAGTACCGCGCCTGGCTGAAGGATCGCTTCCAGGACGTGATCGACGCGAAGCGCCCGAGCGACGAAGAGTTCGCGCGCTTCGCCGACCTGCTGCACTACCGCCGCCTCGATCTCTCGAAGCCCGAGCACTACCAGCGGCTGAAGGACTGGCTCGCCGAGCGCGATGCCGACACGGTCGTGCTGTACCTCGCGACCAGCCCGTACCTCTTCCCGCAGATCTGCGAGCAGCTCGGCAAGGCCGGGCTGAACGGCCCGAAGATCCGGGTCGTGCTCGAGAAGCCGCTGGGCCACGACCTCGCGAGCGCGCAGGAGATCAACCGCGTCGTGCGTTCGGTGTTCAAGGAGGAGCAGGCGTTTCGCATCGACCATTACCTGGGCAAGCCGTCGGTGCAGAACCTGATGGCGCTGCGCTTCGGCAACGTGCTGTTCGAGCCGCTGTGGCGGCGCGAGAGCATCGCCAACGTGCAGATCACGATTGCCGAAGATATCGGCGTCGGCACGCGGGGCGACTTCTACGACAAGACCGGCGCGTTGCGCGACATGATCCAGAACCACGCGCTGCAGCTCTTGACGATGGTCGCGATGGAGCCGCCCAGCCGCAACGACGCCGACGCGATCCGCGACGAGAAGCTCAAGGTGCTGCGCTCGCTGAAGCCGTTCACCGAGCACAGCGTCGTGCGCGACGTGGTGCGCGGCCAGTACCGCGCCGGCACGAGCAACGGCAAGGCGGTGCTCGGCTATCGCGAAGAGGACAAGGTGCCCGGCGACAGCCAGCGCGAAACCTTCGTCGCGCTGCGCACCGAGGTGCAGAACTGGCGCTGGGCCGGCGTGCCGTTCTACCTGCGCACCGGCAAGCGCCTCGCGGCGCGCGATGCGCAGATCGTCGTGAACTTCCGCGCGACGCCGCACAACATCTTCCCGGGCGTCAATGCGCCCAACAAGTTCGTGATCAAGCTGCAGCCGGAAGACGGGCTCGAGCTGCATCTGCTGGCGGCCAAGGGCGCGGCGCAACACGAGCCGCTGTCGCCGGTGTCGCTCGATCTGGACTTCGACAAGGCGTTCGCCGAGAACCGCGTCGGCGCCTACGAGCGGCTGCTGCTCGAGGTGATTGCCGGGCGGCTGAACCTGTTCGTGCGCAGCGACGAGCAGGAGCAGGCGTGGCGCTGGGTCGAGCCGGTGCTCGATGCCTGGGACAACGACAGCGCCGGGCCGCGGATCTACGCGGCCGGCACCTGGGGCCCGGCGGCGGCCAGTGCCCTGGTGGCGCGCGACGGCTACGCCTGGTCGGAGGAAGAGTGAAGGCCGCCTGACGATGCTCGACCGCATCAAGGCCTCCATTCCGGCGCTGCCGCCGGCCGAGCAGCGTGTCGCGAAACTGGTGCTGGCCGATGCCCGCTCGTTCGCGACGCTGCCGGTCGGCGAGCTCGCCGAGCGGGCGCACGTCAGCAAGCCGACCGTCGTGCGCTTTTGCCGCAGCGTCGGCTACGACGGCCTGGCCGACTTCAAGCGCAAGCTCGCCGGCAGCGTCAACGAAGGCGTGCCGTTCGTGCACCGCTCGGTCGACGAGGACGACAAGACCGGCGACATCGTCGTGAAGGTCATCGACAACGCGGTCAGCGCGCTGCTGAAATACCGCAACGACGCGGCGAGCCACGCGTTCGAGCGCGCGATCGGCGCGTTGACCGAAGCGGGCCGCGGCGGGCGGCGGATCGAGTTCTACGGCGTCGGCAACTCGGGCATCGTCGCGCAGGACGCACAGCACAAATTCTTCCGCCTCGGCGTGCACGCCGCCGCGGTCAGCGACGGCCACGTGCAGGTGATGAGCGCGACGATGCTCGCGCCCGGCGACTGCGTGGTGATCATCAGCAACTCGGGCCAGAGCCGCGACCTGCTCGACGCCGCCGAAATCGCGCGCAGGAAGGGCGCCACGCTGATCATCATCACCGCGAGCGGCTCGCCGCTCGCGCAACTCGCGCAGACCGGCAACCAGATCCTGCTCGCGGTCGACCACCCGGAGGACTTCGACCGCTACAGCCCGATGGTGTCGCGCCTGCTGCATCTGGTGGTGATCGACATCCTGACGACCGCGGTCGCGCTGCGCCTGCCCGGGGGCGAGCTCCGGCCGATGCTGCAGGAGATCAAGAAGAACCTGCGGCTGCGGCGCTACGCGCAGCCTTGAGCAGCCGGGACGGCCCCCCGGGCCGCGAAGTCGCGCCTACTCGCGCTTGCGAAACGCGAGCCAGCCCGCGACGACCATGAAGGCCGCGACCAGCAGCCCGATGATCAGGAAGCCGTGCTCGTTCTGCGCCAGCGGAATGCCGCCGACGTTCATGCCGAACAGGCCGGCGATGATGTTGATCGGCAGCGCGAGCACGGTCACGACCGTCAGCGTGAAGACCGATCGGTTGGTCTGTTCGCCGATCTGTGCGGCCAGCTCTTCCTGCAGCAGCTTGATGCGCTCCTGCAACGCGGCGAGGTCGCGGATCACGAGCGAGAACTCCTCGGTCGCCTGGCGCAGCTCGTCGAGGTCCTCGCTGCGCACCCACGGCGGCGACTGGCGCAGCAGCCGGAACAGCGCGCCGGGCTCCGGCGCAAGCAGCCGCTGCAGCCGCACCAGCACGCGGCGCAGCTTGCCGAGCTCGGCGCGGGTGTGGGTCAGGTGGCCGGCCAGCACGTTGTCTTCCATCGTGTCGACCCGCACGGTCGCATCGCGCACGATGCGCACCAGCACGTCGCCCTGGTCGTCGAACAGATGGTTCAGCAGCGCGACCGGCGAGCCGAAGCGCAGGCCGTGCTTGACCGCTTCGCGCAGCCGGTCGATCGAGCGCAGCGGGTGCGTGCGCGCCGTGACGACCACGCGTTCGCGCACTGCCAGCCACAGCGTCTTGATCTCCGACGGATCGAACGAGAACTCGAACGCGACGTCGTTGACGACCGCGAGCAGGTGGTCCTGCGCGTCCTCGATGCGGGTCGAGCGCGAACCCTGGCGCAGCGCCTCGTAGAACTCGGCCGGCAGCCCGGCATGCTGCTGCATCCAGCGCTCGGCCGTGGCGTCGGCCAGGTTGAAGTGCAGCCAGACGAAGGTGGCGTCGCCGCGATCGCCACGCTCTTCATCGGGTGATTCGCGATGCCGGCTCAGCCACTCGGCCGCGTCGTTCAGCGTCAGCGGCTGACCCGCCTCGCCGGGCCGGAACAGAAAGCCGCAGATCAGGCCCTTGTCGTCGGCGCTGAAGTCGAACCCCACCTTGCCTGCTGGCTGTCGCATGCGCATGAACCCTTCATTCGGGGCGCCGCACGGTGGCACGGCGCGATGACCCGCCGATGACGCGTCGCCGATGCGACACGCGCGGCGTGCGGTGCCAGCATAGACCGCCGCCTGTGGGTTCTTGCGGATCTCTTCGACGCCGGTCGTCAGGGAGCCGGTGCACCACCGCTGCGACGCGACGCCGCCGTGACCTTCGCGAGCAGCGTGCTCGCAAGCTTCTCGGACGCGACCGAGACATCCAGCGGCGAGCGCGACAGCCCCGACTGCGCGTAGTGCTGGTTCTCGTACAGCTCGGCCGTCGCCGGGTAAGCGCCCAGGACAGCCTGACGCGCGGCGTCAGGCATTTCCTCGGCCAGTGCCGCCTGGACCTGCCGCACCAGCGTGCGGTACTGGTCGGCACCGACTGCCTTGGCCGGGGTCTTCTCGACCCGCTCGAGCAGGCCGGCCAACGCGACCAGCGTTTCGATGTGGTTCTTGACGGACGGGGTGATGTCGAGCTTCGGGGCGGACATGGCGGTGCTTCCTTTCGGGGCCCTCACCTGCTGGTGGAGCCGCACAAAGGACATTTGGGCGGCCGCACCGAGTTCAAGAGCCCACAGCGCCGGGTCGGCGATGCGCGACGCGCCCGCCACGCTCGCCCTCAGCCCAGCTCCATCCGTACGCCGGCGAGGCGCTCGGATTCGCGCCACAGCGCTGCCGCCAGCGCGGCATCACGCGAACGCGCGATCGGCTCGACGACCGTCGGATAACCCCTGAGCTCGTTGCGCCCGTCCGGCCCGATGAACTGGCCGCTCTCGGCATGCGGCGCGGTCGCCGCATGCAGTTGCGGCAGCACGCCCATCGCGGCCGGCTGCGCGATGAAGCGGTTGCCGAACCGCATGAACAACTTCAGCACGCCGCTCGGCCCGCTGAGCTGCAGGTTGGTCGCCGCATAGCCGGGATGCGCGAGCAGGCTCTTGACCGGCACGCCGGCCGCCCGGAAGCGGCGATCGAGCTCGAGCGCGAACAGCACGTTCGCGAACTTGGACTGCGCGTAGTACGCGACCCGGCCGTAGCGGCGCTCGCCGGCCAGGTCGTCGAAGTGAATCTCGCCGCGCTTGTGCAGGTCGGAGCTGACCGTGACGATGCGCGCATCGCGGCGGCGCCGCATGCGCGGCCACAGCAGCGCGGCCAGCGCGAAGTGCGCGAGGTGGTTCACGCCGAACTGCAACTCGTGGCCCTGCCGCGTCAGCGTGCGCGGCGGCATCATCACGCCGGCGTTGTTGACCAGCAGGTCGGGCTCGATGCCGTCCTCCCACAGGCGCTCGCTGAAGCGCTGCACCTGGTCGAGGTCGGCGAGGTCGAGCTCACGCAGCTCGACGCTGCCGGCGCCGCCGCCCTTGTCGCCGCCCCTGTCACCGCCATTCGCCAGCGCTGCGCGGATGCGCTCCCAGGCGGCGCGGCCCTTGGTCGGGTCGCGCGCGGTCATGATCACGTGGGCCCCGCGGCGCGCGAGCTCGAGGCTGGTCAGGAACCCGAGCCCGCTGTTCGCGCCGGTCACGATGGCGATGCGGCCGCGCTGGTCCGGGATGTCCTCGGCCGTCCACGGGCGCCGGCGCGTGCTGGTCGCCGCAGCGCTCGCTCGCGCGGCGAGCGGGTATTCGATGCGTTGCTCCATCGGAGGCCCCTTTCATCTTTACAATGTTCAGATGCAGCCTACGCCAGCATTTGAACGCTGTAAAGATAAACCCTGTTTTCCACCATGCCGGTCATGAAGCAGAAAGTTTCGCGCCGCCCCGCCGCCGCAGGTCGCGACGCGCACGCCGACCACTACCACCACGGGGACCTGCGCGCCGCGCTGATCCGCGCGGCCGACGAGCTGCTCGCCGAGCAGGGCCTCGAAGGCTTCAGCCTGCGCGCGGCGGCGCGGCGCGCCGGCGTGTCGGCGGCGGCGCCGGCGCATCACTTCGGCGACACCGCGGGGCTGCTGTCGGAAGTCGCCACGCTGAGCTTCGAGGAGCTCGCGCGGCTGCTGCAGGTCGACGGGACCAGCACGCCGGTGCAGCGGCTGCGCGCGCAGGGCATCGGCTACGTGCGCTTCGCGCTGAGCCACCCGGGACGGTTCCAGCTGATGTTCCGCAAGGACCGGCTCAACGCCGATCACGCGGCGCTGCAGGAGGCCGGTGCGCGCGCCAGCGGCGCGCTCGAGGCAACGATACGTGCACTGCGCGGCATCGCGC
>Ga0207684_10003357_pt1 | contig 15676 bp, 12 predicted proteins | sample KBSK5501metaG_FD_184342 | JGI IMG/M metagenome (GOLD analysis project Ga0207684, IMG submission 184342) | Corn, switchgrass and miscanthus rhizosphere microbial communities from Kellogg Biological Station, Michigan, USA - KBS K5-50-1 metaG... | ecosystem: Host-associated > Plants > Roots >...
TAATCGACTTGTGCTGGCCAAAAGGTACGTTGAATTCACCGCTCTGATTGAAGCGGCAGAGTCCGTTGAAGCAAGTCCGGTTCAGATAATAGAAGATCTGTGCCGCTTCCGCGCTTTCCCATTCGCCTTCCTTGATCAGCTCATTGAACCTACCACGATGTCTGTAGAAACTCTTCTCTTCATTTCGCATTTCGATAGTTATTTCGAGACCGCGCTGCAATTGTATGTAAAAGTTTATCAGGTGCGGATTGACATCGTTCAGAATGGCACGCTTTGGTCTCAAACCGAGTGGGGCAGCGAGTCCGCCGCAGAAAGGTTCAACGTAGCGTCTGGATGAGTGTCGTTGCCAGAGTTCACTCAGGTGCGGCATTAACCAGCGCTTGCCGCCGGCCCATTTCAAAGGCGGCTTTGGCGCCTCCCCAAGGTCTTTCGTTTGCGCTGGAGTGGAAGTCAATGGGTTAACGAGATCCAGAGTGGTCGTGGCTGCGTCTCGGGAAAAAGCAATTGTATCCGGTGCTGGGATGAAAAATAGCAGTACATGTTCAGTTGGGTCAAAGTTGTCTTGACTGTTGTTGAGCTCGCGAGGACGATGCCCAACCTTTATTGACACTCTCGAATCAACTAGGTATTCTTCAATCCCGAACCGCCTATCACTTTACCAAGCTTGCTTCACGCCCAACTGCAAGGCTGTTTTATAACAACCCAGGAGCTGGACGATGAAACAAAGCATCCCTTTAGCGCGGAAAGAATCTCTTGTCATCAAAGAACTCCCTGACGAAACTCTCGTCTATGACAGGGAACGCGATAAGGCACACTGCCTAAACAGCACAGCTGCGCTGGTATGGAAAAACTGCGACGGCAAAAGAACGATCACCCAATTGCGTGAGTTGCTGGAGGCAGACGCTGGCTCACCCGTGCCCGTAGAGATGGTGTGGCTGGCGTTGGACCAATTGGAGAATTTTCAGCTGCTGGACGACGCTCCACTGCAGAAATTTCATCTGGCGGGGATTTCGCGACGCAATTTGGTGAAACGCATTGGTTTTGCAGTGCTTGCCTTGCCGGTAATCATTTCAATTACGGCGCCCCCAGCCAGGGCGCAAGGCTCATTGAAACCGCCGGGGGCCTGTTGTTTAAACCCAAACGAGTGCCAGTCGAACTTCTGCACCCAGTCTCCCTCGTGCGTTGGCCTTCCCAGCACTAAGGCCTGCTGAGCTTCTAGTACTGCTAGGGCTTTAAAACTCGGACTTTTCCCGACGACTACGATAAGTTTTCAGTGCTGCCCCAACGGGGCAATGGCCTCCAGCCCAGGGTTGCCGCTTCGGCTACCCTGGGTAAAGAAAGCGTTCTTGTCCTCAACCGCAACGCGGTTGCGTCGGCTTTGTGCATCTCTCTCTGAGAAAACGACGCAACCGCGTTGCGGTTGAAATTTCTTTGCTTACTAGTTCCCAGGGTAGCCGAAGCGGCAACCCTGGGCTGGAGGCCGTAGCCCCGTTGGGGCATTAATGAAAATCCTCGCTGCCAAAGAACTGCATTTTGACTTTTTGAGGCAAAGCCTACTGGCAGCTAATCGGCTAACAATGATTTGAACAAGGTGGAATTCTTCAAGGCCTCTATTAGCGCGGGAACCCTCGTCTTGAGCTCGGCGGCATTGTCAGGTGGGTATTGCGCGGTTGCTCGCTCGTAGATTTCGTCTTCACTAAGGCCCTGCAGTAAGCACTCAAGTACGAAGACATAAGAGTCGTCAAACTCAGCCATTCCCAACGCGTTCGTTTCTTTTGAGCCGAGCACCCTGGTTCGTCCCAGTTCTTCCACCCAATCAAGGATAGTTTCCACCGGATCCTGATCCGCGTAGCGTTGTTTCACCAACTCCAGGATTCTTTCGCGACTACCTATGTTCAGCACCAATGCCAGGAAGAAACGGTGGGCATCTTTAGTGATCGTGCCCCGGCGCTGGATGATGCTCATTTGCCGTTCGTGCTCTTCCAGGACCGGAAGAACGAGGTCAGTTAGCTCGCCGTGGGCATTCTTACATCGATTCAGGATCGCCTTGAAGCGATCCTTGCCAGTCGATAGACCGAAGAGCGCATCCATCTCATTGCTCTGGAGTTGTTGGTAAGTCTCTGCCAACACGAAGTAAGCGGTATGAAAGTCAGACGAGCAAATCAGATCACCGATCATGGTATCTGCATCTTTGTGTTTCATCCCCAACAGCAGCCCGATAGTCTGCAATTTCTTGATCATCACCGGATTTCTAAAGAACGGATTCACCGCGAAATGGGGCTTGCGATAGTCGTACTGTAAAGCTGCCGAAGGCGTGTGTTCCGTTCTGATGGTGATAGTGGCCGACGGCCGATCAAGGTGGAACAATGAGTGAATAAAATTTCTACCGGCTCGGATCATTCTCACGTCGTTCAGCTTGAGTAATTGAACTTCTTCGAGTGCCAGCTTGCCGACCGAAAAGTGTTCGTTGATGATCTTGTCTTCCCGAAAAGAATAGCGGCTGTGGATGCTGGAGCCGAGCAGGACCTGAAAAGCGCCGGTGAAAGAATGTTGATGGATTGAGGTTGTGCCGTCGAGCCAGTAGTAAATGTCGATAAAAAACCGCGGGCCACAGAACAGGGTTACCGGCGGGTTTCCGAAGCGTCCTTCAACATCCTGTTGTTCAGGCAACGAGTCGGCGGTTTGTACCCAGCGAATGACCTCCCAGGGATCAACGCGTGCGGGCAGGTCGGCTTCCACGAGCGCTTGCGCAGCAATCTCCGGGAAAAGTTGTTCACTGTAATTCTCGGCTCTCCAACGGTTCTCTACTACCGCGCCGAGTTTTTGAAATTCCTCCATTGCGTCCTCTTTCCGATCTTTGTAATTTGGCAGCGAGGATAGGAGTCAACCTCAGATTTCGCAAGCTTGCAGATTCCCTTGGATGTGGCATTTTGCCCATGATTCATGAGCGGCGTTCCGTTAAACGTAAAACTGAAACAATGTAAATGTATTGATCTTTTCGCAAGACTCGTGTAGGTTTCCCTCCCAGTTTGAGAAGAAATTCTTAACGAGGGAATTCACAGTTATTCGCTGGTAATCCTTGACTCCCACAAACAGGAAGGGTTTCAACGTGAAAGCAGATCGCCGCAATCAAGTACCCAGAGCTCGGCAGGAGCAGTTAATCATCAAAGAACTTCCCGATGAACTGCTGATTTACGATCTCCAAAGTGACAAGGCGCACTGTCTGAACGAGACAGCCGCGCTCGTGTGGAAGAATTGTGATGGCCACAAAACCGTCGATCAGCTGCGCGAGCTAATGGAAGAAAATGCGGGCTCGCCAGTGCCTGAGGAGATGGTCTGGCTGGCTTTGGATCAATTGGAAACTTTTAGACTGCTCGACGAAGCAGCGCTGAAGCCGGCGCAGTTTGCCGGTATGAGCAGACGCGATCTGGTCAGGCGAGTCGGAATGGCAGCGATTGCCTTGCCGGCTATTCTGTCGATTGTTTCTCCGACCGCTCAGGCGCAGGCGTCGGGCCTGCCGCCGGGAGCCTGTTGTGGCAACCCCCCACAATGCGCCTCGGGGAACTGTACCCAGAATCCTATTTGCGCTTCGACTCCAAGCACGAAAGCCTGCGCCTAAGGTCCTGGATACATTTCCCGGCAACTTAATTCGGGAAACGTTAAACTACAACACCGGCACCTCAGTGATGAGTGTGCCGGTGTTTTGCATTACTTCGGTCATTCCACTCACTCACAGCGTCGCTGTTAACCGCAACCAAAGGTTGTTCTGGCTCCGGAGGAGCCAAATGTTTATAGACTTCGCGGCCGACCTGTGTTTGGCGCTCCAGCGGAGCGCAATGTACCCGTAGATGAATGCGTCGAACCATCCATTTCGCTCCGCTGGAGCGAAGAACCTTATAGATCTAGAAGTTCTATAGACATTCGGTCCCTCCGGGACTGGCCGATTTGGCCTTATTGAGCAAATCGCGATAAGCCGAGATCGGGCGCCCGCAGTGATCGAACCTTCTGGGAGCGCGTGTTGGTTTTCAAGCGCGGCTCGCTCTCAACCTTCGGAGGGACTGCAATCGGTGAGTTCGGGCTGACCGGCGGGCTCTGGAACGCTTTGTATCGGATACCGGTTGATACAGACTTGGTCGCGCTCGACAACGGAGAATCGGCATAGAAGAGTTGTGTGCGAAGCCGAATGTCGTAAGTAGTTGGCAGTTTGAGTTTGAAGGTCATGACCGGTTGGAAACTCTGTTCGGCAACGAATCCGAGTCCCTCTAACCATAATCGAGCGCTGCTGGGTGTGAGTTCTTTCAATGAGTCTTGATCGGTGGTGACCCTGACTAATATGGTGTTCAATTTAGGCGGAGCAATTATTTGTAACTGCGGCGATAACACTTGATCGACCTTGGTGAGGAATAACTCGTACGCCTCGCCTGCGCCAGTCCACGGCTTAACTGTCAGAATCCAGGTACCGGCCCGGTCAAACGGTACAACTGTGGCTCCCACGATTTCATACGATAGGTAGACGGGCGCTGTCGTGTCCGGGTCACCCGCGAAGCGGAGTTCAAACCAGCCACTAAAACTTTTCCCCATTCCCTTCGCCCAAATGTTTAATGATCCTGGCGTATCAATTTGGATCTGGTAACTGTCACTATCATCCGCCGTAGCCGTGTAGCCGATTATGTGGCCTGGTACCGGGACGTAATGCGCTGAGTTCACATCAGCAGGAACGTCGTCAACTTCCCTGAAAAGCACATCATCAACATTAGCGTCGCAATCATCATCGAGGCCGTTTAGTGTCTCAACTGCGTCAGGCTGTATGGCCGAGCTGGAGTCGTTGTGATCGCCACTGGCAGGACTGTACGTATCGTTGTCGATGTCGCCACAGAGAGGATTCTGATTGGGGAAGGTGATCGCTATCTGTCTTTCAGCTTCCGCCGAAACGGGCCAGTTCCAACTATTCACTTCACAGGCAACGTTGGCCTCGGCGCCGGCAGCGAAAGCCGAAACCAGAACGTCGTTCTTCGCTTCCGCGGTCGCTGGTGGGGTCGCGTGTGTTGCCTTATAGGCGCCGACATAACGTAGAGCTCGCTTAACGGCGGAAGGTCCGTGTAACCGCGCATAGCGCAGGAAAATTCCCGCCCAAGTTACATTTGCATAGATTTCTCGGTCATCGCAGCCACGACCAGTCTTGACGCACGCATCCCATGAAACGGTTGTACCAGCCATATCCCAGGGATCCATGTCGATATCGATTGACTGATCCAGAAGAGTGCGGGGGGAGACAACCTTACCGTGCCAGGAAGCACCGGCCTGCGAGTAGTACTGGGCATAAGGAATCAGAAAAGCGGTCCAGGCGTGTACATTGTTGCCGTCATGGCTAATGTAAGCGTTGTAAAGATCGAAGTTGTGCGACATCTCATGAACGACGGGATGCGGTACGCAACCTGCCAAAAAGTCGTTTTTGTACCTGAGGCCGTATCCCTCGTACATCTCAACGCCTTTCTTACCAACCCAACCTTTGGCGCCAAAGTCATAGCCCGGGTTAATCAGTGCAATCGTCAGTAGTCCTTCGCCGCTTGGTTCACCACCAACTATCTCCATCATATGCGCATACATCACGTCAGTCAGGTCGACGAGCTCGCGAATTTCATCTCGTGACAAACCATTAACACCGATCTGACTCTCGGGCAGCAGATAGCTTACGTACTTCCCGCTAAAGGCATGGAGCGTGAAAATCGTACCGAAACTAAACGACTGGTACTGCACGATGCTCTCAACGGGAGATCCGCTCGACACGATGCTGGACGTTAGAGATTTTTGCGCGGGAATAGCGGTCGCTTTTCGATTGGCAAATCCCTGGCCGGGAAGCAGAAAATCATTGTCGCCGGCTTTTGTCGCCAGGTTCTGATCGCTGGTAGGTCTGGAAACTTGCCTGCCGGCAGACTGGTCTTGTTGAGGAAATCTGGTTTGGGCTTGGGCAACAATTGCGAAGAGGCAAGTAGAGACGATTAGTTTAAAGATAACGATGCGCATGAATGTTCCTTGTTGAGAGTCTGGTGGAGCAGTTAAAGCGGGGCAGAACCTGTCGAGTGGCAACGTGAAGGATGCCGATATATTGGATAGACGCCTGGGCAGTCGTCATCGACCTATTCGCAGGTGTTATGCCGTCAGATTTTTGGAGAGCGAATTAAGGCGAGAAGTATTCGGTTAGGCTGGTTCGTCCAAGAATACCTGAGCAAAGGGATCGTGTGCGTGAGGTGAGTTACTGGAATTCTATTTCCGCGATCGAATTGTTCGACTGCAGGCAGCAGGCGGTTGATGGGTCATACGCCCCATCAAACAGCGAAACGCCCAACCAGAATTCCCTGGTTGAGTATTCGACTCTTGATCTGAGACTCAATGATTAGTGGAACTAGTTATGGAGGAGCGTCTGGACTTGGCCTGGGGATTTCCACGTTATTTCCTTCAGTCTTAACCGCTTTGCGCTTTGCATGCGAGCATGTTAACTTCCTCCCATTCCGACGCACCCCGCGTGGTGTTTTTCCTTTGATTTAGCTCAGAACATGATCTTCGGGCTCACCTTGGAGCTCGGAAAGCCAAGCAATTCGATCGAGTTATGAATGAACCCTCCGATTTAATCAAAGCAATCGCCCTCCGGACTTCAGCGCTCGAACACGCAAATGAATCGCAACGGAATGGCTATGCAACCCCGCCGATCGTTGCTTATGGCGACGAAGCCGGGCCCGAAGGCGAATTACATCTGCGGGATTACTGGAGAACGATCCGCAAGCGTTTGTGGTTGATCATTGGACTGGCCGTAATCGTCGGCACGATCACCGCACTCAAGCAATCTCGACAACCCGATATCTACCAGGCCCGCGCACGGGTGCAAGTGGATGTAGAAAGCTCGAATCCGGCGTTGGGCGCCTCGAAGGGCTATTACTCAGAGAACACCTACATGGATCCGGAGTACTTTAATACTCAGGTCCAGATACTCTCGAGCCCAACGCTACTGCGACGGGTTGCCAGAAATCTTGATCTCGAACACAACCGCACGTTTCTGGATCCGCGCATAGAGAACCATTCGACGTGGCAGAATCTCTTGCGGATGGTCGGGTTCGCACCAAAAGCAAAGGCCCCCGTTCGGACGCCAAGCTCGTCGGTACCTAATAGCAATAGCCAGCCCCTAACCAGCCGGGCTGCGGCGGTAGACGATCCTGCAGAAATCGAACGACTCGCTCCCTACGTTGACTCGCTTGAGGGAATGTTGGATGTAGCACAGGTTAAGAAAACGCGATTGATCGATGTTCGAGCCACGCATACTGACCCAGCGGTAGCGACTAAGGTAGTCAACGCAACCGCCGACGCCTTCGCCCTTTGGAATTTGGAAGTGAAGACGAAGACAAACAGTCTGGCGGGCACCTATCTCGATAAGCGAATTGCCGAACTTCAATCACAGATTCGCAGTGGTGAGGAGCAATTAGTTAACTACGCGCAGAGCCATGAGATTCTCTCGTTAGATGCCAGTCAAAACACAGTGGTCGAAAGGCTAACTGGTCTGAACCGGGTTTTGCTCGACGCCGAAAACGAACGGCACCTTGCCGAAGCGGCTTATCGCGCCAGTCTCTTGCCTGGGGCTGCGGAAGCAACTGCCGAAACCGCCGATAAGTCGATTGCAGAATTCAAAACCAAGCTGGCTGATCTAAAACAAAAGCGTTCGCAATTGGTATTGACTGACACGGATGAGTCTCCTGAACTCAAGGACGTCAATCAACAAATCGCCACCCTTGAGAAACAGCTGGAGGAAACCAGAGGCGGCGCCAAAAAAGTCATTACCATCAATCTGGAAAGTAATTATCGCAAGGCCCTCGATCGGGAGAAAGCGTTGCGGGATGCATTCAACAAGCAGCGCGCTGAAACAGTCGCTCAGAATCAGGCTGCTATCAACTACAACATTCTCAAGCAGGAGATTGAAACCAATAAAGGTTTGCTCGACGGTTTGATGCAGCGCACAAAAGAGAACGATGTTTCCATGGCGGGTACGCCTAACAATATTCATGTCGTTGACTACGCTGCAGTTCCCAAGGGACCTATTGGCCCGCAACGGATGCAAGGGGTGTTTCTGGCCCTTGTTCTGGCACTGGCATTCGGCATCGCACTCGCGCTCTTTCTCGATTACCTCGATGACACAATCAAGAATCCCAGCGATATCGAAAGCGGACTGCGTTTGCCCTCTCTGGCAATCATTCCCATAGCCGGCCGGATGACGCAACGGTTCCTACCAATCACACGCGCCCTCCAGCGAGGTGGAAGTGGTGGCGCGCCTGAACTGTTGATAAACGAACAGGGGCCGACGGCGCAGGCCGAAGCCTACAAACACCTGCGAACCTCCATCCTTTTGTCGACGCCCGGAAGGGCACCCAAAACTCTGCTTGTAACTTCAAGCGTGCCGGCAGAAGGAAAGACAACCACGGCGGTAAACACCGCGACCGTGCTGGCACAGACCGGCGCCAAGGTACTGATCATTGACGCCGATATGCGTCGCCCAAGATTGCATCAAGTCTTTGGCTTGCCCAATGACGGGTGTTTAAGTGCAATCTTGTCCAGCGAGATTGAGGAAGCCGATATTCTATCGAGAATCAATCAGTATCAGGACTCAAATATCTATCTGCTCAGCTCTGGGGCGATACCGCCAAATCCCGCGGAGCTACTTGGCTCTTCTCAGATGAAGCGTTTGCTCGACATAGTCAGTAAGACGTTTACTCATATCGTTATTGATTCTCCTCCGATCGCTTCGTTCACTGATGGCGTGCTGATCGCAGCGCTTGTCGATGGAGTGATACTGGTAGTGCATGGAGGCAAGACTTCGCGGCAAGTGGTAAGGCGCTCGCGACAGACCCTTAACGAGATTGGCGCCAAGATAATTGGAGTAGTGCTCAATAGGGCCGAGGTAACCTCACACGACTATTACAACTATCGCTACAAATACGAGGCCTACCAGCCAGAACCTTCGAATGGTGATCGAACTGCTGCGAGCGGATCGATTTCGATTGTTGGTAAGTAGTTCCTTGCAGCTCGCGCTGGTTGCGATCCTTCAGGCATTGGATTTATTATCTTCCCCCTCGATACTCCCTGCCGGAGTGGCGAAATTGGTATACGCACCAGACTCAAAATCTGGCGAGGTCAAACTCATGTCGGTTCGAGTCCGACCTCCGGCACCAAACTCCCCTGCATTAAATATACTCTTGAGAGAGTAACTCGTCCTTCGGTTTGTACTCCTTGTTTGGTGCTCACCTCTGTAGTTCCGTATCTCGAGTGGCAGCGGGAACAAGCTCTCCAAGCCTGGCTTGCACGTGTTGCTCGCGACCATCTCGACGAATCGTGAGCGTGACGTCGGTTCCGGGCGCCGTGCTGGCCACGAGGTTGCGGAAAACATTCGGCTCGCTTATTTCAACCTCATTGAAGGCCGTGATGACATCTCCCTTCTTCAATCCCGCTTGATCGGCCGCACTGCCTGGCTTTACCTCGGCCACACCTACTCCTTTAGTCTCCGTGATCCCAAGATCCTTTGCGGGCTGGGAATTTAGTTTTACGACGACAATTCCAAGCTGACCGCGCCGGACCTTCCCGGTCTTGACGAGAGTGTCCGTGACTGTTCTCGCCATGTTCGAAGGAATGGCAAAGCCGATGCCGATACTGCCCCCCGAAGGCGAAAGGATTTGTGAGTTAATACCGACCAGCTCGCTATTCGTGCTGACTAATGCGCCGCCGGAGTTGCCCTGATTGATCGGCGCATCGGTTTGCAGAAAGTCTTCGAAGTTGCCGCTGCTTAAGCCCGTTTGCCGACCCTTCGCGCTGATGATTCCCATGGTGACCGTTTGCCCGATACCGAGTGGATTTCCGATGGCCAGCACAACATCGCCAACACGCACTTTATCCGAATCGCCTAGCGCCAGAACGGGCAGATTCGTGGCATCGATCTTCAGCACTGCCAGGTCGCTCAGCGGATCGGAGCCGACCACTTTGGCGTCAAGAGTGCGGTTGTCGTTCAAGTCCACTTTTATCTGTTCGGCGCCATCGACTACGTGATGGTTAGTTAGTATGTAGCCGTCGGTACTGATGATTACGCCTGAGCCAAGACCGCTGCGGCGCTGCTCCGGCATCTGTTGCGGCAAGCGATCGCCAAAGAACTGCCGGAACATCGGGTCATCCATAAACGGGTATTGTTGCGGCGCACGAACTCGCATTTCGGAGTGAATAGTAATCACCGCCGGCGATACTCGACTCACGATGTCGGCATAGGACAAGACGGGAACCAATGAGTTACCGGGAGCTCCGTTGTTGATCGGTGCGTTACTTAACCCTGGATCTGAAGTAGACGCAAAACGCACTCCCTGGGAGTGGCCGCGATTGCATGCCCCGAAAGCGAGTGCCAACAGTATTAATAGGACGCCCAACTGACTTTTCGAAATTACAAACTGTTTCCAGCGCATAACACCCTCCTGATTCAATAGTCTGAGCATCCCCCAGCGTGAACGCTCAGGTGCAACACTCGTTACTCATGACTCATCACTGTTTTATTGAGGCATCTCGCTCTCAATTTGCAGTTCGCTCTTGACCTCGAAAAGACCCGAGACGCCGCGCGCTCTCAGGTAGGCCAATTGAGCGTCACCCTTGTTGGCCACAATGCCTTTCAACGTGGCGCGTCCATTCTTAACAATGATGTGAATCGATGGGATTGCCTGGACTGCGTAACGGAAAAGTGGCGAATCATTACCGTAGAGTTTGCGATACAGCGCCCTCCGTAACCGGTCGTCTTGTGGAGAGAGCGGCAAGACCTCGATTTCGTTGACCACCTTAGACACTCCGTCGACGTCCTTAACGCGAGCTTCGGCATCTGATTTAGTGGTGGGCTTTATTACTTGCCCACGCAGCACAATGGTGTTGTCTGGTCGTACCTCGAATTGGAGCCAGTCGAACACCCCGTAATAAGGCAGCGTCACCAACTCATGCCGCACCTGTCGAATCACGCGAGCATTAAGCGCACCTTGCGGCTGCGCTTTTGGAGTGCTCACACCAGACGCATTACGCGTCATGGCTGAAGCGAATACTGAGATCGTCAAAAAGATGACGAGCGCTCTTAGCTTACTATTGCACATTGTCGATTCTCCTTATTCACGATTGGGACTGAAAGGACGCCTGATCCAGGGCCAGTCGGTTCCAATCAACTTGGCTATTTTCCCCCAATCTAATTAGACGATCTAGTGCAAACCCAGGCCACCGCTTTCATAAGGCGTTTCGCGATCTTTTTGCTTGCGTTTGGTTTGCAATCCGGAAACCGAGGGTTTAAAGGCAAACGAAGGAAGTGGTCTCTCCCCTCGACAAAAAAACCTTTCCGGCAATAGAATCAGTTGACCCGCCCCCTCCAGATCAATATCTCCCTAGAGCGACGTCCTCGTCGAAAGGAAGAACTAATGAAAAAAATGCTTTCAATGTTGATTGTATTAACTTTCATGCTCTTGTTGTTTGTGCCTGCTTCTGCCAGAACCTGCGGACGACTAAGGCACCGGCACGGCAGCTATTGGCACACTCATTCTGCGTGTGTTGGCGATGGCCACAAACATGGACGAAGTTTTTGGCAGAAGCATCGCGATAAGCTCACTACAGCAGGCGGAGTCGGCGCCGGAGCCCTGATTGGCGGCATTGCCGGCGGAAAAAAGGGCGCAGCTATCGGGGCGCTCGCCGGTGGCGGGGGTGCGGCGGTTTACACTTATGGAATCCGCAAGCGCCGCAAAGGAGCCCGATACTGAAGACTCTGGCCTGATATCAGCCGACAATTTGTCGGTACCGCTGGCGGTGCGCAGGTTCACTTTGTGTGTGTGTTCCTGCGCTCCGCAAGAGCTTATTTGTCTTATAAATCAAGCAGTTACAGCCGTGTAAAAACATGTTTGCCACATCAGGGCAAATTCTGTAGAATCTACGGCGTTCCCTGAGGGTGGGAATACCCAACCGACCAACCTCAAGCCCTCCCAAGCCCCTGTGGAGTTTCCAGTATTGCCTCTGCCGTGCACAGTTGTCTCGAACGCCCCAAAAGTAGGAGTCGGAAAAATGTCAGGTGACGTGCTACCACGCATTCTTATTGTTGATGATGAGCCAGAGATAACGGCAATTCTCTCTGATCTCTTTGACGGCAAATACGACTGCACCACGGCGGGCTCTGCTGAAGAGGCGCTTGGGCGGTTGGCTGGAACGAATTATGAACTCGTAGTCAGCGATATTACGATGCCGGGCATGAGCGGCCTTGACATGATTCCTCATGTGAAACGCAACTCGCCAAACAGCGTGGTAGTGATGATTAGCGGCATGCAGACTGTTGAGAGCGCAATCGAGGCGCTGCGGCTGGGAGCCTTCGACTATGTAATGAAGCCGTTTGATTTGCGGCAGGTAGAAGCGGTGGTAACGAGGGCTCTGGAGCACCGGGATCTGATAGTTGCAAAGCAGCGTTACGAAGATCATCTCGAAGAGTTGGTTGAGCAGCGCACCGCTGAGCTTGACCAGGCTTTGAACTCACTGGAAGACGCCTATCGATCGACACTGAAAGCACTCACTGCGGCGCTCGAAACCAGAGACCTGGAAACACACGGCCATTCCGAGCGAGTAGTTAGTTACAGCATGCGTCTCGGCCGAGAATATGGATTGGATGGTGAGCGTCTCAAGGCCCTTGAATTTGGATCGCTGCTTCACGATATTGGAAAGATAGGCGTGCCAGACTTGATCTTGCGCAAGCCGGCTAAGTTAACTTCGGAAGAATGGGTTCTCATGCGCGAGCATCCCGTGCACGGTCAGCAGATCCTGCGCGGAATTAAGTTTCTCGAAGGGGCAGCCAGGGTAGTTGCGCAGCACCACGAGAAGTGGGATGGCTCTGGTTATCCGCTAGGTTTATCCGCCGATGACATCGACATTTGTGCTCGTATATTTTCGGTGGCGGATGCGTTCGATGCGATCACAAGTGATCGCGTGTATCGCAAAGGCAAACCCTATGAGGCTGCGGCACAGGAATTGGATGAATGGGCCGGAAAACAGTTTGACCCTAAGGTCGTTGAGGCCTTTCACCGAGTACCACCCGAAGATTGGCAGGAGCTTCACGACCAGTCACTATTGAAGAAAGAAGAAGCACTCGAGGTGCGCCGAATGGTCGAGATGGTGCTTGGGTCGCAGCTCGAGGCGATCGTCAGCTAAAAGTTTTTGATTACTACTCAATGAACTAAGCCCTGCCACACGGTGGGGCTTTTTCTTGCTAAGGTTGCGAGGGCACTACATAGCCCTGCCTCGAACGCAAACTTAAACCAACCCGTCGCGACGCTACTTCAATTCGCCGATACTCCCCCTTCTTCGCAGATGAAAGCGGCCGTTTAGGTCGATAGGTCACCACGTATTCTGCGCCAACTTCGCGCGCGGCCTCCCGCGCCTGATCCATCATGTCGTCGCTCGTTTTCGGAAGATAGATTTGTCCACCAGTTTCTTCCGCCATCTCCGTGAGAATCTGTTGGCTGTTTCTGATTGCATCTTCGTAAGCTTTGCGCTGGCGACGCATGGCGGGATCGAAGGTGATCGAGTGAATTTTATAGGCAGGACTGCGAGTCGTGCCGGGCGGTTGGGTCGGATCCATGGTAGTAATTGGATCATGTGACGTGGGAACCTGACTGACGACGTCAGAACCGGGCTTCTTTGGCTGCGGCTGCCTGACATACTCGGTATAGCTGATGATATGAACCGTGGCTCTGGCCGCCGACATTTGCTTCATTGCCTGGGCCAAGGTCACCTTTCCACCCGGAGTGTCGACTCCATCTGTGATGAAAACCACATGCCGGCTACCTTCGGGGCGGTCTTTCAATTGTTGCGCGGCGGCCGCGACCGCATCGGCAAAATGTACTCGCTTACCCGAGGAGAGCTTCGACTTCAACACTTTGATGGTAGCGGGGCGATCGCGTGTCCAGGTTTGAAGCAGATCAACTGAGTTATTAAACTGCATCACCTCAACCCAGATGTCTTCGCGCAGCCTGCTCAGGAGTTCGAGCGCAACATCGCGCGTCAGACTCGTTCGCTTCGAAACTCCGCCAAGCCCGCTCAGTTCGCCACCGGTATCCAGGACCACGACTAAGTTGGCGGGAATTCGGCGGACGCTTCTAATCTGTTGGGCGACGCCGTCCTCAAGTACGAGAATATCGTCAGGCACAACAGTCGGATCGTAGTGACCAAACTGATCCACAGCTATTACCGGCAGGCGCACTTCTTCAGTAAAAACAGTAACCCGATCGTCCTCGATGGGAGTGGGTGAGGGAAGCGCTGTTGGCGGTTTGCGCTGAGACTGGCCAAAGCCAGCAGTCGCCAGCGTCAGAATAAACAGGAAAAGACTCAGATAACGACTAAGCAAAATGATTGGCCTGCCTCTCGGGATTGGAGTTTGCCGAGGTTGGATGCAAACCGAGCCCAGTTCGAGTTGCCTGTTTAACTCAGAACTCCTCAATCAGATGGCTGCCTGTCGGGCTTGAGACTGCACCGCCGTTATTGCAACCGCATCTACGATGTCTTCAGCTTTGCAGCCGCGTGAGAGATCATTGGCCGGCTTGTCGAGGCCCTGAAGAATCGGTCCAATCGCGGTTGCGCCGGCTAATCTTTCAGTGAGCTTGTAGGCGATGTTGCCTGACTGGAGGTCAGGGAAAATCAAAACGTTTGCCTGGCCCGCCACCGATGACCCTGGAGCCTTTGATTGCGCAATCGCGGGCACCAGCGCTGCATCCGCCTGCAGTTCGCCATCAATCTCGAGTTGCGGAGCTCTCGCCTTCACTGTTCTGGTGGCCTCTACCACCTTGTCTACGAGTTTGTGTTTTGCGCTTCCCTTGGTTGAGAACGAGAGCATCGCCACGCGCGGCGTTGCACCCAGCAGGGCGCGACAAGAATCCGCGGAGGCGATCGCAATCTCAGCCAACTCCGCTGCAGATGGCTCGATGACTACGCCGCAGTCGGCGAAGATCAGGGCACCGTTATGACCGAAATTAGCGTTGGGCAGCGCCATTAGAAAAAAACTCGATACGAGTTTGAAGCCGGCGCGTACACCGATGCAGTGGAGCGCCGCACGCACGGTATGCGAAGTGGTGTTGGTCGCCCCAGCAACCGAACCATCGGCTTTTCCGAGTCGCACCATCAGGTTGCCGTAGTAAAGCGGATCGGTCATTAGAGTGCGGGCTTCGTCAGCCATCAGTCCTTTAGCGCGGCGCAGCTCATGAAAAAGCGAAGCCATCTTTTCGAAATCAGGCGCGCGCCGGTGATCTATGACTTCAACACCGCCGAGATCGGCGCCTTCGCGTTGTGCGGTTTCGCGAATCGTTGCCTCGTCGCCAAGTAACGTAATACGAGCCATCCGGTTGCGCGCGCAAATCGCGGCTGCAACAACCGTGCGCGGATCGTTTCCTTCAGGCAAGACAATGTGTTGGGGTTTGGCAGCGGCGCGCTGGCGAATTCTTTCGAGTATGGACATGGCAGCGATGTGCGTGTGGTTTAGACAACCTTTTTTCGTGAGCGGAGTCTAACCGAGCCGCGAAGCGAGAACAAGTTTGAATACTCGTACGTATGCATAAGGTGGAAATACTACGGCGCGGAAACCGGTCGAGGACGGTATGCTTGG
>Ga0207684_10003358_pt1 | contig 15676 bp, 8 predicted proteins | sample KBSK5501metaG_FD_184342 | JGI IMG/M metagenome (GOLD analysis project Ga0207684, IMG submission 184342) | Corn, switchgrass and miscanthus rhizosphere microbial communities from Kellogg Biological Station, Michigan, USA - KBS K5-50-1 metaG... | ecosystem: Host-associated > Plants > Roots >...
CGAAACGGGACTAATCCGGAGATAACTGCGACGTTCAACATCAACCTCGGTACCCCCGGATGTTTGGAAACCCTGCATTGGTACTATGGACTCGACAATAATCACGGCCTCACCGGCGTTGATTTATTGACGGTGCTGATACACGAGTTTGCGCACGGCCTCGGGTTCCAGACATACACCGATTCCAACACAGGCGCGCAGGCGGGTATTGCGCCGCCTGGTTTCCCCTCAATTTATGACAGATTTCTTTTTGACAACACGGCCGGCAAGACCTGGGCGCAAATGGCGACTGACGCCGAACGTCATAATTCTGGGATTAATACAAATAACCTGGTTTGGAATGGCCCGCAGGTAACGACTGACGTTCCCGCAGTGTTGTCGTCCGCCGGTACTCCGCGACTCAGAGTGAATTCACCGCCTGGAATCGCGCGAAATTATTCTATTGGAACCGCTACATTTGGTCCTGCTCTGACTTCCGGAGGTGTGACCGCGAACGTTGCGCAAGCTTCTCCTGCCGATGGCTGCACTGCGATCGGAGCAGCCGTGTCGGGAAAGATCGCCCTTATTGATCGAGGGCCCACAGGCAGTCCCTGCGCTTTTGTGGTGAAGGCAAAGAACGCTCAGGATGCAGGCGCCGTCGGTGTGATCATCGCGGATAATGTGTCATCGAGTTCGCCTCCCGGAATGTCGGGCTCAGATCCGACAATCACAATTCCTACTGTGTCAATTACCCTGGCTGATGGGAATGCGATCAAAGCTCAGTTGGGATCGGGTGTGAACGCTACATTGCTGCTTGACGCATCAACCTTCGCAGGAGCTGATCAGTTGGGACACGCGCTGATGTTCGCCCCCAATCCATACGCGCCCGGCTCGTCAGTCTCTCACTGGGACAACAGCGAATTTCCGAACCAATTGATGGAGCCGAGCATTAATAGTGACCTTACGCACAGCGTAACCACACCTCAGGATTTGACGCTCTCTCTGCTGAAGGATCTTGGATGGCCGACGGGCACGCCGCCACCACCGCCATCTCCAACACCGACTCCATCGCCGCCACCAAACGACAACTTCGCTAACGCACAGGTCCTCACTGGATGTTTGGGCAGCGTTACCGGCACAAATATCGCGGCAACAAAAGAAGCAGGAGAGCCGAACAATCCTGACAGCCCGACCAGTATCAGGTCTGTCTGGTATCGATGGCAGGCTCCGGGCACGGGCAGCGTCACCATCGATACTCTCGGCAGCGATTTTGACACTGTGCTTGCGGTTTACACGGGAAGCAGCGTGAGCGGGCTGACTCTGGTTGCTAATAATGATGACGCGGTGCCCAACTCCGTTCTGACCAGCAGCGTAACCTTTTCCGCCACGCAGGGAACTATCTATCAGATCACCGTGAACGGTTTCGATAATGGAGGTTCCCTCGGCGACACCGGAAACATCAAGCTCAATTGGAGCCAAAGTAATTGCGTAGCGACAGTACGGTTAACAGCCACGGATTTTCCGATCGCTGAAAACAGTGCCGCGGGATTTGTGACGGTGAGTGTGATTAGGGAAGGAGATTCAACGGGAGCGGCCAGCGTAAACTTTGCCACGTCTGACACGTCCAGCCTGAACGCTACCTGTGCTCAGGTCACCGGCAAAGCGAGTGAACGATGTGACTATGCCACCAGTGTGGGAACGTTGAGCTGGGCCGCAGGCGAGGCCGGCACGAAGACCTTCAACATCCCGATAATCAACGATGCCATTGTCGAAGGGACTGAAACTTTCAATGTCACGTTAAGTAACCCGATAGGCGTAAGTCTGGGCGCTACCTCGACGGCTACCGTGACCATTCTGGACGATGACAGCAATCCGCCGGGACCAAACCCGATAGACGGAGTGGATTTCTTCATCACTGAGCAGTACATAGATTTCCTGGGGCGAATGCCGGACGCGGGAGGATTTGCCAACTGGCATAACACTTTGGCGCCATGTCCGAATGGAGGCTTCGGAGAGAACGATAATCCTACTTGCGACCGCATTCATGTGGCGGCGGGCTTCTTCCAATCACAAGAATTCCTGGATCGGGGCTACTGGGCCTTTCGCTTCTACATGGTCAGCTACAATCAGCGGCCGACCTATGCGCAGTTCATTCCGGACATGGCGCAGGTGGGCGGTTCCAAGTCTCCCGCAGAAGAAGAAGCCGCCAAAGTGGCCTTCGCGAATGCCTTCGTGCTGCAGTCGTCGTTTACCACCAAGTATTCCGGCTTGAGCGGGCAGGCGTTGGCCGACGCGCTCTTGCAGACGGCTGGATTACCGGCGGGTTCATACAATGCCGGCGCGCAAACAAACGGACAAATCCTGCGTGGGATTGCGGAAAGTCAGGCTGCGCTGGACAAGTTTCTAACCGAAGGAACGGTGTCGATTCAATACTTCGCATTCCTGCGACGCGATCCTGATACCATCGGTTACCAGAACAACGTGGCTACCCTGAACGCCAATCCCAGTAACTTGCGTCACATGATCTTTATCTTTATCTATTCGACCGAGTATCGCGGCCGGTTTGGTACGCCATAGAGAAGTTGATCGCAAACGGGTTCCTCAACTCCGTCGAGTACGGTTTGGGATTCGGAAACCATGAGCTCGTAGAGTGATACAAAAAAATACGCTCGAAGAAAGAGCCGTCGCGCGAACAAAGATGTTCCCGGCGGCTCGTTTTTTTCACAGCTTGGCGTTTAATCTTTGCGCCTCATCGGTTATCAGGCTATATCTTGGGTGCGGTGGCCCTGGCGCCGCGATGTTAAGGAGCTAAGCGCAGCGAATAGACGGCCAGGGCCAACTGTTCGCTGCTCTCCATTTTTGTAATGCGTATTGGAATCGACGGCCTTCCACTTTTGAGACCGCTGACCGGTGTCGGGCATTACACTCTTGAACTCGCGCAAGCTTTGTCGTCGATTGCTCCCACCGATGAGTTCCAGTTGCTCGCACCTGGCGCCCCTTCGCCGGCGGTCGCAGAGAAACTAAACAAGGGTTTGGAGACGAACCTTCGTTGGGTCCAGTCGAAGAGATGGCGGCTTAACCGATACTGGTGGGGCGCGGGCCTGCCTCTCCACTTGAGGCGCAGCTCGCTGGATTTATTTCACGGAACAAACTTTGAAATTCCTTTCTGGGACCGGCGACCTGCCGTCCTTACCGTCCACGATCTCTCTTCGCTATTGCATCCTGACAAGCATGAGAAGCGGCTGGTCAGGCGAGCACGCTGGCGTTTGCCGCTGATGGTGAAATCGGCAGCCATGATTATCACCCCGACTGAGAGCGTGAAGCGCGAACTGAGCACTCAACTGGGAATCGAAGCCAGCAGGGTAGCAGTTACGCCGTTGGCGCCCCGGTCGGTTTTTAAGCGAATGGAGCGCGAGAAAACCTTAGAGACTCGCAGGCGTCTGGGTGTCAGAGACGATTTCATCCTCTTCGTGGGCACGATTGAGCCCCGCAAGAATCTACTTACCCTTGCTCGGGCATTGGATGAGATTCTGCGGACAACTCCTCTTTCTCCGCAGCTTGTAGTCGCTGGTAAGCAAGGATGGTTAATGAATGACTTTTTCTCGTTTATTAAGAAAGCTGGCCTGGGAGATCACATCCGCCCTACAGGGTATCTTAATGACGAGGATCTGCGTGCGCTTTACTCTTCATGCAGCGTTTTCGTCTACCCCTCACTGTATGAGGGCTTCGGCCTGCCGCCTCTGGAAGCCATGGCCTGCGGCGCTCCCGTGATTTCCAGTCGAATACCCGAAATCGTTGAAGGGGTGGGAAACGCCGCGTGTTTGGTAAACCCCACAAACGTCCAGGAGTTGGCTGGTGCTATTGTCAGTCTTCTCACAGATAAGCAAGCCAGGGATCGACTTTCGTCAGCCGGTCTCGAACGAGTAAAGGATTTCACCTGGGAGCGAACCGCGCGATGTACGCTTGAGACTTACAGAAATGCGCTTGAGGCTAAGAACCGTTAGTAATTGCTTCTGGTTCTGTTCGAAAAAAAAGCGCACCAGGATGGGTTTACGATCCAAATAAGAAAGGCCGGCTCTTTTGAAGCCGGCCTTCACGATCTGGAAAATGATCGACGGGACGAGATTTAGAATCTGGAGCGATACTCGTCCGAGTAAATGAAACCAAAGATCATATGGCGGTAATTATTTGGATCCACCGTTAGAGTATCAACCCAGTTCTTGTAGCCGATGGTGTCGGGGTCGCGACGCAGGTAGCCGAAATATTCCATTGTCACAAATGACGGGATGATGAACTTGTCGAACACCACCTGGCTTTCAATGACATTTCTTAACACGTCGGCTCTTGTCATAGTGCCAGCGGTCAGCGCGTCGATTAGCGACTGCTTGTTGGATAGCGTGACCCCGGCATTGCTCTCAAGCGCATTTACGTATTGCGAAGGCGACATGCCAGCAGGGTAGAGCGCCTGAAAATCCGAACGCTGAACAAACGCGTTGGTGTATACGGCTTTCGCAGCATCTTCCTGTGCCGGTGAGTTCGATCCACCAATCTGTTGTAGTGCGGGGATAAATTCACCATACGTGGTCGATGAGCGAGTTGTTCCAATCGTGCGGTTTAGACCAACGAAGCCAAAACGCAAAATCCAGTACCCACGTCCCTGGAATTCATACGATTGGACAAACCCGGCTGAGACGTGCACCCGGTCGCATTGCGGGTTATCGAACTCGCCATATCCGCCATTCGGGCAAGTGTTCAAGGTGGCGTTCCAGTTTGCGAACCCAGATGAGTCCGGAAAGCGGCCCAGAAAATCGAGATACTGTTCTTGTACGAAGAAGTCTATATCGTCAATAGTGATAGGAGTGTTTGTTCCCGGACGCAAACGCACCGGCTTAACTTTGACATTCCCATAGAAGAGCTCTGAGGGAAGTCCGGGCGTCTCCGTTACGATCTTAAGCGTGGGAGCCTGAGCTAGCGCAGCAAGGCTCGTCAGGGCTATTATCAAAAGTGCAACGCCGATCTTCATGATGTCTCCTTCGAAATGCTATTTAACTTTTTGGAATACCAGATCGGGATCCTTGTTCGGGCGGTTTGGAGTATAGCCTCTTGGGTCAGGACCAGTCAACAAATCTCGTGTTCAGTGGTCAATTATCGGGTCCAGCCTGACCAGCCGAACTGCGTTCCTATTTTTGACGCCAGAGACCACCGAATGGTTGGGAGAATACGAGGTAAAATTTTCTCGATCCATGGGCGAGTAGGCAATCACCGGGGTACCTGCCAAACATCGGCTCATTCGGCACGACGTGCTTACTCTTGAGAATGTCATTCTGATGTCAGCGAAGGTTTCTGCAGAGGCTATGCAAATGGGCAGATTAGAGGCCGCAACCGAGGATGGAGAGGTAGAATTGTCGATTCTCATGCCTTGTCTGAATGAGGCGGAAACCCTGGCAACTTGTATCTTGAAAGCGCAATCATCGTTGAAAAAACTGAATATTGCGGGTGAAATAATTATCGCTGATAACGGCAGTACCGATGGCTCGCAAGCGATTGCGACCCGATTGGGAGCTCGTGTAGTTGCAGTTGCGGTCAAAGGTTATGGTAGTGCCTTGATGGGTGGTATCGCCGCCGCACGAGGCAAGTACATAATCATGGGTGACGCGGATGATAGTTACGACTTCACAAAGCTTGAGCCCTTTTTTCAGAAGTTACGATCCGGCTATGATCTGGTAATAGGCAACCGCTTCAAGGGTGGCATTCAACCCGGCGCGATGCCCCCGCTTCACAGATACCTGGGTAACCCTGTTCTTACTGGAATGGGCCGACTTTTTTTTCGCAGCCCGTGCGGAGATTTTCATTGCGGGCTTCGTGGTTTCAGCAAAGCGGCGATCCAGAAACTTGATCTGAGAACGACAGGTATGGAGTTCGCTACCGAAACGGTGGTTAAAGCCACCATGTATAAGCTCCGAATCACTGAGGTACCGACCACGCTGGCGCCGGATGGTCGAAGTCGACGGCCGCACCTCCGGAGTTGGCGGGACGGCTGGCGCCATTTGCGGTTCATGCTTCTTTACAGTCCGCGCTGGCTTTTCTTATATCCGGGCCTGCTTCTAATGACCCTGGGAACGCTCGCGAGTGGCTGGCTCTTGATCAGTCCAAGAGTGGTGGGCGGTTTGACGCTGGATGTTCACACGCTGCTGTATGCGGCGATGGCGATTGTCATGGGCTTTCAGATGGTTGTCTTCGCCGTATTCACCAAGGTCTTCGGCATTAGCGAGGGATTGCTTCCGGAGGATCCACGTTTGACCAGACTCTTACGATATATAAAACTCGAGACGGGTTTATTGGCGGGAAGTCTGCTTCTGATTATGGGAGTAGTAATGTCGCTCTACGCTTTCAACTCCTGGGAAGCTCAATTTTTTGGCCCGCTCAATCCCTCCAAAACTTTACGCCTGGTGATTCCGGCCGTCACGTTAATTACGCTCGGCCTGGAGACAATTCTGTCGAGTTTCTTTCTCAGCATACTTGGCTTGAAAAGAAGATGAACGTTTTAAGAAATCCAACCCGAATCACCAACTGAATGACTCCGGAAAACGCACGAGATCCAGGGAAGGGCAAAGCGCTGATACAAAGAATCAGACCTGGTGCAATCTTGCCCTATGGTTGGATCTTTGTCCTTCTCATTGCAGTTCTCATTTCAGCGCAAACCGCGTATCGCCAATCACTCAATACCGAGGAGTATGCCTACGCTTGCGATTCCTTTGGCTATTTACGCATGGCAAAGGAGATTCGACAGTCTGTTCCTCGGCGAGAGTTTCCGCAGTTCAAACTGGAGTCGTCGCAGACGCGACTGCTGATCGATTTCATGCGCTCCCGGAACGTTCCCCTCCCCCTCTGGGAAGAAGTGGTAGCACCGCATGCGCATCATTATTTTCCCGAGTCCAATTGTGTTGGAGTCCAGTATCCGCCCGGCACGGGCTTGACGCTGGCAATGTTTCCGGAAGGTAAAGCGGTCTACGGGCTCAATCGAACGGTGGTACTGGTTCTTCTCCTGACCGGTATATGCGCGCTGGCGATTGCCGCCTGGAAACAAGCCTGGGCCTCAGCGGGGCTGGTTGCCCTCGCCATCCACGTAGGCTTCACAATTCTGGCAAGAGTAGGCGCGGTGAGCTTTTCTATCAATTCTGTATTGGTGCCGATTCTTTTGAGCACACTGCTAGCTCTAGTTGCCTTGAGGCTAAGAGGTGGGAATCGGCAGCGACTCGCACTACTCGGCGGGTTCGGAGCAGGTCTGCTCCTCGGTTTCGCAACTCTGGTCCGGCTTCCTACGGTTTTTATGACTCCGGGTTTTCTGATATTACTGTGGCCTAAATCCTGGCGAGTTGCAGTTAGGAGTCTTCCCGCAGTTTTTGTGCTGGGTGTTGTGCTCACCGGCATCATTCCGACTCTCGTGTACCAACAGGTGATTGCGGGCTCCTGGTACCTGCCAACCTATGGCAGGATAGATGCAACCCTCCCGACGCTTGATCGGGTAAAGCATAATTTCATTTATTATTTTAGTAGTGGATTTGCCACTGAGGACAATTGGGCGCTTGTTTACGCGCTGGTTGGCTTCGTGGGATTCGCAATATTGATGCGCCGGATGGGCAGGTCTGAGATCTCCAATCGCCTGGGAATCAGTTGTCGGCGTTTAGGCCTGGCTGGCTTGATTGCCTGGCTGGCTCCGACGGTTTTCTTTTTGAGTCATGCCGTAACCGGACTTCATTATTCCATGCCGGGCATCTTTGGCGCCGTAGCTCTGGTTGGCCTGGGCGCTCTGGGTATTGAAGCGACTCAAACTTCTTATTCGCATCTGCGGAATCGGAATGATCTTCGGTGGCGGCTGGCCTTCGCGCTTATTCTCTTAACCGGAATCGCTACTCTTAACCATATCTGGCGCGGGCGAACGACAACGCCTGCTCCGTCACAACCCATTGCGCATGCGCCCGTCGTATTGCCTGCGGAATTGTCGGACGCTCGCGCGTGGATTTGGGCCGACGTGTTGACCGGGACGTTATGGTACTACGACAAGAAGCCGGCATTTAAAATTCAATTTACCGACAAAGAAACGCGCGCGATGATTTTCAGGTTTGTCTTTGAGCGCGGCGAGCGTCAATACCTGATTCAGGACAGCGAACGGATGCAGCCATTTATCGATGAGATTATTCATCTGGGGGGGAGGCTGGAACCGAGAGGTAAGATTGAGGACGCGCCCTATTTCCTCGTCGAGTGGCCCCAGAACGGTCCCGGACCGGTCAACGTTGCGGTTAGCACTGAACCTCCGATTCGATAGATTCTTAACCCCGACGACGAGCTGAAGCGGATATCGTCGAACAACACCCACTACCTGAAATCTGCTATCGGACAATCATGAATAGAAGAAAATTGGCAGCATGGTTAGTGGTGTTCGGCCTCGGTATTGTCGGAACCGTGCAATATCATCTCGCGCAGTTTTCTTCACGCTTCGATACTTTCTTTGGGGACAGGGGCGATGCGAGAGGATTTGCCTATTACTGCGAGCATTGGTACCAGTCGTTTCTGGGAAAAGCCAACCTGCTCTCTCCTGGAGTCTTCTACCCCACTAAAGCCACACTCGCTTATTCTGACCTTTTGGTGGGTTACGCCATTCCGTATTCGCTTTTGCGGGCTGCGGGAGTAGGCATGTTTTCCTCGATTGAGATAGTGGTGATTGTCTTTGCTTTTCTCAGTTACGCTACCTGCTTCGTTCTGCTTTACAAAGTGCTTCGATTTGGTCTCATGCCATCCTGCGCGGCGGCGATGTTCTTCGCCTTTAACAGCCCCAAGTTTTTTCAGACCGGACATCTACAGCTGCAATTCATCTGGCTTTTGCCGCTGGTCTTTATTTTCATAATTTCTTTTGCGCGGAATGCGGGAACTATCAGTCAGAGGCGCGCGACGGTGTTTCTGTCTCTGGCCGGCCTCTTTTTGAATTTGCAGTTGGCGACAGCTTTCTACTACGCCTGGTTCTTTCTGCTGTGGAGCTTTTTCTTTCTTATCCTGGCGGTTGTCTTTCGAAGAAGCCGGCTCTTTCTTTTCGCGGTGGCAAAGAAGTATTGGCGGGCGTTGGCAATTAGCGCCGGGATTTTTCTGCTTGGTTTCCTTCCGTTTCTGCTCGTTTACATCCCGACAGTTCGCGTGGGTACCTGGTATTCGTACAGCAATGTTTCTCTGATGATTCCCGAATGGTGGTCCCTGCTTTCAATGGGTGAGGGCAATTACTTGTGGGGATGGCTGTCTGCCGCAGTCAAACCGAATCCCCCGCCGGCAACCTGGGGCGAGCTTATGGTCGGAATCGGTCTGATTTCATCAGCCGCGTGGATCGCCATTACGTTCTATGCGCTTTTCGTCGTCCGAAAGCATTCGCAACTTCCGGACAAAGCAAACTATCAGGTTAGGATTGCTGGAGAAGATCAGAATACCGGTCGATTCTTCCTGGCGTTGATGATTCTTGCCACCACACTTTTCTATTTATTTGGGGTTAAGTACTGGGGCGGGCACTCGCCGTGGTATTTCGTTTACGGCTTTTTCCCCGGTGCCGGAGCTATCCGCGCGATGGCGCGGTATGTGATTTTTCTTAGCCTGCCGATAGCCATAGCCTTTGCTTTCATACTGCATTCGGGCACGCGATGGATTTCCAGGCAGGAAAGTTTTTTCCTCAGAACCACGTTATCCATCGGCATCACATTGGTTGCAGGGTTTGGCGTATTCGAACAGTTTGGTGTTTTCAAAGTTGGCGGCACCGGATTTTCAAAGCGACCGGAACAGGCGTATTTGAAAGCCATGTCGGCGAAGTTAACGATTGATTGCAAAGCCTTCTACATCGCGCCCGGATCTCGCGGTAAGCATAATCCTTTCGAATACCAGTATGACGCCATGCTGATCTCGATTTTAAGCGGAATTCCCACCTTGAATGGATCGAGTAGTCAGTTTCCGCCGAACTGGAACTTATATCTGGTCAAGGATCCGGAATATGAAGCCAACGTTAGGAAGTGGATCGAGTTGCACCATCTGGACAGCAATATCTGCCGTCTTGAAATCGGCCCCCAAATAGAAGACTTTTATCCGCACCTGCCCAACCCGATCTCTGATCCGGGGTTCTTTGTCAGCCAGCAGTACCGGGATTTTCTCGATCACGAGCCAGTGGGTGATGAAGCAGCGGGCCTGGCTGAGCGAGTTAAGAAGTGCGCGTCGGACGACGGGTCCTGCACTCCTGCGGCGATCTCTCTGGGCCTTTTCAATTCGACGGGGTTTTTTGAGAAGGGCGCCTTTGTGTTTCGTCTATACCAGGCTGGTCTGGGTCGAATGCCGCGATTCGAAGAATTCAAATCCGACCTGCGTCAATTGGGCGTCAACACAGATCCGGCGCAAAGTGAAAAGGCAAAGGACAGCTTTGTTCTCCAGTTTGTGCAGACTCCGGAGTTTGTGAAGCGTTACGAAGGAATGTCAGATAGCCAATTTGTCGAATTGCTTTTGAAAACGGCCCAGGTAAATCAGTCCCCTCAACTGCAGAGGGCCTTGGCTGGGCAAAACTCGCGCGAAGGAATTTTGCGTAAGATAGTGGACAGTGCCGAGGTCACCAGTAAGCTGAAAACTCGAGCCTTTGTCGCGCTCCAATATTTTGTCTATTTAAAGAGAGATCCGGAAGATGACGGGTTCAATCGATGGCTGGACGAGCTAAACAAAACCGGTAACTTCGTACATGTAACTTCGGGGTTTGTAAACTCTTCTGAATATCGCGAGCGCTTCGGTTCCTCAATGCCTTAAGCAGCTAAGCCGAAATTAGTTGCCGTCGGCTTCAGAAATAGCGTGATGATCTTCACGTTTTTCTTTCGAGCACGACGCGACAACCTCCAACAGGTCTCTGCGAACGCGCTCAAGCTTGTAGTTTGCATTCACGTATGCGCTTCCGCGAGCGCCCAGCCGTCTCGCTTTGTCTCCGTCCGAAATAAGGTCCCCTAATTTATTCGCAAAGTCCGCGTAGTCCTCGTATATGTATCCACCTTCGCTTTGATTCACGTGATCGCTGATCACCTCTGATCGTCCATTAGCTATGACCGGCGTGCCCTGGGCCATAGCTTCCAGAGTCACGATGCTAAAGCTTTCTTTACGGGAAGGCATGACCAGCGCAGTCGCCCCGGACATCAAGCTGAATTTCTCTTCTGTCGAAACGAATCCGCGGAAATCGATATCCGGATGACGGGGGACCTTAATATCATCCTTTCCCGCAAGCACCAAACGAATATCCGAAGGGTGCTCTTTCTTAAATCGGATGAAGTAATCGAATAATTCAGTACAACCTTTGTTGGGATCAATGCGACCGCAGTAGAGGAGATAGGGCGCTTTAAGCCTGGCTGCCGGACGTCGCGCGGTATCGATCGTCATGCCCACCGTTCGCCCCGAAAGCGATCCCCACAGTCTATGGCCGAGGCGCTGCTCGGCATCGGTCAGCCAGATCAAAGATCGCGCGCGATGCGCCATGTGTTTGTAAACAGATAGGTACGCCGGCTCTTCATCGTGTAGCGTTGGAGCAAAGAGCGAGACCCCGGGAGGGACTTGCAGCATGCCAAAATAACTGGTCGCGTAGAGGTAGGTGACGAAGATAATGGTCTGATAGTCAGACCAGTGACGGCCCAGAAACTCAAGCAGGGAGTGTGAATATGGTCCTTGAGTTCGGACAAACTCCTCTTGTAACGAGAGACTCCAGGGCAATAAGTGATTCTCACCCGCTTCTCGTGTGCTTCGGCTATTGTGCGACTTGTGATCCGCCAACAGCCTTTCGTGTAATCGGCCCCAGTAAGGCATCCGGCCGCTGGTAACTGAGAAGCGCCGGATCACCACACCTTCTCTAGTCTCTTCGCCCGCGGGAAGAGTGTTGGCCCAGTCAGATGTATGTAAGGCGGTCGTGGTCAGCACTTCAGCCTGATAGGTGTCCTTGAGTAGATTGGCATATTGCCAGGCGAGTGACTCTGATCCCCCTATCACAGTTTCATGGCAGCGTTGAACGACGACGGCAACCTTTTTCACAACAATTCACCCACCGCATTGAGGAGTTGCCGTTCGATCTTGTCCGCCGTGAAGAGCTCTTCATATCTTTGTTTTCCGAGAAGGCTCATACGCGTCCTGATTGACTCATCGTTGATAAGAGTGTCTATAGATTCTGCAAACAAATACGGATCGCGCTCATCCCACACGAGGCCGGCTTTTGAAATAGTTTCTGGAATCGCTGAAGAACTAAAGGCAACAATCGGAACTTTCATCGCCATTGCCTCGACCAACGGAACACAGAAGCCTTCGTGCTCACTGGTTGTGACAAAGATATCAGAGAGCAGGTAATAGGACTTGAGCTCACTCTCGCTCACTTCGCCAGTGTAAATGACGCTGGCTTGTAGTCCCAGGTATGCTGTCAGCTCATGCAGAAATGACGTGTATTTAGTAAGGTTGGCCTTCTCTTTCCCCACCAGAAATAGACGGCTGTCAGGTTTGTATTCATGATGGTAGGCGGCGAATGCTTCAAGCAAAGCAACGTGGCCTTTGTTCGGAACCAAACTTCCAACCATCAACAGATTTGTCTGGCCATCTCTGTATCTGTCGATAATTTCGAAATCAGGTTCTTTGGTGAAGAGATGATCTGTCCGGTTAAAAGGAGGAACCACAAAACTCTTCGATTCAGGTGCGCCTTCAGCGACTAGCTCAGACATGTTGTATTGAGAAGCGGAAAGGTAGGCGTCACATTCCGACGTGGCAATGGCCCGTAACTGTTCCCGTCCGGCACGGCAGACGCTTTCATACTCTTCACTCCATCCAGAAAAGAAATTCGGGGGAGTCACATTGTGATACTTGATGATCCTGGTGCAATTTAACGCGGCCAGCAGATCGCAGCCGGTCTCCCAACCCATTGAGTGATGGTATATCAGGGTGTCATTTGGGCTTTGGAGGAAATTCTTGATTCTGGAAACTGGCCAGACCTTTAGTTCAGTTTCACTAAGGTTCCAATCGGCAGCGTACACCCGAGCGTCAAACCCGCGCCTCGTTAATGACTCGTACATCCCAAATACGTCGTTGCAAACGGCATCATGCTGGGTGACGTGAGGTGTAAGAACGGCAACTCGGGACATATTCTAACGTCTGGCCGAAGATGGTCAGTTCCTGCGCGCGAGGACTGCGTAGTCCATCGGCCCATAAAAGAATTCATTGAAGCGATTGATTAGTTCTGATTTCCCTTGAATTCTGGACGACTCCAGAGTGTGCAATCCGATCACCTTCAAATCGGAGAAGCCTTTTGCCTCCAACAGAAAACTCGTCGTCTGAATCGGTAAAGGATGACAATGAGTTGGATCGAAATAGAAATTACAACTGCCGACAATGATGTTTTCTGGATTTGGTGTCTCAAGCACCAGGAGTCCGCCGGGGCGTAGCGTTCTAACAATCTCATCGATTAGCTCTACCAGCTGCTTGAATCCGAGGTGTTCTATGACGTGAAAACTCGTTACGGCATTAAGGGCGCTGTCGGGAAGGCTTCGAAAATGGTCAATCGCATTTTCGCAGGTAACCTTTAGACCAGAGGCCTGACATTGCTCAACCATGGAACGGTTTGCATCAACGCCTCGTGCGTGAACCCCCTTTTCCCTGAGAAGCTCGATCCACTCGCCGCGGCCACAACCGACATCTAAAATGTCCGCTGTTATTCCGGCTTCCTCAAAATAGGGCAAGTACACCTCAAGTCTCTTTTTGATTTCGCTGCGATCGCCACGAAAGTGATCCTCCAGGGACACGTATAAAGCGTCCAGCATGTGGCTATCTTCTTTTCGAACGGTGTCCGATTGTTGCGGAGTGGCCATCGGGCTCTGGTCGATTGCCTTTATCAAAGAAGTGGTACGCGCTTGTTGGATGGTTACCTGTGTTCTTACGTGTTCCACAGCCTGGGCGAGGCGGTGTATCTCTGCGGAATGCGCAGTCAAGTCCTGTTTGTCATCCAGGAGCCGCGTGTTCAGATCCTCGCCAAGCATTCTCTGCGCTCTCACTGACTCTGACAATTCAGCTAATGAGTCGCCATGCACCAGCAACTTATCCTCCTGCAAGCCGAGCTTTTGCTGCTGCTCTTCCAGGAGTTCAGTAAGCTGCTGCCGTTGTTGGGTTACAAGTGCCGTAAGCTGCCGCTGTCTTTGGTCCAGAAGTGCCGTAAGCTCCTGCTGTCTTTGGTCCAGAAGTGACGTGAGCTCCTGCTGCTCCGCTATTCTATTCGGCAATTCACTCACGAGGTGGCGGAGCTCGCGCATTATTCCGACCATCCGGTTGAGGTGGTCGGCCAGTTCCTGCGCCCGCACCAGAGAGTAACTCTCGAAACGTCTTCGTTCGCGAGTTGAAGCAGGAATCCGCAAGACTCCAATCAGAAGCTGGAGGAAATAACCGAGGAAGGGAACCCGGCTGATTAACCGGACTGTCGCCCGGAGTCCGAGACCGTCAACTCTGACTTTTCTTTGTCTCCCTTCAGCCGAGAAGCGGAGGCTGGCCAAAATGTCGATCTTGTTGCGATCGCCACTGCGTAAGCGTTCAAGGTAACCTTTGAATCCCTGGTCATCGGGATCTCGTTTCAAGATTGCCTGATATGCATTCCTTACGAAGTGCGTGTCGTGAAACCTCAGCAGGTCATTGACATGATAATGATTGTCCTTATTAGGTTTGAAGTCTGGACTAAGCTTTAGATCAGGTATGTCCGTCTCGAGGTGCGATTGCGAACGGCCCAGCAAGCGTGGGTAAGCGCGCGCCCAGGGTTGGAAGCGCGAATGACTATCCGCCGGCTTCCGTTTTTCCGCTGATTCCCTGATCCTAAGCATCAACTGCTCGACATCAAGTTCCGTCGCATCAGATTGGATAGTCATAGGGCTTTGATTGTGTGCTCGCGAGCATTGGACGGACGATTCTTCCCAGGGAGAAATTCGCGTCATGTTAACGACCGGACATTTCCCTGGTCAATCGTCCTCCGTTGTCATAGATGCAATGAAGACAGTCACTCCCCGACGACTCAGCTTGAGGCTACGAACCGATCGAACGGAATGTCAAGCGGCTCTGAACACAGTGGAAGGAAGAACCGCGGCGATCATCGAGTTTCGCGGCGGCGTCCCGCTGACTTGATTATTGGCCTACGGATTGATTTTCACTTGCGGCGCTGAGTCCGCCGGACGGCTGGTTGCTGCGCCCACCTTGACCACTATCGGAAGATCGCCTCGATCGACTGTTGCGGGCAGTGTGATGTCAATCTCATCGAATCCGGGCTGATCCAACGAAATCACTTTTGAGGGGACGATCACGGTTGTGCCGATAACGACATTGATCGCACTCGCCGCGGTACCGCGCACACCGGTCAAATGGATCTCCAGCACTGTGGCTACTTGCGTGCCCGTGCCATCGTTAGACGTGACATTGAATGGCTCCATCAGACATCCCGGCATCGACGGATTGGTTATATTGCAGACAACCGCGCGCCCGCCTGGGCCGTTGGTGGTGGTGAAGATATCAGGCTGTGCGGCAACAATTACCACCTGGCCGCGAATCACTGTTCCAGTGCCGGCGGCCTCGTTGTGAAAATTAATAACGAGCGGATAGCTCGCCGTGCCGGTGTTCGGGACCAGACCGATGGGCAGGA
>Ga0207684_10003359_pt1 | contig 15675 bp, 15 predicted proteins | sample KBSK5501metaG_FD_184342 | JGI IMG/M metagenome (GOLD analysis project Ga0207684, IMG submission 184342) | Corn, switchgrass and miscanthus rhizosphere microbial communities from Kellogg Biological Station, Michigan, USA - KBS K5-50-1 metaG... | ecosystem: Host-associated > Plants > Roots >...
CCTCATACCCCTGCGGGTCCGGGGCGTTGTTCAGGTACTCCAGGGCGGTCATCTGGCATGCCGCCAGGCGTCCCTCGGTCAGCAGCGAGGCGAACCGCGCACGTACCACCGGATGCCGTCCCTGCAGCACGTAGACGGACGTATCGGCCAGGTAGACGGGCGCCGCCATCAGGCCACGTGCCCCGGCCGAGGTCCAGCGCCGGCCGGGAGGTCCTCCGGCCGGGCGTCCTCGGCCAGCCTGGATAGGTCACGCCCGCCGCCGTAACGGAACCCCTCCGCCGATCCGGTGAAGTCCATGGCGACGCTGTCGAAGGCGGCCACGATCTCGGCGGCCTCGGCCTTCAGCGCCTGGGCACGGAGCGCCTCGTTGATGGTCGCCACCTTCGTGTCTGTTCCGAGCACCACCTGCGCGGCCTCCAGCCACTTCTCGTTCACGTCCACGGTGATGCGCGCCATACGGAAAATAATACACCAAGATCATGAATCTGAGAACACCAAGATTTACCCAACGAAGCACCACCGGCCCTGATGAATCAGCGCACTGGCCGGTCGGGCGGGGCCTCCGGTCCTTCCGGTAAGGCGTGCCGGGGGCGCTGCCGAGTCGGCGGGATGTTTGGCTGGGTTGGCCTGGTGGCCGGGGTCGGTGAGGTGCTTGGCGGGGCTGGTCTGGCGGCCAGGGTCGGCGGGGCTGATCTGGTTGATGGGCTTGATTGGCTTGATGGGCTCGGCGGGGTCGGCGGGGCTGATCTGGTTGATGAGCTTGGCGGGGTTGGCGGGGTGCTTGGTGGGATTGGTCTGGTGGCCTGGGTCGGTGGCGTGCTTGGCCGGGCTGGTCTGGTGTCCAGGGTCGGCGGGGCTGGTCTGGTTGACGCAGTTGATGGGCTTGGCAGGGTCGGTAGGGCCGAGGGGGCCGGTGGGACCGATGTTGTTGACGAGGTTGGTGGGGTTGGCGGGGTTGGTGCGGTGATCATCAGCGCTCGGGCTGCGGACTCGATGGCCCGCTCGGAGAGGAGGACCTCGCCGGCCGCGTCGCCGAGCGGGATGAAGCTGTCCGCGCTGGTCACCCGGGAGACCCGGCCGCGGAATCCGCCGTCGGCCAGCGCGGTGATGATCCCCTCGGACACGCCGCCGGTACGGCGGGTCTCGTCCGCGATCAGCACCCGGCCCGTCGCCCGGCACTCGCGCAAGATCTCCTCGGCGGGCAGCGGTGCGATCCAGCGCAGGTCCACGACCCGGCAGCTGATCCCCTGCCTGCGCAGCCGGCCCGCCGCCCGCAGGCTCATCCGCAGTCCGTTGCCGAACGTGATGATGGTCAGGTCATTGCCGTCACCGGAACCGCGGGCCCCATACCTGCGGGTCGCGCCGATCGGGATGTGCTCCTCCGCCCAGCGTTCCAGCGGGGCATACCGGGCCAGCCACGCGCCGTCCCCTTCCTCGTGCAGGTCCCGCTCGTGATAGAGGGCGATGGGCTCGAGGAACACGCAGACGCTGCCGTCCTCCTGCGCCGCCGCGAGGCAGGTACGAAGCATCGCCGCGGCGTCGTCCGGCCTGGCCGGCACGGCGATGACCAGGCCGGGGATGTCGCGAAGGGCACCCAGAGCGTTGTCGTTGTGGAAATGCCCGCCGAAGCCTTTCTGGTAGGCCAGCCCGGCGATCCGCACCACCATCGGATTACGGTACTGACCCTGCGAGAAGAAGCTGAGCGTAGCGGCCTCGCCGCGGATCTGGTCGGCCGCGTTGTGCAGGTAGGCGAGGTACTGAATCTCCGGCACCGGAAGCATTCCGGCCAGGCCGGTGCCAAGCGCCAGCCCAAGGATGGACTGCTCGTCAAGGAGCGTGTCGAAGACCCGCCCCGCGCCGAACTTGCCCAGCAGCCCGCGGGTCACCCCGTAGACGCCGCCCTTGCGGGCCACATCCTGCCCGAACACCAGCATGTCGGGCCGAGCGGCGAGGGCGTCGGCCAAGGTGGCGTTGATGACCTGGGCCAGGGTCATCGGGCTCGCTGATTCGGGTAGCTGTCCGCGGAAGATCCGGTCCCTGGTCTCATCCGGGGCGGCCAGCCGGGCGGTCACCCTGACGATCTCAGGGCGTCGCGGCGCGAGCGGGGCCATCACCCGCATGGCCGTGGCGAGCCGGGGCGCGCCCTGCACTTCGTCGGCCAGCGCCAGGACGCTGGCCCGTGACTTCTCGTACCTGGCGAGTATCTCGTCGGCACTCAGCGCCCCCGCGCGCACCAAGAGCCGCCCGGTGCCGACGAGCGGGTCCGCGGCCAGGCTGGCGGCTATCTCGCCGGGGTCGCGGTAGGCGCTCTCCACGTCCGAGCCCGCGTGACCGCCCAGCCGCGTCACCGACAGGTGCAGGAAGGCTGGAGCGCGGTGGTCACGCACCCACGCGGCGGCGGCGAGCGCCGTGTCGTAGGTCTCCGCCAGGTCGGCCCCGTCGGCGTGGAAGTAGGCGATGGACGGCCGGAGTTCCATCACCGCCCGGATCCAGCCGGGCGGCGTGCGCACGCTGATGCCGATCCCGTTGTCCTCGCACACAAAGAGAACCGGGACCGGCAGCCGCTGGAAGGCCGAGAAGGAGGCCGCGTTGATCGCACCCATCGCGGTGGAGTGATTGACCGACGCGTCGCCCATGCTGGCCACCACGATCGCGTCCCGCGGCCAGCGGGCCGGCGTGCGGAGCTTGGCGGCCCGGCCGATCGCGAACGCCAGGCCAACCGCGCGCGGCAGGTGGGAGGCGATGGTCGAGGTCTGCGGGATCACATGCAGCGCGAGGTTCCCGAAGACCTTGTGCCGCCCGCCCGCGATCGGCTCGTCCACGGAGGCCACCAGGCCGAGCATCACGTCCCGCACGCCATCCCGTGGCGGCGTGGCCTGCCCGGCCCTGACCAGGTAAAAAGCGCCTGAACGGTAATGCAGCAGCGCGGGGTCGTCGGGCCGGAGCGCAGCGGCGACCGCTGCGTTGCCTTCGTGGCCCGACGAGCCGATCGTGTAGAAGCCGGCGCCGCGCGCCTGCAGCCACCTCGCGGCGATGTCCAGGTGGCGGCTGGCTAGCTGGGCATCGAAAAGGTCTAGGCACAAGCTCGTGCTCAGCGCCGAGTTCTCGCGGATCGCCGCGGCCGGGTCATCAGTGCGCAGTGACTGGCTCGGCGTGGCCGCGCGCAGTGAAAGGATGGCCTCTGTGAAGTGACGCTCGACCGCGTCGCGGTCCCCCTGGTCCGAGCTCATGGGACTAACGGTAAAGCCGCAGGCTAAGGAGATCACGCGGCGGGACAGCCTGGTGAGCCTGGACAGCAGCCATGCGGTTAGCGTTCAGGATGTGTTATTGCTCCTGATGTCAGGCGGGGAGGTTCCATGCTGCCATGGTCGGCGCCCCTGGCGGGGCGTATCGACGAGCAGGTAATCACCAGTGAGCTTCTGCGCGGGAATCCGCTGGGGGACCCGCACGAGCGCCCGCTGTATGTCTACCTGCCGCCCGGGTACGACGACGATCCGCTGCGCCGTTACCCGTCGGTCTACGTGATCCAGGGGTACACCGGCCACGTCGCCATGTGGCGGAACCGGTCTCCGTACCGCCAACCGTTCCCGGAGACGGCGGACGCCGTGTTCGCGTCCGGTGAGGCGCCGGGCGCGATCGTGGTCTACGTGGACGCGTGGACCGCGTACGGCGGCAGCCAGTTCGTGGATTCGCCCGGCACCGGGCGCTACCACTCGTACCTGTGTGACGAGGTGGTCGGATACGTGGACGCGAACTACCGGACGCTGCCCGATGCCGCGCACCGGGCCATCATGGGAAAGTCGAGCGGCGGGTTCGGCGCCATGATCACGCCCATGCTGCGCCCGGACCTGTTCGGTGCCCTCGCCACGCATGCCGGGGACTCGCTGTACGAGCTGAGCTACATCCCCGAGTTCGGCAAGTCCGCACGGCACCTGCGCCAGTACGACGGCGACATCTACCGCTGGTGGGAGGACTTCCGGGCCCGCACCTCCTTCACCAAGGAGGCCGACCACGACCTGCTCATGCTGCTCGGCGTGTCGGCCTGCTTCTCGGCGCGCGAGGACGGCGGGGTGGACCTGCCGTTCGACCCGCGCACCGGGGTGCTGCGGCCCGAGGTATGGCAGCGCTGGCTGGACTGGGACCCCGTCCGGATGGTGCCCCGTTACGCGGGCGAACTTCGGGGGCTGCGGGCCATCTGGATCGACGCGGGCACGCGGGACGAGTGGTTCCTCGACCTCGGGGCCGAGGCGTTCCGCGGCGCGCTGCGCGAGGCCGGCGTCGCCGACGAGGTGATCCGCTTCGAGCTGTTCGATGGCACGCACATGGGTATTGACTACCGCTACCCGCTGGCCCTGGCGTGGCTCTGCCGGCGCATCGCCCAGTGAATCGCTGACGACGGCTGGGCAGAGCGTTCGTGAACGGGGACCACGGATGTTACGTGTCCTCGTTATGGCCACATCGTCTCGCGAACGGAGAGATCTGATGCGTCAGCGAAGGTGGTTGCCCGCAGCGTTCGCTATCCTCGCGGTCCTGCTGGCGGCGTGCGGGAGCAGCTCGTCAGGCGGCTCGGGGAGCGGAGCGTCATCCGCCTCCTCCTCCAGCCAGAGTTCATCCAGCCAGCCGTCTGGTGCGACGGCGATGCTGAAGAGCGCGAAGACGAGCCTCGGGACGGTTCTCACCAACTCCGAGGGACTCACCGTGTACTGGTTCGCCATTGACACACCGACCAGTTCGAAATGCACCGGTGGTTGCACGACGTACTGGCCGCCGGTGACCGGCGCCGCTCAGGCCGCGTCCGGCATCACGCTGCCGGGCAAGCTCGGCAGCATCACCCGGCCGGACGGCTCGGTCCAGGCGACCTACAACGGCCACCCGCTGTACACCTACGCCGGGGACAAGTCGCCCGGCCAGGCCGGCGGAAACAATGTCAGCGGATTCGGCGGCGTGTGGCACGCGGTGACCGTGTCCGCGTCCGCGGGCAGTCCATCGAGCTCGCCGTCGAGTAGCGGCGGCTACGGGTACTGAGCCAGCGTCTCCCGCGGATTCCATGACGGCGGGTGTCCCCGGTCACGGTGACCGGGGACACCCGCCGTCATGCGCGCCGGCTGGCGGGTGCTCACCCGCTCACTGGGATCCGCCGAACAGGTGGCTGTTCACCCGGCCCAGGTGGGTTCGCATCGCCTCCACCGCGCGCTCCGCGTCCCTGACTCTGAGGGCGGCGACCAGTTCTGCGTGGTCGGCCTGGTACAACTCGCGCCGTTCCCGTGAGGCGCTGCGGCGTTTCAGGTCTCCCCAGAAGTGCCCGTGCCGCGCCGTCTCGATGACGGCGTAGAGCCGGGCGAGCAGCGGGCTGTGGCTGGCCGCCATGATGCTGCGGTGCAGGGCAAGATCCCACGTCTCGAACTCGTCATAGCTGGCGGCCTGGTCGCCTCCGGCCAGGCAGCGGTCCATCTCCTTGAAGTCGGCCGCCGTCGCCCAGGCCACCACCAGCGGCATCGCGAGCGGCTCCAGCAGGCGGCGGATGGTCATCACGTCCGCGGGCGCGAATCCGCCGGCCCCGTCGGGCGGGAGCGGCTGACTCGCGCCCGCGGCCGCCAGGGCCAGGCTGGCGCCGTCGATGCCGTTGCCGGCCAGGCGGGGCGTGATGTCCCGCAGGAACGTGCCGCGGCCGACTTCACGTGAGATTCGTCCCTCCGCCTCAAGCACGGCCAGGGCATGGCGCACGGACGATCGGGTCGCTCCCATATCCAGCGCGAGCTGGCGTTCCGTGGGCAGCCGGGAGCCCGGGCCGAGCCCCGCCCGCTGTGACTCGGCGAGGATGAGGTCGGCCAGCCGGTGCCTGCGGTCGGCCGAGATCGGGGGCATGTCCCCGGCTGCGTTGCCCATCATTCTCCGCCCTGGCTGCATATCATCGAGGTGTGGCAACCAATCGTACCAATCGAGACCGGACCGTGACTATAGCGGGAGCTTCTTTACAGTAGATGCACTTGACCCCGCTATGTGCACACACCTATGCTCAACCAATCCAAACATCCGCAACCAATCCAGCCGCCAAGGCCGAGTGGCCGCCAGGCACCTTGACTGCTTCCGAAGGCGGCAAGGTGCCCGGGCCGGGTGCTGCGCCCGCCAGGCTCTGGCGCCCTTGCCGCGGTCATCGCGCACCGCGCCAGCAACCGTCATCCCACGAAGGAGATCCGCCACGTGAGGCTCGCCACCATTGCCACCCCCGACGGACCGCGACTGCACGTCCGGGCCCGCTCCGGCTATGTCGATGTTGCCGAGGCGACGGGTGATCCCCGGTTCTCCTCGCTCCAGTACGTCCTCGAATCAGGGCTGGCGGCGATGGACACCATCCGGGCGCTCCAGGACTCCGACGGCCGCGAGGTTGAGCCCGCTGAATTCGCGCCCGCGACACCAGCCCCGCCGCGCATACTCTGCCTCGGCCTGAACTACAGCGAGCACGCGCTCGAGGGTGGACGGGACGTCCCCACCTGGCCCGACGCGTTCGTCCGCGGCGCGGACAGCGTGCTCGGCCCCTACGCCGACCTGGTCAAGCCGGCCCTGACCGACCGCTTCGACTACGAAGCCGAACTCGGCATCGTCATCGGCGCGGGAGGCCGTTACATCACCGCTGACAAGGCACTCGATGCCATCGCGGGCTTCGTGGTGCTCAATGACGCTTCGGCCCGTGACTGGCAGCGCGCCGGGAGCCAGTGGACGGCCGGCAAGAACTTCGAAGGCAGCATGCCCATCGGCCCCGAGGTTGTCACCACCGACGAGGTGGACGTCAGCGACGTCGCCATCAGCTCAACCCTCAACGGCCAGGTCATGCAGTCGGCGCGGACCTCGCAGATGCTCGTCGATGTACCCAGCGCCGTCGAGTTCTTCTCCTCGTTCACCCGGCTGGCCCCCGGTGATGTGATCGCTACCGGCACGCCGGGTGGCGTCGGGTTTGCCCGCACGCCACCGGTCTGGATGCACCCGGGCGACGTCATCGAGATCACCGTGGAAGGCGTTGGCACCATCCGCAACCGGATCGTCGCCGAGGAAGGCGCCCCCAGCGACTGGAGATGGCAGCCCGGAACTCCGCTGAAGAGCGGGTTCTGACTGGCGCGGCCCCCGGTATCCACGGCCTATTTCACCCAACCAGTTCAGTTAATTCACTACACCATCGCACCACGGAGGGACAATGAAGTTCACGACCCTCGGTCCCGCGGCACACGCCGCGGGTGATAACAGACGCACGGTGAGCACGAAGCCCAGGCTCGCGCGCCCCATGCGTGCCGGGGCAGTGGTGGCGACGGCCGCACTCGCCGTCGGCCTGGCTGCCTGTAGCTCCAGCGGCTCCGGCGGCTCCAGCACCGGCTCGGGCAGCACCCCGTCCGGCTCGAAGCTGACCGTTGCCGATGTCGCCCCGTTCAGCGGCGCCGATGCCGCCCTCGGCCCGACGTACCTGGCGTCCTGCTACGGCTCCACCTCGGCCATCAACGCCGCGGGCGGCGTGCTTGGGCACCAGCTGACCTGCAAGAGCGTCGACACACGGGGAGACCCCGCGGACGCGGTGCCGGCCGTCAACCAGATGTTCGCCTCCACATCCAGCCTGGCGCTCGTGATCGGCTGTACCTCGGACGAGGCAGCGGCGGTCGTCCCGATCATCAACTCGCACAAGATGACCGCCTTCTGCATGACCGGGCAGTCCGAGTTCGACAGCACGCACTTCCAGTACTTCTACCGGCTGGTGCCGCCCGACCTGGAGGAGTCCTACGCCATGGTCGCGATCGCGCAGCAGCTGCACTACAAGCGGATCGCCCTGGCGTTCGGCAATGACATCGGGTCGCAGACCTTCATCCAGCCCGCGATCGGCGCGCTGAAGAAGGCCGGGATGACCCTGACGACCAATCAGGCCCTGGACCTGAAGGCGACCACGTTCCGTACCGAGGCCGCGGCGATCGTCAACTCGCACCCTGATGCGATCATGACTGAGGCCCTCGGGGCCGCCGACCCCACCCTGTTCTCCGAGATCAAGCAGCTCAATGGGGGCAAGGTCATCCCGATCATCGGCACCTCCGCGGCCATCTCCCCGTCGTTCTTCAAGTCGGCGGCCGCAGCCGTCGGCGCGTCGGCGTTCGTGTCCAATTTCCACGCTGACAACCTGGTCGTGGAGACCAGCGGCCCGGCCTACCAGGCCTTCTCCAATGCTCTGCTATCCCAGCAGGGCAAGGTTCCCGGTGCCACCGGTAACTTCACGACCTATCTGAGCGCCCCCGGAGGGGTGCACCTCTACGACGCGGTCAACCTGTCCGCGCTAGCCATGGTCATGTCGAAGAGCACCAGCCCGAGCGTGTACGGCCCGGACGTCATCAAGATCGGGAACGGCGTTCCAGGCGCTCAGGTCTGCTACTCGTTCGCCCAGTGCTCCACCGAGCTCAAGGCGGGCAAGGCCATCAGATACGAAGGACCTGGCGGGCCGACCAACTTCGACGGCTTCCACGACTCGACCGGCATCTTCCAGGTCGACACCTACAGTGCGAACGGCAATGTGAATGTCGTCGGCAACCTGACGGCGGCACAGCTGCGGGCCCTCGCCGGATGACCATACGCTCCATGTGCCCCGCCACCGCCCAGGCTTCCCATACCCTCCGGGGAAGCCTGGGCGGGCGGGGGATCATCCTGGCCAACCCGGGGGTAAGCCGCACGTGACGATCTTCCTGTCCTCGCTGGGGTTCGGGCTGGTGACGGCCTCGGTCCTGGCGATCGCCTCGGTCGGCTTCACCCTGCAGTTCGCGGTCACCGACGTGCTGAACCTGGCCTACGGCGCCATCATGATCCTGGGCGCCTTCGTGGCGTACATAGTGAACCAGGCCGGCTTTTCGGTCTGGATCGGCTTGCTGGCCGCGGTCGTCGTCTGTTCGCTCGGATCGGTGCTGCTGAACTCCGGGGTGTACACGCCGTTCCAGCGGCGCGGCACGTCCGCGATCACGATGGTGATCGTGTCCCTCGGGATGACGCTCATCATCGAGTTCAGCGTGCAGGCGCTGGCTGGTGGGACCGCTGTCTCGTACACCATGAGCAGCGGTGCGACGCTGAAGGCCGGCGGCCTGACCCTGACCGTCGTGCAGATCGTGGTCATCGCCCTGAGCCTGCTGGTCATGGCGGGGGTGCACATTCTCCTGCGCCATTCGAAGCTGGGCAAGGCGATGCGGGCGACCGCCGCCAACAAGGGGCTGGCCCGCAACTGTGGGATCAGGACAGGCCGCGTCATCACCATCACATGGGCGCTGACCGGCGCACTGTGCGGCCTCGCGGGAGTGGTCTTCGCGATCGATGCGGGCAGTTTCGATGCGACGGCGACGGACCTGTTCCTCGTGCTCATCCTCGCGGCGGTGTTCCTCGGCGGTCCGGGCCAGGCGTACGGTGCCATGCTCGGCGCGGCGGTCATCGGCATCGCCACCGAGGTGAGCGCCGCGTACATCACGGCCAGCTACAAATACGTGATCGCATTCGTGGCGCTGCTCGTGATGCTCGGCGTGCGTCCGACTGGCCTGCTGGGCGCCCGGCAATGAGTGTCAGGCAAGGAGCCGGATGAACACGTTCTACCTCATCAACCTGCTGGTCTACGCAGCGGTCGACGCGATGGCCTGCCTCGGCCTGAACCAGCAGTTCGGGGTCGCGGGCGTCACTAATTTCGGCTTCATCATCTTCCAGGCGGCCGGCGGCTACACGGCGGCCATCCTGGCCATGCCCCATGACACGGCGAACGGGGGATTCCAGTCCTACATCGGCGGGTGGAACCTGCCCTTCCCGCTTCCGTGGATCGGCGCGGCGGTAGTCGGCGGCCTGATCGCGCTGCCTTTCACCTTCCTCGTCGGCAGGCGGCTGCGCGGCGACTTCGCCGCCGTCGGCCTGCTGGTCACCGCGGTCCTGCTGAACCTGCTGGTCACGAACTACAAGCCGCTGTTGAACGGGGACGCCGGGCTGTCCCTCATCCCGCAGCCGCTGCAGGGGGAGTTCAACCCGCAGTCGGCCGGCTACGAGTGGGCCTTCGCGGCGGGCGCGCTCTTCCTCGGCCTGCTGGTCTACCTGTTCCTGCGGCGCATCACCCTGTCGCCCTACGGCCGCTCGCTGCGGGCCATGCGGGACAACGACCTCGTCGCTGACTCGCTCGGTAAGAACCTGCTGTCGCTGCGCACCGCCATGCTCGTGCTCGGCGGGGCCATCGCCGGGCTCAGCGGCGGCATCCTGGTCTCCTATATCACGACGTGGTCCCCGGCGGCATGGGGCTACGCCGAGACCGTCGTGCTCTTCGCGGCCGTCATCATCGGCGGGGCGGGCAACCATCGCGGCGCGATCCTCGGAGCCATCTTGGTGCCGGTCGGTTTCGAGGAGGTGACCCGGTACATTCCCACCTCCAACAACCTCCCGCCGAACCTGATCCCATCACTGCAGTGGGTGGCGATCGGGCTACTGATCGTGGTGTTCCTGTGGGTCCGGCCTCAGGGCATCCTGCCGGAGCGCAAGCGGATAATCGGCCTGGCGCCGGGGGGTCAGGCGGGCGCGGGCTGGCGCCGGTTTGCGCGGGCTGGCGGGGCATCCGAGGGCTGGCATGACGACGTAGGGGCTGGCGTGGCACGGCCCGAGGCGGGTTTGGTGGACGGTGACGGTGGGCTACGGGACGCCCTCGGCTCACCCCGTCAGCCCGCGCCTTTGGGTGGCGTAGTGGCCGGTGGGGGGGCTGCCGATGGAAAGGGCATCGGGGCCGGGCTGGTGGTGGCTCGGGAGCGGGCGTTGGGGGCCGCGGGGGCGGACGGGGGAGATGTCGTGCTGGAGGCGACCGATCTGGTTCGTGAGTTTGGGGGGGTGCGGGCGGTGGACGGGGTGTCCATCTCGGTCCGGCATGGCACCCTGACCGGCCTGATCGGGCCGAATGGGGCAGGGAAGTCGACGCTGCTGGCGATGCTGGCGGGAACGCTACCGGCGACCTCCGGGAGGATCGTTTACCGCGGGCAGGACATCACCGGGACGCCCGCGTTCCGCCGGGCCCGCCTCGGGCTGGTCCGGACGTTCCAGCTGGCCAGCGAGTTCAAGCGACTTACCGTTATGGAAAACCTGCTGTCAGCGGTGCCGGCGAACCGGGGTGACTCATTCCGCGGTGCGGTTCTCGGAAAGCGGTACTGGAAGGCTGACGAGTCGGCGGCCATCGCCCGGGCGGCGGTCATCCTCGACCGGTTCGGCCTGGACAAGTTCGCCAATCATTACGCCGGGGACCTCAGCGGTGGCCAGCGCAGGCTGGTCGAGATCATGCGCTCGCTCATGGCCGAGCCCGGCATGCTGCTGCTCGACGAGCCGATGGCTGGCGTGCACCCGAACCTGGCCCGGCGGATCGGCAACGAGCTGGTGGCACTGTGCAACGACGGGATGACCATCCTCATGGTCGAGCACGAGCTGGCCATCATGGACGAGTTCTGTGATCCTGTGGTGGTGATGGCCGAGGGCGCCGTCCTGGCCGAGGGGACGATGGAGCAGCTGCGAGGCCGCAGCGAGGTCGTGGAGGCCTACCTTGTCGGTTGAGTTCGCCCTCCAGGGCATCCCGCTCTCCGCGCGGGGCGTCACCGCGGGATACGGCGGCGACCCGGTGATCCGGGGCATTACCCTGAACGTTGCTCCCGGCGAGGTGGTTTCCCTGGTCGGCCCGAACGGCTCGGGCAAGAGCACCCTGCTCAAGAGCCTGGTCGGGATCGTGCATGTCTCATCCGGCACCGTGCTGGTCGGTGACAAGGACCTCACCAACCAGCCTCCGGAGGAGATCGCGCGGGCGGCCGTGGGCTACGTGCCTCAGGTGGACGACGTGTTCGGGCCGCTGACCGTCAGGGAGAACCTCGAGATGGGCGGCTATCTGCTGCCCCGCAGGCAGGTGGCCGAGCGCGTCGAACGGGTCCTGGCCGTATTTCCCAGGCTCAGCGAGATGCTCGGGCGCAGCGCGGGAAAGCTCAGCGGAGGAGAGCGCAAGATGCTCGCGATGGGGCGCGTGCTCATGCTCGACCCAGGCATATTCCTGCTGGATGAGCCGACCGCCAACCTCGCGCCCAAGGTGGCCACGTCGCTACTGGAAGAGCACGTCCGTCAGCTGGCGACCAGCGGGGCGTCTGTGCTCATCGTGGAGCAGCGGGCCAGGGCGGTCCTGGCCATCTCGGACCGGACCTACGTGCTCGGCGGCGGGGAAGTCCGGATGGAGGGGACACCTGCCGAGTTGTCCGCCAGCCCGGAATTCGTGGAATCCTTCCTTGGCGGGGGCCGCGGGCATGCGGCCGCGCCGTCCGGCGAGGGATGAGGCCAGCGGCCGCGACTGGGGCCCGGCTGTCCGTCGCTTGGAGTGCCTGAGCGGGACATGCCGGCGAGCGGCGCAATGGGTTACCCCTGGCGAGCCGCGCGGGGCGTACGATCAGGCCATGGCGGGTCAGGGCAGTGCCACCTCGGGTGCGGCGTCTAGCGCTGCGCCCGGTCCGGTGCCCGGCGCAGGCCAGCGCTACCTGCAGGTGCAGACCACGACGGACTCGCGTGCCGAGGCGATGGAACTCGCCCGTGCCGCGGTGGAGGCCAGGCTGGCGGCGTGCGCTCAGGTGGCCGGCCCCGTGGCCAGCATGTACTGGTGGGATGACGCGATCGAGCGGGCCGAGGAGTGGCTGCTCATGCTGAAATTGCCGGCCGCCGGTTACCAGGAACTCGCCAATTTCCTTACCGAACGACACAGCTACGACGAGCCTGAGATAGTCGCGACGCCTATCGTGGCCGGCTCGGAGAGTTACCTAAGCTGGATCGAGGAGGAAACCCGCGCTGAGTGACCGCTGAACAGGGGGCACCCATGCCGTCGAAACCGGTCCCGGCCGCAAGCGATGTGGCGGGCGAGCCCGTGGCCGATGGCCTGTTCGACCCGGATTCGGTGACCAGGCGGATCATGGGGCAGCCGATCATGTGGATTGCGGGCTTCCGTGCCCTCTACCTGCATGCCCTCCATCCCCGGGTGATGCGCGGCACATGGCAGAACACCGCCCTCGCCGATCCGCAGGAGGCCTGGGGCAGGTTCATCCGCACCGCGGAGTTCGTCGGTATGCGCACGTTCGGCAGCGCGGCGGAGGTCGAACGGGCCGGCCGCCGGATCCGGAAGGTGCATGCCTCGCTCACCGGGACCGACACCGACGGGACCCGGTTCCGGCTGGACGAGCCCGAACTGCTGCTGTGGGTGCATTGCGGTGAGGTCGCCTCCTATGCGGACATCGCGCGGCGGTGCGGGATGCCGCTGGCGCGGGGTGACATTGACACGTTCGTGGACGAGCAGCGGCGCGGAGCCGCTGTGGTTGGCCTTGACCCGGCGATCGTGCCCGCCTCCGCCGCGGAACTCGCTGCCTACTACGTGCGGATGAGGCCGCTCCTGCGCGCGACTCCCGAGGCCAGGAAGGCGCTGCTGCGCTCGGTCCTCCCCGCGGTGCCGGGCGGGTTCCTGGCCCTCAAGCTGGTCGCGCCGCCGCTGACCACCCTGGCCTTCGCCACGTTGCCGCGGTGGGCGCGCCGGATGTACGGCGTGCCGGCCAGCCCGCTGGCTGACCTGACCGCCACGGCCGCACTGCGGGCTTGTTACCAGGGATCCAGTGGCGTCGCCGGGCAGTTGCTGGTGCAGCCGGCCACGCGGGCCGCCCGGCAGCGGATGCGCACGCACCGTCGGGACGGCCAGCCCGCAGAGCCCCTCCGCGCCGCGTCCTGAGCGGCGGCAGCATTCCCAGGCCAGGGCGGGCCCAGGCCAGGGCGGTCCCAGGCAGCAGCGTGCCCAGGCCAGGGGCGTTCCCCGGGCCAGGAGAGCCCGGCCCTTAATGTCCCGGCGGCACGTTCCAGGACGTGATCACCGGCTCGCTGAGTATGCCGTGCTCGCTGCCGAGCATGCTCAGGGTGCCGGTGTCGAGCTGGAACAGGCGGCCGTCGGCTGGCACCAGCCGCAGCCAGCGGGCGGTCACCACGCGCAGCATGTGGCCATGGGACACGAGCGCGACATCCCCCTCCTCCAGGAACGGGCGCGCCCGCGCGAGCACGGCGTCGGCCCGCGCGCCGACCCGCTCCACGGTTTCTCCGGGATGCGCGGCGTCGCCCGGGATCACCCCGTCGCGCCACAGGTACCACCCGGGGCGGTGTGACCTGATCTCCTCGGTGGTCAGGCCCTCATAACCGCCGTAATCCCATTCCTGCAGGTCCGGATCGTGCTTGGCGCTGGACAGCCCGGCCAGTTCTGCGGTGCGCGCGGCCCGTTGCGCCGGGCTGGTGAATACGGCGACCACGAGGCGGGTGGCCACCGCAGAGGCCAGAGCAGCCGCTTCGGTCTCGCCCTTGGGGGTGAGCGGGATGTCTGTTCGTCCCGTGTGACGGCGGTCCCGGCTCCATTCGGTCTCGCCGTGCCTGAGCAGGATCAGTTGTCCCATGGCTCCCCATCATGGCCGGCATGCCCGCTGCTGCTGGCGCCACTCGCGGCCCGGTACCAGCTTGACAGATGACTACCTAACAAACCGAGGGGTAATGAGTTGACTATTCCATGACTACTAAGGAACATTCGCGCTCGCATGCGGGCCCGCTCTGGCCCTGCGGCACGTCTGAGCGGCCTTGGCTGTGGCGGCCACGTATGGCACCATAGGGTACCCTATACATATGGTAAAGACCACGGTGTACCTTCCTGAGGACCTGAAGCAACGCCTGGAGGAAGCCGCCCGCGTGTCGGGCGAGTCCGAGGCGCGGATCATCCGCAGCGCGCTAGAGGGCTGGCTGGAGTCGCTCGTGCCTAGGCCACGTTCGAGCATGATGGGCACCATCGACTTCGGGGATCCTGATCTGGCCCTCAAGGTTGACGAGGTCCTGGCCGAGGGATTCGGCTTGCAGTGATCATCATCGATACGAGCGGCCTGCTCGCCGCGCTCGGGCATGACGCAGGTTTTCACCGGCAGGCCCGAGCGGCCTACGAAGACGACATCGGTCCAGCGATCGTGTCTCCGTTTGTCCTCGCCGAACTCGATTACATGCTCCTCACGAGGGCGGGCGTCAAGGCTGAGTTGGAACTGCTGCGAGAGGTCGCCGAGGGTGTCTTCACGCTGGCTGAGTTCGGCCCGGAGGATGTCACGCAGGCCGCCGCCGTGGCCGAGCGCTATCAAGATCAGCGGATCGGCCTGGCCGACGCCTCCATCGTGGTCCTGGCGGCGCGATATAACACCACCCGGGTATTGACCCTTGACCACCGGCACTTCCGGGCCATGAAGCCCCTCCACGCGCCCAGCTTCACCCTCCTCCCCGCCGACGCTGAGGGACCATGACCTGGCTTTGACACGGCGGATCATGTGAGGGGGTCGGCGGGGTCGCGGTTGAGGTTGCTGCGGAGGGTGTCGAGGTCGGCGGCGACGATCACGCGGGTGAGGCCATGGTCGTGGGTGACGGCGACCCAGGCGGTGCCGGGGTCGAGGTACTCGACATGCCACGAGCCGCCGAAGTCGCGCATGATGGCGGCGAGCTTGCCGGTGTCGTAGCCGTGTTCGAGCAGCGCGCGGAGGGCGGGCACGGTCGTGGCGGTGAAGACTACTGGGGGTGCGGGCGGGGGGCGGCGCTGCGCGGTGATGCCGTGGGGGGTCTTGGTGATGTTACACAGCGCCC
>Ga0207684_10003361_pt1 | contig 15671 bp, 18 predicted proteins | sample KBSK5501metaG_FD_184342 | JGI IMG/M metagenome (GOLD analysis project Ga0207684, IMG submission 184342) | Corn, switchgrass and miscanthus rhizosphere microbial communities from Kellogg Biological Station, Michigan, USA - KBS K5-50-1 metaG... | ecosystem: Host-associated > Plants > Roots >...
GTCGCGCGCCGGGGCGCGGGCGCGGACTCGGGGGACGCGGCGGTCTGGACCGGCGCGCCCGCGGCGAGCTCGCAGATCCAGAAAGAAACGAGCGCCGCGATCGGACAGAGAAAGCGAACGGATCGGCGCATTTTCAAGTACCTCCGGGAACAGTTGCCGGAAAGGGAACTCGCAAAGCCGACGCCAAGCGGCGCCGTGAGGCGTAACTCCTCTGTACAGACGCGTTCCGGAAACCGCGCTGAGAAGAAGGGCCGAATCGTGTCGGTGCGGCGTTGTCGCCGTGACATTTTTTCTACGTCCGGCTGCAGCCGAATAGAATCGGGCGATGGCGTCCTCCGAGCCTCCCGTCGCGATCGTCGGCGCGGGCCCCACGGGAATCGCCTGCGCGATCGAGCTCTCCCGGCGGGGCATCGGCGCCGTCTGCTACGACAAAGGTTTCCTGCTCGACACGATCTACCACTTCCCCGAGGAGATGCGCTGGTTCTCGACGCGCGATCTCCTGGACATCGCGGGCGTCCCCTTTTCCACGCCCGACGCTCATCCGACGCGCCTGGAGTCGCTCGCGTACTACCGGGGCGTCGCGGAGAAGTTTCGGGTGCGGGTCGTTCCGCAGACGCGCGTGCACGAGATTCGGTCGCACCCGCCCCGAAGACTCCTTCTCTCGATCGAGGACCGGACGGGCCGGCGCGAGATCACCGCACCCGCCGCCATCTTCGCCACGGGCTTCTTCGGAAACCCGCGGCGCCTTGATGTCCGGGAGAAGACCTACCGCACGTCCACCGGCGCTTTGTTTCGGCCTATCCTTTTCACGACCGCGACGTGGTCGTCATCGGCTCGAAGAACTCGGCGGCCGAAGCCGCGCTCGATCTCTACCGCCACGGCGCCCGCGTCACCCTCCTGGCTCGAAGCGACGCGATCTCCGACCGTGTGAAGTACTGGATCAAGCCGGATCTGGAAAATCGCATCCGCGCCGGAGCGATCCGGGCTGTCTTCCGCGCCCGGATCCTCGAGATCACTTCCGACGCGGTGCTCGTCGACGGTGCGCAGGGCCGTCTCGCGATCGGCGCCGACGCCGTCTTTCCGTTGATCGGCTACGAGCCGGATTTCGCGCTCTTCGAAAAGTCCGGGGTCCGTCTCGAGGGTCCCAACCGCGTGCCGGCCTACGATCCCGAGACTCTGGAGACCAATGTCCCGAACCTCTACCTGGCGGGCGCGATCCTGGGAGGCACCGAGATCGGTCGCATTTTCATCGAGAACAGCCGCCACCACGCGGGTCTCATCGCGTCCGCCATCGCCCGGCGACTGTCGGCCGTGACAACCGGATCGGACGCGTCGACAGCCCCTTAGACTGGAGCCGCCCTCCAGTCGGCGGGATCGGCGGATGGCTTGGCGTAGGGCTTCGGGACGTGGCGCTTGTATTTCCCCATGACCACCCTGGCGTCATCCCGTCCCCACTTCGCCATTTCTTCGACCTGGCCGTCTGCGAGGGTCTCGATCTTGTAGGGAATCTCCTTGTCCGGCCTGATCGGTGTGAGCTGAAAGCTCCGGTACTTGCCGAAGGGGGTCTCCTGAAACGCGTCGAATTCCTCCTTGGACAATTGGACTTTGGTCTCGAGGAAGCCGATCCAGGCCTTCATGTCGTTGGCCCATTTTTCATCGACGTCGAGGAGCTTCTGCGCCACGACGTCGGAGATGCGCTCGCCGATCTTTCCGAGCCGCCCCTGAAAGGAACCTCGGCCGATCGATGTGGACCGAGTCAGGACACAGATGATGTCGTCGTATCCGTCTTCGATCGCCGAGGAGATCGGCGCGGGATAGTAGATCCCGCCATCGAGCCAGGAATCGTCCCGATCCTCATGACCGTCCTTATTTCTCGCGCGGCGCTCTTTGCGATTTTCTCGCCAACGTTTGAGCGCGGACTTGCCTTTGTGAGGATCGCTCGGGATGACCCACATCGGCATGACCAGGGGCGCCATGGCGCTCGCGATGACGTAGTCGCAGATGTCTTTGTAATCCTCCAGCGGCGGCTTGGAGTCCGGGCTCCCATCGAAGTAATTGGCGGTCGTCAGGTTGAGCGTTCCGGGGTAAAACTTGATACCGCGATCCGCGGCTGCCTGCACGTAGTCCGGATTGATTTGCTTTCGGATGATGTCGATCGAAGCGTCGACGTTCAAGATTCCCCGAAAATCGTGCCGGAAAACTTCCCAGGCAATCCGCAAAATGCCTTTCGTCGCAGCAATGTCGTCGAACCGATGGATGTTGTCCTTCCAGAATTTCTCGACCCTCAGGCCCGCGGCCGCGAAGTCTGGGGCCGTCGCCTTCGGATTCGGGTCGAGGAACTGCTCTCCGAGGTAACTGGCCAACATGCCGCCGTTGATGCTTCCGACCGAGATCCCGTAGATGGCGCTCGGTCGGAAGTGCTCGCACTGGAGGATTTCGGCGATCGCCCCGGCCTGGTAGGCGCCCTTGACGTCGCCTCCGCTCAAGACGAGCGCCTGCTTCGACAAGGCTGGAGCGTTTTTCTCGACCGATTGCGCCGGTTCGCTCATGATCTCCTCCTCGGCTGACGCTTGGGCCGGCTTGGAGCGGTGCCGGCGTTCGATAGCGAGTGGATCCGCGGAAACGTTGTCGCGATCATATCCTCCAGACGGGGCGAGCTTTGTGAGAGAGTCGGAGGCAATGGCGGACGAAAAATCGACCGAAGCCGAAGGGGCGCACGCCGGTAGAGTCCGCGGGGCTTTCGACTCTTTCTCGCAGCGCCTCCACGGGAAGTTGGACGACGAGACCCGGGAATCTGTCGAGAAGCTCCGCCAGGCCGCGTCGGAGAAAGACGCCGATACACTCCGCCGGCATCTGACCGAGGTTCGCGACCGGCACAGCTGGCTCTACAGAGAGTTAGTCGAGCACCCCGAGATCGCGTCGCTGTTAGACGAGCTCGCCCTCCTCGGCCTCTGAGTCGCCCGGCCGCTCGCCGGCCTGGACTCGCACGCTAGACTCGCAGGGTGTACAACGAGTTCTACGGGCTTCGAGAGGCGCCCTTCCACATCACGCCCGATCCGCGTTTCCTCTTCTTTTCCGATAAGCACCGTGAGGCGTTCAACCACATCCTCTTCGGCATTCGAGAGCGTAAGGGGTTCATTCAAATTACCGGCGAAGTCGGCGCCGGCAAGACGACAGTGTGCCGGGCGATCCTCGCGGAGCTGGATTCCTCGTATCGAACAGCTCTTCTCTGGAACCCGGCTCTCACGGGGACTCAGTTGCTGCGCGCGATCCTGGTTGAGCTCGGCGCCAAGCCCAAGAAGCTCGACCGCGCCGGGTACCTCGAGGCTTTGAACCGGCTGCTCTTGGAAGCCGCCTCGAAGGGGGAAGACGTCGTCCTCTTCCTCGACGAGGCTCAAAACCTGGATGCGGAGCTGCTCGAGCAGGTTCGTCTGCTTTCGAACCTGGAGACCGACCAGCGAAAGCTCCTCCAGATCGTCCTTTTGGGCCAGCCGGAGCTGAAGGAAAAGCTCGATCGCAAGGAGCTCCGCCAGCTGCGCCAGAGAATCCTGGTGCGCTATCACCTCTCTCCCCTCTCTCGCGAAGAGACGGAGCGCTACATCGCCCATCGCCTGCGGGTGGCCGGAGCCTCGCAACGGCCGAGCTTCACGCCGTGGGCGCTGCGCGCGATCCACCGCTATTCGGGAGGGGTTCCGCGGTTGATCAACGCCGTGTGCGACAAGGCGCTGCTCTACGGGTTCGTCAACGGCACGGATCGCGTGACACTTGGCTCCGTTCGGAAATCCATCGGGGAGCTGGAAGGATGAGCCTGATCGACGATGCCTTGAAGCGGGCCCAGGCGGCTCAGGGAGCCGGGCGCGTGAACGGCCGGCCCTGGACTCCGCCTCCCCTGCCCGACTCGCGTCGGGCCGCTCGATCGCGCGGCCGCCGGATCGTCGTTTGGACCGGCGCCCTCCTCCTGCTCGCGGCTGTCGTCCTTCTGTGGCGCCCGCAGCATCCGGTGAAACCGTCTCTTCGCTCGTCGCCGGGACAGGCGCCCCCAGCCGCTGCCACAACTCTTCCACCGATCACGTCCGAAGTCGCGGTCGTCCCACCGCCACGAGGTGTTCCTCCTGGAGCGATCCCGAGCAATCCCGGCGAAGCCTCCGCGCGTCCTCCAGGCAAGGCCCACGAGCGCCCTCAGGCGACTCCCGCAGCGGGTGCCGCGGCGTCCATTCCTTCGACAGGAACGCCAGAGACTCGGGCTCGGCCGTCGATGAGCGCGCAAGGGCGAAGCTATTCGGGCGAGCTGCCTCTTGCCGGAGGCGGAAAAATCACCCTCGATGGAATCGTCTTCTCCGAGACAAGCCCCGTGGCCGTCCTGAACGGACGCGTTCTGCCGGTCGGAGGGATCGTGGAAGGCTACACGGTCGTCAAGATTCTCCCGGACCGCGTCGAGCTCGAGTCCGCCGACGGCACCCGAGTCCTTCTCACCCTCCGCTGACGCGCTGGAAACACTTCGGATCGGCTACACTCGACTCTGATGTCTCCGTGGAACGTGTCACCACGGATTCTCTTCGTCGTCTATTGCCTCTCGGGCGCCGCATCGCTCTCCGACGAGATCGTCTGGTTCAAATACCTGAACCTGACGTTCGGGGCGACCTCGGCCGCCACGGCAACTCTGCTTGCCGTCTTTCTCGGCGGGCTCGCTCTGGGCAGCGCCGCGGGAGCGCGTCTGGTGCTACGCTTCTCGCGACCAAGCGTCTTGTTCGCCGTCGCCGAGAGCGGCGTCGCGACCTTTGCTCTGGCAACGCCGAGGCTGTTCCAGGCCGTCGATTCCGCCTACGTCTGGGCATACCGCTCCATCGGCTCCGCGGCGCCGACTCTTCTAGCCGTACGATTCCTGCTCTCCGTCGTCGCCTTGCTCCTGCCGACGTTCCTCATGGGAATCACCTTCCCCGCGCTTGCGCAGTGCGTCGAGGATCATGAGTCGGCGGGTCGTCGTTCGGCTGCGCTCTACAGCATCAACACGGCGGGGGCCGTGGTCGGCGTCGTTGCCTGCGGATTCGTAGCGATTCCGGTCATCGGCCTTCGCGCGACACTGCTGGCTTCGGCTTGCACGAGCCTGACCGCCGCTCTTCTCTCCATGACCGCCACTGCGGCATCGGTTCGTTCTCTGCCCGCCGAGGTCCGCCGGTCACCCGGGAGGATCTGGGTCTTCGCCGCTTTCTTGACCGGTGCGTCCGCAATGGCCGACGAGATGGCCTGGACGCGGATTCTCGTTTTGCGTCTGGGATCTTCGGTCTACGCCTTCACGCTGATGCTTGCCCTTTTTCTGACGGGCCTGGTCGCCGGGAGCCTTGCCGGCGCGGTCATTCGTCCTAGCAACATCCGCCGGTCGATCGCCTCGGCCCAAGTCCTCCTGGCCGCGACCGTCGTGGTTCAGATTTTCGCCTTCCCTGCCTATACCGCCACTCTGATCGCCATCGCCACTCGGGTCTTCCAGGCCGCGAGCTTCGGCTCGTTGTTCGCGGCGGAAGCCGTCACGACGGCGGCTTATCTCCTCCTGCCGACTTTTCTGATGGGACTGACCTTCGCACTCATCCTTCGCGCTGCGACGCTCGAGAGCGGTCTCGCGCCGGCCGCGGTCGGCCGTCTCTACTCGGTCAACACGGTGGGAGGGATCGGCGGAGCTCTGCTGGCCGGTTTTCTGACCATCCCCGTCTGGGGGTCTCAGCCGACCCTTTTCGGAACCGCGCTTCTCTCGGGGCTCGTCGCGATCTCGCTTTTGCCGCGATCGATATGGGTTCGTGTGGCAGTCGGAGTCCTTCTGATCGTCCCCTGGCTACCTCCGCGAGACTCGGTGATCCTGTCGGCCAGCGTCTTTGCCGACGTCTTGCCCGCGGACGTGCTCTATTACGACGAGGGAATGTCAGGGACGGTGTCCGTCAAGCGCTACCGTGGCTCACCCGGCGCACCTCGGTCCCTGGAATTGAACGGGGTCAACGTCGCGGGCACCACGCCCGATCTGCTCGCCGTTCAGAAGCTACAAGCGCACCTGCCCCTCTCCCTCGCCGCGCACGTCGATTCTGTCCTGCACATCGGGCTCGGCTCCGGAGGCACCGCCTATTCCGCCTCGCTCCATCCTATTTCTCGCATCCGGATCGTCGAGATCTCACCCGACGTGGCGGACGCCGCCGCCCGGTTCTTCCCGGACGTCAATCATGGCGTCCTCTCGGATCCTCGTGTGCGGCTGACGATCAACGACGGCCGCAACTTCGTGCTGGCCACGCTCGAGAGCTTCGATGTGATCCTTTCGGATTCCATTCACCCTCGCTATGCGGGCAACGGATCGCTCTACACGCGGGACTATTTTCGTCTCTGCTCCCGGAGACTCAAGCCCGGCGGGGTCATCTCCATGTGGTTGCCGATGTATGCCCTCCTTCCGGAGAACTATCGGTCGATCGTCCGCGCGTTCTCGGAAGTCTTTCCCAATGTCAGCATCTGGTACGCCCACTCCTTTCCGAACTCCTTCACCATCGTTCTGGCCACACCCGAACCGCGGATGCGTCTCTCCGACTTTCGGGACCGCGTGACGACCTCCGGCGTTGCGAGAGACCTTTCGGAGATCGGGGCGGCGGACCCGGCGGATTTGATCTCTTATCTGATGCTCGCACCGGCCGACGTGCGGCGGTGGGTGGCAGACACCCCTGCGCACGTCGATGACCGACCGGCCGTCGAGTTCGAGAGCGGCCGGACGATCGCGCGCGTCGGGACGTGGGCCCGCACCTTCGCCGACGTGGTCGCTCACCGCAGCCGCGTCGAAGACTTCGTGGATGGTCTCGTCCCCGAGGATCCGCTCACGCAGCGCGTGCTCGACCGGTTCGCTCAATCCCGAACGCGCCTGGACGAACAAAGGTTAGCGATCGAACTGCGCGCCCGCCGCGAGCCCTGATTCCCGGAAGAGAGGAAAGCCCTGCAGGTTCGCCAACCCAGTCACAGTCCGGGTCGCGGCGCGCGAAGTCTCCCGAAATAACCAGGAGAGGAGGCGCGTGCCGCGGGAGCGGGGCGCTGCGCGAGGGACCAGGCCCCTGCCGGAGCGCGGAGCGACGGTTAGTCCGAAGCGCCCCAGAGCGACGCGCTGCGGTTCACGTCCTCGACCAGCCGCTCGAGACGCTCGATCAATCGAGTCACGCGCGCCGGGCTGACGTCGGAGGGAACCTGGAAGGTGACGATCCTGTAGGTGGGCTCGAGGCGATAGAGAAAGAAATCGGTCGAGTCCAGTTGCGCGACGTGAAAGGCCCGGCACCACCGCTCCTCGACGGGACCGGAGAGGGAAACGGAATACTTGATGTTCTCCGAGAACTTCTCGGCCTGGAGCGATCCCTTCTCCACGGCGACCGTGTAGGTGTCATCCGCCGGAAGAGCCGCCGCCCTTTCTCTGATGACCTCTTCCAAGTGGTTCTCCTTCGCAGCGATCCTTTTCGCAAACCCGACGCCAAGGAAACTTTCGGTCCGAAATCGTTGAAGACAATAGATATAGTAGCGGAAGGGCGGGCGATCCGGTGACAAAACCCGTCACGGTTCCAGACGAAGAAGGACGCCGACCCGTCCCTTCCCCGTTGTCCTTCGGACCGTTGCGCGCTCAGTCTCTCAGCCGATCCGGCAGCAGAAAAACGCGCCGGGCGAGGTCCGAACCCAGGGTCTCAGCCCGGTAATACTCAGCCAGGATCGACGGACGCCAGGTCAGGAGGTCTGCGTTTGCCGCTGAGAAATTCTGCCAGCTCCGCTGCCTGCCTCCCCGTTCCATGCGCTCGTTGATGAGAAGCAGGTACGCCCAGGTAATCGTCTCATGGTACAGGCCCGACTTTCCGTGCGCAGCCGCGAACCGCTTCAAGGCCTCGGAGAAACGCTGCAGCGCCGCGGCCGGCGGCCCCTCGTGCAGGAGAAGCCAGGCGGCCCGGATGTGATCACGATGGCGAAAGTCTTCCTCTGCCAGCGTCCCCGTTTCGAACGCGTGGAGGAACCGGCGGTCGACTTCGTGGCCGTCTCGGGGCCAGGTCTTTGTTACCAAGATAACAATATACCACCCCCGCCTTCTCCCGCCCCGCGGATAATGCCCATCCCGGCTCGGCCGGGCGAGAGGAGGACCTCGTGGCCCGTTATCGGATCGAGGAATACGTTCGCTGGGAGGACATCGACGCGGCCGGGATCATCAACTACCAGGCTTACTTGCGCTTCTTTGCGCTGGCCGAAGCGGAGATGCTGCGGGAAGCGGGCCTGAATTACCGCTTCCTCTTCGAGACGCTCGGGATCTGGCTGCCCCGAGTCCGGGTCGAATGTCAGTTCTATCGCCCGGTCAAGCTGGATGAGCTGCTGGCTGTCGAGGCGTACTCCAGCCGGATCGGAAACCGGTCGCTTCACTTGGACTTCGAGGTCCGGCGCCGGAGCGATCCCGAGCTCGTGGCGAGCGGCAAGTACATCCTCGTCTGCGTACGCCAGCGGGACTTCGTGCCCGTCCCCGTCCCGGAGGCGATCCGCGACAAGATTGGGCGCTTCCAGGAGACCGCTCGCAAGGCGTAAGGCAACCGCGAGCGGGAAATCCGGCGCGAAGCGTGCAGGATTTGGGAGTGGTGGCACAGAGGACGATTCTTCTCGTCGAGGACGACTTCGATCTGCGCAGCGAGATCCAGAGGCTTCTGGAAGCGGCGGGATACCGCGTCACGCCCGCCGGCAACGGAGCCGACGCGCTGCTGATCCTGCGGCACTCCGATCCGCCCGACCTCATCCTTTTCGACCTGATGCTGCCGCTGGTGAGCGGATGGGACTTCTCGGAGGAAGTCTCTCAGGACGCGAAGCTGTCCCGGATTCCGCGAGTCGTTCTCTCCGCCATCGCCGATCGCCGGGAAGCCACGGTGTTGCGCGTTCCACCCGAGAACTGCGTCAAGAAGCCCTTCGTCCCGGAAGAACTTCTCTTCCTCGTCCGCCAACTGATTCCGTGACGATCCCGCCGCTGGCGGCTCGTCACGAGCCGTCAGACCGTCAGACCGAGAGCAATCGATCGAAGAAAGAGCGATAGCGCTGCAGCGCCTGGCGGAGATCCTCGGTCGATACGTCCGCTCCACGGGCCCACTCTTTTTCCAGCTTCGCGCGTTCGTCTGCGAAGACTTCCGCCAGCCGCTGGACGACCCGGGCCACGAGCCCGTCCGCCTTCTCGACCGAGCCGCGAGGCTCATCCACGAAACCCACCTGGATCTCCATCCACTCGCTTCGAAACGTCTGCGCCTCATTCCCCGAGAAAACTTGAATCCGACTCTCGGGCGCCGCGGCGGGCCGCGCGGGCTCCTCGTACGATGTCGCCGACGGTCGCTGCGGTGGGCTCTCGATTGGTGCACCGGATCGTCCGGCCTCTGCGATCTCTGCTGTCGTCAGGTTTCTCTCTTTTGCGACGTCGTTCATCGTCTGGCCTCCTTTCGAACCGGCTCGGGACTCTCCAGCAAGTCTTCGAACAGGCCGCGGTAATAAACGAGGGACTGGCGAAGCTCTTCCGTCGTGGCCTCACCCGAGGCGCTGCGCCGCGCGATTTCGCGAGCCGCACGATAGTTCGAGACGACAGCCGGATGATCCACGGAAATGTCCGCCACGCGCTGGTCGAAGTCCGACATCGGATAACCCCGAGCCTGAAGGACGTCCTTCACCACGCGGTCGGCTTCCGCGACCGCCCCCTTCGGGTCATCGACAAAGCGAGTCTGGATTTGGCGCCAGCTCTCCTGATACCGGGCCTGGTCGGCGGGCGAGAGAGGCCGGATCGGAAACTTCGCAACGCGTCTTTGGCGTGCTTCCAGATCCGCTTCCGCTTTCCGAACGTCTCCGGTCGTCTCGACCGCGCGTTGGTATTCCGGCCCGAAGCGCCGGCGCAAGAGATCCGTGCGGCGACGGCGCAACCAAATCCAGGCCACCGCGGCGATGGCGAGAACGACCACGATCGCGCCGATTAAAACGATTGTTCTCTGATCCATGGGAACCTCCTCTGGACAATTTGTCGAGCGCAAAAAAAGGGTGCGCTCGAGGTCGGAAGTTGCAAGCCAGATGCCGGTCCGCAGCGCCGTGCGACGGCCCGTTCGACGACTCGCGAGCTTGCACCCCAGGGGATCGCCGCGCGGCGCCACGCCGGGGCTTTTGCAGGAAGTTGCGGGAATACGCCTTTGTTATTTGTGGTGAGGCTTCGAATCAGGACCCTTCCCATCCGGAATCCTCCGAGAAGGCGAATCCCGAGCCTTTGGGGCAATCCGAATCGACGCGGCCCGCGGGCCCGTAGTTCGCGTGGAAGGGTGGAAGTTCTGGAGCTGTTCTGGAGCAGAGGCGAACAAGGCCGTTCTCCTCAAAGAGGTGCTGAAAATGTCTGAGACTCTGATCCTCCCGGTCGTACCGATGCGCAACACGGTCCTGTTGCCGGGAGTGAGTTTTCCCATTGCCGCCGGACGCCCTGCGACCCTGCGCGCCATTCAGGCCGCGCTGAAAGACGGGAAGGACGGGGAACGGCGGGTCTTCGCGGTCGCACAGAGGGAGGACGCCGAAAGCGTGAATCCCCAGCGGCTCTACACCGTCGGAACGATCGCCAAGATCGGCTCGGTGCAGCAGGGCCTGGGGGGAGTGCGCCTGATCCTCGAGGGCGTGGAGCGCGGGATCGCGGCACGGTACCTCTCCAAGGACGGCTATCTCGAAGCGACGGTCCAGCCCGCCAGAGAGATGACACCGCTCGATCCAAAGGACCCGGCCTTCATGGCCCTGCACCGCGAAGCGCGCGAGCGCGCGGCGGAGCTGGGAAAGAAGCTCGGCCTGCCCGACGAAACAATCGAACAGATCCTGGCCGAGATCGACGAGCCCGGCCGGCTGGCCGATGTTGTCGCCGGTTACATCGACATTTCCGCGGAGCAGCGCCAGGCGCTCCTGGAAACGCTTTCTGTCGAGGATCGGCTCCGCCGCGTCCTTCTCCACGTGCAGCGGCAGATCGACGTCCTCTCGGCGCAGGAAGACATCCAGTCCAAGGTCAAGGAAGAGCTCGGCGGGCGCCAGCGCGAGATGTATCTGCGCGAGCAGATGAAGGCCATCCAGAAAGAGCTCGGCGAAGGCGAGGGCTCCGAGGACGATTCTCTGAGGGATCTGAAGTCCAAGCTCGACGCCCTGGATCTGCCCGAGGAGGCGCGACGCGAGGTCGACCGGGAATGGGGACGGCTCTCGCGCATCGGGCGCGAGTCGATGGAGTCTCAGGTCATCCGGACCTATCTCGAAACGTTCGCGGAGCTTCCCTGGAATGCCCGCAGCGAAGAGGACCTGGATGTCCAGAGGGCCGCGCGGATCCTCGACGAAGACCACTATGGCTTGAAGGATGTCAAGGACCGCATCCTGGAGTTCCTCGCCGTGCGGCAGCTTTCGCAGAGCCGCGAGGCGGGAAGCGGACGGCGCGAGGCCGAGGCCGAAGCCGAGAAGACCGATGCGGCAGCCGAGGTTTCCCCCGGCGCCGCGCCCGGCGCGGCTTCGGTGCCGGGCAAGACGGACGTCGGCAAGGACACGCGTGAATCGGCGCGCGCGAAGGGGCGCATTCTGCTTTTCATCGGCCCGCCCGGCGTCGGAAAAACTTCGATCGCCAAGTCGATCGCCCGCGCGATGGGACGCAAGTACGTGCGCATCTCGCTCGGAGGAGCGCGCGACGAGGCCGACATCCGCGGTCACCGACGAACCTACATCGGTGCTCTGCCCGGTCGCATTCTCCAGGGCATGAAGCAGGCGGGAACCAAGAACCCCGTTTTTCTCCTGGACGAAGTGGACAAGCTCGGAATCTCTTATCAGGGGGATCCGGCGTCGGCCTTGCTCGAGGTGCTCGACCCGGCGCAGAACGATTCGTTCACCGACCACTACCTGGGAGTTCCCTTCGATCTCTCCGAAGTGCTCTTCATCGCGACGGCCAACTTCATTCAAAGCATCCCGGCTCCCCTGCTGGACCGGATGGAGGTGGTCGAGTTCGCGGGCTACACCGAGGAGGAGAAACTGCGGATCGCGCGCACATACCTGGTGCCCCGTCAGGTCGCCGAGAACGGGCTCGCCGACGGCCAATTGGAGCTCTCCGACGACGCCATTCGCAAGGTGATCACGGGCTACACGCGAGAGTCGGGGGTCCGGCAGCTGGAACGCGCCCTGGGCAAGCTCGCCCGCAAGGTCGCTCGCCGGATCGCGGCGCACGAGATCGACCGTGTCACCATTGAAGCCGCGGACGTGCCCGCGCAACTGGGGCGTCCCAGAGTGCACGCGGAAAAGATGGCGCGGGAGGACCAGGTCGGAATCGCAACCGGCATGTACTACACACCCGCCGGCGGCGACATCATGTTCGTCGAATCCTCCCTCATGCGCGGCAAAGGGGACCTGATCCTGACGGGCCAGCTCGGGGATGTGATGAAGGAATCGGCCAAGGCGGCATGGACCTTTGCCCGGTCGCACGCGGGCTGGCTGGGTATCGAAGAGCGCGAGTTCGAGCGCGATGTCCACGTCCACGTTCCGGCGGGCGCGATCCCGAAGGATGGGCCCTCCGCCGGAATCGCTATGGCCTCGGCCCTCGTCTCGGCGCTCTCGAAGCGACCCGTGCGCAACGACGTGGCCATGACGGGCGAGATCACGATCTCGGGGCGCGTGCTTCCGATCGGCGGCCTGAAGGAGAAGATCCTGGGGGCAGTGCGGGCCGGAATTACCTCAATCGTCATCCCGGCCGAGAACGAAGCCGATCTGGAAGATCTCCCGGAAGAAGTTCGCAAGCAGATCGAGGTCCATCCGGTGGAAGACCTGGGTCACGCCCTCGCCGTCACGTTGCGCGACACGGCTCTGGAGAATGGACGGCTCCTGTTTTCAACGAAGGGGCCGGGAACGGCCGGCGCTCAACTCTCTTCCTGATCCCGGGGCCGCCGAGCAGGCTGCGGTAACGGGACGCCGGACGAAACGGCCAGGCCGGTTGCCGGCCGTCTGACCCGCCGTCCCCTGCCGGAATGCCGGGTCAGCTCGAAGGCGGCGTGCGCCGCCTTTCCACGGCGGTACGCGCAAACGGGACAGAAACGCGCTTGAGATCTCACACCTTTCTCGAGCGCGGCGCCGCACTCCTGACAGAGCCCTCTCTGTAAGGCAGACGGACTGCCCCCGTCGTTCCGATCCGGGCCCTGGCGCAGAGGCAGATGCGCGACGGCTCGGCACAGGGCGAGCGAGTGCGTTTCGCCGCTGCCGGTCGCGATCCGCTGGCGCACACCCGCCACATCGGCCGTCAGGACGCAGTACCAGAGGTCATCGACCTGCTCGCACGCCGCGAACACGGACTCCTGTCCCAACCCGGCAATGAGTGGATCGACTGCGGCCGGATCCGTCGAATAACGGACCTCGGGTTTGCCTGCGCCTCCCAGGCGCCTTGCGACCTCGACGTCGAGGGCTGGACCGGCCTCGGGAATCATCGCGAGAAACGTAGACCCTCGCGCGCGCTCCGTCTGTACGCTAGCGTACAGTTCTCGGGAAGCAGGCGAAGGAGGATTTACGGGCAGAAAGACAGTCGACAGACGGGCCCGGAGAGCCGCTTTGCCGAAACCGAAACCGAAGCGTCAGGATGCGAACCGGCTGCTGGCCTCCCTGCCGGCCGCCGACTACCGCCGTCTGGCCGCCCAGCTCGAGCCGCTGGCTTTCCGGCGAGGTCAGCCCCTCCACGGAATCCATCAGCCGATCGCGAACGTGTACTTCCCGCGCAGCGGCGTGGCGTCAGTCGTGACCCGGATGTCCGAAGGGGGAACTCTCGAGGTCGCAACCATCGGGAACGAGGGAATCGTAGGGCTCGCCGTTCACCTGGGAGACGGACGCTCGCCAATGGAGACCTTCGTTCAGATTCCGGGCGACGCGGCGCGTCTGGAGGTCCGGGCCTTTCGCCGGGAGCTCAAGACATGCGCGCCGCTCCGGGACGTCGTCGGGCGATACGCCCAGGCCCTGCTGACCCAGGTCGGGCAGTCTGCCGCCTGCAACCGGGTCCATTCGGCGGAACAGCGGTGCGCGCGGTGGCTGCTCATGTCCCATGACCGTGTGTCCGGCGACGAGGTCGCGCTCACCCAGGAGTTCCTGGCGGAAATGCTCGGCATGCGGCGCGCGAGCGTGACCCAGTGCGCGGGCGCGCTTCGCCGCAAGAAGCTGATCGACTACCGGCGAGCCCGAATCCAGGTGCAGGATCGGGCCGGCCTGGAGGCGGCCGCCTGCGAGTGCTACGCCTTCATCCGGGCCGAGCACGACCGGCTGGTCGGTTGACGTGCCGGAAGGTCCAGTCCTTCACCGCTTCGCCCGACAGCAGAACCGGGACCTTTCGGGACGCCGCGTCCGGGCCTCCGCCGCCCAGACGCGTTTTGCCCGGCAGGCGCGGAGCCTGAGCGGGAAAGTTTTCGACCGCGTTGAGGCGCGGGGAAAACATCTCTTCCACCACTGGCGCGATGGGCCGATCGTGCACGTCCACCTCGGGATGTTCGGGGATTTCTACAGATTCGCCTCCCCGCCTCCCGCGCCGCGTCCGACGGTCCGATTGCGGCTCTCGACGGCGGGAGCGACGTGGGATCTCATCGGCCCCCCAACCTGCGAGCTCGTGAGTCCAGATGAGCACCGTGCGATTCTCGACCGCCTCGGCCCGGATCCGGTCTCCTCTCGCGAGGGAGAGTCTGTCTTCGTCGAGCGGCTGCGGCGAACGGACCGGGCCATCGGCCATGCGCTCATGGACCAGCGCGTCGTCGCCGGGATCGGCAACATCTACCGGGCGGAGATCCTCTTTCTGACCGGCCTTCATCCGCTCCGCCCGTCGAGCTCCTTCTCCGTCTGGGAATTGGAAAGGTTTTGGGACGTAACGAAACGCCTGCTCCAGCGCGGAGTCCGAGAGAAGCGAATCTGGACGATCGAGCCGGAGGAGCGCGGGCTCACGGAGCGCGGCCGCCGCCGCTTCTACGTCTATCAGCAGGAGACCTGCCTGCGGTGCGGCTCCCGCATCGCGACTTTCCCGCTGACGGGCCGGACGATGTTCGCCTGCGAAAAGTGCCAGCAGCCGGCGACGCGCCGCCGTCTTCGCGGCAAGTGAGCGGCGCCGTGGCCGGATCTCGCGAGGACGTGGCGGCCATCGGCGCTCTCGTACTGCGCAGGAGTCGTCGCGCGGGCGGCCTTCCAGATTCTCCCGTTGACCGTGCCAACGGAGATGGTTTTGGCGTCGGTGGGATCGACGCCGATAACAAGGGCCAATTGCTCTTTGCGGTAGGATTCCCGGCGGAGGGGCAGCGGCTCGCGCTCCTCCTCCCCGAGCGCCATCCTACCGACAAAAGGAGGTCGTCTTGAAGAAACGAATCCCGGTGTTTCTGGCCATTCTCTGTGCGATCGCCGCGGTTCTGGCCGTGCCGAAGAAGAGCGGCGGCGACACGACCGCGTTGCCCGACTTGATCGTGGACCAGGCTGCTCTTCGCCAGCACTGGATCGTCCGGGACGAGAACCTGAAGGCTTCCTTCTGCAGCGTCCAGGAAGGGGAGGTCACGCCGGGATTGCGCACACTGCTGCGTTTCACGGTCTCGACACCCAACATCGGAAACGCCAACCTCGACCTGGGCGATCCCAATGTGCATTTCGCCGCCAACGACGGTCTCTACGAGTTT
>Ga0207684_10003363_pt1 | contig 15661 bp, 13 predicted proteins | sample KBSK5501metaG_FD_184342 | JGI IMG/M metagenome (GOLD analysis project Ga0207684, IMG submission 184342) | Corn, switchgrass and miscanthus rhizosphere microbial communities from Kellogg Biological Station, Michigan, USA - KBS K5-50-1 metaG... | ecosystem: Host-associated > Plants > Roots >...
CGCAAACTATTCGAAAAAGCGCTGGCGGCCTCGTTGACACGGTGCTGATCGGTCCGGCGCGCTACAACGAGCTTTACGAAAAGCTCGGCAATCTGAACAAGCTGCTGGGGTGGGGGCACGCGCGCGTGATCGAAAATTTGCTGGCGAAAAAGCCGGACTGCCCGCGCTCGCTATCGGACCAGTTTGCGGACGCGCGAGTAATCGAGCAGTCGCTTTTGCGGCACGGCCGCAAGATCGACATTCAACAACGGACGAGGGCAGAGTCCGACATTGCCGTAGCGGCGGCATCGATTCTGGCGCGCGAGGCGTTCGTTGGCTGGCTGGATCGCCAAGGGAAAACGCTCGGGCTGCGCCTGGATCGGGGGGCATCCACGGAAGTGAAAGCAACTGCTGAGAAGCTCGTGGCCGCGAAGGGACCGGAAATTTTGCGGGAAGTGGCGAAAGTGCACTTTCGCACAGCGTATGCGATTGCGCCGGAGCACTTTGCGGCGCCGCCGCAGCGGAGTTGGCGAAAATAAACCAAATCGCTCTTCTCGGGGCCTCCTCGGGCAAGGTTCTTGCTTTGATGGTTTTTACGATATTTAGCGATTGTGGAAACAAGGCTCCTGATTTTAAACGCTGATCCCGTCTTTCACGATAGGGCCCTGGCCATTCTCGATACGTTGGAAGAGGTGGAGACCCGGATTGTTCGGACGTTTGCTGAATCCGTGCAGGTGCTCATGGCTGAAAATTTTGACGGGTTCATTGTCGAAGGAGAGTCCGCGCTGGCGATCGAGCAGGCGACGAACGCGCGGCAGCATTTCCCCTCGCTAAAGATTGTCTGCTTGATCTTGTATCGACATGAAGCAGAAATCGCGGCAGCAGCCGAGCAGCAGGAAATCGGGTTGCTTCATCGCGCACGAAGCGAAAGGCGCTTACGCCAAACTCTCGCCAGCTTTGTCCGGTCGCTCGATTCACACTCATGCACGCCGGCCGAAGGAATCGATCCTTGCCATTCGCTTATCGGCAACCTGAATCAATTTTCGGCCGCGGAAATTTTGCAGATGAGCTGTTTGAGCCAGCGAAGCGGGCGCTTCACCTTCAAATCGGGTCGCGGGAACAGTGAGATTTATCTGCAGCAAGGATCGGTGCGCCACGCGGTTTTTGGTTCGCTCGAAGGCGAATCGGCGGTGGCGGAAATTTTTCGGTGGCGGCAAGGGCGGTTTTATTTTGAAGAGGGGATCATCAGCCAGGAACAAACGGTTGATCGTCCGTGGGCGCATCTGTTGATCGACAACCTGCAAAAGCTGGACGAGACGCTAGAGCTTGTGAGCGTATAGTTGCCGTCGCCGCCATGAGGGACAAAGAGCTGGAAACGAGGCTGCGTCTGCTTACGCTTCAGTTGGACAACTGGAAGAAACTTCACGATCTCATCACCTACGGTCTGGACAAAACGAAACCGATTATCTCAAGTGAGCAAGAGCACCAGTTTACCGAGATTCGGGCGAATCTTTTGCAGGAAACTGAGCACATTTTTGGTGAGCTGAACATTCTCGCTGAATTGTCCGGCAAAGCGATGAATGTGTTGCAGCGCAGCGTCTCGGTGCGCGGCGTCCGCGATCTTACGAGTGAAGACATGCGCCGGCTAGAGATGGAATGGAATGCGGTGTTCACCAAACTGGGAGTTGCACAGGGCCAGTTGAAGGCGCGCCGAAAGCAACTTGCTGGACAAACGGCGTTTGCTTATTACCTCGGCCGACTTTTCCGGCGTCCGGCCATCGCATGCTGATTTGCGCTCGCCGCGGCGAGCGCCTTCGCAGCGAAGAGTTTAGGCTGCAAAAATTCTCCTTTCTTTGTTTAATTTTGCCGCCAATTTTGCTGCGGTGAACGATTCTTTTTTGAATATGGCAAAACTTACCAAACGCGACATTGTGGTCGCGATCAGCAACCAGACGGGATTGGTGCAGCATCAGGTTTTTGATGTAGTCCAGCGGACGCTGGATCAGATCACAGACAGTCTGGCCAATAACGTCTCCGTCGAGCTTCGTAATTTTGGTGTCTTCCAGCCGCGCTTGACCAAGCCAAGAGTGGGGCGGAATCCGAATCAGCCGGGCAGCAGTTTCGTAATTCCACCCCGAGCGACGGTGAAATTTAAGGCCGGGAAAGTGATGCGCCAGCGTGTCGAAAAACTTTCCCGGGAGTTAAAGGAAGCGGCGGAACGGAAATCGACCGCAGCAGTTCGTCCAAACGGACAATAGAACGGAGCGACGCTATACTCGCGCCGCACTCATTGAGTCGGCTCGAACTCGAGCAGGTGACGGATCGCCTCCTCCAAACGCTCAAAGTTGATCGGTTTGGTGAGGTGCTCGGAAAAACCGGCCGCTCGCGCTTTACTTACGTCGTTCTCCATGCCGAAGCCGCTCAGGGCGATACCTGGCAAGCCTTTGCTTTCGCGCAACTCGCGCATGAGCTCGTAACCGCTGCGGTCGGGCAAGCCGATATCGCTGATGAGTAAATCGAAATCTTCCTGCCGCGTTTTTTCCACCGCCTGATCGGCTGAGTACGCCACCGTGATGTGATAGCCGCGTCGCTCCAACATCATTTTCATCCCCGTGCAAGTATCGGCATGATCGTCCACCACAAGAACGCGACGTCGCCGGGGCGTCACCGGTTTCTTTTCCAAATCCCGAGGTTGTTCTCCGTCGGCCCCGAAAGCTTTCGGGGCTGCGACCGTCTTTAGGGTGACGATGAAGGAGGCGCCTTTGTCTTTTCCCGAACTCTCGACGCGGATTTTTCCGTTATGCCTATCGACCATTGCTTTGGAGATGGCAAGGCCGAGGCCGAGACCCCCAAACCGGCGGGTGATTGAAGTTTGACCCTGCTCGAAAGCATTGAAGATTTTGTCGATCTTTTCCTGTTCGATCCCGATGCCGGTGTCGATAATGCTGATTTGAATTTCGTCTGGCGTGGGGTTCTGTGTCGCGATCGTGATACGCCCCTTGCCCGGCGTGAATTTTACGCTGTTCTTGATCAGGTTCCAAAAGACCTGTTGCAATCGGGCCGGATCGCCTTTCACGTGCGCGCGCGTCGCTTCGAGTTGAAATTCCACTTCAAGAAGTTTTGTGCCGATCTCTTCCCGGCAAATTTCATGGGCGCGCCGCAGGGTTTCATGTGCGTTAACTACTTCAAAGCTGAGCTGCAGTTTGCCTTTGGCGATGCGCGTGACGTCGAGCAAATCGTCGATTAAGCGCGCTTCCAGTTCTACATTTCGTCGGATCACTTCCAGCGCTTGTCGAACCTCTGGAGACTCCGACGTGTTCGCTTCGAGTTCGCCTACCATGGCGATCACAGGCGAAAGGGGATTTCGCAGCTCGTGCGAGAGAAGCGCCAGAAATTGATCCTTGGCGGCGTTGGCGCCGATGAGCTCTTGCCGCAGCGTCACGTCGCGCGTTTTATCTTCGACAAGGTAGAGCACGCCTTGGATGGTCTGTCGCGAACCTTGCAGCCGCAAAAGGCTGACATTCACAAAATACGTCATGCCTGCCTCGCCTTTGAACGGCTGCTCGATCAGTTGAAATGGTGTTCCAAAGGAGAGGACCTTCTCGATTGCTCCGGCCGGAGCAATTTTCACCTCGTCGTAAGCCGTCTCCGTGATGTCGCGGCCGTCCGCTAAACCTCCAAATCGCCGCGCCATCTGCGCGAAGGCGTCGTTCGCCTGGAGAAAGCGCCGCGAGCTTGGATCGACAAATGCGATGCCGATCGGCATGTTGGCCAGAATTTTTTCGTTGAAAATAACTTCGCGCTCGATGCGCCGCGCGGCTTCGGTTTGGCGCCGATAAAATCGGCCGCCGAGCCGCGCAAAAATAGCGATTACCACGACCAACCACGCCGCCAGGATAGTCATGCGCTGGAGCAAATCGTGCACCGGTTTGTAAGCGACCGCTTTAGGTTGCTCGAGAACCGCGATCCAGCCGGTCGATTCGACCGGGGTGAAAGAATAAAGATTGCCCTGCCTTTCGAGATAACCGCTTTTGCTCTGGCTGATCTCTTTCAGTAAACCTGCGGCGATCGGCGAGGCCGCGTCCACGTTCGGTTTGAAATCGGTTGTGAAAAGCGCATTGCCCGCTTGATCGAGAACCTGGCAGACCGACTGGTCGGCAAATTCAATCGTAGAAAGGCGGCGGCCAATTCTTTCCACCAAAACGGAAACTCCGAGATACCCGACAATTGTCCCATTCGGCGCCCGCACTGCGCCGACGATCTCGGTGGCCATGCGTTTATCTTGCAAACGCGGATGCACGGGCGTTACATATGTTTCAGTGGAGGCTTCGGCCGATTGCCGCCAAAGATCGGATTCGAAATCTTTTCCGATGAGGTCGGGGGTGTAAGGGATCGACGCCATGAGCCGCCCATCGCGTTCGGTGATAAACATTCCGTCGATCCGCGGATGGGAATAAAACGTGGTGCCGAGCCACTGTTGCGCGGCAAGTTGCGGATTTGGTGCCGCGAGAATTTTCGCCACATCTGGCAGAGTTTGATAATATTCGATGATGCCGCTCGTGCGGCTTAGGTCGTCGCCAACCAGGTGCCCGATCAAGCGCACAAACGATTGCCGATCGTGCAAAATTTTCGATTCTAGCGTTCGAGTTAGGATGGTATAGGAAACCCACAACGTCAGGATCGAGGGCACCCATCCCGCCAGGAGGATCGCAAAAACAATGTTGAAGCGCTCGAACCGATTGGGCAGGCGTTTCTTCAATAGGTATCGCAATGGCATACCGGTAGGTCGCAAAGATAGCATATCAGCAATCGCCTTGCCGCTCTCCAGTCACGGCGCCGCAGGGGGTGGGCGTCACGAATATTTTCAAACAGCGGAGCATGCACGAGGCCCGATGGCACGGTCTTCAATTCGGCCGCGAAATAATTCACCAGGTTGCGCCAAAACTTTTGACCGCTGTGCGGAAACGTCGCCTCGCGTGTAAAATGATGTGTCGGTCGCTGCCGCTCCTTTGTTGGCAAGAATCGGTGCGCGCGAGTTTTACCGCGGTTGCGCGGCGGTTTTCAGAGACGACTGCGCCAATTTTTGATTTGACGCCCGCGCCGGAAACGCCATCATGCGCCCGTGCTGCCTTAACCATCGGCAGTGCTTGGAAACCCTATGCAAGGAAGCCTCGGTTACGCGATTTGGACGGCCTGCTATCTTGCCGTGCTCATCGGCCTTTCAGCCTACGGGGTCCACCGTTATTTTATCATTTACCTTTTCCTCAAAAACCGGAAGCGCGAACCATTGCCAGCTCACCAGTTTGAACAACTGCCCAAGGTGACGATGCAGTTGCCGATCTTTAATGAAATTTATGTGGTGGAGCGCCTGCTGCGCTCGGTGAGCGAGATTGATTATCCAAGAGAACTGCTCCAGATCCAGGTGCTCGACGATTCCACCGACGATACGCGAGAAATTACCGCGTCATGCGCCGATGAATTGCAGCGTCGCGGTTTCGATGTCCAGCTCATTCGTCGGGTGGATCGCATCGGGTTCAAGGCGGGCGCGCTGGCGGTTGGACTCGAGTCGGCCGATGGCGAATTCGTCTGCATCCTTGACGCGGATTTTGTCCCGCAACCGGACTTGCTCACGCGCACGATCCATTTTTTCACCGATCTCAAAGTGGGGATGATTCAAACGCGCTGGGGCCATTTGAATCGCGGCTATTCGCTGCTCACACGCATGCAAGCCATGTTTCTCGATGGGCACCTCCTTCTCGAACAAACCGCGCGCAGCCGCAGCGGCCGGTTCTTTAATTTTAACGGCACGGCCGGTCTTTGGCGGCGTTCCTGCATCGTGGAAGCCGGCGGCTGGCAGCACGATACGCTGACGGAAGATCTTGACCTTAGCTATCGCGCCCAACTCGCGGGATGGAAATTTATTTTTCTCTCAGACGTAGTGACGCCGGCCGAGCTTCCGGTGGACATGAACGGCTTCAAGTCCCAGCAACATCGCTGGACAAAGGGTTCCATTCAGACGTGCAAGAAACTCTTGCCCAGGATTTGGCGCAGCCAATTGCCGTTTGCGATCAAACTGGAAGCCACCGGTCACCTGATATCGAACTTCGCTTACCTGCTTCTCGCTTGTTTGTGCGTGCTCTTGCACCCATCGACCGGCGGACCGCAATCCGGCTGGCTGCGCACGCTCTTGATCGACATCCCGATTTTTTTAACCGCGTCGGTTTCGGTGGCCGCCTTTTACGTCTGTGCGCAACGCGTGCTCCATCCGCGCACCTGGATGAAGGAAATGCTGCTGCTTCCGTGTTTGCTCGCGCTCGGCATCGGCCTTTCACTGAATAACGCGCGCGCTGTTCTCGAAGCCATCTTTAATCATCGTTCCGACTTTACGCGCACACCGAAGTACGGCATAGAGCGCAAATCGCAACCGTGGCGCACTTGCAGATATCGGCCGCTGAAATCAGTCTTGCCCATTGCGGAAATGGGGTTCGCGATCTATTTTACCTACTTCGTTTGGTTCGCCATCGTACATCGACAATTCATCTCGGTACCGTTTCTGCTCATGTTCCAAGGCGGCTTTCTCTATGTCTCGCTCTCCTCGCTCACGCCTTGGTGGCCGAAATTCCATTTCGGCAGCTCACGCACTCCGGCTGCAATTCCCGCGTGACAAAACGCGTTTTTTGAATAAGACGACGCGAATGTTCCGTTCCTCTCTCGTTGGTTTTGCACTTCTCCTTTGCGCTTCATCGCCTCATGCCGCTCTCTTATCAGACCTTTCCAACCGCGTCGTCATCAGCGTGCACGACCAAAAGCTGATGCTTGTGCAAAACGGCGCCAAGGTTGCAACCTATCCGATTTCAACTTCCAAGTTCGGCCTGGGCGATCGCTGGGGCAGCTTGGCCACACCGCTCGGACTTTTGCAGGTCGCACAAAAAATCGGCGACCATGCTCCGGCTGGCGCGGTTTTCCACAGCCGCCGTTGGACCGGCGAAATTCTCGCACCGAACGCACCCGGTCGCGATCCCGTTATCACCCGCATCATCTGGTTGCGTGGTCTCGAGGCTTCAAACGTGCATGCCTTTAGCCGCTGCATTTACATTCATGGCACCCCGGAAGAGAAGACAATCGGTCGTCCGGCCAGCTACGGCTGCATCCGCATGAAATCGAGCGATGTGACCGCGCTTTATAATCAGTTGCCGCTCGGCGCGCTCGTGCAAATCGTTCCCGATCGCTTGCCGGATGTTGCGAAAATACCGGCATCTCCCGCATCTCCGTCCGATCCAGCGCCAGGCGAGAAAATGATTTTATCAAGTGGCGCCGAAAAATCCGCGGTCACGCCCGAACGCAAAAGTGGCCCGGTGCCGCTGCCGGGCTCGAGTGGTCGAGGCGCCTGAGTTGGCGCGCGAGGACCGCGAATCCTCGGTTCAAGATCGACCAGCTTCGCGCCGAGAGGCAGCCGATTGAATCAATCAGCTGGGTCACCCAGCTCCTTCTTTTGTGCCCTTGTGCTGATAGACTCGTTCCTGTTGAAGGAGCAGGCCAGCTTCGCCGGGTTCGACGACATCTTGACAATTTCGCCGCACGCCGCGAGCCTCCACACCCGCAACATTTTCGCTTTACCAATGGCCAACACAAAATCCGCAGCCAAGCGCGCCCGGCAGTCCATTGCGCGCTCGCGCCATAATCGCAGCGTGCGAACACGGTTGCGCACATTGCAAAAACGCGCGCGCGCCGCGGCCAAGCCTGCTGCGCAAGAAATTCACGCGCTCATCTCGGCAATTGATAAAGCGGCCAAGCGCGGCATCATTCATCGCAACGCCGCCAACCACCGTAAAGCGCGCTTGAACAAAATGATCGGTGCGACTGCGGCGCAAAAGTAACTGCCTTGCATCTGGCTGCCCGCCGCGCGGCGACAAGATCGACACAATTAAAATTCAAAGATGGCGGGTTGCGCCCCAAAGTCGTTTTTTGCATATCTGGCCGTGCGGATAACTTTGATAAGTTGTGAATCACCCTATTTCCCGGCGGTCGTTTCTCCGCACTGCGCTCGGGTCAGCTGCTCTGGCTGTCGCAACAAGACTTGGCGCGCAGCCGGCCAAACTTCCGCGCAAATCGAACCTTCTCGTCTTCCTTCCCGATCAGCTGCGCGCTGACACGGTTGTTGGTCCGCCCGCGGCCAACGTGCATGCCTCCAACTTGCACAAACTCGCGTCCCAATCAGTCGTGTTTGAGCACGCTTATGTAACGCAGCCCATTTGTGTGCCATCGCGTTCTTCGATTATGAGCGGCACATGGCCACATATAAATGGCGCCACGGACAACAAATCCACGCTTTCCCGCAAGTTTCAGTGTCTGCCCGAGATGCTCGGCGATCCGGACTACCGGACCGGTTATTTCGGGAAATGGCATCTGGGTGACGAATTTTCAGCTCAACGGGGATTCCAGGAATGGGGGTCCACGGAAGAGTATTTCAAGTCCGCCATGGCAAACGAAAAGATCAAAGGCCAAAGCGACTACACTAAATTCCTGCTGTCGAAAGGCTACAAGCCTCATCCCCAAAAAGGCCAAACTTTCGGGCGGCCCTTTGTCAGCAAGTTACCATTTGAACTTTCCAAACCGAAGTTTCTGGAGACGAAAGCGTGCGATTTCTTGCACCGCTATCGCGATGAACCTTTCATTCTTTTTGTTGCGTTTTACGAGCCGCATCCACCCTACAATGGCCCCTTCAACTCCGAACATCCCTTGGAGAGGGTTTCGCCCGATCCCACTGCCGGCGATGTCTTCGGCGATGACATACCGTTGCGCTATCGACTGGAGCAAGAGCAGATTCGAAAACGAGTCGCGACCGCGGACAAATTTCGGGGGATCAAACAAAGATACCTTGGCCTTATTACAGAGATCGACCGCAGCATCGGCACGATACTGGCCAAGCTCGATGACCTTGGACTCACTGAGCACACCATCACCCTTCTGACGAGCGACCATGGCGACATGATGAGCGCGCATGGTCTTTTGGGTAAGAGACTCATGTTTGAGCAATCAGCTTGCGTCCCTTATTTGGTACGACAACCGGCGCAGCGTCCGCTGCATTGTTTGCAGCCGATTAGCCACATTGATTTTGCGCCGACTATATTGGATCTCATGGGGAAACCGCCGCACCCACAATGTGTCGGGCAGAGCAGGGCCAACTTAATTCGCGGCGAAATGTCAGCACCGGATTTGGTTTTTTTCGAGTGGTCGCCGCCGAAGCGCATACTCGACGGGGACAGCAAACTTGCGTCCAAAGAAGATATCCAGCGTTGTCTTTCCGAGTCGACTCGCATCGTGGTCTCGCCGGATGGCTGGAAACTTTGTCTCCGCGACAAAGATAAGAGCGAGCTCTACAATTTGCGCGATGACATCGGGGAACAGCACAACCTTTATTATGGTGGCGGACATCGCGATGTAATTGCGAAATTAACAGACGAAATTCATCGCTGGCAGGAGCGCACGAACGATTCGCTCAAGATCTGACCTCCGGAAAGAATTCGCACTTCGTTCACGTACGTAAAATGTAGTCAAATCAGCTTTGCATATCGCGCAGGACGGATAAATTTCTGCCGATGCTTCCCGCGCTTCTTCTCATCGTCTCGGCGGTCGCCTACCGGATCGCGACGGGCCTTTTAATTTACTCCGGCGCGAGCTGGTTGTCGAACTTTGCTCCGCTCGCCACGCTTGCGCTGTGTGGTGCAGTTTATTTTCCGCCGAAACTGAAATTTTCGGTCCCGTTGATCGCGCTTTTTATCTCGGACGCAGTCCTTAATTATCACTACGGCGCGTCGCTGCTCGATCCACACATTCTTGGACGTTACCTCGCACTTGCTCTTGTTGGTTGCGTCGGCCTTCTGCTGCAAAATCGTGCTTCGCTCAAGACGCTTCTACCGGCTTCCATTGTTGGATCGATGATTTTCTACGTAATTACAAACACGTTTTCCTGGATGAGCGATCCCGGTTACGTGAAAAATTTCGCGGGACTGATCCAAGCGCTCACGGTCGGCCTTCCCGGATACCGCGCCACGCCCACCTGGATGTTTTTCCGCAACTCGCTCCTGAGCGATCTTTTCTTCACGCTGCTCTTCGTCGTTTGCATGAGCTTCGGCCGAAACGCTGCGCACGCGCGCGCAGGAGCGGCCTTGCCTCGCACCGCATAGTTTTCCGATGCAGCGGCCCGAGCAACGCGACGAGGTCGAGATGCTCGCGCTGATGCTGCTGATCCGCCGTTTCGAAGAACGCGCGAGCCAGCAATATCAAGCGCAGAAGATCGGCGGTTTTTGTCACCTTTATATTGGGCAGGAAGCGGTCGTCGCCGGCGCGATTGCGGCCGTGCGTGACGGCGATTACATTATCACCGCGTATCGAGATCACGCGCATGCGCTTGCCCGCGGCACCAGCGCGGATGCCTGCATGGCGGAGCTCTTCGGAAAGGAAACCGGTTGTTCGCGCGGGCTGGGCGGCTCGATGCATTTTTTCGATCGTAGCCGCCACATGTACGGCGGTCACGCCATCGTCGGCGCGCACGTGCCGCTGGCTGCCGGAATGGCGTTCGCCTCGAAGTATCGCGGCGAAGATCGCGTCACGCTTTGCTTTTTTGGCGACGGCGCGATCAATCAAGGCTCATTTCACGAAGCGCTCAATCTCATGGCGCTCTACAAGCTGCCGATCGTTCTGATCTGCGAAAACAATCTCTTCGCCATGGGCACATCGGTGAAAAGATCGACATCGCTCAAGCAGATTGTCGATCGAGCCGAAGGCTACGACATTCCGGGCGAGATTGTAGATGGAATGAACTTTCGCGAAGTGCGCGACAAGCTCGCCGAGATCGTCAGTTCTATTCGCAAAGATCCGCATCCGGCGTTCGTCGAGATTCGCACTTATCGTTATCGCGGCCATTCCATGTCCGACCCGGCAAGTTACCGGACCAAAGAGGAGTTGGAGAAATATCGGCTCGACGATCCCATCACGCGTTTGCGCGCGCAGCTCACTCGCGAAGGCAAGCTCACGAACGAGCAATTCGACCAGATCGACAAGAAAGCGAAAGAGACCGTGCTCGCGAGTGTGAAGTTTGCCGAGAAAAGTCCAGAGCTGTCGCTCGAAAAACTTTACGATTACACCTACGTTAACCGAGCTGTAGCGGCAGGCGGGTCGCCTGCAAAAAACAAATCATCTGCGGCCAACCCGGCCGCCACTACAGGGTGAGAGAAATTACTTATCGTCAGGCGCTCAATGAAGCGCTCGCAGAAGAATTGGAGCGCGATCCGAACGTGTTTCTCATGGGTGAAGAAGTCGCCGAATATCACGGTGCTTACAAAGTTAGTCAGGGCTTGCTCGACCGTTTTGGGCCGAAACGCATTATCGACACGCCGATTAGCGAAAATGGTTTCGCGGGCTTGGGAGTTGGCGCGGCCATGGTTGGCCTGCGGCCGATCATCGAGTTCATGACGTTTAGTTTCTCGCTCGTCGCATTCGACCAGGTCGTGAACAACGCGCCGAACATGTTCACGATGTCGGGTGGACAATTTAATATCCCAATCACATTTCGCGGACCGAACGGCCCCGCGCATCAACTCGGCGCAACCCACTCACACGCGACCGAACCGCTTTACGCAAACGCGCCCGGCCTGAAAGTTTGCACGCCAGCGACGCCGCGAGACGCGAAAGGTTTGTTGAAAACTGCGGTGCGCGACGACAACCCGGTGCTCGTCCTTGAAGCTGAACTTCTCTACAGCTCGAAAGGAATGGTCGAGCCGCCTGACGTAGAGCTGCTCATTCCGCTCGGGGAAGCGGAAGTAAAACGCGAAGGCAGCGACGTTTCGATTATCTGTTACGCGCAAACCGTGCCGCTTGCCATCGCGGTCGCCGCGCAACTCGAAGAAGAGGATATTTCCGCGGAGATTGTCGATCTTCGTTCCATCAAACCGCTCGATGAAAAAGCGATTTTCGATTCGGTCGTAAAAACGCATCGCGTGGTGATTGTCGAACAAGACCGGCCCTTCTGCGGCGTCGGCGCAGAAGTTTGTTACCGCATCCAGAAAAATATTTTTGATGAGCTCGACGCACCCATCATACGCGTATCACAGGAGGATGTACCGTTGCCTTACAACGAACGCCTGGAGAAAGCCGTCCTGCCGAATGCGGACAAATTAATCGCCGCAGTGAAGAAGGTCTGTTACGCGTGAAGGAAGTTAAAAAGGTTACAAAGGTTAAAATGTAACAAGGTAGGGGTGCCCTGTTTTAACTTTGTAACCTTGTAACTTTTTCACTTTTTAACCCGTCCCATCTGCCATGCCTGAAATTCAAATGCCGAAACTAAGCGACACGATGACTGAAGGGACTCTCGTGTCGTGGAAAAAGAAAAAAGGCGACAAGGTCTCTGGGGGTGAAGTGCTCGCGGAAATCGAGACCGACAAAGCGACCATGGAATGGGAATCGCCGGAAGATGGAACGCTCACCGAAATTTATGTGGAAGAAGGCGGCAAGGTAAACGTCGGCGACAAAATCGCGTTCATCGGCGGTGAAGGCGAAGAAGTGCCCGAGAAAGAAGAAGAGGCGGAGAAAAAGGAAAAAGCGGCCGCAGAGGCGAAAGCCGAAAAGAAAGAAGAAGCAAAAGAGCCAGCGCCGGCAAAAGCGAAAGAGAAGGAAACCGCGCCGCCGCAAAAGAAAGCTGTAGGGGCAGGCGTGTCGCCTGCACCAACGCAGCCGACACGGCTGCCACCACAGGAAGAGGCGCGAGTAAAAGCTTCGCCGGTTGCGCGACGAATTGCGGCGGAGCTTGGTGTTGATCTTGCCGGCGTCAACGGCACAGGCCCGGACGGTCGCGTGACCGAGACCGATGTGCGCGCGGCTGCGAAATCAAAAGGTCCCGCTCAAAAGACGCCAACTGCACCAACGATCAAAGCCGGCGAGAGCGCGCGTATCAATCTTTCCGGAATGCGCAAAATTATCGCGCAACGTCTCGTCGAGAGCCTCGGCCCCGTTCCGCATTTTTATCTCAACATCGACGTCGACGCCAGGCCACTCATGGCCGCGCGTGAGGAACTAAAATCGGCGGGCGAAGGCGCCGACGCGTCGAAAATCACCGTCAACGATTTCGTGTTGAAAGCCGCGGTGCAAGCCGCGGTCAAAGTTCCAAGAGTGAACGCCTCATTCGATGGCGACGCGATTGTGCAGTATGCCGATGTCGATCTTGGCATCGCGGTCGCGATTGAAGACGGACTGTTGGCGCCAGTTATTCGCGCGGCGCAAAACAAATCGCTGCGCGAAATTAGTGAGCTCGTGAAAGATCTGGCGCACCGGGCGCGGAACAAGCGAATGAAGCCGGAAGAATTTCAAGGCGGCACGTTCACAGTCTCAAATCTCGGCGGAATGGGCATCGACAGTTTCTCCGCTGTTATCAATCCGCCGCAAGGCTTCATCCTCGCGGTGGGCAAGATCACGAAAGCTCCAGTCATCGATGATTGCGACCAGATCGTCGTCGGCCATCGCATGTCGATCACGATGAGCTGCGATCATCGCGTCATCGATGGCGTCCTCGGCGCCGAATATCTCAAACAACTCCGCCACTTCCTCGAAAATCCGGCGCTGCTTCTGGTTTAGCTCGGCAAACAAGGGCAGGCTGGCAGCCTGCGCTCCCCAGAATGCACGCGCGCGTGTACTATTTAAAACGCAGTTGTTTCCCAAGTCATGAAATCGTCCAGCGTTTGCCTCGTTCTTGTGAGGGCAAACGCAATGACGGTGGCGTCGTCGACAAAACCGAGAAATGGAATCTCGTCCGGGATTAGATCGAATGGATCGACGAGATAGCTGACGGCGGCGATGATCGATAAGAGCGCGGCCTGCGAGACGTTGCGATACTCACCGCGGAAATACGCGCGGATCAAACGCAGCATCGCCTGGAGGTAAGGCCAAGAATCTTTGAACGGCTCTTTCGGGATTACGGCCGCTTTGCTGGCCGCTTCTTCAAACAACGCGCGCAAACGCTCCGAATCGACCGCACAAGATTTGGCGTCGAGGATCGCTTTGGCGAATGCGCGACTGCGGATCGCGGCTTTCTGGTAGGGAGCGCGACTTTCGCTGTTCTTTGCAACCGCAGGGCTTTTTCGCGGTTTGCTTGTTTTCGCCCTCGCCTTCATCGTCGGCGCCAATCAAAGCACGGCGGCATCTTGATGAGAAGCCGATTTGTTGATGCTAAGGTCGACAACTACGGTTTGGTCGCAAGGACAAGCGGTGACGGGCCGGGTGCTTCAAGCGTGCGCACGTTTTTGAAACCGGCTTCTTCGAGCCAGCCTTTGATCTGGTTGAAGCTGAAGGTGTCGCCTTCTTTCGTGTTCACCAGCATGGTGACGGCAAAGATCAACGAGGGAAGTGGGTCTGTTCGTTCGTCGTTCACCAGCCAATCGGCGATGGCGATTATTCCGCCAGATTTGAGCGCGTTATGCGTCTTCTTAAGCAGCGTCCGGCTGCATGCCTCGCCTTCACTGTGCAGAATATGGCCGAGCGTAGCGACATCGTAGCCGCTTCCGAAATCAGCTTCGCCGATGTCGCCCTCGATGAATTTGAAACGATCTGCGACGCCGAACTTCTTCGTGATTCGCTTGGTCGTGGGAACCAGTCCCGCCCAATCCACCGCCGTGACTTCCACCTGAGGTGATTTTTGCGCGAGAGCGATTCCCCAGATTCCAGAGCCGGCAGCAAGATCGAGTACGCGTGTCGGTTGCTTCGCGTTCGCCAATTTTAAATGATCAGCGAGCGCTTGTGCGCTGCCGTAACTCATCGGGATAATGTTTTCGACCAGTTCGGTAAAAAACTCTGTCCCGGGATGCTCTTCGTTGCGCGCTTCTGCCGGCTCTCCCGTACGCACGATATCATCGAGTTTGAGCCAGAGCGGAATCAATCGTTTCATGTTCATCGGAAAAAATCCCGCGAGCGTCCCTGGTTTATTGCTTACGAGAAAAGCTTCGCTTTCAGGTGTGAGCGAATATTTGTCGTCGCTCTTTTTGAGCAATTCGAGTCCGACAAGTGCGTTCATAATCGCGCGCAAGCCGCGCGGGGATGCGCCCGTGGCCGTGCTAACTTCTTCCACGGTCTTCGCTCCCTTCGCCAGGGTATCGAAAATTTTGTTACGCACAGCCGCTCCAATAATAAACGGCGGCGCGTAGGCGGAACCAAACTGCATCAAACGCTCGGGAGTAACTTGATTTTTTTTGGTAGTTTTCATCTAAATTCCTTCTGATTTGTGGTTACAAGATGGGCAATTACGACCTCGACAAGTAGCCAACGTGTTTGCGCTGGCAAACCGGAATCGGGTTGAGCGCCCGCCCGCCCTTGCGTCAATTCAGCGACTCGCCGAGCGTGAACCCATCGAATGGACGATCCGCAAAAGAAGAGCTTCCGGGCGATATCTTTCATCGCGCACGCAACACGCGGCTTGATTCATGATCAAAACGCGCGGCGCAAAACGATGTTTATCGTTTTGTTGATCGCGCTGGTGCTTTTGTTTTCTGGCTCGACGTTTTTCCAACTACTACTTGATCCACGCGAACACCCGGCGAGATTTATTTTCTTTTGGTTCATTTGTGGCTGGCTGGCGATGACTGCGATCTTGCTCGCGATTTTCGACATGCTGATGGTGCGAGCGGAGGGACGAAAA
>Ga0207684_10003365_pt1 | contig 15659 bp, 16 predicted proteins | sample KBSK5501metaG_FD_184342 | JGI IMG/M metagenome (GOLD analysis project Ga0207684, IMG submission 184342) | Corn, switchgrass and miscanthus rhizosphere microbial communities from Kellogg Biological Station, Michigan, USA - KBS K5-50-1 metaG... | ecosystem: Host-associated > Plants > Roots >...
TCGGATCCGGCGCTCAGGGCGACCGGTCATCGCGGTCCATCGCGACCTCGTAGCGGAACTCATGACGGTCGGCCGCCGCGATGGTTTCCTGCACCTCCACCGGCTCGTCCTGCGCATCCAGGATGGTGCGGAGCACGCGAGTGACCGGCACCCCCTGCGGAAGGCGTAGCGACTTCGCTTCTTCCGGTGTGGGCATCCTGCTGACCAGGTCGTCAACCGACCGTGCGATCCGCCGCCGGATCGGCCCCGAGGGATCTTCGATGAGCGCGTGAACGCCACCCCGGATCTTCCGGGCCTGCGCAATCGGCGTACCGTCGGCAAGCCCAGCAGGGTAGTAGCTGTCACACAGCGCCACCGGCTCACCGTCGGCCAGGAAGACCCGGCGGCGCACCACCACCGGCGACCCATCTTCGACTCCCAGACGGATCGCTACCTCGGCCGGGGCGCTGACGGTGGCGACCTCCAGCAGATGTTGCTCGGGTGCCTGCCCCTGCTCGAGGGCTTGGGCGTTGAAGCCAGGCAAGCCCAGTCCCCGGTGCTTGCGGTAGTTGCCGCCGGTAATGAGCAGCGTCACGTGAGGCTTCGGGCGGACAAACGCACCCCGCCCCTGAGACGTGACGACAAGCCCCTCCGCCTTCAGTCGCGCAACAGCGCGGCGCACCGTGGGACGACTTGTGCCGTAGTGGTCGGCCAGCTCGTGTTCGGAGGGGAGGCGCTCACCCGCTGCCCGGCGTCCTGTCAAGATCTCACCGCGAAGCTCGTCGACGATCCGCTCGTATGGGAACGGCTCCCTCGCCTCGGCCACAACTTGATACTACAAGTGGGCTCCGCCCAAGACGGCCGCGCTTGGACGGCACCACCTCGGTTTCTGGCGTAGTTTCTGGGTGCTGGCCGGATACTGGTCTGGTGGGGGATCGTGTAGATTTCTTCGTCAGCCATGCTGGTGCAGACCGGGCGTGGGCGGAGTGGGTGGCCTGGCAGTTAATACTGCAACGGCACTTATCTGATCCCATAGGGGATTATTGAGTGCATGATGGTGGATCTTGTCACCGCGGAGCTGGACCGGGTGCACCAGCGGATCGCGGGCCGGTTCGGGCGTGCTGAGCCGCGGGCCCGGGTCCGGGAGTATCTGTCTGGGCTGGTCGCGGGCCTGGAGCGGAAGAACGGGTGGACGCTGGCCGAGCAGGCGGGCGAGGTGAGCCCGGATGGGATGCAGCGGCTGCTGCGCCGCGCGGACTAGGACGTGGACGGGGTCCGCGATGATGTCCGCGGCTATGTCGCCGAGCACCTCGGTGACGCTGACGCGGTGCTGATCGCCTCCTCTCTGGACGTGTTAGCTACAGCGTCGTCATGGGGATAGACCGAATAACTTGGACTTGTCCGGACTGCTGCTGACGCACGCTGCTGGATCATCTGCGAGAGCGGTGGCCGCTGCAAGCCGGAATGCCCGGCTTGCCCGTCGAGCAGGCGCTCTGCAGCCCGCTTATGCGCTCGCAAGCATGCTCGCTCACAGTCATTGGGCCGTGTTAACCGGTGGCTGCCTCGCGACCGTGTTTGCCGTCCTGGCTGATACAGATCGACTATGCGCTTCGTAGGTTCGGCGGTTCTGCCACTGCAGGTCGGTGCAGATCCGCCAGTTATGAGCATCGCGGGCATTGGCCCTGGCAGCCGATGCTCAGGCCGGCTGGATCACCTTGCTGACGATCCAGGCGTGCTTGCCGACCTGGCGGACGCGGGTGAAGCCGTTCTGCTCGAAAAGCTCGACCGTCGCGCTGAACAGGAAGCGCCCCTGCGCCTCGCGGCCGGCGGTCACCTCGGAGATCGCCTCGACAAGCCCGCCGCCACGATGGGCGATCTGGTTGAGCGCGCCTTCCAGCGCCGCCCGCGCAATCCCCTGACCGCGGTGCTTCCTATCAACGAAGAAGCAGGTGATCCGCCAGTCTGGCGATGGCGGGGCGGTCTTGTCGTACTCGCGCCTGTGCTTGATGCCCGGAAGTTCCTCGGGGCTGCCGTACTGGCACCAGCCCTGCACGGAGGCGTGCTCGTCGATGACGAGCGAGGCATGCGCGCGGCCTTCTCGGACCCGGCGCTCCTTTCCTGCACGATTGTGCGCCGCGTCCGTCCGGGAATCCTCGGGGTGATAGCCCATGCACCAGCAGCCGCCGAAGATCCCGTTGTTGCGCTCGACGAGTTCGGCGAACGCGGCCCATGTGGATGCGTCGAGCGGCCGGATCGTATACCGCATTGCCCGTCCTTCCAGGTGAGCGCCGCCCTGCCCGCTCACGGCTCCTCAGCCGCCTGCGACAGCAGGCGCGCAAGCTCGGCCGGCGCGCTGATCATTGGCCAGTGACCGGAATCGATGTCGGCAAACGAGACGTTCTTGCTCTTCGCCAGCTCGGGCAGCTCCCCCTGCTCGACCCATTCCTTGACCTGGGCCGGGGTGAACTCCGGGCAGACCAGCACCACCGGGACGTCATAGCGGCGCTCGTCGGCGAGCCTGATCACCCCGCGAGTGACCCCTTCCGGGACCGGGATCGCAGCCGACGCGATGGCCCGCTTCGCGGCGTCGTCCAGATCGGCGGAGTCCGGCCCTTCGAACTCACCCCAGCCCGGGAAGGGCATCGCGCCGTCTTGGACGGGGAGGGAACCGAGGTATGCCTCGCCGTCCGGAGAGGGGAAGCCGCCGATAAGCGCGACCTTGCTGATCTTGCCGGGGCGGGCGTCGGCGGCGAGCCACGCCAGGCTGCAAGCGGCGGAATGCCCCACCACCATGGGCCTCCCGGCAGCTGCATCGACGGCCGCGGCCACCGCGGCCACCTGATCCGCGAGCGTCGCCGACGCATTGCCGTCACCCTGGCCCGGCAGGGTGATCGGCACGGCGCGATGGCCGCGGGCTTCCAGCTGGGCGGCAACGTTGTCCCAGACCGACCCGTCGAGCCACAGTCCGGCGATCAGCAGGATGTCCATGTCAGTCTCCTTCCTCACTGCGGTGCGGTCGCGCCCGGCGTGGTCAGCGGAGGCTTCCTGTCCCCCGACGATAGATGCGGTTCCGGACGATCGGGTTCCTGATTAGCCTGCTTACGTGAAAGCCGGCCTGAGTCCCACCGGCCGGGCGCTCCGGGCCCTCGAGCTGCTGCAGGCCCAGCCCGGCATCACCGCCGGCCAGCTCGCAGCGCAGCTCGGCGTGACCGAGCGCGCCGCGCGCCGCTACGTCGCGATTCTGCGTGAGGCCGGCATCCCCGTGGAGTCCACCCGCGGACCCTACGGCGGCTACCGGCTCGGCCGGGGCACCCGGCTGCCGCCGCTAGTGTTCACCGCCGCCGAGGCGCTTGACCTGGTCATGGCCGTGCTCGACGGCAGCCACGCAGCAGCGGACGCCGGCGATCCGGTCGGCGCCGCCCTGGGCAAGATCATCCGGGCGCTGCCGGAGAACGTCGCCCGGCAGGCCGCTACCATGCGCCGACACGCCTCCGCCGCGCCCGACCGGGGGGCCGTGCGGCCGGGCACGGAGACGACGAGCGCTCTCGTTGCCGCCGTCGCGGCCCAGCGCCGGGTAAGCATCGGCTACTGCAGCCAGTCGGGCAGGCAGTGGGCGGAGGACGTTGACCCGTGGGCCGTCGTCGTCCGGCATGGCCGCTGGTATCTGCTGTGCCACTCGCATCGCGCCAACGCGGTCCGCGCCTATCGCATTGACAGGATTCAGTCAATCACCGCAGGCGGAGAGCATTTCCGCGCACCTGGGGACCTGGACTACGTGGACCTGCTGGAGCAGCACCTGGGAGCTGGGTGGGAGTTCGAGACCAAGATTGTGTTCGATGCTCCCTACGATGAGGTCGTCCGGCATGTCAGAGCGCCGATGGGCCGCCTCAGCCGCACCGACGACGGCGCCCGGTGCGTGCTGACCGGCACCACCAGCAATCCCGCGATGTATGCCGGAGAGTGGCTCGCCGCGATCCCGCTCACCTTCCACGTCGCAGGCGGACCCGAGCTCCGCGCCGCCGTCGCAGATGTCAAGGCCCGGCTGACGGCCGCCCTGGGCGCACCGCCGGACAGCGAGCGTTTGCAGCGGGCAAGGTCACCAGCCGGTTGGTAGTGTTTCTTGGATCATGGCCAAGAGCGTTACCCACGGCCGGGCCAGCCAGCCACCTCAGGCCGGCTTTCGGACCGAATGATTTTTCGGGAGCATCTCGGATGGCCACCCGACGGCAGGACCGTTAGGGCCTGGCCTCGCGGCGGTGGAGGAACCGGCTGATTCCCGCGGCCGCCAGGGCGGCGGCCGCCGGGCCGCTGACCGCTTCGGTCTCGGCCGCCATGGCCTGCTCGATCGCGGCCAGCGGCGGCCGCAGCAGCCGCAGGTGCGCGGCCGTGGCCGCGCCGGGCTGGGTCCACCGGTGCACGAGCCCGATCGCGGTCTCGATGAGGTCGGCCTGCTCGACGATCTCGTCCAGCAGGCCGAGGGCCAAGCCGTCTTCGGCCCCGATCCGGGCCGACTCCATGACGATGCGCATCGCCTTGTGGCCGATCAGCCGCGGTAGCAGCATGCTGGAGGCGTTGGAGATAGTCAGCCCGATGGAGTTTTCCGGCAGGAAGAACTCAGCCGCCGGGGTTCCGATGCGCGCGTCGAAGCACAGCGTCATTTCGCACGCGCCGCCCACCGCGATCCCGTTGAGCGCGCCGACGACCGGCGCGCGCGTCTGCAGCGCGGCCCGGGTGATGTCGTGGAACAGTTCGACGTCGGCGATCAGGCCGCCCGGCGGAAGTTCTGCCGCTTCCCGCAGATCCAGGCCCGCCGAAAACGCCCGCCCGGCGCCGGTCACCACGATCCCCCGCGACAGCTCACCGTCGCCGAAGTGCCGCAGAATCGCGGCAAGTTCCCGGCGCATGCCGGCGGTGAGCGCGTTGAGCCGGTCCGGCCGCCCCAGCGTGACCACGGCGACGGCGCCCCGCACGGTCACCTCGATGTGGCCGGATTCGGCGCCCCAGGCCTCCATGGCATCCCTCTGTCCTGTCATGCCCACGTGTTCGCTGCCACGTCGAACACGCCGGTCCGCTGATCACTGTCCCGCTCGAGGAGCTTGGCCTTCTGGATACGCGCCGACGGCGTCATGGGAAACGCCTCCACGAACTCCAGGTAGGCGGGCACCTTGAACCGCGCCAGCTTCCCGCGCGCGTGATCCAGAACGCTCACGGCGGTCTGCGTGCTCGGCCGATGGCCGGGCGCGAGCTGGATGAACGCCTTGGGCAGCTCGCCGAACATCTGGTCAGGGATGGGCACCAGCGCCACCGCGGCGACCGCCGGGTGCAGCGCCAGGACGTGCTCCACCTCGACCGCGGAGATGTTCTCCCCGCCGCGGCGGATCATGTCCTTCAGCCGTCCCGCGTGGTGAATCCAGCCGTCGGCGTCGCGGAAGCCGAGATCGCCGGTGTGGTACCAGCCGCCGCGGAAGGCCTGCGCGGTGCTGTCCGGGTGGTTCCAGTACCCCGTCATCATCGGCACGCCGCGGATGAGGATCTGGCCGACTTCGCCATCGGGCAACGTGCCGTCGGCCTCATCGGCGATCCTGGCCTGCTTGCCGGGCGGCGGCTTCCCCATCGCGCCGGTCCCGACCGTCTGCCCGGCACGGGGCGGAACGGCCAGGTCCAGGCCGCTCTCGGTGGTGCCGTACAGCTCCCGCCAGGGCACCCCCCAGCGCTCCTCGAACCGCTGGTGCAGGTCCGGGACAATGCCCGAGCACAGCACCAGGCGCATCCGGTGATCCCGGTCCAGCGGGCTAACCGGCTGCGCGAACATCAGCATCGGCATGGCCCCGAGCACGTAGGTCAGGGTCGCGCCATGCTCGCGGGCCGAGTTCCAGAAGCCGGACGCGGAGAACCGGGGCAGCACCACCATCGGGCGCCCGCCCATCAGGCACATCAGCGCGGCCCACTGCGGGTCCATGTAGGAGAACGCCTGAGCCATCAGCATGACGTCCCCGGCTCGCAGTTCGGCCTCGATCGCGGTCAGCCACCCGGTCCGCAACCAGTAGTCATGCGAGAGCATGCACGCCTTGGGGAAGCCGGTGGTGCCCGAGGTGTACTGGAAGTTGGCGATGCCAGCCGGCTCCAGCGGAACCGCCGGATAAGTAGCACGCGCCTTCGCCCGTTCGGGTGCCAGCTCCGTCGGCGTCAGCACCTCCCGGACCGTCCCGGTCGCCGCAGCCACCGCTCGCACCAGACCCGCCTGCTCGTCCGCGGCCAGCACCACCACCGCGCCAGAGTCGGCCAGCACGAAGCTCAGATCGGCCTCCCGGTAGCGGGCATTGACCGGGACCGTGATCGCGCCAACCTTGCCGATCGCGAACCAGCTCAGCGGCCAGTCCGGCACGTTGCCCATCATGATCGCCACCCGGTCGCCGGGCCGGACCCCGTGCGCGACCAGGACGTGCGCGAGCCGGTTGCTGGCCGCATCCGCGTCGGCGAAGGTGAGCGACGCCCCGGGGAAGCGAAGGAACTCCCGGCCGGCGAACCGCTCGGCCGCCTCAGCGACCAGTCCGCCGATTGTGCGCCAGCGCGGATCCGGACTCGACCGAGCGCGCTCGAACAAGATGCCGCTCACGCGGCCACCCTAACGTCCGCCCGCCGGGACGACCGGCACCCAGCAGGTGCGAGTTGTCACCGCTCAGCGGCGCCAGCTCCCGCAGCAGGTCGCTGGCCATGCCCGGCTTGAACTCGATCCTGGGCGGCCCGGTGGGCGGTTCTGGGGAGCGGCGTCGCATATCTGGTACGCGGACCATCATCGCAGGCCCGCACGCTGGCAGGGACGTCACGGTCAGAGGGCTCATAGGCCGAGCCGCGCGGCGGGCGTGTCCCAGCCCAGTGTCTTGCGCGGCCTGCCGTTCAGCTTGGCCGCCGTGGCGGCCAGGTCGTCCGGCCCGTGCGCGCGCAAGTCACTTCCCTTGGGGAAGTACTGGCGGAGCAGCCCGTTGGTGTTCTCGTTCGCCGGCCGCTGCCAGGGCTGGCCTTGGCGCAGAAGTACACCGGCATGCCCAGCGCGGCGGTGATCTCGGTGTGCAGCGCCATCTCCTTGCCCTGGTCCCAGGTCAGCGACTGGCGCAGCTGCGGCGGGAGAGCGGCCGTGGCGGCGATCAGCGCGTCACGGACTGCCTCGGCGGTGTGCCGTCCGGGCAGGTGCAGCAAGATCGTATACCGCGACGCCCGGTCCACCAGGGTGCCGATCGCCGACCGGTTGGACGCCCCGGTGATCAGATCGCCCTCCCATTGCCCGGCCTTGCTGCGGGCAGCGGCCTCAGCGGGCCGCTGCCCGACCATGATCATGGCGATGATCCCGTTCGGCCGCCGCTCGCCGGGCCGGCGGTGCGGCCTGCGCCGTCGCCGGCGCGTGCGCAGCACCCGGGCCGGCAGCTCACGGGACAGCCCGCCCAGCTCGGGACGGTAGACCGCCTGGTAGACCGTCTCGTGCACGACATGCCGAACCGGCTCATCGGGGAACTCGCGGCGCAGCGCATGACTGACCGCTCCGGGCTCCACCGTTTCTCCAGCCGCTCGGCCACGAACTGCCGCAGCACCGGATCAGCGGCGATCTTGCCCGCCCGTGGCCGGTTCCTTCGCGGCGCTGATCTGGCGGCGAGCCGGCTGAGGAGTCAAGGACTGGCTTCAGGCCCGGCAGCGTGGTGTGGCGGACGCCAGGCAGCGTCTGCCTCACCCCGCCTGACGGCTAGCAGAGCCTGGCGAGGCGAAACCGGGCCCGGGCCCGGTGCAGCCGCCGGGCGTAGCCAGGTCCCGGCCGCCAGGCGTAGACTCTCGGGCACACGCGGTCTGGACCTTGCCGTTCGCTTCATGGGAAGCGGGGGCTTCCATGACCGCGACCGTCGTTCCGAACCCACCCTCAGCTGTCGTCCTCGACGGGGAGATTGACCTCTCCACCTGCCCGGCCATCGGGCGCTTCCTCATGGCGGCAATCAGCGGCGGGGACGTCCATCTGGCCGTCGACGTGTCCGGCGTCACCTTCATCGACGCCAGCGGGATCGGCGTCCTGGTCGCCGCGGCCAACCGCGCGCGGCAAGCGGGAGGTGGCCTGTCGCTGCTGGCGCCGTCCTGGCAGGTGCGGCGGCTGCTGGACGTCTTTGACCTGGACGCGATCCTGCCGACAGCCGAGCGCTTAAGTGGGTGACCCCGTTCCAGGCGCCCGCGCAGATCGACCTCCCATGCGTTCCGGTCTGCCAGTGCGACGTGGCTCAGCCGGGTATCGTTCCGCTGCGGAGCCTGACGGTGAAGCCGTCGCCGGTGTGTCTGAGCGCGACGTCGAGGTCGAGCTGGTGCGTGACCCACAGCCCCAGTCCAAGCCGATGGTCCGGGGTGCTGCTTGGGGCGGGGACGAGGCCTGCCAGGCGATCGGCTGGGCCGCGGCCGGTGTCGTGGACGGTGACCACGATGCGGTCGCCCGTGGCCCAGATGCGGACGGTGGCGGGCGGGCGGCCGTGGCACTGGGCGTTGGCGGCTGCCTCGGTGATGCCGATCAGCATGTCTTTCAGCATGTCTTGGAGTGTGGTGCCGGGGATGCGGCCGGGGCCGATCTGCGCGAGCGCGTGCCGGGCATCGGCGGCGGGCCGGTTGACCAGCTCGGCAAGGGGCGGGGTGTCTTCGAGCGGGTCGGGTGCGTACGGGAGGCCTTCGAATACCAGGGCGTCTTGGTAGCGGTCGCTGGCCCGGCGCTGTCCCGAGGGCGAGATGATGCGGGGGTGGGTTCGTTCGACGATGTCGAGCACCGCCGTTGGCGTAGTGGTGGTGTCGTACAGGCACCGGCCCCATACCGGGAAGTCCTGCCAGACGGTGTTGACGGCCGATTCGTAGCGGTCCCATCCCTCGAACCGTTCCCCGTTGCCCGGGTGGGGCACATCCCCGGCGATCCGGATTTGCCCGGCGCCCATGGCGACATGAAATTCAAAGATCCGCCGGTAGGTGGCGATCGCCCGGGCCGGGGTAGCGTACAGGCCCTTATCGCCGATGAAGTCGACGGCGGACGGATCGGACAGCCACGACCGCAGCAGGCCGCTCTTCCGGTCGTCGTAACCGATGATCGCAGGTTCGCCCGCGGGGATGCCCTTTTCGGCGAACGGCACGATCAGGGCGGCAAACTCGGCTTCGGAGCGGTAGAGGCCGGCCTGATGATAGTGGCCCGCGTGGCCGCGCGCCGCGCCGGTCCTCATCGCAAAACCCTAGTATGCCCAGCGTGCGGGCGGGCAGCCGCACCTGTGGCCGCGCTGGTGGCGGTGGACGTCTGCGCCCGCTGCATCGCCTGGGCCGGTCGGTTACTTCTTCGGCGGTGTCTTTCGGCTTTTCACCGGCCTGTGCCGGGCTGGCCTTCTTTGCGCCGCCGCGGCCGGGGCGTTCGGGTTCCCTGCGGCCCGTTTGGCCTGGCCCCTGGGTGCCTGGGCGGTGTTTGCGGCCTTGTCACGCCCAGTTACCGGGAATAACCCTGCTTTCCCGCGGCCCGGTCGCCGTGGCACCCGCCGGGCCCCGGTCGGTTTCCCCGGGCCCCGGCGGCTAACCCGGCCCGCAAACCGGGTGAGCGGGGGCGCCCGGGATCTGGGGTGCCGGGTCCGGCGCGGTGGTGGTGAGCCGGGGCGGCCGCGGCGGGGCCGCCGGGGGGGCCTGCGGCCGGCCCGGGTCCGGCGTGGTCGCCAGTGGCGGCGAGCACGGCGAGGAACGGGCCGACCCGGAGCCCTTCCTGGGCGGGGTGGCGGAACGAGCTGTCGGGGTTCACGGTGTACCGGGTGCGGCGTCCGGTCCGGGTGCGGGTGAGGTAGCCCGCGGCTTCCAGGTCGGCCACGATGGCCTGCACGGTGCGCTCGGTGATACCGGCGGCGGCGCTGAGGTCGCGGATCCGGGCGCCGGGGTTGCGGGCGATCTCCACCAGCACGTGCCCGTGCCCGGTCAGCAGCGTCCAGCTGCCGTCGCGCTCGCCGGGATGGCTCATACCCCCTGATCATATCCTCGCGAGAGGATCCTCGCGAGAGATTTCACGCGGTATTTTTCTCATGTTTCTATTGACAGGCCTCCGTCCGGTGGCCGATCCTGGCAGTGCCACAGACCGGGCCCGATGCGGGGAGGGATGGCGATGACCATGGCCCCTGGCGGGGAGCTCGCCGCCCCAGGCCACAAGCTGCCGCCCGCCTCACCCCAGCCAGGCACGGCCCGGGCAGCGGTGGCAGCGCAGCGCCCGCGGCTGGCGGTGGTCACGCTGCCCGGCGACATCGATGCCCGCAATGACCGCCAGGTCCAGGACACGCTGACCAAAGCGCTGGACGACGGGACGGCGGTACTGGTCGCCGACGCGGGCGGGACGACCTACTGCGGGTGCTCGGGGGTGACCGCGCTGCTCCTTACCCATCACCGGGCCGCCGCTGCCGGCGCGCAGCTACGGGTCGTCGCGGGCAGCCCCTCGATGCGGCGAATACTGCAGCTGACCGCCGCCGATCAGGTGCTCAACACCTACCCCACCCTGGCCGCGGCGCTCGCCGGCCGGCCGGCACCCGATCGATCATGATCCACTACCCGGGTGCCACCCCAACATCGTCGATCAAGCCGCGTGCGGCCGGTTCACCAGGATCGGCGCCCGGGCGCTGGACCACCGCAGGTTCTGGGACGCGATGCACGCGGTGCCTGTGGAGAAGCTGGAGGGCATCAGCCACCGGATCGCGCTGCGCGTAGTCCAGGCATACGGGCTGGACTGCTCGCCGGTGGCCCTGGACATGACCAACTTCGCCACCTTTACCGGCACCGGCAACGGCCGGGCGCCGGCCGCCCAGCGCGGCAAGGCCACGCAGAAGCGCTCCGGCCTGCGCCTGGCCGGCCGCGGGCTGGTGGTCACCCGCGACGGCGGGATCCCGCTGACCTGGCACGCCTACCCTGGCGACCGGCCCGGCGTGACCCAGTTCCTCGACATGATCGACCAGCTCGTCACCCGGTAGGAGGCAATCACCGCCGCGTGCGGGCAGCAGGCCGCGGAGATGACCGTGGTGTTCGGCGCCGGGCCGAACTCCGAGGCCAACTTCGGCCATCTCGCAAGCACAGGCCTGCACTATGTCGGGTCGGTCCCGGCGCCGGACTGCCCGGGCCTGCTCGCCCTGCCCGCGCCGGCACGATCGGCGGTGGACCAGGAACGGTTCGGCGGGCTCACCGCGCTCGGCACCCGCCGCGTCGTCTACGGCGCCGGGCGGCGCGCCCTCCTCACGCACCCGCCGGAGCTGCACGAAAGCCAGGCCCGCGCGTTCGACGGCACCACGCTGGCCAAGGCCGGCAAGAAACTCGGCGACCTGGCCGCTGTCTTGGCTCGCGGCAAGACCTAGCCCCCTATAGGACGTGCAGAAGGCGCTCGCCGACTATCAGTTCGACGAAATCATCGTGGCCACCCTGCCGGGCGCGTCAAGCTGGCGCTATTTGACCGTGATGGTGGCGGTGAAGATCTCCTCATCGAGGGACGTTACAGCGCCCCGCCGGTCGGTCCAGACAGGATGGACCGAGCCGTCCAGGACGGCGATGCCCTCGTAGTCCCCGTACTGGTTGCCCAGGTCGGCCCCGCAGCAGGTCTCGTTTGTCGGAGCGGTCGTCACCTGCACGTTCTTGCTGAAGGAAAGACCGCCGTCGGTCGAGCGGGCGAAGAAGATGTCCGTGCTCAGGTGCGCTGGGTCGTTGCGGGTGTCGTTCCAGGACATGTTCACCGAGCCATCGGACGGGTCAACCGAGAGCCACTGGTTGAACTGATCGTTCGCCACCCCGGTGGGATCGTCGTTCGCCCGCAGCGGGGCGCTCCAGGTGCTGCCGCCGTCGGTGGACCGGGACAGGAAGATGTCCGTGCCGTTGGCCGGGGTTTGGTCCATCCACGAGCAGTACAAGTTGCCGCGGTTGGGGCCAGTGCTCGTGTCGGCCCCGCACGCCGGGTACACCAGGGCGCCCCTGCTCGCCTGGGCCGGGATGGCGACGTCGAAGGCCACCTGGGTCGGGGAGATGGTGTGGATGGGACCAAAGCTCTGGCCCCCATCGGCCGAACTCGCCTCCACGATCCGGTTGCCGGTGACGTCGTGCCAGGCGACATGCAAGGTCCCGTCCGGGGCGACGAACGGGTCGGCTCCAATGACCGCCCTCGGCCCGCTCCCGGTACCGCTCGCCACCACGGGAGCGGAGAACGTCCGGCCGCCGTCGGTGGACCGGCTCACCAGGATGACATCATTGGCAGCGGACTGGCCGGACGCCAGGCTGGCGTTATCCCAGGCCGCGTAGACCGTGTCCCGGAACGGGCTCCCCGGGTTCGTGTCCACGGCGATGTAGGGCTTGTCGTTGAACTTGCCGCTCCCCGAGTTGAAGTTGAAGTAGGTCGAGGTCCAGGTGCGCCCGGCGTCCGAGGATCGGGCCACGGCCATCTCGGTGCCCGTGATCGCGTTAAAGCCTTGGTTGAAGAACACCACGATGTAGGCGTAGAAGACGTTCCCCTGGGTGTCCCACGCGACCGCGGGATCGGAGCCAAAGTCCGTCCCGGAGCCGTTGAGCGGAGGCGGAAGGGGCAAGTCCACCGCTCCCCATGTCTTCCCACCGTCAGAGGAGAAGTACCCCCGCATCGGCAACCGGAAGATCTCGTTGGAGCCCGCGACGATCTGGTTGGGGTTGGCCGGGTTGATAGCGATGGACGTCTCGCTCTGCGGACCAGGTTCATTGCTCACGTCGATGTTGGAGCCCACCGAGACACTCCCGGCCTTTCCCGGGCTGGGCAGCGGCTGGAACCCGGGGGCCGACACCGTCTCGAACTTCTGCCACCAGGTCGGCTGGCTGTAGGCCGAGGCCCCCGTACTCGTGCCCGCGGAGGCTGGCAGCGCCCAGCCCACCGTAAACGCCATGCTGGCGACCGCCGCTGCTGCTACCAAAGCCCTTAGCCGTGCCATCTGCCTCGCCCCTCCAGACCACTTTGTCCGTCCCGAACCGGATGCTCGCACAGGTGGGGCAATAACGGCAACCACACACAACACCATCTCAGGCCGCTGCGGGCTGCCTCGCCTAGTCACGACCGTGCCGGTGTCGCTGTCACGGGCGGCACACCTTTCAGGCCGGGACGGGGATGCCCGCCAGGTGGCGGGCATCCTCCTATCGCAGCCAGCCAGTTCGGTGCTGGCCACGGCCGTGCCGCGCTCGCACTCCGGCTACGCGCAGACAGCTGCGTCTCCCTCAGCCTCCCCGCCCACCCCGCCGGGGCATGAGACCACACTCAGCCGCCCGGAACGGCCCGTTCGGGCGCTGCACCAGCGGCCGTGTTGGCGACCCAGATTGCCGATCAGAACGAGGCTCGGCGGGCGTTCTCTCTGGCCTTCTCACTACTCAGCGTGATGAACCGGGGAACCCGTGCCGCCGCGCGGAGACGGCTTCGCCGGCTCGTACATCCAGGTTTGCTCCGGCTCGCTGGTGGATCTCTCCTCATGGGTGACCGAGCGGTCCGCTCAACGATCCGGCCGTGCGGAACATGAGCTTGTTTCACTCAATTACCGAAAGATCCTTAATTCCAGGTCGGGACGCGGGACGTTCGTGAGGCCCTTGACAACCGGGCGGGAGTGTGCTTATGCGGAAATAGGATCTGAACGCATTCAAATGGAGGGCAGACATGGGCTGGGGAACTTGGAATCGGCGGCTGCTCCTGCCCGCTGGGTTTGGCTGCGTTCTGGCCGCGTCGATGGCGGCACCGGCCGTGGCCGGCCATGGCGGTGGCAGCTGGACATCGCTGGCGCCGGTGCCGGCCCCCACCGAGGGGATGTCGGTGGCGCACGTGGGCAACGTGATCGTGGCTGCCTACGGCTTCAGCCCGGTGTCGGTGTCCGGGGACACCAACCTCACCCGCCTGTACCACATCGCCACCAACACCTGGTCCCGCGGCGCGCCCGCCCCCGGCGGGCCCAGCTCCGAGGGCACCGCCGTCGCGCACGGCGGCAGCGTCTACGCCCTCGGGGGCCGGGACGGAACCCAGAACCACATGAACCACCGCTACACCCCGGCCAGCAACACGTGGACCGTGCTGGCTCCCATGCCAACCGGGCGCACCGGGCTGGCCGCGGCGGTGATCGGGGACGCGATCTTCGCCATCGGAGGGCGCAAAGAGATAGGTGGCCCCTGCAGCGGCCGGCCGCTGGCCACCGTCGAGCGCTACAACGTTGCCGCCAATACCTGGACAAGGGTCGCGCCGCTGCCGGCGCGGCGTTCGGACATCGGCGCCATCGCCCACGGCGGAAAGATCTACGTCTTCGGCGGCTGCACCCGCGGGGCGGCCACCGTCTCCCACGCGGTCGAGATCTATAACCCGGTCACCAACACCTGGGTCAAGGGCGCCCCGATGCCCACCGCCCGGGCCGGTTTCTACGGCGTCGGAATCGTCGGCGGCAACATCTACGTGATGGGCGGCATCAACGCGGCCGGCCGGCCGTCGCCGGCCAACGAGGTCTACAACATCGCGCACAACACCTGGCGCAACGCCACCCCGATGCGCCACCCCCGCGGCGAGATGGGCGTGACCTCCCACGGCGGGCGGATATTCACCGTGGGCGGGGCGCTGCCAGCGTTCGGCACCTCCGTCCGCACCAACGACAACTTCCGGCCCTAGCCTGACACCCAGCTCCGGAGCGGCTCCGGGAAGGCATCCGGTTCGAAGGCGTCGCACTCCGCTATCCAGATACACAGGCGGCGTCCTGCGAGATGCCGACCTCACGCTCCCCGCCGGGCGGCGGTGGCGGTCGCCGGGGACAAGGAGCGTGCAAGACCACCCTGGCCAAGCTGCTGGCGGGTTTCTACGAGCCCACCGCAGGATCACGGTCGACGGCGTCGATCTGCAAGACCTGGACATCCAGGAATGGCGGCAGCGGATCTCCGGCGCGGCCGCGATCAGCCCAGCCGGCAGCTGATGCCGAGCATCAGCGCGGTCGATGGTGGTCCATCCGACCGGCATGGGCCAGGCAAGCGATCTCGCGCCACCCCACCGCGGGAGGGGCGGACACGCACACTCAGCGGGCTATCCCCGGATTCAAGCCCAGCCAGAGTTCTTGCACCCTCCCGTCTACGTGGTCGTGCACCAGGGTCACCGTAACCCTAGTGCGGGCGGTCGTTAGCGCAGCGACTTGAACGCCGCTCGGATCTCCTCAGAGAACAGTTCGGGCTCTTCCCAGGCGGCGAAGTGGCCGCCCTTGGCGGCCTGGTGGAAGTAGGTGAGGGTGGGGTAGCCCTGCTCCGCCCAGCTGCGCGGGGCCCGGAAGATCTCGCCAGGGAAGGTAGTGTAGCCGACCGGGACCGGGACCTGCGGAGGAGGCTGGCCGGCCGTGAGCGCTTGGGCTCGTCCGGCCTCCCAGTACGACCGGGCGGCCGAGGCCCCGGTGCCGGTCAGCCAGTACAACGTGATGTTGTCGAGGATGTGGTCCCGGGTGAGGTTGCCCGACGGCTGCCCGCCAGTGAAGGCGCGGGAGATCTTGTAGTAGCTGTCGGTGTCGTGGTCGAGCATCCAGCCCGCGAGGGCGACCGGTGAATCCAGCAGGGCATACCCGATCGTCTGCGGCCGCGTGGCCTGCTCGAGGAAGTAGCCGAAGCCGCTTTGCCTGAACGTGGCGAGCGCGCCGGCCGCCGCGCGCTCCTCCTCG
>Ga0207684_10003367_pt1 | contig 15654 bp, 21 predicted proteins | sample KBSK5501metaG_FD_184342 | JGI IMG/M metagenome (GOLD analysis project Ga0207684, IMG submission 184342) | Corn, switchgrass and miscanthus rhizosphere microbial communities from Kellogg Biological Station, Michigan, USA - KBS K5-50-1 metaG... | ecosystem: Host-associated > Plants > Roots >...
GACTGTCTGTCAATTAACGCCATCGTCGCCCATCCCGACTGGAGCACCGAGCAGGCGATGCAGACGATGGCCCAGGCGCAGGTCGGTCGGCTGCCGGTCCTGGACGACGCCGATCAGCTCGTGGGCGTGGTGACGCTCAGCTCGCTGGCGTTCCGCGCGCCGGACAAGGACGTGGCGCTCGAAGCGGCGCAAGAAGTGTCGCGCCGCTCGGCGAAGCGCTCCGCGTAGTCGCGAGGCGGAGCCGGCGGAGAGAGCGGCCTCTCCTGGCGCAATTGCCGTCGTTCGTGCCGCTCGATCGCTCGTGCGAGTCGGTGGCACATCGGTTGCCGGGGCAACGCATCTTCGAAGGGGGTGCACCGTGATGACATTCGGCATTGCCTGGGCGCAGACTTCCGCCACGCCGCCAGCCACGGGACTGGCGCCGGGGACGGGGGCGACGTCGAGCGGCGGCTCGGCGGCACTGGGATTTCTGGTCATCCTCGCACTGCTCGTGATCGTCGGCGTCGCGGTGAGGCTCTACGATCGAAAGCGTGAGGCGGAGGCCGTGCACCTACAGGCGCAGGTCTCTGACGCGCTGATGCGCGATGCTCGGCTGGCCGGCCTGGTGCTGACGCCGACGGCGCGCGTGCCGACCTGGGGCGGCGGCCCGGCCATCATCGAGATCAGCGGCGAGGCCCTCGACCTCCCGACGCATGACGCGGTCCTGCGTCTCGCGCGCGAGGAGGCCGCGCGGCTCCGTCCGGACGTACAGATCGAAGACCGCTTGATGGTGCGCCGGGCCGTCGCGGCCTAGCGTGCGCTAGTCTGTCGGCGGGACCACGTCGATGACGGCGGCGACGCCGCTCGCCACGTCCCGCCGCGTCACGGTGACGAAATCGCCGGGACGCAGGCGAACACGGTGAGCGGCGTCGCGTCGAAGACGACCGGCCAGGCGGCTTTCTCGACGTCGCTCACGCGCTTCAGCCTGACCCGCGTGTCCGGATCGAGACGCACCTCCTGCGACGGTGACGCGGCGTTAGTCAACTGTGGATGGCGCCGCACCGCACCCGTCAGCCGCGCGGTCATCGCGTCGCGAGAATGTCGCCCTCCACATGTCAGCGTCCACGTTCGACAGGTGCAGCCAGTAGCCCTGTCTGTTCATGCCGGTCACCACATCGCCCACGCGGCGTCAGGAGTCCGTCCAAAGCGGTGAAGCAGGCGCAGCTCGGGCTCGGTCGGCGGAACGAGCGCGAAGCCGACAGCGGCGCGGATGAGGAGGGCGCGGCTCAGGATTCAGGCCGCCCGTCGGCGGATCGCATGGTAGACCACCAAGAACACGACAGCTCCGACAACGGCTACGATGAGGCTGTAGATGTTCAACCCGGTCACCCCGGTCATGCCGAACAGGTTGAACAACCAGCCGCCGACTATCGCTCCCACGATGCCGAGCGCGATATCGAGGAAGAACCCCTCCCCCGTTTTGTTGACCATCTTACTGCCAATGAAACCCGCGATTAGACCGAGCACTATCCACGCGACGATCGACATTGGTTGATCTCCTCTGCGGGTTGGCTAGGTGAGCGTCACCTACTCGATGACTTGATCCGCGCGCAGCAGCAGCGACGGTGGGATGGTGGCGCTAAGGCTGCAGCACCAGATGGTGCGACCACTCATGCGGCGTGCGCGATCGCAACCAGGCGCGTGAATAGAAGCACGCCAGCCAGCAGCATCAGAATCATGCCCACCAGAGTCCCTCCGAAGCTATCCGTGCGTGGATAGCGACCTGTCCGTGCCGTCCACAGGGCGCCGACTTGAAACACAGCTCCTACGATTAGCGCACTCGCCAGAAAGTAGTCGTAGGCCAGCAGCCCGTGCCGTGTAAAGAACCGCGGGTAAGGCGCCGAAGGTGACCACCAAGTGGCGCCTTCGACGTAGACGGCAATGAGCGCTGAGCCCAGCCCGAATACCACGCCAACGAGTCCGCTGAACACGCCCCACCACCGCTCGCGCCGCATGCTCACTCCGGCACCCCGTTCGACTGGACGGTCGACATGCCGATCAATCGTCGCGTTCATCTTCGCTCCCTCATTCAATGACCTGATCCGCCCGCAGCAGCAGCGACGGCGGGATCGTGAGGCCGAAGGTCCTGGCCGTCTTCATGTTGATCACGAGCTCGAACTTCGTCGGCGGCGGGCTTCGCGCCCTTCAGAATCTTGTCCACAAAGGTCGCCGAGCGCCTGTGAATCTCCCGCAAGTCTGCCCCATACGACATGAGGCTGCCGAATTCGGGAAACTCACGAAACGCGGAGATTGTGGGTACAGCATCGCGCGCCGCAATGAGGGCAATCTCCTTGGCCTGAGCATCGAGGTCCCCTCCGAAGACGAATGGCGACGTACTACGTCTCGCTGACAATCATCAGATCGCCGCGCTTAACCGATGAGGCGCTGATATGTCGGAGAAGCGGCGGCATCAGCGAATGCGGTGAGCGAGTTATGATGCCGACCGCACCAGCGAGAAGACCGTCGTGAAGCGTCCACAGGCGCAGCAGCGGTCGATCGCATCATGGACAGCGAAGGCGCTGCCGATCCGGGTGAGATACGCGGGAAGTTCGCCGGTAGCGGTATTCGCCTTGCTGCTGATGCATTCCGCACAGAGGAGCCCTTCGGCGATAAGCGCTGCAATCACCGCGATTCTATCCTCTCGCACGCGAGCCCTTCCACTGACGACGTCGGCGAAACACGCCGAATCTGACGACGGCAAATCGAGGCAGGAAGAGTATAGGGCAGGCCAAGGACGGGCCACAACAGATGCGCGCCGTTCCGGCCGGTCTCGGCAACCTCGCCAGCCGGCACGAAGGCGCGAATGTCGAACGTCTGCGTGGCCGGGACACGGGCTTTCTCAAAATCTTCATCGGTCACAACGACGTACTGCCCCTTCGCGTGCTCGTAGCCCTTTACGACGTCCTGCCAGGGAACCTCGACGTTTTCTTCCGAGCAGAACCGCTTGTTCTGGGTCCGAGCATTGTCTTTCTTGTGCAGCGGGTTGAAGGCTAGCGTCTCGCGGCGCTCGACGCCCGAATACAGATTCACCGGGATGGTGACGAGCCGAAGCTGATCGCGCCTTTCCAGATTGGCCGGGGCATGGTCAGGCCGCGCGGTCGCCGCGATCGCCGTAGCCGGACCGAACCTTGCGCTTCGCCTTGCGCCGGCGGTCGGCCTTGAGTGAGCGGCCCTTCTCGTCCATCTCCTTGAATTGGCCGCGCGCGGTCCGCCTCGCATACAGCGCAGCAGTCTTTGATCGGATTCTCTCTCGCCTGTCCGAAGCCCGCGTCTTTTCGGCCACGTTAGAGGCTTTCCACAACTCGAGTGCCACCGACTTCTGGACCGAGGCGGCCTGCCGCCCGGCCGGCGGCTGAGCGTAATCAGGGCTCCGCGTACTTTCTATTGCGCTCGGCCTTCCGCCGATCCATTATTTGCCCCTGCCGAACTGATCAGCGGAGGTAACGTCGATGATTCGTCCTCGGGAGACCTTGTTCGAGCGCTTAGCAGAAGCAGAAGCACAAAGGGCCGGCAATGACGTCGCCCGCGTTTCCGGCGGTGTGCCGCGCGAAGAGGACAACTGGGCAATGAATCCGGACGATATTAGGTCACGGCGTTTTCGTGTACGGCTGGTGCGTGGTCTCGATCCTGAAGAGGTAGCCGCATTTTTGGATGAGGTCGCGTACACCTTGGAGAGCGCTCAGGCCGAGAACATCGAAATGGGAACGCAGGTGAGCTTACTCGAAGATAAGGTCGAGAGGCTCACAGCGAGGAATGAATCAGGCTCACCCGTCGGCGCGAGCGAGAGCGCAGAAGCACAAGCGACGGCGACGGCCTCAGAGGATGTAGACCAGGGGGCTATCGCCGCGGATCGTCTCGGCGCGTTGCGTAGTGCGGCGTTGCACGAAATTGAAGCCTTGCTCCACGACGCGCAGGCACGAGCACAGATGGTGACCGACACGGCCCACGAGCGTGCCGCTGTCATCGTGCGGGAAGCCGAAGCGCTGAAGGCACAACGGCAACAAGAAGCGAAAGAGCTGGTGACGCAGGCGACCGCCACCGCCGATTCGATCGTGATGAGTGCGCGCGATCAAGAGGCAGCGGTGCGCCGCGAGATCGAAAGGCTGAGCGAGACCCGTCTTCGATTGTTCGATGATGTACGAGCGACGCTGGACATCTGTCACGAGTGGTTGGCGACAGTGGATCCACGCGAGCGAAACGGCGGCGAGCGGGAGGTGTTGTCCGGATCTGTCACGAACGGCGTTGTCGTCGCGACACCGGACGATAGCCCGGTGGGATGATCAAAGATCTCTCTCGGCCGAGCGCGCAGAACGACGGATCTTTTCTCAGCGCTTTCCGCGTGGCCAGCCTGGTTCGACGCGTGCGACACGGGCGCCAGCCCCCGGTCACCGTCGGCAGAGGTCGACACTAGGTAGTTCTCCGTACTGGTGTCGACAGCGGCTATTCCGCTATGATGACCGTTCGTCGGAGGGACTGAGAATGTATTTCGCTCCGGAACGTCAGCTCAGCGTCGAAGTGCGGTTGATGAGCGAGCCTTGTCTGTGGCGCTGGGACATCCGTGACGGCGAGCGCGGCGAGATCATCGACAGCAGCTGGACGCGCGAATGGACGGCGTACGACTCCCCCGACGAGGCTCTGCGCGCGGGACGCCAGCGCCTGACGTCGCTCACCCGTCGATAATTACGTCGCGTCGCGGGCGTCGCGATGGAGGCGCTGGAGCGCGGCACAACCGGTTACCTGACGAAACCCTTCGACCTACTCCACCTCGGAGCGCCTCCTGGCCGAGGCGCTCATTCAATCCGCCGCCTGACGGTTCGGTAGTAATCCCGCCGTCCTCCCGTTCCTCCTGCCCCGGCCGCGTCTCGCTCTCCTGATCCGGCGCATCCTCACGACTCAGTGGGATCCTGACGCGTGGCCCATAGCCAAGGACGGTAATAACAGGAACCGGGTGCGGGCGCACATTCGCCTGCCGAACACCATCGTGGATTGGCCACAGGCACGACAGCGATCGGTGCTGCTGCTTACCGCGACAGTACGTCCGATCCGAGCGAGCAAGGATTGGATCTCACCGGTCTCCAGGCCGGTCCTTTCCGCGATGCACGTCATACAGAGCGGGCGCTCCATGATCAGGACTGCGAGGAGTGCCCCCTTCTCCGGCACCCGCGTCCCCCAAGGCGCAGCGCGGGTGGCCATAGCGCTGCTGAACGGATCCTGGTAGCCCTCATTCCGCTCACCCTGTTCCCATGGCTTACCGATGATTTCCGCGACCAAGCGGCGCAGATGTTCGAGATTGAACGGCTTCCGCACAAAGCTCTCAGCACCACCCTCGACCGCTTCGGCCGCCAATACATCGCTGTCTCTTCCTGTGAGCATGACGACCGCGTTCGCCAGGTCGAGCCTCTTGATCTCTTTCAAGAGATGGAGACCACTTACGCCAGGAAGCGTGATATCGAGCAAGACCAGATCGGGGCGCTGGCGGTGCACGATCGCGAGTGCCTCGCCGCCATTCGTTGCGGTCTCTACGATGTAGCAGGTTTGAAGCACTCAGCGAGCACCTGAAGAATCCGTTGGTCATCATCCACGCTCCAGGATGCGGCTCACGGCGACGCATCCTAGCCTCGAATCGCCACGAGGTCCCATCAGGCGTTTCCTGATCTGGCTATCAGGCAGGCTCCGATTGCGTCGCCCTTTCGTCCGCCCCTATGTTCGGACATGGCGACGTGAGGCAGCCGGCGGCCGAGCCCGTCACATGTGCGAGGGTGCGGGCCAGCCGTTCGCGCCGGGCCAGATGCGGGTTCGGCGGAGCCTCGCGGCGGTGCACGTGCAGTCGCGCGGAAAGCGTGCGCGGAAAAGCCGAGCGGCCAGACCCGTACCCGGATGCAGACGTACTACGTCTCGTTGACCGTTAGTCGGCCTGCCGGCCTCGACGACGAGGCATTGATCCGCCTCCTTCACGACGCGGCAAAGCGTGCGGCTTGTGTGGCGATCGAAGTGAAGCCGGCGGGTTTGGTCATCGAGGCCGACGCTGCGGCCCTGCAGAGCCTTGAAGAGACGATCCGCGAATTGGTCCGTGAGCGCGGAGGCGAAGTCGACAGGATTACGGTCACGCGGATTTGAGATCAGTCCCGCAGCCGCGCGCTCCGCATGCCCGGCGGTCACCATAAACCGCGCGAAGCAACGCAAACACACAGCGTTCAAATCGGAGCGCAGTGAACTAACGCGGCGCGCCCTTGCCGCCGCCGCATTCCCCGAACAGACCAATAACCAGGCTCTCTGCGCCCTTGCGAGCGACCACAGCACGCGCCAGTGCCCTCGCGAATTCCTTTCGGCCAAGTCGGTCATCAGCGACGCGCTCAATCGGATGATCAGGGTAAAAGTTGATGCTCACGGAATCCTCGGTGCCAGGCCCATCCCGGGCGACGCTTGCTTTACCTGATGTCAGCGCGCTTACCTTTCGCTCGAGTGATGGCTGATCGGATGAGCGTCTCGATGCGAACGCCGCGCCTTTCAAATCCGAGCTCCTCCATCACTTCCAACAGCAGATCCTCGTCGGTTCGCAGCCTCCCATCCGATTGAATCCAGGTCACGAGACTGTCAAGGTGACGTCCATCAAGCGACCGCTCCGGGATATTCGGGCGAGGCCCTCTTGATAACGGGACGGACGGCGCATCAACGGCAGAAGGCGTCCTCGAAATAGGCTCAGCTGCGCTCGCGTTAGATTGACGAGGGTCTTCCGCATCAAGACGGTCGGCGAACTCGACCGCACGTGCATAGCCTTCGACGAGACGACTCAGCTCCTCATCCCGCCGCAGGAACCAATCCGTGGACCAAATGCGATGAAACCGCCAGCCCAACGCCTCAAGGTGTTGTTGACGGAGGCGGTCACGGTCTCGTGCAGTGGGCGCGGAATGATAGCTCGCTCCGTCGCATTCAACCGCGAGGACGAATCGGCCTGGGCGGCGCGGGTGTCGGGCAGCCAGATCAATTCGATACCCGGACACACCCCACTGCGGCTCGGCATCAATTCCCTTCGAGCGAAGCGCATCGAGAACGCTGCGTTCAAAGGCATTGACTTCAACGGTGGTCGCTGAGTCTTTAGCGAGTCGTGCGCCACCACTCGCGGTGTACTCCAGGTAATGTCGAACAAGTTTCACACCGTCCGATGCGCGCGCAGGATCAAGATCCCAGTGGCTGATTGATGAAACGAGCACCATTCGCCGGCGCGCCCGTGTGATCGCAACGTTCAACCGACGAGTCCCGTGCGGACCATTCAGCGGACCGAACTGGCGGAGATCAACGCGGCCAGTCCGATCCTTTGCTACACCAAGCGTCAGTATGATCGCATCCGCCTCGTCTCCCTGGACCCGCTCGAGATTTTTGAGGAAGAAGCGACGGTCACTCGGCCCACTTCCGACGGCGAAGAACGCGTCGAGGTCCGAGCGGTGGCGGAGCGCATCTTCGAGCGCCGCTTCGATGCGACGTGCGTGTGGCAATCCTAGCGCGATGACGCCCAGACTCTGGTTCGGACATTGCGCTGCATGGGCGACGATGAGTTCCACGACGCGCCGTACTTCATTGGCGGCGCTGCCCATTCGATCATCGTGGTCAGGCAGCGGTTCGATCGCTTCGAGACGGACGCTCGTTTGACCACCGCAACCGGGAAACGTAATCAGTTGCCAGTCGTAGATGTGGGCATTTGAGAACGCGATCAGAGCCTCATCCTTTGAGCGGTAATGCCACGTCAGAGTCCAGGGTGACTGCAGGAAACCTGACATCAAGTCGAGCACGCTCTCAAAGCCGACGGGCGTAAACGTATCCGTAGCCTCTTCGTCGTCCTCGCCGCCAGCTGCGAAAAATGGCGTCGGCGGTAGCTGTCTCGGGTCACCCGCAACTATGGTTTGATCCGCTCGCAGGATGGAACAGACGGCATCCTCTGGAAGAACCTGGCTCGCTTCATCGAAAATCACTACATCGAAGTAGCGCCGATCGGCGGAAACGAGTTGACTTACGGACAGAGGGCTTGCCATCCAACAAGGCCGAAGGGCGGTCAGCACGTCGGGCGCCTCGGCGAGCAGGCGCCGCACCGGGAGATGACGTGCGCGCTTGGCTGCTTCCCGTTCTACTATCGCAGTCTGAGCCGGGTGCGAGTTCATCGCCGCCACGGCCCGCTCCGCATGCTCCCGGTTCACGCGCATCGCAGCCAGCTGTAGACGCTCACAGTCGAGCCGGATGAAATCCTGCACAAAGCGATCGTGAACGACGCCGTTGAATCCAGCCAACGCCGGATCCTCCAGCCGCGCGCGGTCATAGCACGACGCCAGCCAACTAAAATCGAACCCCGGGCACCACAGCGTGGTTGGAAGACGCTCACCCCGCAGTTCCTCGACAAATGGAGTCGCACGCTGTTCAGTGAGATCTCGTTCGATCGTACAGAGAGCCGGCAGACGATACGGTGTGACAGTGTCGTCCGCCAGGCTGTCAAAGAATTGTCCGAGGCGCTCGAGCGGCCACTGATCGAGATCACTCTTGCGTAACTGCCGAGTAAGCGGCGGCAACTCCTCAACAACGGCGCCGAACGTACTACGCAACGTCGTTAGATCTGGCATGCTCGTTGGTAGCTGGCTGGCTCGCGTCATCCAGCGCTTCTTCTGTTCTGCGGCTTGACAGGCTTCCTCATAAAGCACCTTCCCGGCGGCGCGGCGAGCACGCCGGACGCTACGCAACTGCCTCCGCCAAGCACGAAAGGCCGCGTCTCGGCACCACGCGGTCGCTGCCGACCAGAATCCCTTCGCCGCCGGTGCAAGCACGCGCGACGCCTCGTCGAGATCGAATTCGTAGACTGTGGGGCTATAGAGGTCCAGTGTGGCCGCGACATCTTCGAGCAGTTGCTTCGCGCTCACGGCATCGCTCAGGGATGTCGGGTATGGCAATCCAGCCTTTTGAACCGCGTCGCGCAACGCGGCTGCGAAGCTGGGCCAGTGTCGATGCGCCAGCCGCTCCGCTCGCTCAACCACTTCTTCGACGATCTGCGCCGTCGTGAGCTCCGCTCCCGTCCACGGGGACGGGTCGGAGCGTAAGAACAGAGTTTCGAATCCTGCCGCCTCGGTCAGCCGTAAGCGGATCCGTTCTGCAACATCGGCCGTGAGAGTATCTATATCCGGACGGCGCCAGCGCGTCGTCATCCGAGCCTCAGCGGGGATGGCGAGGAGCCGGACCTGTATCTCATAAGCGCTGAGCTGAGACGGTGGGCGCCGTGCCGTCATCCGCCGCACATGCTCATTGAGTCGCGCACGACGATCTTCGAAATCCCGATGGATGACTGCCGGATCAACCGGACCGATCGTTCGAAGATGCTTGAGGCTCTCGGCGAAGGACGCCATCACCCGCGCGCGCGTAAGGTCGGCACCATGCAGATCGAGCGTCAGATGGGCAAGACCGACTTCGTCGAGGCGCCGCTGCACCACCTCCAGCGCCGCTCGCTTCTCAGCCACAAACAACACCCGCCGCCCTCGAGCCGCCAGACAGGCAATCAGGTTCGCGATGGTCTGGCTCTTACCGGTTCCTGGAGGACCGTCAATAATTCCATCCCGGCCGGAGAGGGTCGCAACAATGGCGCGTTGCTGACTCGCGTCGGCGTCTCGGACGACGTGTTCATCGTTGGCCGGAACCTCGTCCAAATCGATCGTCAGACTACTGTCTGAACGACGCGCCACGGCCTTCTCGCGGGCATCAATGTCACCTGCAATTGCTGCAATTAGGTCATGAGCCGCAAATTGGTCTTCGCGCTCACGAAGATCCTTGACCAATGCCATCTTTTGAAATGAGAAGTTGCCCAGAATCATGCGCGGTGAGGTTGTGAGCCCTTTCACGCCAGCGGCGGAATGCGCGAGGCGGCCCAACACCTCGTTGGGTTCGAAATCATCACCGACCTTCGCAGCATCGAAGAGGTCTTCCGGTTGAAGGCGACAGCCGGCCTGCTCCAAAAAGTGCAGCAGAACCAGGTTGACCTGGACGTCGCCTTTTCGCCGGACGTTAATTTGGCGTCCCTCTCTGCCTCGAAGCTCGAGTTCAATTGGAACGAGCAGTATGGGCGCGGTTGGCGGCCGACCATCGTCGTTGGCCGGCCACGATGCCATGCCATACGCCAGGTACAACGTCTCCAGACCTCGATCCTCGAGGTTTGCGATGGCTCGTTTTCGAATCTCCTTGGCTTGTGCGACAGCCTGAACCTCTCGTTCTGGCGCAACCAACCGATCCAATGAAATGGTTTCGCCCCGGATCAGCGCTCCAGAGACTTCTGGTCCGGCGTCCGAAAGATCAAGGGTGGCGAGCTTGAGCGGGCGAAAGAAGAGAAGATTGTTGTTTCGCGACGGATCGATTAGCCGATCGATCCACTCCTTCCGAGCGCGATCAACCAGTGCGCGCCGTTCGGCGGAAATCGGCGGAGCGCCGGACGTAACGTTGGCCGCGGATTCATCGGGACCAGGCGGTTTGGTCAAGTTCGGCGTCCCCCGAGCACTAGATGGCGCCGCAGTCCGGAGCCCGCTCGGCGCTATGGGACCAGTTGGTCTCTGCGCATAAGGCTCCACTGCGTGAAGAGCAAGATAACCCAAAAGTGCCCACAACGGCCCCGTATCCGTAGGGGGTCGAAAGCGCCCGGCCGAAGCCGACGGGACCTCCGGTAGTTTAAAGAACTCAACCAGGTTCGAACGCATTTGAATGCCGCCCGCAAACGGCTTGCTGAAATTGCCGTGGGCAAATACATTTCCTTTGACCCGGGTAATAGGCGCCGTGGAAGACTGCGGAAAGTCGCCAGTTGTCAAATGCGATTCCGGACAGGTTTTTGGCCGGGTGTTCGGGTGACGGATTGGGAGGCTAGCCATCCCGCAGAGTCACGCGCCAGCCACTTTCCACCGGTGCTGGCAGCCAAGGTTACGGCCTACCGCAGGCTGCGGCGGGCCTTTGCGCTCCGGAGATCTGCCCGTCGTTTCCCGCGTGCAATTTCCAGTTCCTGAACGCTCTCCTTCAGCAAGACTCTCCCGGTGACGTCTGCGATGGAAGCTGGGCTTGCCGATCACGTTTGGTCCTGAGCGAGATCCTGGCACTTGGCATTGCATCGATTGTTGGGGACGAGGTTGCTGGGCTAACCTCGCCGGAGGACAAAATCAAGCTTGGCGGTCTCGCGCGCACGCTTGCGACTACAAGCGACCAAATGTCCGACGTCGCGGAGTGTGAGAAGTGCTCGAAGAAGAACGTTCGGGCGGTGCGATCTCTAGCGCGAAACTGAGACAGTACCGTCGACTGCCCCTGAAATAGGGAGTCTTGTCGATGCCTCGACGCCTGCCGCATGATGGCGCCGCGGGACCTAGACGCCGGCTGATCCCCGGCGATGAACGGCCGCAACCCGACGGCCTGGCCCCGCGATCCCCCTTCGGGCGCTCCTCGGGAGAGCGAAATGGGGCGCGTTCAGAACACGGAGCGCCGTAAGGCGGCTCGCGCGCTGGTGTTGTCTAGCGGGCGCCTACCGGACGGCTCCCTACTAGGACTCGCTCGACGCATCGACCAGCTCTCCCGACTCCTGAGCCCGGTCGATGACGAGGGCTGGTCGCCGGTCGAGCAGCCGCGCGACCATTCGCACCAGATCCGCGCGCTCCTCGAGGCCGCTACCCGGCTCGTGGCCGCCAGGCGGTATGTTGCGGCCCGCGACGCCTACGAACGCGCGGAGGAGCTGTACCAGGTCAACGCGCCGACGATCCGACAGAAGCGGCTGATCGCGCGCGCCCAGGTAGGCGCGAAGAACGCTGCGAGTCTCATCGAAGCGCGGCGCAGGATTCAGGACAACAAAGCACAGCGCCGACAGAAGGCGCTCGCGATACGCGAGCAGTTGCAGGACAAGAAGTCGGGCCGCTACGACCCGCGCGCTTTCGATCGGCGGAAACTACCCCGGCTAGTCCTGGCCGCGCTCGCTCAGCAGGGAATCAAGGTGGATCTCGATACCGTTCGGCGCTATCTCGGTACGAAGAAGTAGCCTGCCGCCGGAACAAATCTCGGCAGACTGTCAGTGTGCCCGCGAGAACGCGGGCCACGCCATCCGTCGCCCGTGATGTCATCGAACCACGATGCAGGACGATATGGCTGCGGTGGCCGAGGCGCTCCGGATTGAGATCTACCGCCAGCGTCGCCGGCTCTATGAGATCGCCCCCGCCGTCGGTCTCCATCCCGCGCGAATCAGCGAAGTTCTCAACGGCAAGCGACCGCTGACTCGCGAAGTCGCGGAACGCATCCGCGCAGCAATCGCACAGTGAAACGCGCGCGCCTCCCCGAACCCGACGTCGAAGGCCGACCACACCTCGCTCTCCTCGATGCGGATCGAGAGGCCGTCGCCGAAGTCATTGCCGATCTTCTCGTAGTGGCGGCTCTAGCCAAGAACCAGGGCCACGCGAAAACCGCCACGGACACCGCGCCATGAAGGAATGCGGCACTGAAAGGAGGGCGGTCGCCGACGCGACATCTGCAAACGACGGCGCCGCCGGGGCTCTCGACCCACGGCGGCGTCCCGCAGCGCACTACTTATCTCCCACGGCTATCTTAACGCCGTTGAGCGAAGGAGCGCCGCGTGATCCATCGCCGCTGTGGTGGCCTTTCCCGCCTCATCGAGGACAGCTATCCCGACCCCCTAGCGTTCATGACTGCCGAGGGATTCGCCCGTGCATGCCACGAGGATGTGTACCAACTGAGCGACCCGGAGCTCGAGGACGAGAGGCTACTATCGCGGTTGCGCCGTTCATTGTCGCCGCTTCCGAGTCGATGGCTGCTCGAGCGCATCGCCGTCCTCGATCAAGAAATCGCACGTCGACGCCGGGCGAGAGCTCGCACATGAGCCGTCTTCTCGATCGCTCGCCGCGGCCGGTCGTGCCGGCGCCCGCCTTCAATGCCTTCGGCGGCCACGAATACGTCGCAGCCTGGGCGCACGAAGACGTGATGATGAGGCTCTCGGCGGTCCGAGAGAGTCGCGGCTGCGTGCACGCCGAGGTCGCGGTCATCTACGACGGGCGCCAGCTCCAGTTAGATCGTATCGACCTGGTCGGGACGGGCTCGCGCGAGGCGCTGGTTCGCAAGCTTGACCAGACCACGCGGGAGGTGCCCTGGCGGCCGATGCTCGAGGAGGCGTGTCGACTGACCATCGCGGCAGCGCGCCGCGGCGAGCCGCTTGTGCCACTGACAGGGATCGTGACGTCTCCGACGCGCGAGCTGATGCCGGGGCTCCTCTACGAAGGCGAGCCAAGCCTGCTCTATGCCGACGGCGACACCGGAAAGTCTCTCGTCGCGCTGACCATCGGCGTGGCCGTCTGTGCTGGTGTCGCGCTGCCGTTCGGGTTGAAGCCGGCGCGAGCGATGCCTGTCATGTATCTCGACTACGAGGCCAGCCAGTCGACAATGGACGAACGTCACGGGAAAATCGCCGCCGGCCTGGGCATCGACCCGCCGCCGATCCTCTACAAGCACATGAACCGACCGCTCGTCGACGAGGCGCCGACGCTGGCTGCAGAGATCGCGCGTCGACGCGTCGGTCTCGTGGTGATCGACTCCAAGATGTTCGCCGTGGCCAGCGGTGAGGGCGCGATGTACCACGAGCCGATCGTGGCTTTCTACAATGCTCTGCGCTCATTCGCGCCCGCCGCGACCCTCGTGCTGAACCACGTCACGAACGAGTCGGCGAAGAACGGCACGCCCGCCCGCCCGTTCGGCGGCGCCTACGCGTTCAACGGCCCCCGCCTCGCGTGGGAGGCCAAGCGCGACCGCGACGTCGACGACGCCACCGCCATCGTGTTCACCTGCAAGAAGGCGAACAACCTGGCGCGCAAGCCGGACCCGTTCGGCCTGCTGTTTCGCCCGGGAGATGGGACGATCACCGTGTATCCGTTCAGTCTCAACGAAGCCGCACCGCAGACGGTTGTGGGGGCGAGCATCACCTACCGGCTCCGGCTCGCGCTCGCCGCTGGGCCCACGACGCCGGCAACCCTCGCCGAGCAGCTGGACCAGGACGAGGCGACGGTCAAGCGGCTGCTGCGTCGACTGCGTCAGGACGGCGTGGTCAAGGACCGGCCCGACGGCTCCTGGGAGATGGTGCCTCGATGCTAGGGCGGACAACTGCGGACACGTGTCCGGACACTTTGTCCGCCCTGTGGAAAACCTTCGAATTGTCTAGACGTGTGGATAAAGCGGACAGCGGACACGCCTTATATAAAAAGTTGTCCGTCCGCGCAGGAGGAAGAGCTAAAGGCTCTCTTCCCCCCTGCGCGAGACATAGCGTTTCGAGTAGTAGGCGGACAACTGTCCGCCCACTTTGTCCGCCCCCCATGATCGGCGGCTTCGTCGTGCAGGTATTAGCCCGACGACCACAGCTCCAGCCGTTAGCCCTTCGGGTGCGCGTGACGTATGCGCGCACACGACATCGCCGTCCGACCGCTCGCGCGCGTGCGCCGCAAAGCCGCGCCGTAGTAGGACCCGCGCGCCCCGCCCCCCAGCCCTTTAGGTACTTCGCAGCCTACCGCCGGCGCGGGCCGCGCGCGGCGTTCGCCGGCGCCAGGCAATACCGCGCTTAAGGGCTAACGGCTAATGGTCAGAAAGCGAAAAAGTCTCCTGCGCCCGTCGCGGCGCCCGCCACGCCGGCCGGCCGGCGGCGAGGCGGTCGGGCTGTCGAAAATCAGCGACCTGACGCCGGATCCGCGCAATGCGGGCCGCCATGGGCCGCGCGACGTCGAGGCAATCGCCGCGGCGCTGGCCGAGGTCGGAGCCGCGAGCAGCATCGACGAGCAGGGCTCGGTTTTGGCCGAAGATGCTACTGTCCTCCAGGCGTTCGGGCGCGCAGGCTTCGCGAAGGTCCACGTCGTCGATGCAGACGGCTCACCACCGTGCCCGTTCGGAGGATCGGGCTCGCGGGAGGAGAAGGCGCGACTAGCCGTCTACGACAATCGAAGCGCGGAAGCGCGGCGCCGAGCGCCGCGAGGCAGCCATCAAAAGATCCTAGAGATCACGCAAGGTTTTGACTCCCGGGCCCAAGGGGCCGCCGCCTGGGGGAGCTCGGCCGGCCATGCGTCCGCGTGTCCGGTTTCCCGAATAAGACGAAGGCTTGCCCCGACAGCTGGGGGCCCCCCGTGGGGCCTCGGTTGCGCGGGCCGCGCGCGGCATCTTTCCAGGCTGCCTCCCGAGACGCATAGTGGCGGGACAAATCACGCCTCATAAAACACGCGGACCCGCCAAAAATGCGGGATTCTGAGCCGCCGAACGCCCGTTGTCCCGCCAAGGGGGATAAAAACGCCGATTCCAGGAAGCATCCCGGATGAGTGCGTCACCTGTCGAGGTTCCGCATGGACCCGCGCTCGCGCGGGGTCCGCCGCGATGTCCGCGAGCGCTTCATGGCGATTGCTCAGCGCGTGACCGAGTCCATCGCGGCCGAGAAATCCGCCGTGCACGGCGAGCGCCGCGCGCCGTGCACGGCGAGCGCCGCGCGCCGTGTCAGCGGCCACCCCATACTGAGCCACCGGGGTCGGGGAAGCTGAGCCACCCGGGGTCGCCCATCGTGAGCCAGGCAGGGTCGGCCATAGGGAGCCA
>Ga0207684_10003370_pt1 | contig 15646 bp, 17 predicted proteins | sample KBSK5501metaG_FD_184342 | JGI IMG/M metagenome (GOLD analysis project Ga0207684, IMG submission 184342) | Corn, switchgrass and miscanthus rhizosphere microbial communities from Kellogg Biological Station, Michigan, USA - KBS K5-50-1 metaG... | ecosystem: Host-associated > Plants > Roots >...
ATCCTACCTATTCGTAGTTACTGGCACACTAAACTAGACCAAAGTGGCGGGGAAGATGTCGCTGGATGCGGCCATCGCGTGGGGAGAAAAGGAGATGCAGGAGATCTACGCGGGGCGGAAGAAGCGGCCGTAGCGCTCGGCAGATTCAGACAGCGGCGGCCTAGCGTGGCGGGGGCGCCCGCATCGCGGTGCGCGCTGTCAGCACATGCGCGCCACACGCTTCCAGGAACGGCCATGACCTCGACGGCGTCCTCGTTGTCGTAGACGGCAAGCACGGTGAGGCCGTGCGGACTTCGATCCTGACGTCAATAGCGATCGGGCAATACCTGCCAGCGGACGGTGCCGATTGCAAAGTACGGAAATTATTTTCCATCTCGACGCCAGGCCCTCCGAATGTCTACGATGTGGCACATATGCAGGGGCCGCCGAGCATAGCGCGCCCGCTCGTCCTCATCGCCGATGACAACTGCGACACCAGAGATATGTACGCCCTCTACCTCAGCAAGGTCGGCTACTCGGTGGAGACGGCCGCAGACGGGCGCGAGGCGATGGCGAAAGCCGCCACGATGCGCCCCGACCTCATCGTCATGGACCTCCAGATGCCGGGCGTTAATGGCTGGAGGGCGATGCGCGACATTCGCGGCAACTCGAAGACCGCGGATATTCCGGTCATCGTCCTGACCGGTCACGACTTCAAAGACTACCTGCAGCATTCCGCCCTCGCCGAAGGTGCCTGCTCCTTCCTCATGAAGCCGTGCCTGCCGGAAGATCTCGCACGGGAGATTAGCGAGCGCCTGCCGACGCGACAGAACCGAGCCCTGTAGTCGGTCGTCAGGGACAAGGACGCTCGACCGCCTGCGCCAACTACGGGCCAACGTTCCGATCATCATGCTCACCGCGAACGCCCATCTGGTCCGCGTGGTCGAGGTCGCCTTGGCGTCACGGTGACCGTGCCAAACGGACCGCTCGGAGCCCGGCTCGCGCAGCCGGCCCTGCATCAGCTCGCTGGTAGACGCCCTAGAACCGCGTCTTCGCCTTTTCGATCTCGCGCGACCTGGTGGCGTTCAGCATCTGCGAATAGGTTCCCGACCAGGCGATGAGACAGGCGTCGTCGGTTGATCGGCTGCCGCAGTGCTCGTAAAGCACCACCAAGGTCCCGCTTGGCCACCGCCAGTTAAAGCGTTCTCCCGGGCAGAGAGACGGAGGCGCCTCGTTCGCAGGGCGGCCGAATTTCGCGAATGCGATGTCGCGGAGATCCCGATAGGCGAAGGGGCGCACACGGATCTCATAGCCACCGAGGCCCTGATCGTCGTCGAAGCGCAGCGTCGGCGTCCAATGATGCTCGCCGATCTGGGGCGCTCGTTCCGTGCAATTAAGCTCGTCGGCTCCGCGGGACCGTAGGAGCGGGTCACCGCAGATCGGGATCAACCCCTTTCGCAAGGTCCCCCACGGGAACTCCGCGAATCCGGTCGGCTCCTCAGCAACGGCGGACATCGCCAACACCAACACAGCCGTCAACGCGATAAGCGTGATCCTCATGGCCTCGGCCTCATCTCTCGCTCGTCTGCACCGATCGCGTTGGCCATGGCCTACGGACTCATCGCCTGCTGGCGACGACCCCGTACTCACCAACGGTGCGGAAGATATGGCCGACGAAGCGAGAGGGCACAGTCTCCATCGTCATTGGTAGGTTGCGCGGGACTCATAAGTGGCGCCATTGGACCATGGTCCAACTTCGCCCGGTCGCAATAAGACGATACCGTCGCTCCATGGCATACGAGGATGACATCTGTCCGGTGTGCGCGAAGGAAATCAGCCCGCGAGATAGCATGGCGGACGCCTCTTCCTCATCCTCGCGGGCGCGTACCGTATGAAAAGGAAGCCGGTCGTTACGTGTGGTCACTGCCACGACGCCATTGAAGGCACTGATATCGTCGTCGAATTCGATGACGCTAGCCTCATCCATGTCAGCTGCTGGCGAGTCGACGAACCCGAGAGAAGATCCGCGCGTCGAGTCACCGACGCCCGAGGAACCCGCGCCTAGTGTCGAAACAACGTTGCAGAAGCGGTCCAGGGCCGCGCGTGATACTCTCTCTGCTGCCTGCACCTCGGCCCTTCGGTTGGCGCTTCCCTGAGCGCCAAGACTCGGGTGAATCTGGCATGAGCTCCCTCGTCACCACCGAAAGGCCAACCGCGTGTACGTCCCAGACAGCCTCCTTGCTCTTATTCGCGCCAAGCTTGCCGATGGGCGCTTGTCGCGCGCTAACCTTCCGCACTTCTGGGGCGAACCAGGCAACGGCGAGACTTGCACCGCATGCGATGAGGTGATTGCGACGTCGAACTTCGTCATGGAAGGCGTCGAGGGTCTACGGGCGGCTCAATTTCACGTAAAGTGCTTCTACGTCTGGGACGCCGAGCGAGACGCGCCTGGGCGTCAGTCGAACTGAGACACGACTGCGACTCGAAACATGGTCATGGTGCGCTACATGTTCATCGTCGCTCGCATTCAGCCGTGGCTCTACCGGCATCTCGCCGAACGGTTGCAGGATGACCCCAACGCCCAGGTCATCCTTGACCGGCGACTCGCTAAGCGACGCAGCCAGCCGGCACGGCCTGAGTATGCTCCTGAGCGCCGAAGAAGTGAACGCCGCCGGGTCGTAGGTCCAGAGGAAAACCTCCGAGTGCATTCCCACTACATCGTCGAGATGTAGTTTCACCGGGACCTGGCCCGGGGACCCGCGATCGCGATCGACTGCTCCATCGCGGTCAGCAGACCTTCGTCAACGGCGCCGTCCAGGCCCGCAACTTCAACGCGAGCCGGATGATCCGCGCCGGCGAGATGCCGGACGTGGCCGTGACGATCGTCGGCAGCTCGCCGAGCAGCGACCGCCGGCGAACGATCGGCGGCGTCGGCGAGCTCGGCGTTCCGACGCTGGCGCCGGCGCTCGCCAACGCGTATTTCCGCCTCACCGGCCGGCGGATCCGTGCCCTGCCGTTGTTCCCCGGAGCCACCATGGGCGGTCTCTGAGCCGTTGCCCGCGTGAGCCTTGACTCGCGCGCCACCCGCGCCTAAACTCCGCCACGTTTCGGGCCCGGACCGCCTGAGCACTCGGGAGGGTGGCATGGGCGACGCGCGCCACGTTCGTCGTATCGTTCGGAGGCTCTGGCCGCGCTTCGGCGGCGCGCTGCTCACCGTCTGCGCGGCGGCCGCCCTCCAGCTCGCGTCCGGAACGGTGCTGCGGATACCCAACCCGCCGGCGATTCTGCTGCTGACCACGGTCTTCGCGACATTCAGCGGCGGGCTACGGTTGGGGCTGATCAGCGCCGCGCTGTCCTGGCTCTATCTCGCATATTTCCTCGACGACCCCGGGCCGGGCCTCGCTTACACCGGCGAAGACCTGCGGCGGCTCGTCGTCTGGGCGGTGAGCCTGCCCGCCATCGTCGTGATGATCGGGACCCTGAAGCGCCGGGCGGAGTGCGCGTCCGACGACATCGTGCGTCGCGAACGGGAACGCTCCGTGGCCCTCGAGACGGCGCTCGCCGAGCGGCAGCGCTCGGAGGAGTCGCTGCGCGCGCTCTTCGACCGGAATCTCGCCGGCATGTTCCGGTCCCGTCGCGACGGGCGCATCCTGGAATGCAATGCCGCGCTCGTGCGCCTCCTGGGCTACCGGACACGCGAAGACGTCCTCGCCCGCAATGCCAAGGAGCTCTACCTGGACGCGAAGGACCGCGAGCGCGTGCTGCGGCTCGTGGGCCCGGGCGTGGTGGTGACCAACCAGGAGCTCCAGCTGCGACGGGCCGACGGGACCTCGCTCTGGGGATTGGTGCACCTGCGCGAGGTCGCCGACGGGCCATCGACGTACCTGGAAGGCATCGTCATCGACATCACCGAGCGGAAGATGGCAGAGCTGGGGGTCGAGCTCCACGAGGTCGGAGGTGCTTCATGAAGGTCCGGGAGATCCTCGCAATCAAGGGTGAGCATGTCCACGCGATCGAGCCCGATCGCACCATCCTCGACGCCGTGGCGCTGCTCGTCGAGCACGGAATCGGCGCGCTCCTCGTGCGCGACGCGGGCGGCGTCGTCGCCGGCATCATCAGCGAGCGCGACGTGCTCCGCGTCTCCCGCGACCGCAGCGGCGAGCTCGGCGCCATCCGGATTGGCGACGTGATGACGAGGGACCTCGTCATCTGCGTCCCCGACGACGAGATCGACTACGCGATGGGGATCGTCACCAAGAACCGCGTGCGCCACCTGCCCGTCATGGACGGCGGCCACGTGGTGGGAATGATCTCGATCGGCGATCTGGTCAAGGCGCGCCTCGACGCCGCCGAGTACGAGAACCGCTACCTGCGGGAGTACATCCAGGCGCGCTGAGGTCCAACCTCGACAAGTGGGTGATCGCCGCGCGCGATGCTTCATCAGGGCTCCGCGCCAGCGGCGAGGTTGAGCTTCGGAAACACGGGGAGGCTGCGCCCGCCGTCCAGGATTATGGCGCGTCCCGTGATGAAATCGAAAGCGGCCGAGCATAGGAGTGCGACGATCTTCGCGATCTCGGGCTGGGTGACGAGGCGCTTCAGTGGTGTGATCGCAATGGCGGCGGCCTTGTAGTCCGGCATCCTGTCGGTGCGCGCGCTGGCGATCTGGCCTGGCACCACCGCGTTCACGGTCACGTGGGGAGCGAACTCCACCGCCATGCTCTCCGTCAGGTGGAGCAGCGCCGCCTTGGCGAGTCCATACACCGAGTGCGAGCGCACGAGCCCGGAGGTGGCGCCCAGGTTGACGATGCGCCCCCAGCCGAGCTTCTCCATGCCGGGCAGCACACGCTGCGAGGCGAGAAACGCCGCCTTGAGGTTGGCGTTCATCACGTAGTCCCAGTCGCGCTCGGATAGCGTCCGGAAGGCAGTGTCCGCGAAGGGCCCCGCGTTGTTGACAAGCACGCTCACCGGCCCGAGGGCGGACTCCACCTCGTCCACGAGGCGGCGCACGTCGCCGGTCACGGCCGCGTCGGCCTGGAAGGCCTTGGCCTCTCCGCCCGCCCTGCGGATGGCCGCCACCACCTCGTCGGCCGCGGCGTGCGAGTGGCGATAATGGACGGCCACGTGGGCCCCGCATCGGGCCAGCTCGCGCGCGATGTCCACGCCCGTTCCCGAGGAGGCGCCGGTGACGAGCGCGACCTTGCCTTCGAGAAACGTCTGCTCCGCCATGGCGGTCGGTCTCCTTTGGTCCGGGTCAGACGAGATGGCAGGCGACGCGATGCGCCGGCGCCACCTCGCGCAGTGTAACGGGCTCCGCGCAGACGGGCTGCGCAAGCGGGCAGCGGCCGCGCAGGCGGCAGCCTTCGGGAATGTCGATGGGGCTCGGCACCTCGCCGGCCAGCACGATGCGCGCGCGCCGCACGTCGGGGTCGGGCACCGGGACGGCGGAGAGCAGCGCCTGCGTATAAGGATGCAGGGGCCGCGCGAACAGCTCGGCGGTCGACGCTTCCTCCACGATCGTCCCCAGGTACATGACGGCGACGCGATGGGCCAGGTACTTCACGCTGGCGAGGTCGTGGGAGATGAACAAGTACGTCATGCCGAGCGTGGTGCGCAGCTGGTCGAGCAGGAGAATGGCCCGCGCGCGGAGCGAGACGTCCAGGGCCGACGTCGGCTCGTCGAGGACCACGAACCGTGGCCGCGTAGCGATGGCCCGCGCGAAGTTGACGCGCTGGCGCTGCCCACCCGAGAGCTCGTGCGGGTAGCGACCGGCCAGCTCGGGGCCCAGGCCGACCTGCGCCAGCACCTCGGCCACGCGCGCGCGCCGCTCGCCGGCGCCGAGCGTGGTGTGGCGCCGCAACGGCTCCTCCACCGTGCGCCCCACGCTGAGGCGCGGGTTCAGTGATGCCGTCGGGTCCTGGAACACCATCTGTAGGTTTCGGCGCTGGCGGCGCAGCGGCTCCGCGCCCAGCGTGGTGAGGTTCACGTCACCGAAGGTCACACGGCCCGCCGTCGGTTCCACCAGGCGGAGAATCGAGCGTGCAACCGTCGACTTGCCGCAGCCGGACTCGCCCACGAGGCCCAGCGTCTCCCCTGGCGCGACGGCGAATGACACGCCGTCCACCGCGCGCACCGATCGCGGCGCTTGCCCGCCGAGCCGGTCGAGCCACGCTCGAGCGCCACCGAGCGGGAAGTGCTTGACGAGGCCCTCAACGGACAGCAGCGTCACTCTCCACCTCGACGGCGTGGCAGGCGACCTCGTGGCTCGCCCCCGCCGTGCGCAGCACGGGGCGCTCGCGCCGGCACACCTCCAGCACGCGCGCGCAACGGTCGGCGTAACGACAGCCCGGCGCCGGCGCCAGCAGCGAGGGCACCGCGCCCGGGATGGGTTCCATGGCGACCTCGCGATCGATCCGCGGAATCGAGCGCACAAGCGCCTGCGTGTAGGGATGCAGCGGGCGTTTGAAGAGCGTGTGGACGTCGGCGATCTCCACGAGCTGGCCCGCGTGCATCACGGCCACGCGGTCGCACGCCTCGGCCACAACGCCGAGGTCGTGGGTGATCAGCACGATCGACGCGCCCGTGCGGCGGCCGAGGTCGCGGAGCAGATCGAGGATCTGCGCGGCGATTGAAACGTCGAGGCCGGTGGTGGGCTCGTCGGCGATGAGCAGGCGCGGCGACGAGGCGATCGCCATCGCGATCATCACGCGCTGGCACATGCCGCCCGAGAGCTGGTGCGCGTACTGGCGCGCGCGACGCTCGGGCTCCGCGATCCCGACGAGCGTGAGCATCTCGATGGTTCGCCGCCACGCCTCGGCCGGGGCGATGTGCTGATGCAGCTCGTACAGACGCGCGATCTGCCGGCCCACGGTGAGCACCGGGTTCAGCGCCGTGCGGGGACTCTGGAACACGAGCGCGATGCGCGTGCCGCGCACCTCGCCCATCCGCTCCTCGGGAAGGGCGAGGAGGTCGGCACCCTCGAAGCGGATCTCGCCCCGCACGATGCGGCCGGGCGGTCGGATGAGGCGGAGCAGGGCGTGCGCGGTCACCGACTTGCCGGAGCCCGATTCTCCGACGACGCCCAGGATCTCGCCCGGGCGCACCGAGAAACTCACGTTGTCGACGGCCTCCACGAGTCCGTCCTCGGTGGCGAAATGAACGGTCAGGTCGCGCACCTCGAGAAGGTCGCTCACCGCACCCCCCGCATGCGCGGATCGAGCACATCGCGCAGCGTGTCGCCCACGAGATTGAACGCGAGCACGGTCAGCATGATGGCGAGGCCGGGGAAGAGCACGAGCCACCACTCCCCCGAGACGACGTAGCCGGCGCCCTCTGCCGTCATCTGCCCCCACTCGCTCTGCGGCGGCTGGATGCCGAGGCCGATGAAAGACAGCGCGGCCACGGTCAGGATCGCGAAGCCCATGGCCAGCGTGGCCTGCACGATGAGCGGCGGTACACAGTTCGGAAACAGGTGGTAGAGGACGATCTGATACGGGCGGTTGCCCACCGTGCGCGCCGCCTCCGCGTACTCCGTTTCCCTTGCCTTCAGCATCTCGCCGCGGATCAACCGAGTGTAGATCGGCACGTGGGTGAGGGCGATCGCGGCGACCACGTTGGCGGTGCTGTTGCCGAGGGCGGCCGTGATGGCCAGAGCCAGGATGAACGCGGGGAAGGCCATGACCGCGTCCACCCCGCGCATGACGAGATGGTCCACCCAGCCGCCGCGGTATCCGGCCGCCGCGCCGAGGGTGGCGCCGAGGGTGAGGGCGATGACGGTGGCGCTCAGGGCGACCAGCAGGTCGATGCGCCCGGCGTGGATGAGGCGCGAGAGCTGGTCACGCCCGTAGAGGTCGGTGCCGAGCGGATGCCGCACGGAGACACTGGCCAGGGCGGCCCCGGCGTCGGGCTCGTCGGGATCGTAGGGCGCCAGCCACGGCGCCAGCAGAGCCGCGGCGATGACGACGAGGATCGCGCCGAGCGCCGCGAAAGAAAGCCGATTGCGGGCGAGTCGGCGCCAGGGCATCAGCGGAGGCGTATGCGCGGGTCGGCCAGCCCGTAGAGCAGGTCGACGGTCAGGTTGACGAGGACGTACATGATGGCCACGAACAGCACGAACGACTGGATCGGCCCGGCGTCCTTGGTGACGAGCGAGGTCACGGCGTAGTGGCCGAGGCCGGGCCACGCGAAGACCATCTCCACCACGACGTTGCCCGCCATCAGGAAGCCGAAGATGACGCCGAGCAGCGTGATGACGGGGATCAGCGCGTTGCGCAGGGCGTCGCCGTAGATGACACGCCGACGCGGCAGCCCCGCCGCCCAGGCGGCTTTCACGTAGTCGGATTCGAGGATCTCGAGCATGGTCGCGCGCACCATCCGGGTGAGTGGAGCCATCACGGCGAAGCCCAGCGTGAGCGCGGGGAGCATGAGGTGGTGGAGGGCGGAAAGCAGCGCGGTTCCGTGACCGGTGAGGGCCGCGTCGATCACGTAGAGTCCCGTGAGGCGGGGCGGCGGCGTCACGTCGGCCGCGAGGCGCCCGAGCGGCGGCGGCGCCACGCCGAGCAGGTAAAAGAAGACGTAGAGCAAGAGCAGCCCGGTCCAGAAGCTCGGCATGGCCACGCCGCCGACGCCGAGAAGTCGGCTCGCGTGGTCGAGCGCGGTATCGCGATGGACGGCGGAGAGCACCCCGAGCGGAATGCCGATCCCCGCCGCCACGAGGAGACTCGCCAGCGTCAGCTCCAGCGTGGCTGGCACGCGCTGCCGGAAGTCCTCGAGGACGGGTCGTCCCGTGCTCGAGCTCTCGCCGAGGTCGGCACGGAGCAGGCCGGTGAGGTAGCGCCAGTACTGCACGTGGACGGGCCGGTCGAGGCCCATCTGCCGCTCTATCGCGGCGACGTGCTCCGGTGTGGCGAGCGAGCCCGCCTTGACGAGGGCGGGATTGCCGGGGAGCACGTAGACGAGGGTGAACGAGATCAGCGTCACCCCGAAAAGCGTCGGGGCGACGAGAAGAAGGCGGTGCAGGACGTACCGGCCGAATCCCATGGCTCAGGACCGCCGGGCGCTCCCGCTAGGTCCGCTTCGCCGCGTAATACCGCTCGAATGTGTCCCAGCGCTTTTCGATTCCGCTCAGGTCCGCCTTCATGACGCGCGTCCAGCTGTCGTACCAGAGGAAGCCCCATACGGCGTCGTCGACCAGGATCTTCTGAGCGACGAGGGCGGCGCCGATCCGCTTCTCCGAGTTCGTTTCGTGCATGCTCTCGTCGATGAGCTTGTCGAGGACAGGGTTGGAGTAGAACGAGGCGTTGGTGAACTTCGACTTCGTGTGGAAGTTGAACACGAGGTGGTACCAGGGATCGTTCACCCAGGACTGGAACGACTCGAGGGACAGCCCGTGGCCGCCCTTGATGGCCGCCTGGCGGAACGTGGCGTCGGTCTCCCGCACGATGTTGACCTTGAACCCGATCTTCTCGAGCTCGCGCTGGATCCACACCGACGCCGCCTCGTGGGTCGTGTAGCCGACGCGGACGGCGAGGTCGACGGGGATCGGCCCCTTCACGCCTGCCTCCTTCATGAGGGCCCTGGCCTTCTCGATGTCGTGCTTGTACGGCGAGAGCGTACCGCTGTAGCCCGGCGTGAGGTGCGGAACCGGGCTCTTCATCTGCGTGCCATACCCGAACAGCACGTTGGGCAGGATCGCCTGGATCGGGATGGCGTAGTTGACCGCCTGCCGCACGAGCTTGTTGTCGAAGGGCGGCTTGCCGCCGTTCATGCAGAGCCAGTGGCAGGTGGTGTCGGGCACCTGGAACACCCTCAGCCCCTGCTCGCCCTCGAGGCTCTTGACGTTCTTCGGCGAGAGTCCGGGGCGCCCCACCACCATGTCGATCGCCTTCTTCTTGATGAGCAGGACGCGATCGGCCTCGTTGGGGACGAACTTCAGCACGATGCGCTGGAAATACGGCTCCGGACGCCAGTAGCCCTTCGTCGACTCCAGCACGACCTCGACGCCCGGCTCGTTCTTGACGAGATGGTAGGGGCCCACACCGGCCACGTTGCGCTTGAGCCACTCACCCGCCCACGGGTCGTCCTTGGTCGCGCGGGCCTTGGCCTCCTCCGGATCGATGATGGCGTTGTTCGACAGCGTCACCACGTCCAGGGCCATCGGGCTCGGCGCCTCCATCTTGATGGCGAAGGTGTAATCGTCGCGCACCTCGAACTGCTCGGGCGACTTCACCTGGATGAGGGCCGGAATGACCAGGCGCATGTAGCCGGGCGACTGCAGGCCGCGGTCGAAGCAGTACTTGGCCGCGTGCGCGGTGACCGGCCGCCCGCTCGGGAACGTGGCGCCCTTGCGGATCCTGAAGACGAGGGTGGCGCCGTCCCGCTCCGTCGACCACGACTCCGCGATCATCGGGTCCCACTCGGCCGGCTGAGAGCGAAAGAAGCCCGGCTTGTCCTTGATGGGTCTCACCTTCCAGCCGATCAGCGTGTCGTAGCAGTTGGCCACGGTGACGTAGCCGCCGATGGCCTTGAAGTGGGCGGGGTCGAGGGTGTCGATGTCGGTGTCCCAGGCGACCACGAGCGTCCGCTTGTCCTGCGCCTCCGAGCGCCGGGGATGAAAGCCGGCCACGCCGATCGCGGCGACTCCGACGGTGCCCTTCAGGAACGACCGGCGATCCATGCGTGGGCTCATTCGATCGGCTCCGTCGTGAAGAAGACGTTCTTCGGGCGCTCGAGATAGTTCTCGTAGAGCTGACGGAGGAGCTCCTGACCGGCCGGGGAGGCGAGGTCCTTCTGGTACTGCTCCATGTCGCGGATCTCGATGCGCTCGATGTAGTTCCAGCCCGCTGTCTCGGCGCCGTGGATGGGCCCCTCGATGCGATGCGTGGTGTAGCTGGCGATGCCGGGCAGCGTCTTCGCCACCTTGTAGTCGTACTCGCGCAGCCATCTCTCGTAGGCGGCGGGCTCGACCCCCTTCTTCAGTGTCGTGATGACGTAGCGCACTTTCACCGGCGTTCCTCCTCGCCTGCGGCGCTGGCTATCCAGCGGCGACGGGTTCGAAGCAGTCCAGCAGGTCGCCCGTCTGCAGCACCCGGTCTTTCTCACAGGTCGCGCCGTTGACGGCGACCAGCCCCGTATCGCCGGCGGCCCCCAGCGAGACGAGGACCGCCGTCACCGTCATTCGCGCAGCTCCGCCCGCACGCGCGGCATGACCTCGGTCTGGAAGCGCTGGATCGTCGTCTCGATGCGGCCGTCGACGGCGAGTGGGTAGATCATCACCTGGGCGATGCCGCTCCGGGCGAGACGAATCAGCTCGGGCGCGATCACGTCCGGAGGGCCGGTGAGCGTGCACGCGTCCACGAAGGCGTCGGGCACGTCGGGCGCGACTGCGCGCAGCGGCGCGGGGTCGTGCGTGTAGGGCAGCGCGAGCACCCGGTCTCGCAGGGCCGCCGGCAGCGTGAGCCCCGCCGTAGCGAAGGTGAAGAAGTCGGGACGCTGGGCGCTCAGACTGCGCACGATGGTCGGACGCATGACGTCGCGCGCGGCCCGGCGGTCGTCGTGCACGCAGACGTTCAGCCGCGCCACCAGGGCCACGCGCGCGGGGTCGCGGCCGGCCTCGCGCGCGGCGCCGTGCACAGTGTCCTTCAGAAACCGCACGAGGGGCTCGGCGAGCGCGCCCTGCATGATGGCCCCATCGGCCACCCGCCCCGCGACCCGGCAGCCACCGGCGCGCTGGGACGCCACGTAGATCGGCACGTCCGCACGCGCAGGCTTGAAGTCGAGGCGCCCGTCCGTGAAGCTGATCTCGCGCCCCTTCATTGTCACGGTGTCGCCGGCGAGCAGGCGGCGGATCAGCTCCACACCCTCTCGGATGGCCACGGCAGAGCGCGAGGCGTCGATGCCGAGCTCGCGGAATCCACTGACGCCCGCGCCCAGGCTCAGGATCGCGCGTCCGCTCGAGATCTCGTCGAGGGTGGCGATGGCCATGGCGGTGAGCGCGGGGTGGCGCGAGTAGGGATCGGTCACGCAGGGCCCGAGCCGCATCCGTTGCGTGCGCAGGGCGCAGAGGGTGAGACAGGCGTACACCTCGCGGAAGAAGCGCTCGTCGGCGATCCAGAAATCGTCGTACCCCGTCGCCTCGGCCATCTCGGCGAGCGCAGCCAGACGCGCCGACTCGTAGGTCGGCAGGATCAGGAGTCCCGTACGAAGCGTCATGCGCCGGCGTCGCGGAGCGCGAGCGCGATGTGCTCGGCGGTGATCGGCAGCGAGGTCAGACGCAGCCCCGTGGCCGAGGCCACGGCGTTGGCGACGGCAGCGGGCGGCTCGATGTTGGGCGGCTCGCCCACGCCTTTCGCACCGTACGGCCCCACCAGGCTGGGGTGCTGGACGAGGATCGTCTCGACGCGCGGCATGTCGAGCGTGGTCGGCATCTTGTAGTCGGTGAGGTTCGGGTTCAGCACGCGGCCGTTCTCGTAGACGATCTCCTCGGAGAGCGCCTGGCCGAGCCCCTGCGCGACGCCACCCTCGATCTGCCCCTCGATGTACGTGGGGTTCATGGCGAACCCGACGTCCTGCGCCACCACGTACTTGTGGATGGTGACGTCGCCCGTTTCGGGATCGATCGAGAGATCGACCGCGTGGGCGTGGAAGCTCGGCGAGTGGAAGGCTGGATAGACGTGCCCGTCCACGCGCTTGCTGTCGTAGGCGGTGGGCGGCGCGATGAACGTTCCCTGCGCGATGAGGCCGCCGCCCGTCTGTTGCGACAGCCGTGCGAGATCGGCGAGCGAGATCCGCTTGCCGTCCGCGAGGACGTGCTTGTCGACGAGGTGGCAAGCGTCCGGCGCAACGTCGAGCTGCGCGGCCGCCAGCGCGAAGATCCGACCTTTGAGGTCGTCCACGGCGGCGCGGCAGGCGTTGCCGACCGCGAAGGCGGTGCGACTGCCCTGGGCGCCGAAGTCGAACGGCGTGGAAAACGTGTCGGCCGACACCACGTTGATGTCGGCCAGATCGATCCCGAGCTCTTCGGCGAGGACCTGAGCCGCGCCGGTGAGCGCCGCGGTCCCGATCTCGGCCGCACCCGTGTTGAGCGCGACCGTCCCGTCCGGGTTGATCTTCACGTAGACGCCCGAGGAACCGCCGGTCGTCGTCCACCAGCCGCAGGCCAGTCCCTTGCCGCGCCACCGCGCCGGTCGGCGGTCGTTCCACGCGATCGCCGCCGCCGCCTTGCGCAGGCACTCCTCCAGCCCGACCGCGTTCAGGACCTGGCCCGTCGGCCCCTCGTCGCCCTCGCGCACGATGTTCTTGAGCCGGAGCTCGAGCGGATCGATGCCGAGGGCGTCGGCGATGATGTCCATCTGCGACTCGACCGCAAAGTTCGCCTGGGGGCCGGAGGGCGCGCGGAAGGAGCCGCAGTTGGTCTTGTTCGTGTACACCGCGAAGCCTTCCAGGTGGAGGTTCGGGATCTTGTACGGCCCCGCCAGCACGAGCGTGGCCACCGACGCAACGCCGGGACCCGAGCCGGCGAACGCGCCCGTGTCGAACCAGATCCGTCCGGCCTTCGCGGTGATGCGCCCGTCGGTCGTCACGCCGGTCTTCAGCTCGACGACGGTTCCCTGGCGAGGATACGCCGCGGTGAGCTCCTCCTCGCTGGTGGTCATGACCTTCACGGGTCGGCCCGTCGCTTTCGCCAGGAACGCCGCGAAGTGCTCCACGCCCACGCGCAGCTTGCCGCCGAAACCACCGCCGATGCCCGGCACCACCACGCGAATCTTCGACGGCGCCATCTGGAGGATCTCGGCCAGCGTGCTCTGCACCTCGAAGGGCAACTGTGTGTTCGACCACAGCGTAACCTGGCCCGAACTGTCCCACGCGGCCACCGCCGCGCGCGGCTCGGTGTAACCCTGGTGGACCATGCCGGTGCGGAAGCGGTGCTCGAAGATCCGATCCGCCTCCTCGAACCCGCGCTCCACGTCGCCCACGACGATCCGCGCGCGGTTGCACACGTTGCCGTCGCGATGGAGGATCGGAATCGCCGTGTAGCTCGCCCACTCCTCGTGGATCAGCGGGGCGCCGGGCGCCAGCGCGGCGTCGAGATCGAAGACCGCGGGCAGCGGCTCGTAGACGACCTCGATGGCCGCCAGCGCGGCTTCCGCGGCCTCGGGCGTCGTCGCCGCCACGGCCGCCACCGGCTGGCCGACATACCGCACCTTGCCCCGGGCGAAGACCGTCTCGTCCTTGAGGGCTCCGCCGTAGCGGACGTCGGGCACGTCCGCGGCGGCGATTACCGCGCGCACGCCGGGCAGAGCCCGCGCTCGCGCTGTGTCCAGGCGCACGATGCGCGCGTGCGGCTCCGTGCTGCGGAACACCTTGCCGACGAGCATGCCGGGCAGCGCGAAGTCCGCGGCGTAGACGGCGGTGCCTGTCACCTTCCCGGCGCCGTCCATGCGCGGGAGCGACTTGCCGACGACGCGGGGCTCGCTGGTGGCCATCGGTCACCTCCCGGCGGTGCGGTCGCGGGCGACGGCGAGGACCGCGTCGGCGATCTTCTGGTATCCGGTGCAGCGGCAAAGATTCCCCGCGAGCGCCGCGCGCACGTCGTCCTCGGTGGGCGACGGGTGCTCGTCCAGGTAGGCCTGGGCGGAGAGGATCATGCCGGGGATGCAGTAGCCGCACTGCACCGCGCCGTGGTCGATGAAGGCGCGCTGGAGCGGATGGAGCTCCCCATCGCGCGCGAGCCCCTCGATCGTGAGCACCTCACGCCCCGGGCACTGGGCGGCCAGCAGGATGCACGCGTTCACGGCCGCGCCGTCGAGCAGGACGGTGCACACGCCGCACTCCGCCTCCAGACAGTTCTCCTTCGTGCCGGTGAGGCCGAGGTCGGTACGCAAGACGTCGAGAAGCGTGCGGTGAGGCTCGGTGAGGATCTCGTGCCGCTCACCGTTGATCGTCAGTGTGAGGGCCAGCTTGCTCACGACGCCGGCTCCCGGGCGCGCTCCACGCAGCGCGCGAGAACGCGCGGGACCAGCGTCTCCACGAGGAGGCGACGGTAGCGGGCGGACGCGCGCACGTCGCTGATCGGCTGGCAGGCGGCGACGGCGAGTCGGGCCGCCTCCTGCAGCGCCTCGACGGTCAGCTCGCGATGCTCGAGGAAGCGCTCAGCCTCGTGCGCGCGCAACGTCCGCGGTGCCACCGCGCCAAGCGCGATACGCGCTTCCAGGCAGCGCTCGCCGGTCGCGTCCAGCGTCAGCCGCCCCGCGACGCACACCACCGAGATCTCCATCGCCCGGCGGCGTCCCGCCTTCAGGAACGCGGTGGCGGACCGCGGGGAGAGGCCGGCGAAGCGCACGCCCGTGAGCAGCTCGTCCGGCCGGCGGGCCGTGCGGCCCGAGCCGATGAGAAAGTCCTCGAGGCGCAGCGTGCGCTCTCCGCCGGGACCGAGGCACGTCACCGAGGCATCGAGCGTGAGGAGAACCGGCACGACATCGGCGGCCGGCGAGGCGTTGACGATATTGCCGCCCACGGTGCCGACGTTCCGCACCTGGTGACCACCCACGACCTCGGCGCCCTCCACCAGCGCCCGCAGTCGTCCCTGGAAGGCAGGAAAGCGCTCGAGGGCGCGGTGGGTGACGAGCGCGCCCATGCGCACGGCGCCGTTGGCGTCGATGGCGTCGAGCCC
>Ga0207684_10003371_pt1 | contig 15643 bp, 13 predicted proteins | sample KBSK5501metaG_FD_184342 | JGI IMG/M metagenome (GOLD analysis project Ga0207684, IMG submission 184342) | Corn, switchgrass and miscanthus rhizosphere microbial communities from Kellogg Biological Station, Michigan, USA - KBS K5-50-1 metaG... | ecosystem: Host-associated > Plants > Roots >...
GTCTGTGGTGTGTGTGTTTCATGTTCTCGCCTTCTTCACTCGTTCCAATTTCCTTCCTGGTTTTGGTATAGTATAGTATTTTTACTTGTAAATTGCAAGCAATAAAGAAGCTTCCCGTTGACAGGTTTGACTTTCGAAATTAGAATTTGAACGAGGAAGTCTTCGAAAGGATTTGCCAGCAAGCAGTGACTGGCACAGTAATCGCCAAAAAAGGAGCGCGACCATGGCAGTTGACAACAGCACGCCCAGCTTTGCACGGGACATCCAGCCGCTGTTCCGTGAGGACGACAGAGAATCAATGGAGTTCGCCTTCGACCTCTGGAACTACCAGGATGTCTGTGCGCACGCGGAGGACATCCTTGAGCGACTGACTGAGGGCACGATGCCGTGCGATGGAGAGTGGCCCGAGGAGCAGATCGCCCAATTTCGCCGCTGGGTCGAGGCCGGGATGCCCGCGTAACGCTCATGTGCTGTCAGCAGTTGCGTTCGTGTCACTGACCCAGTTTTTTACGCATCCAGTCTGCCTGCTGCGGCCGGTGCTTGTAAATAATGTTGTTGTTGACGTGATTGCCATCCTCAAAAAACCACAGCTCTGCCCTGCTGCCTGCTTCCTCTGCTATGCGCCTTCCTTGTGCGGCTGGCACAAGCCTATCCAGTGCGCCCTGGATGACTAGCAGTGGACACTCAACCTTCTCCGCCACACCTCGCAGGTTGAATTGCCTCAATTTGTTGAGCGCATCCTCCTCGTTAGCGGCTTTGAGACGGTGAACCAGCGTTTCGCGGCTTATCTGCGGGCGACCTTTGAAGTTCTCGGTTTGGTCATACGGTCCGCAGTTTTCAATCGCGGCTTTTATACGGTGTTCAAAGGCCGCGGCACGTACGGCGAACTGACCGCCAAAACTTACGCCCATCAGGCCTACCCGGCCACTATCCACATCTGGCCGGTTCTCAAGATAGTCAATGGCGTATTTTACGGGTACCTCGTAATCATGGCGCAGCGGATACTCGAACTCCATTTCTCCCTGTCCGGGGCCATCAATAGCCAGCACCGCCATCCCGCGCCTGAGAAAGTCGTCTCCATAGGTGTGCAGCTCTTCTTTCACGGAGTCAAGTCCGGGCACGAGGATCACTACCGGGGGCTTAGGCGTATGCCAGGGCTTTCTCAAAATGCCATACATCGTGGCTCCTTTCTCGTAGGGAATGGCCACGTGTTCGCCTGGAAAATCGAAATAAGGCAATGCTCGTTGGTAGTCATGTACGACATGCTCATGTGCTACGCGCAGTTCATGCGGCTTGCGCACAAACAAATACTTGCCAAAGTGATAGGCAATCGCCGCGTGCAAATAATGGTACGCCGCCGACTCGTAATACCCTTCCGCTTCGGCCTGCTCTCCCATCTGCTCGTGCATAGCCCCACACTCGGACCACTTCTGACACCAGTCATCCCACCGCTCAACGCTGTTCGTGACGCGCTGAAAGTCATTGAAGTCCACGCCATTGGCAATGAACCGGGGAGCCCAGTTATCAATCGCGCTTTGTACACGTTCGTCTCTCGCCATGTGGTTATCCTTTCCAGGTTGTGGTTTCACGCATTGGAGAGTGTCCCTCCCAGGTAGAGGTGGCCAATCTCCGGATTGTTGAGGATGTCGGTGTGCGACCCCTCCAGTCGCACCCGCCCACTTTCCAACACCACCCCCCTGGTGGCCAGGCTCAGCCCCGTGCGCGCGTTTTGCTCCACCAGCACGATCGTTCTGCCACTGTCTTGCATCACTTTGACCGTCTCGATTACCTGCTTGAACGTCTTGGGGTCCAGCCCCATCGACGGCTCATCCAATAAGATCAGGCGCGGGTCCAGCATCAGGCTGCGCGCAAACTCCACCAGGCGCTGCTGCCCTCCCGACAGGCTGCCGGCTTTGTCGCGTGCACGCGTTTTCACGATCGGAAACAGTTCCTCTACCTCGTGCAGCCGCCGCTCGACGAGCGCCGTATCGTGCAGCAGATAGGCGCCCAGCCGCACGTTTTCCCGCACGGTCATGCTGGCAAACAGGCTGTGGCTCTGCGGCACCTGCACGATGCCCAGCGCCAGGATCTGCCGCGGGGAGAGCCCGGCAATCGAGCGACCATCAAAGGTAATCTCGCCCAACCGGGGGCGCAGCAGCCCGCTGAGCACGCGCAAGATCGTGGATTTGCCCGCCCCGTTGGGTCCGACGATACACGTCGTGGTCCCCTGCTCCACTTGCAAACTGATCCCTTTGAGCACATCGCCGCCATCGTAGCCCGCGTAGACATGGTGTAATTGCAGCAGCATCTCTCTAGTCTCCCAAATACGCTTCCAGCACTGCCGGATTCGCTCGCACCTCGGCCGGCGTCCCTTCAGCAATCCTGGCACCGCGATGCATCACCATGACCGGGTCGCACAGTCCCATCACAAATTCCATATTGTGTTCGACCACCAGGAAGGTTACCCCGCGCCGGTTGAGCGTGCGAATGCGCTCCCTCAGCTCGTTGATCATGGTCGGGTTGATGCCTCCCGCCGGTTCATCCAACAAAATCACCTGTGGTTCGGCAATCAACACGAAGGCGAACTCCAGCAACTTCTTCTGCCCGTACGACAGGTTCCCGGCAGCCATGTCCTTGAGCGACGTGAGCCCCACAAACTCCAGCAGGGCGAGCGCGCGCTCCTGCTCGTGGGTCGAACTCCAGCGACTCAGTAACCCCTTGAGGTCCTGGCGCTGGGCGGCCACGTGCATATTCTCCAGCACCGTCAAGCGTGGAAAGATGCGCGTCAGTTGAAAGGTGCGTCCCATGCCCAGGCGGAAGACCTTATCCGGTGATGTATTGGTGATGGTCTTTCCCTGAAAAAGCACCTGCCCGCTGTCGACGCGCTCGTAGCCGGTCATCACATTAAACAGGGTTGTTTTCCCCGATCCATTGGGCCCGATCAAACCGGTGATGGAGCCTTGCTCCACGCTGATTGAGCACGTATCCAGGGCGCGAATGCCCCCAAAGGCTTTAGAAACCCCCTGCGCTTCCAACAAGCTCATAAGTTGATCCCTTCCTTCTTTTCGATGCCAGGTGACCCGCCCTGGTCGGGAAGTGCGGTGACAACGGCCTCGTCCTCGCGCTCCTCCTGGTTCCGGGTCGCCCGGTATTTAGCCCAGCGCGCCTGTATCGTGGGGATAATACCCTGGGGCAGCAGCAGAATGACCACCAGGAACAGCGCCCCGTAGATCACCAGGTAGTAGCCACTCTGGCCGTACTGTAAGGCAAAGTATTGCTGCGTCGGCTCCAGCAGCAGCGCGCCCAGGATGGGGCCCGCCAGCGTCCCCAGCCCGCCCAGGAAGGCCATCAAGGCAATCGCCACGTCGAAGTTGGCATCAAAGGCGGTATTGGGGTAAATCGAACCGACGAAGTAGCCCCACACGGCGCCCATCATACCCACCAACAGCGCGGACAGGACAAAGGCCGCCAGTTTGGAGGGGCCTGTCTTCACTCCCAGGCCCAGCGCACGATCCTCGTCATCGCGGATGGCCAGCAGGCCCAGGCCATATTTGGAGTGGCGCACCCACCACGAGACGGCCAGGGCCACCAGCAGGAGAGCCAGGCTCACGTAGTAGAACGGTGTATTGAAGAAGTCCCCACTCCAGTCCGCCGGGATGGGCAGCCCAAGGCCCGTCGAGCCGTTAGTCAGCCCGCGCAGGTTATAGGCCAGCAGTTGCAGGATAAAGAACATGGCAATCGTGATGACCACGAACGTGTGCCGCCGCACGCGCAGGGCCAGCCAGCCCAGGGGCACGGCGATCAGGGCCGCCAGCAGCCCGGCCAGCGGCACCAGCAAGAACGGCCCATAGCCCCCGGCGATGTTCCAGTCCTGGCACAGCAGCGCCAGGGCATAGGCACCGATGCCGAAGTAGGCGCCATGCCCCAGGGCGACGTAGCCGGTATAGCCCGACAAGATATTCCAGCCAGTGCTAGCGGCCGCGAAGATCAAGGTAAAGACCGCGATGCCGGTCACGGTCGGATTAGGAAACAGCAGCGGGAACACGATGGCCAGCGCCAGCAGCACCAGCAGCCCGGCCGTTTTCACCATCCTCATTGCTTTCTTCCTTCCACCTGGCCGAGCAAGCCCTGCGGACGCACCACCAGGATCAGCACCAGCAGGATGAAAAAGACCGTGCTGGCCCACACCGGCGACCAGACCACCGAGGTGACATCTTCGACCACCAGCATGCCCAACGAGGCAATCAGCGCACCGGATAAGCTGCCCATGCCGCCAAAGATGATGATCGCCAGCAGGCGCGAGATCAGGTCATACGAGCTGCCCGCATCGAAAGCGTTGGTCGCCCCGAAGGCCATCCCGCCAGCAGCCGCCAGCGCGATGCCGATGCCAAAGGTGATCGCCGAGACCCGCTCGACATCGATGCCGATCAGTTCAGCCGCCGTGCGATTCTGCATCGAGGCGCGCACGCTGTGGCCAAACTTGGTGCGATAGAGCAGCAGGTACAGTCCTCCCAACAGCACCACTGCCAACAGGAAGCCAAACACATAAATATAGGCGAGATAGAAGCCGCCAATTTGAAACGAGGCGGTGATATACCAGGCATGCAGTTGCACGTAGTCCGCCGAGAAAATGAGATTGAGCACACCCTCGATGATCAGCGAGACGCCGAAGGTCACCAGGATGGACAGCATGGTACGGTCGCGCTTGATGGGGCGGATAAACAGCCACTCGATCAGCAGGCCGAAGGCAAACATGGCCGGCATGGTCAGCAGCAAGCCCACGAACAGGTCGATATGCAGCTTTTGCTCCAGCACGTAACTGAGGTAGGCGCCCAGGATCACCAGCGCTCCCTGCCCGATGTTGATAATATTCATCACTCCGAACACCAGCGTGAGCCCGGAGGCCATCAAGGCATACACACCTCCGGTTAAGATGCCGGTGATGATCGCTTCCACAATGATCATGGTAATCTACTTTCCAGGCATCGAAGTTTGTAGACGACGCAGGACGCCTCGCCACATCGCGCAAGCGCACCCGGACAGGCGTGGTCGTGAGAGGAAGAGGGGCACCGGCGCTGCGTGCCAGGCGGGCCGGTATCCCTCCCCGCGTGCGTGCCTGCCTGGCAGGCGGTAGACGAAACGCTATGGCCAGTTTGGCTTCGGAAACTCAGGAGGGTTCGTCGCCTGGGCAGCGGGATACACTGACACCAATGAACCTTTCTGCCACTGGAACAGGTACCCTGTCGCAAGGATGTTTTCTCCCTGGGCGTTGAACTTCACATTCCCCTGCACCGATTGAAACGTATCGCCCGAGTGTAGCTCATTGATCAGTTTCGTATTATCAATGCCGTGAATTTTGTTCACTGCCTGAACCAGAACCTGTCCCACAGCGTAGGCTTCTGCCACGTCAGAACTGATTTGATCAGCTGTGCCGCCGTATTTAGCCAGGTAGTCATGAACCATTTGCGTGTTCTGGAAAGTATTGATCCCTGGATACCATCCACCATTCGGCACGAATACGCCTTCCGCTGCTTTTGTGCCGCCAACGGCATTGAGGAATTGCGCACCCTGGTCTGGCCCCGCTGTCGCAATGATAGCCCTCGGATTGTAGTGTTGTTGCCTGAAGGCCTGTATAAAAGCGCTAATGTCGGGCAGCAACGTGCCTGTGACTATGACCTGCGCATTAGAGGCGATCATCTTTTGCGCGATAGGCGTATAGTCGGTGGTTTCTGCCGGGTACACCTGGTAAGAGACGGTTTTGACTCCGCCCTGCTCCAACAGCGCTCGCGCGGTATCTACCTGCGGCTGGGTAAATGGATCATCCTCGGTTGCAAAGGCCGCTGTTTGAGGTCGCTGCGCGGCTGGTAATGCCAGAATATACTGTGTGAAACTCACCAGCAGGTTGGCAACGGGAGCAGAGACGTCAAAAAGGTTGTGCAGTCCCCGCGTAAAGACGGATGGGCCACCACCGGCTCCTTCGATCATTGCATAGCCATAGCGGCTGGCAACCAGCGATGCCGGTTTCGTCAGCAGGGTGGAGAATGGCCCCAATACAAGATCATCGTGGTTGAGCGTGATGAATTTCTGATAGTTGGTGACGATCTGCGTCGTACTACTGGCATCGGACAAGATATCTAACTGAACCTGGCGACCAAGGATGCCACCGTTTTTGTTGACGGTGTCTGCCCAGAGCTGATATCCCTGCTCGAAGGCTTTGCCATCGGCGGAGAAATCCCCTGAAAGTGAGAGTGAAATACCGATTTTGATGGGCGGCTGCGCCTGATTGGAAGTGGTACCCGTCGTGGTACTGCCACCACAAGCACTGAGCGCAAAAAGCGCCACACATAACACACTAACGCTCTTCAGGAACATTCTTGGACGCATGACGTATCGTCCTAGCATGACTTCCCTCCTTCTTTCTACAAGGTAACCAAAGCGGTTACTCCTGGTTCTTCAAGGCCACTTACAAAGCCTTTAAGCAAAAACGACTCAAGACATTCTAACTCCTTTCATACTTCTTAGAAACCTGCAGTCCGGTACAACGTTCCTTTATCCATTCGAACTCACTCTAAAAGTCCCAGCGGCTCCTCCAGGAGGGTTACTACAGTGTCCAGGAACTGGGCTCCGCGCGCGCCATCTACAGTGCGGTGATCGCAAGAGAGAGTGAGCATCATCATGGGTTGAACTGCAGGTTGGCCATTGACAGGCACGACACGTTCGGTGATGCGACCTACGGCCAGGATAGCAGCCTGTGGTTGATTAATAATGGCATTGAAAGCATCAACATTGAACATACCAAGGTTGCTGATGGTGAACGTGCCGCCGCTTATATCCTGTAGTCTCAGTTTCCCAGCCTGCGCTTTTGCCACCAGTTCCACACGCTGCCTGGCAATCTCGCCTAGACCGAGGGTATCCGCCTGGTGGATGACCGGCACAACCAATCCCTCTTCAACGGCCACCGCTAACCCCACATGTATTTCTTGCTTCAGGGTTATTTTGCCGTCGTTCCACGACGCATTGATACGCGGATGCTTACGTAACGCCGCCGCCACAATTTTCACCAGCAGATCGCTGTAGGTTACTTTCTCAGTAGATCGCTTCAGGATTTGCTCGCGCCAGGTTGTCAACCTGCTCGCATTGACCTCGCGCACCAGGTAAAAGTGCGGTACGCTGGTCCAGCTCTGCGTTGTACGCTCCGCCATAATGCGCCAGGTATTACTCAGAGCCAGGTCGTTAGTCCCGTTGGCCGTAGCCGCAGTCGTCTCTACTGTCGGAACTACCCCGGCAACTTCTACAGGAGGAGCTTGAACAGCCGCAGCCAAAACGTCTACCGCCAGCACCGCTCCCCCCGGTCCAGTACCTCTAATCGCCGAGAGGTCTTTCCCCTGCTCGCCTGCCAGGCGCCGCGCTTTGGGGGAAGCCATCGTCAAGCGGGCAGGCATTTTCGTAGACGGAGCATGCTCATTGTTCTGGAGATACGCCAGCACATCAACTTTTTGAATACGCTTGCCTGCCGATTTCACCTGGCTTAAATCCACATTGTGTTCAGCAGCTATACGCGAGGCCAGCGGGCTGGCAGCGACATCAGGTTGGCGTGTCGCTTCAATCGGCGGCGGTGTAGCCCTGTCCTGGGATGGGCGTGCCGGTGCGGTAGAGATCACAGGGCCTGGTTGCGTGGCAGTTTCCCTGGAGGAATCCTGGGAGCGCTGCTGCTCCTGCCCCCGCGCCACGTTTCCCGTTGACACTTCTCCAGGAGCAAGGATGGCAGCAATGACCTGCCCCACCGGGACATCATCTCCTGCAGCAGCCGATACGTGAGCAAGCACACCATCTGCTGGCGCTTCGATCTCCACCGTCGCCTTGTCGGTCTCGATTTCCGCCAGTGGTTCGCCCTTTGCAACACGCTCGCCTTCTGCCTTAAGCCACTGCACGATCTTGCCCGTGTCTTGCGACATCCCCAGCGCTGGTAGGATGACATCTATAGCCATCGTTGGTCTCCTGTAGAAATATAACTTTATCGGTAATACCTCGTAGGCGCGCAATTTATTGGCGCACCACCGATTTATCGGCCTGGGGAGCGCATCGATGGGCCATTGGCCGATAAATCGGCGCTGCGGGCATGAATGCGCCGCCTACGCAATAGCCGGTTTTGGTCGTTAAAGTTCATAATCGCGTCCCTACGCATCAGCGTTGTCCTTCATCTCGAAATCCTCTGACCCCCCACCTCGGTAGTAATGGTTTGATGATGATTCGCGTTGGCCTGTGCATTCAGGTTCGATTGGGTTTCACGCGTCGTGGGTAATGGTCCGGTAACACTATAATAGCGCACACCTGCTACCAGCAATTCCTCCGCCGGGAAACGGGTAATCACCTCGCAGCCGTCCTTTGTCACGACCAATTGTTCCTCGATGCGTGCCGCCGACCAGCCATCGGAGGCAGGCCAGAACGTCTCCAGGGCAAAAACCATACCCTCTTTGATCACTTCCGGGTGGTCAAGCGAAACCAGGCGACTGAAAATGGGTTTTTCCCAGATGGCAAGTCCCACCCCGTGACCATATTGCAATGCGAAGGCAGCCTCTTCATTCGGGAAACCAAACTCTTCCGCTCGGGGCCAGAGTTTGACGATATCGGCGGTGGTTACACCCGGCTTGATCGCGTTGATGGCCTTATCCAGAATGTCCCGGCAATACTTGTAGGCATCCACCTGCGCCTGCGAAGCGCTGCCCACGACAAAGGTGCGGTAGTAGCAGGTGCGATAGCCATTATAGCTGTGCAGGATGTCGAAATATGCCGGATCGCCTGGACGCAAAGCGCGATCAGTGTAGACATGTGGATGGGGGCTACATCGCTCACCGGAAATGGCATTCACCCCTTCGACATGCTCTGAACCCAGGTCGTACAGCACTTTGTTGACCAGGCCGACACACTCATTCTCACGTATGCCCGGTCTCAATGCGCGGTACAATTCGTCGTAAGCCGCATCCACCATCATGCAAGCAGTGGCAAGTAAAGTGATCTCATCCTGCGTCTTTAACAGGCGCGCCTGCTGCATCAATTGTTGTCCATCAACCACCTTGATACCCTCTGCTTGCAATGCGAAAAGCACCGGCAGTTCGATCACGTCCACTCCCAGCGGCTCATTGAGCAATCCGCGCCCTTCCAGTTCGATGCGAATCTTTTTTGCTACATCCTCGGCCCGACCGGATTCAGGGGACATCGCGCCTCGCTGCGTAGAAATGCCGGCGCGGGAACGTTCTCCGAGCCAGGGGCAATAGAGCTGGTGGTGTCGTGCTGCTGAACCGAAGTCCCACATAATCGGCTCATCGTCCTGTGGCAGCAATGAGAAACGGGCCAGTTTATCCATTGCCCACGTCCCGATATGGGTAGCTGTGATGTAGCGTATATTGTTCATATCGAAGCAGAGCAATGCCCCCATCTCCGACTCTTTTAGCAGTCTCTTAATACGAGCGAGACGCTCGGTGCGCAGCCGCTCAAAGTTTACACGTTCTTCCCAGTCTACGCCCATCAAGCCATAGGTTCTGATCGCCATGACTGTTCTCCTTCGTTGTGCGCCGGTTACACTCGACCGCATACTGTTTTTGCTACCTCCACGACCGAGGCAGCCGTAGGAACGGTTAAATCTTCTAGAACAGGTGAGAACGGCACCGGTACATCCATCGCTCCCAGGCGTTTGACCGGCGCATCCAGGTAGTAGAAAGCTCCCTCGGCGATGACTGCGGCCAATTCAGCCGTCACGCCATAGCGTTCGTAGCCCTCATCCATCACGATGGCACGACTGGTCTTCTTAGCGGATTCGATCAGTGTGTCCTTATCAAGTGGGAAAGTAGTGCGCGGATCAACGACCTCGGCACTAATATCAAGCTCCTCCAGCAACTCCGCAGCAGCCAGCGCGATCTGTACCATGCTGCTTGTTGCTACGATAGTGACATCGGTACCTGGCCGTTTGATATCGGCGACACCAAAGGGAATAGTGTAGTCGCCCTCCGGCACAAGTCCTTTCAACTGGTACATCATTTTGTCTTCGAAATAGATCACCGGGTTGTCGTCGCGGATGGCGGTTTTCAGTAGCCCTTTCGCGTCATAGGGAGTCGAGGGCAATACTACTTTCAAACCAGGAACATGACTGACCCAGGCTTGCAGACTCTGGCTATGCTGTGCTGCTGTGCGGCGCGTGGCTCCTAACGTAGTCCGCACCACCAGTGGCACGTTGAGCTTGCCACCGGACATATAGTGGACTTTGGCCGCCTGGTTCACGATCTGGTCCATTGCCAGCGCGATGAAATCGCCGAACATGATATCGACGATGGGGCGCATGCCGGTCATCGCGCCCCCGACGCCCAGACCGGTGATACCGGCCTCAGAAATGGGCGTATCGAGCACACGCGAGGTGCCAAACTCCTCAACCAGGCCTGAGAGCACTTTGAACGGCGTGCCGGCCTCGGCTACATCTTCGCCCATGATAAATACACGTGGGTCGCGGTGCATCTCTTCGGCTAAGGCTTCACGAATGGCCTGGCCGAGCGTAATTTCTCGCACACCCTGGCCGGCGTTCTGGCTCACTGTGGTACTAAGCATAGACATCTTGCTCCACCTCGCCTGGCTCTGGATAAGGCGCATTGAGCGCAAACTGCTCTCCTGCTTCGACCTCGGCTCGCACCTTCTGCTCGATTTGCTCAAACGTTCTGCTATCCGCCATCCCCTGTTCAATCAGCCAGCCGGCAAACAGTTTCAGAGGATCGCGCTCCGTCTTCCAGTGCTCTTCCTCTTCTTTAGAGCGGTAGTAGGAGCGCTGGATATCACCGACGTGGTGTCCAAAAAAACGGTACGTGTGGCAGAGCATAAAAGCGGGCCCCTCACCTCGCCGGGCGCGCTCAACGAGGCGCGACGCCGTGTCGTAGACTGCGCGAATATCCTGCCCATCCACTTCTTCGGTCAGGATGCCGAAAGCCCTGGCCCTGGCGCTCATCTCGCCCGCGGTCGTCTCGGAGTTGGGAGTGTATTCGTTGTACTGGTTGTTCTCGCACACGTAGATGACGGGGAATTTCCACAATGACGCCATATTCATCACTTCATATAACACCCCCTGACCTAGCGCGCCATCGCCAAAGAAGCACACCGCCACCTGGTCGCTGCCGCGCATCTTGATCGACATAGCAGCCCCGCTGGCGATGCCCGCGCTCCCCCCCACAATGGCATTGGCCCCGAGGTTACCGGTATCCTGGTCGGCGATATGCATAGAACCGCCCTTGCCACGACAATAGCCAGCTTCCTTGCCCAGTAGCTCGGCAAACATACGGTCGACTGAAGCTCCTTTTGCCAGGCAGTGTCCATGGCCGCGGTGCGTACTGGTGATGTAGTCATCGCGCCGCAACGCCTGGCATACGCCCACCGCTATAGCTTCTTCTCCACTATACAGATGAGCCAGGCCGGGCATTTTGGCGGTGAGATACAATTGGTTGACATGCTCTTCGAAAAAGCGAATCTTCAGCATCTGCTCGTACATGACCAGCCAAAGAGCTTGCTCTGTACCCCCGCTGGATACTCCTGCAGCATTGGATTTGGATGTTTCAGGTTGCACCATATATTTCTCCGAAGGCATTACATATGATCGACGGAACTGCCTACGTCTTCGCGAACCTGTCGCAGGTGAGAGCGCATGGCATCGCGCGCGGCTTGCGGGTCACGCCTGATAACGCTTTCAAGAACACGCTTGTGATGGATTTGCCCGCGTTGAGGACCCCCCTCAACGTCAAAGATTTGCTTACGCTGCTCACTCAGCAGGTTAACAATAGAGTTTACAAGGATGAAAATAAGGGTATTTTGGGTTGCCTGCGCCAGCGCCTCGTGAAAATGGTTGTCGGCTGCAATAAAGGCATCTGCGTCGTCCAAACTTTCGTCCATTATCTTCACCGCCTCGCGCATGGCTGCAATCTCTTTTTCTGTCGCGCGCGCAGCAGCCAGAGCGGCAATCTCGATCTCAAGAATCTCACGCACTTCAACAAGATTATTCGAGCCGCCTACTTCCCCTAGCCTCAATTTCATCACCAGGTCGATCGAGTCCTGCATTGCCGCGTTCGCGCCATCAATGACGATCGTCCCTCTACCGGGGCGCATATCGACCAGCCCTTTCTGGGCCAGAATTTTCATTGCTTCACGCACGGCGGTTCGACTGACATGAAACTGTTCAGCCAGATGTCGTTCGGTGGGCAGGCGATCCCCACTACGCAGTTCGCCATCCAGAATCCGCTTTTCGATTTGCTCGGCTACCTGCTCAAAAACTCTGACTGATTGGATTGGAGTGTACATATATTCTTACCGGGTTCTTAACTCTGGCACTCTATAAGTGTATTGGATAAATCACATGATTGTTTAATCATCGTACCAAATTCTTTTTTCACTGTCAAGCTTTTTTTCACCTGTGCAGACATTTGGAGAGAACGCCTGCCACCCTGAGCCCATTCGCTTCGCTCAGGATGACAGCCAGGACACCTCTCAAATCCGCTCACGGGAAGCCTTATCTCCAAATGTCCATTCATCTGTGGCAGGGCTTCTCAAACGCCGCTCTGATTGGCAGCAAGCCCCCTACCCCAGATGAATAAAGAGCGTGTGGCCGCTTTGGCGCTACCGCGCCAAAGCGGCCACACGCTCTTTGACTCTTTTTGGGCGGGGAGGGGAAGAGGAAAAAGGCTTTTGAGAAGCCCTACCACCCACTCACGAAAAGTTTGACGGTGAATGCAAGGAATGGTACGATGAACAAACAATCACATGAATTAACTATCGCGTGGAGATAATAGGGAGTCAAAGATGGCAGAACAATTTGATATCGTCATAGCTGGCGCGGGCCACAATAGCCTGGTTGCAGCCGCCTACCTGGGGAAGGCTGGCTACTCCTGCCTGATGCTCGAAGCCCGGCATATCATCGGCGGCAACACCATGACTGAGGAGTTAACCCTTCCCGGCTACCTGCATGATACCTGCTCGACCTCACATGCCATCTTCATGCAAAGCCCAATCTGGAGCAACCAGGAGCTGCCGCTGGCCGGGTATGGGTTAGAATACATCAATCCTGACCCTGCCTCGCATGTAGTATTCCCCGATGGAACTTACATCACGCAATGGCTCGACATCGATCGCACCTGCGAAGAAATTTCTAAGTTCTCCCGGCGCGATGCCCAAACCTATCGCAAGATGATCGCTGATTGGCGCGGCGTGTCACCGATCTTCAACAAAGTCCGCTACACCCCCGCAGGCTGGGGTCCCTCGATCGCCGAGGAGTTAGCGGCCCATCCCCAGGGAGCGATCTGGATGCGCCGGCAGGCGCTTTCAGCGTGGGACATCATCGACTCCGCTTTCGAGGACTGGCACGTCAAATCCTGGATGCTATGGTTCGCAGAAGGGACGCTGCAGCCTGCCGAGCGACCCGGCACCGGTACGCTGGCCTACTCATTCGTGGCAGGCCGGCAGCGCAATGGTTGGGCCATCCCTAAAGGCGGCTCCTGGAATCTGCCCCAGGCACTGCGCCGTATCATCGAGGATCATGGGGGGACCATCCTGACGAACCAGCCGGTGAGCAGGTTACTCCTGGAGCACGGACGCTGTGTGGGCGTCGAGACCGAATCGGGCGAACAGTTCCGCGCGCGCCACGCGGTTGTCTCCTCTATCCACGTCAAGCACCTGGTCGATATGGCTCCTCCGGAAGCCTGGGGTGACGCCTTCCTGTACGGTGTGGAGACCTACAAGGCAGGCCGCACGATGTTCGTGGCTCACTATGCGGCGACCGAACCTCCGGAATTCACGGTTGTTGGTGGGACGCTCTCTGTCGTTGGTGCGGGTATAGCGCAAACACCCGAGCGCCAACTCAGCGTGGAAAGCAACTTCCACCACGGCACCGTCGGGACCGACCAGCCGGTGCTGCTCGTGCTGACGCCCTCGGTGAAAGATACCAGCAGGGTCCCCGAGGGTAACCACATGATTAAAGTGATCAACGTACAACCATACTCACTGCGTGAGGGACCCGAGCATTGGGATGAGATCAAGGAAGAGGTGGCAGCAAGCAATCTGGCAGAGCTGCGCAAGTACGCGCCCAACCTGACCGGTGACAAAATCCTCGCCAGCGAGATTCGCAGCCCCCTCGACCTGGAGCGCGTCAACCGCCACAACTGGCATGGGAGCTGCCACGGTGGAGACATGGGACTGTCCCAGTCGGAAACCCTGCGACCGGTACCGGGCTACGCGCAGCACCGTATGCCTATTCCCGGTCTCTACCAGACCGGCGCAACTACGCACCCGGGTGGCTCTGTCACCGGCGCACCCGGTCGAAACGCCGCAATGGTACTGCTCAAGGACCTTGGCCGCGACTTGAACGAGGTAATCCGCACGTAGTGATCACTTCCCGTTTGACAAGCAGCCGGTACTCTTCGTGTCCCTCATTGATGTGGTAAAATACTCCCGTATTAGAAGCCAACATTCAGCAAGGAGGATCTTATGGCACGCGTGGCGATGTACCTGCAAGACAAACATGAAATCCGCGAAGGCATGGCATACGCGCAGTACGCCGAGCAGCGCGGCTTCGAGGCCGTGTGGCAGGCAGAGTCGCGCCTCGTGCGTGATGCGATTGTACCAATGGCCGCGTTCGCGGCAGTAACGTCGCGCATGAAAGTCGGCAGCGGCGTGATTAACAACTGGACGCGCAATATCGGGTTACTCGCCGCGACCTTCTTGACGCTAGACGACCTTGCGCCGGATCGCATCATCTGCGGCATCGGTGCGTGGTGGGATCCGCTGGCGAAAAATGTGGGCATTGAACGCAAAAAGCCGCTGAAGGCGATGCGCGAGACCGTCGAAGTACTGAAGCGATTGCTCAATATGGAGCGCGTCACCTTCCATGGCGAGTTCCATCACGTGGATGGCATTGAACTCGACGTCGTACATGGACGCCGCGAGCCACGCAACGTGCCGGTCTACATTGGCGCAACACAGATGGGCATGATGGAACTGGCAGGCGAAATCGCCGATGGCGTGGTGCTCAATTATTGCGTGCCACCAGCATACAACCACGAAGCCTTGAAGCACATTGAAACCGGCGCGAAAAAAGCCGGGCGCAATCTGGATGACATTGATCGCCCGCAGTTGATCGTATGCTCGATAGATCACGATCACCAGCTTGCTGTGCAGGCGGCGAAGGAATTGATTACGCAATACCTCGCGCAGCAGCCGCACATTGCGCAAGCCAGCGGCACACCGCCGGAAACGGTGAAGAAGGTACAGACCATTCTCGGCTGGCCTGCAACCAAAGAACAGATTCATGAGGCCATGCAGTTTGTGCCCGACGAATTGATTGAGCGCATCACTGCGAGTGGAACACCGGGTGAAGTCCGTGCAAAGGTGGAAGAGTACAACCGCAATGGCTGCACCTGCCCGATTCTTTATCCGTTGGGCGACGACGTGAAGCTGATGATCGATACGTTCGCGCAGGCATGATACCAAATCCGACTGAAGAGTGATCAAAACCACTGCTGACCTTCCCCGAAAATAAAGTGCTGGAGAACCTCCTTGCACTTCTGGTGCGCGCCGCCTCTCTAGAAACTGAGCAGTCCATGTCACTTAACGGTCGTTATCTGCG
>Ga0207684_10003372_pt1 | contig 15641 bp, 8 predicted proteins | sample KBSK5501metaG_FD_184342 | JGI IMG/M metagenome (GOLD analysis project Ga0207684, IMG submission 184342) | Corn, switchgrass and miscanthus rhizosphere microbial communities from Kellogg Biological Station, Michigan, USA - KBS K5-50-1 metaG... | ecosystem: Host-associated > Plants > Roots >...
TTGCAGTTTCGATGCGCATGCCACGCAATCGTATCGCGTCGCGGCCGAGCGCGGCACGTTTGGCATGGATCCGTCATTCCCGTATCACGGCCTCAAAATGTTTGCCAAGCCGAACGATCCGCCGCTCCCGCAAATTGGCGAGACGGATCAATTTGCCAACGAACTCGATCACATGGCCGATTGCGTGGTCAACGATCACCAGCCGTACACGCCCGGCGAAGAAGGTTTGCAGGACCAGCGCATCATCGAGGCGATTTTCGAGAGCGCGCAGCAGGGCAGGATCTTTAAACTAGCCAAGATCGACAAGCTGGACGCGTTCCGTGGAGCGCCGCCTGCGTAACGCGAGATCGACAGCCATTGTTTGTCATTTCGAGCGTTCCTACCTGAGCAACACCTCCCGCGCAGTTTCGAGACGCTTTGCCTCGACACGCTCGATTTGGTCGATCGCCCGCTCTTCCAGCTGTTGGAGGTCCACGCCCCGCAGCAAAGGTGAGTTGGCCAAGGCCGCACTCAGTGCGCGCCACAACAGTTGCTTCCCGGTGATTCCCAAAACAAGCACCTCCAGCGCCTGAAGCAGACCCATCTCGCCGAGCTTTTCGCCGGCAATTTGTATCCTCGCGCGGCTAAATTTCTCGACCAGCCAGGCCCCGGCTTTTCGGATGGTACTTTCCTTCGCAAATCTCTGCACCAGTTTGCGCAACCTTTCCTGATCTGCGTTAATTTCGCCACGCAGCTCTTTGAAAAAATTTTCCAGCGGTTTTCCCTCGTGAACTTTAATCAAGTGGTCGAGCAGCTCGATGGCCGCCACCGACCCGGCCAAATGGTCGTTCAGGTATGTTGGCAGGTCATCCTTTGCCATCTAATCGTCATCGTCCACGCGATGACGCGCCGCAAGTTTCAGGTAGCGGCCGTTCACTCCCGCAGGTGCGGGACCAGGGCGATTGAGAGCCTGCTCTAGGCGCAGTCAAAGCACCAAATTCCAGCATTCAAGCTCCAGAGAATCTTCAACATCCAATTCCCAAAACGCTATGCCGCCGCTATTTGGGTATTGAAGTTTCGAGTTTCTCTAGATGTCGGAGCTTGATGTTTGGAGCTTTACTTTGAGCACCACTGATCGACCCAATCGTTCACCGTCTTGTACCAAAGTCGGCTGTTTTGCGGCTGGAGTACCCAATGGCCTTCATCCGGGAAATACAACATTTTTGACGGGATCTTCAGTCGTTGCAGCGTAGTGAATAGTTGAAATCCCTCGGAAACATCGAGCCGGTAATCGAGTTGACCGTGTACAACCAGCGTTGGCGTTTTGAATTTCTCGGCAAAAAGGTGCGGTGAAAATTTGCGATACAGGTCGCGATTCTTCCAGGGCGGGCCTTTGAACTCCCATTCGGGAAACCAGAGTTCTTCCGACGTGCCGTAGCCTGACTCGGTGTTGAAAATGCCGTCGTGCGACACGATGCACTTGAAACGGTCGGTGTGTCCAAGAATCCAGTTCGTCATGTATCCCCCATAGCTCGCGCCGAGCGCGGCCTCGCGGTTCTTGTCGATGAAAGGATACGTCTTCTCCACGTAATCGAGCCCCTTCATCAAATCGACATACGGTTTGCCGCCCCAATCGCCGCTGATCGAATCGCAAAACTTCTGCCCGTAACCGGTCGAGCCATGGAAGTTGATCATGACGACGACGTAGCCATTGGCCGCGAACAACTCCGCGCTCCACCGATACGTCCACGAATTTCCCCAGGCCCCTTGCGGCCCGCCGTGGATCAGAAACTTCAGCGGATACTTCTTCGCCGGATCGAATCCCGGCGGCTTGATCATGAATCCCTGCACATCGCCGTTGTTCGCGCCTTTGAACCAAAACGACTCCGGCGCCGACATATCGATCTGGCTCAGCAGTGCATCGTTGAAATGGGTGAGCTGCTTCGGCTGCGCTGCATCCATGGTCCAGCGCCAGATTTCCTCCGGTGCGAGCGCCGACGAGTTGCTATAGAACATCGTGTGGCCGCTGATCGTTAGGTTATCAGCATGAACCGTCGGGCGATCTCCGCCGCGATTGCGGATATCGTTAGGCGTCTTCAACACTGGCAATGGCGGATCGGCTGGCAGAGATGCTGGTAACATTGGCGATTGCCCCTGATCTTCGGCCGTCAGCCAGACGGCTGGCGGCAATCCGGAGTCTGGCGGCGGCATTTGCCACGAGAAGCTTCCAACGGAGCGATCGAAGCTATTCGTTAGGTCGATAGTTTTCGCGCTCGCTCGATCGTAAAGGAGCAGCCGCCACTTATCCGCTTCGAAGCCGGCGCGCGCCTGCGATCGCCACGCGATGTATTTTCCGTCCGGCGAATAGAGCGGTGTCGAATCGCTGCCGGGACTGGTGGAAGTTTTCTTTCCCGCAGCTGCGGGACCGGCCATCGGGACTATGAAAATTTCGTTGTTCGTGCTGGTCGCTTCGACTTCGTCGATGTTGCTCGTGTAAGCCACCTCCTGGCCATCCGGCGAAATCGCATACATGTCCTGCCCGCCCAGATTGAATGGCGGCACATCGTGATCGCCGGGCGTAAGATCGCGCGGTGCCGGTGCATTTTCCGCCGGTTGGGCTTGCGAAACGTGACTGCTTAAAGCAGTCACGTTTGTTTCCGGCTGAGAGGGCTCGGAATGTACCGCATCCACTGTTGTATCTGCGCTAACAACGAACAGATGGCTGCGCTTGAATTCAGTGAACGCGTTCCAGTGGCGATAGAACAAACGGGTGAAGATCTTCGCCTTCACTTTGCTCTTCTTCAGCTCCTCGTCGCGCTGTTTGTTGCACGCATCGTCTTTGCAATCCGGATAAACCGCTGACACGAACACGATGTTCTTCCCGTCCGGCGACCAGATCGCGCCGCCGGCGCCGGGGCTTGCCTGCCAGAACACCGATATCGGTGTCGAAATCGCACATCCAAATTTGCATCAGATCGGTCGCCTTAGATGTCCAAATGAGGCGCTTGCCATCCGGCGAAAAGCGCGGGCGCTCCTCATGATTAGGCGTTTCGTTCAACCGGCGGGACTCGCCGCCGGTCGCCGGCACGATCCACAGATGCGAAATCTTCGTGTTCGCCGCAAGATCGACATCGACGCAGTCGAATACGACCCACTTCCCATCGGGCGAAGGCACCGGCGCGCCGACTCGCTTCAGCGCCATCATGTCCTCGAACGTGAACAAGCGCTTGCCCGAGCTCGATGCAGCTTGCGGCGAGGACTGCGCGAGAGCTGCGGCCGCGACGAACAGAAGAATGATGGCGAAGGGTCTTGGTTTCATCCGCGTCGCCGATTGTGATGTCTCTCCGGAGCAGCGCAAGCGCAACTCTTCTCCGGGGAGCGCAGCCCGCCGGCCTGTTCATCTCGGCAGCTTACCGAGATGCAATGTGCAATTGCGCCGAGATGCATCGCTTGAAGAAGTTGCCGGCAAGCTGCCGGACTACAGGCTGGCAGCCCATTCGACTACGCTCAGGGCAGGCTCTGTGCTCCCAGAAATGCCGCAAATCACGGCGACGAGATAGATTCCCCTTGTCGATATTGCGATTGGAAGACGCCCCGAGCGCTGCCGCTGAACCAGCGCAACCGACGGCTTTCCATTTACGAGGGACTCAGTTAAACCTGCACTGCAGGAAATGAGCGCAAACGAGAACGATTTTATTGAAGGCAACTGATCACGTCGAAGAAGAGCAAGCGCGCCTGACTTACCGCGGCGCGCGCCCTGTTATCGGACTAATTGTCCTGCTCATCGTCGGCTTGTTAATCCTGCGCGAGCTCCAATCGGTCGTGTTGCTCTTCGCGGTCGTTTTTCTCCTCGCCATGGTCCTCCATCCCATCGTCGTCTGGCTGCAGAAGCATCGCGTGCCGCGTGTCCCCGCGGTGGTTTTAGTCATGCTCGCTTTGTTTGCCGTGGCCGGCACAATCATGCTTTTTGCGATTCCTCCTCTGGTAAACCAGGTTCAGGGCCTCATTCAGAATGCTCCGCAGGTCTGGCAAGGGATTCGCACCCGCATGGATTCGCTTGCCCAAAATTATCCCGCGGTTCGCGACGCGCTGCCGCAGACCGATGAGATCGCCGGCAAAATCGGAGCAGCTGCGGGAGCGATCGGTAATGTGTTGCTAAGATCGACGATCGGTTTGGTTGGCGGTGTGGTCAGCGCTGCGCTGGCTGTTCTTTTGCTGATCTTTGTGCTCATCAATCCGCAGCCGCTCGTCACCGGATATCTCGCGCTCGCGCCGGATCGTTACCGCGAGCAAGCAGGTCGCACCCTGGCGCGACTGATGCAACAAATGATCGCCTGGGCGCGCGGTGTTGCCATCAACGGCGCGATCACCGGCGTGTCGATCGGCGCATTACTCTGGCTTATCGGCGTCCAGCCTGCGCTGATGTTCGGCGTGTTCGCCTTTGTCGGAGAATTTCTTCCCAACATCGGACCTTTTCTTGTCTCGGTGCCGATCCTGTTTGTTGCTTTAAGCATGGGGGCGACAAAATTCTGGCTCGCCCTCGGTGTTATCGTTCTGGTCTACCAGATCGAACTGAACTTTCTTGTTCCAGTAGTGCTCGGGAAAGAGATGCGATTGCATCCCGTCAATATTTTGTTCTTCACGCTCGCCATGGCAGCATTGTTTGGGATTTTTGGTGCGATTCTCGCCGTGCCCGCGGCCGCGCTTGTCCAGATCCTAATCGATGAATTTTATTTGCGACCGCGCCATCTCAATTATGCCGAGCTGGACCGTGAAGCCGCCGCCCTGCTCGAACGCCGGGGATTCTAACCAGCTAATCGCACTGAGCGCAGCGGTTCGTTTCTGCCGAGGCGGGACTCGATTCGCCGTTCGCTAACGGCGTCGTCTTTTACCTGATCGTTCAAATCATTTATATTGCACCTGGCCCGTAACTCAGCGCTTCGATCTTCCTTCGCCAAGCGTTCTGTGCACTAACTTTTCGTCACGGCGGCGACATTCCGGTAAGTTGTTGCGAGAGATCATTGTTTGCTTTGTCAACGCGCCCGCAATCGAGCAATCTGTGCATGTGAAACTCTTAGTCCCAGGCACGGCGCTCGCTGCGCTAATCCTCGCGACAGTCGCGCATGCTCAAAAGCTCTCGCTCGTCGGCGGCACAGTCATCAATCCAGCTGACGGCAAGATCATCGAGAATGCAGTGCTCGTGGTCGATGGTGAGAAAATTGAAAGCGTGGCGAGTCGCCGCGAAGCCGGCGTGCCGGTCGGATCAAAATGGATCGATTGCGAGGGCAAATTCATTTTGCCTGGCTACATGGACACGCACGTTCACTTCTTTCAATCGGGCGATCTGTTCACGCGGCCCGACGTTGTCGACTTGACCAAAATACGTCCGTATCGGGACGAGGTCGCGTGGGTAAAAAGTCATCTGAGCGACGTGTTCGCCCGTTATTTGCGCAGCGGAATCACCTCAGTCGTGGATGTGGGCGGTCCATTTTGGAATTTCGAAGTGCGTAAGGTCGCGAACTCGACCCCGAAAGCGCCGCGCGTCGCCGTCGCGGGACCATTGATCTCGAGCGTGTCGCGAGCTCAGCTTGACCTGGGCGATCCGCCCATCGTCAAGATCGACACTCCCGGGCAAGCGCGCGAATTCGTGCGCAAACTCGCCGCGCAAAATCCAGACCTGGTCAAGATTTGGTACATCGTCGATCAGGATCATCCGGTCGAGAGTTTTCGTCCGATCGTGCGCGCAACCGTTGAGGAAAGTCACGGTCGCAAGTTGCGTGTCGCGGTGCACGCGACCGAACTGGAAACGGCGCGCGCCGCGGTTGAAGAAGGCGCCGATGTTCTTGTGCACAGCGTGATCGACAAGGAGGTGGACGAGCGCTTCGTGCAGTTGCTCAAACAAAAGCACACAATTCTGTGCCCAACCCTGGTCGTCTTCGAGCGCTATGGCCGCACCTTCGCGAATAAACTTAATCTCACGCCGGAAGAAAAGGCGTGGGGCAATCCGCAAGTGATCGCGACGCTCGACGCGACAAAGCTTCCGCCCGATCAATTGCCCGATCGGATCAAAACCGCGCTGGCCAATCCCGATGCCACACTTGATCGCATCAAAAAGACCTACGATGTCGCGCTCAAGAATTTAAAAACGCTCCAAGACGCCGGCGTGACCATCGCGGCCGGGACCGATGCTGGAAACATCGGCACGATTCATGGCCCGGCTCTTTTCCGCGAGTTTCAGCTGATGAAAGAGGCCGGGCTTACGCCGATGCAAATTCTGCAATGCGCCACGGCCAACGCCGCCAAACTTTTCGGGGGCGAAACCGGCGCACACCTCGGTTCCGTCGACAAGGGCAACTTCGCCGATCTGGTCATTCTAAAGTCAAACCCGGTCGAGGACATCGGCCGCGCCTCCGATATTGACACCGTAGTGAAAAACGGTGCGCTTTATCCGGCCGACCAGCTGTTGAAATCGCCGCAGTAGTTACGGGTGGTCTTGGATGCGTTAGCTCTATCATGTCGACCGAAAACCTGCCCTGAGCGAAACGCAATGAGTGGAACCATCGCTTAGTGCTCCTGATCGGAGGAACAAAAGGCAACGAAGGCAACTAAGATCGGCGTGATGTAGCGGCGGTCTATGGCCGTCGCACTTATTGATCCGACGCCCCAGTAAAAGTCGGCGCTGTTAGCTGATCCTTTGCACAAACCCGCATAAAAGCGGAACGATTGTTTGTACCGACGTAACCCCGCAGGGTGTAATCACGCTACAGAGAGGAACAGTAAGAGATCTCTCCACTCCGGTCGAGATGACAGAGGTACGGCGTGTGCGCGAAGCGGCATGCTGTTGTGGCCACGGCGAAGGTCCCTTCCATCTGGCAAAGCCATTGAACAAATCAGTGTCTTAAACGTTCTTAGTTTCTCATGAAGATGATTCGTCTGCTTTTTCTGCTCGGCGCGATTTTCTCGCTTGCGTTGATCAATTTGTCAGCGGCTGACGCAAATCCGGAGACGCCGAAGAAACCTGTCACGGATGAATATCAAGGGGTCAAAGTAGAAGACCCGTATCAATGGTTGGAAAAGGATGATGATCCGCAGGTCAAGGCGTGGTCGGAGGGGCAGAACCAGCGGACCCGCGCCTATCTCGATAAGTTGCCGGATCGGGCCGGAATCGAGAAGCAATTGACGGAGTGGTACGCGAAAACTTCCCCAAGCTATTCCGGGCTCGTCTCGCGACCCGGCATTTTGTTCGCCATGAAATTTCAACCGCCGAAGCAACAACAGATGCTAGTGACGCTCGCTTCAGCGGACAATCTGAAGTCGGAAAAAATGGTGCTCGACCCGAACGCGCTGGATGCCAAGGGCACAACGGCGATTGATTGGTTTGCGCCATCGCGCGACGGCAAATATGTCGCCATCTCAATTTCGCAAGGCGGCAGCGAAGACGGCACGCTACACATTTACGAAGCCGCCACGGGCAAAGCGCTACCCGATTCGATCGCACATGTGCAATATCCCACAGCCGGCGGCAGCGCGGCGTGGAACGCTGACGGGACCGGGATTTATTACACGCGCTTCCCGCGCAAAGGCGAGCGGCCGGAGGCCGATCTCAATTTCTATCAGCAGGTTTATTTCCATAAGATCGGCACGGCGGATACGGAAGATAGCTACTGTATCGGCAAAGACTTTCCGCGGATTGCCGAGATCAAACTCGAAGCTTCGCGTGACGGGAAATACGTTTGCGCTACCGTAGCGAACGGCGATGGGGGAGACTTCGCGCATTATCTGCTCGGTCCGGACGGAAATTGGAAGCAGATCACACAGTTCAGTGATCAGATAAAAGCGGCACGGTTAGGTCGTGACAATGCGCTCTACCTACTTTCGCGCGCCGATGCACCCCGCGGCAAAGTTTTGCGCTTGCCGCTCGACAAATTGGAACTGGCAAGCGCGGCGATGATCGTCCCGCCGAGCGACGCGGTCATCCAGTTTCTCGAGCCAACGGCCGACGCCCTTTATGTGGCCGATCTACTCGGGGGACCGTCGCAGATCCGGCGTTTTGGATTAGACGGCAAAAACGAGACGACCGTTCCGATTCCAACAATATCGGCGGTCACGGAGATGGAGTCCCTGGAAGATAATTCACTGCTGTTCCGCGACGTCAGTTACACTGAGCCAGCGGCTTGGTTTCATTGCATTGCGGGAAAACCGCAGCCGGTGAAGACGGCCTTGATCAACACGTCGCCGGTGTCCTTTGCGGACATCGAGGTAACGCGCGACTTCGCGATCTCAAAAGACGGCACGAAAGTTCCGCTCAACATCTTGCGCCGAAAAGGGACAAAGCTCGATGGCAACAATCCGACGCTCCTCTATGGCTACGGCGGTTACAGCATCAGCATGACGCCGAATTTTGATTTTACTCGCCGACTCTGGTTTGACCGTGGCGGCCTTTATGTGGTGGCAAATATCCGAGGCGGCGGCGAGCTCGGTGAGGACTGGCACAAGGCCGGCAACCTGACTAAAAAACAAAACGTGTTCGATGATTTCGCGGCGGCGGCCGAATACCTGATCAAGCGGAAATGGACGCGGCCGGAAAAGCTCGCGATCCAAGGCGGAAGCAACGGCGGTCTGCTCATGGGTGTGATGATCACGCAGCATCCCGATTTGGCGCGGGCGGTCGTCTCGTCCGTTGGTATCTATGACATGTTGCGGGTCGAACTGGCACCAAACGGGGCCTTCAATGTCACTGAATTCGGAACAGTGAAAGACCCACAACAGTTCACGGCCCTGTATGCGTATTCGCCCTACCACCACGTGGTCGATGGCACCAAGTATCCTTCGATTTTAATGATGACAGGCGCGAACGATGGGCGCGTCGCACCATATCATTCGCGTAAAATGGTCGCCCGGCTCGACGAAGCGAATAAATCGGCTAATCCAATTTTGTTGCGGACCAGCTCAAGCGCGGGACACGGTATCGGCACGGCCCTGAGCGAGCGGATTAAACAACTTGCTGACACGTACTCTTTTCTCTTCGCCCAGCTGGCCATGCCTGCGAAAGCAGCCGAGTGATCGTCTTGGCGGAAAAAGGAGGCCTCTGAACCTTCGCAAAAGCGCGCGTTTAGAGCTGCTCGCCGCGGCCAGCACCTGTTAACAGCTTCGGTGGTTGGCACAACCACCGCCACAATTGCCAGCCGGTAAGCTCAACGAGCTAAGCCTGATACGGCAGCGCCGCGCTGCGCCGACAGCGACCCCAATGGCTCCAAAAAAATTTAAAATAATACGCCCACACATCGCGCCTTCCGCGAAATATCAAGTGGGGCAAGGTTAACTCCACTGGTTTCGGTAAAACGGAATTGGTTCTCGAAAAGAGAAAAAACAGTGCGAGCCGACCTTGCTCTTTTTTTATCGAACAGCGGCCGACGTTGCTGTGGTTCGCGCGGGTCGGACTTTTGCGCCTTTCACTCTCAGAAAATCTGAGTTTCCAAGTCATGCGGCTGTTGCCTTTTACAAAGAGGCATTACCCAGAGCGACGCCCCAAACGCCGCGCATTCTAGCTTGAGCAGCGACGCGGGGAGGCGATAGTTTACCGGATTATGAGTGAAAATTACGCGCATCCCGAGGCGCTGGTCGAAACCGATTGGCTTGAGAAACATCTGAACGACGATGGCATCCGCATTGTTGAGTCAAATGAGGACGTCCTCCTTTACGGTACTGGACACATCCCCGGCGCGGTCCATATCGATTGGCGGGCCGACCTCCAGGATCCGGTCATCCGGGATTATATTCAGCCGGAAAAATTTGCTGAACTTTGCAGCAAAAACGGAATTACGCCCGACACGACTTGCATTTTCTATGGTGACAAGTCGAACTGGTGGGCTTGCTACGCGCTCTGGGCATTCCGGTTGTTCGGACACGACAACGTGAAAATTCTCAATGGCGGTCGCGACAAATGGAAAGCGGAGAATCGGCCGATGACGCGCGAGACTCCAAAATATCCGAAAACGAACTATGCCGTCCCCGGAAAGCGGTTCGACAAAGAAATTCGCGCCTTCGCTGATGAAGCGTTGGGGCAAAGTGAAGCCGGCAAGCCTCTCATTGATGTGCGTTCGCCCGGCGAATACAAAGGCGAAGTAACGCACATGCCGGAGTATCCGCAGGAAGGTGTGTTGCGCGGGGGTCACATCCCAGGGGCCAAAAGTGTTCCCTGGAAAACAGCGACCAAGGACGACAGCACGTTTAAATCCGTCGACGAATTAAGGAAGATTTACATTGATAACGCTGGGGTAAAACCGGGCACCGACACCGTCGTCTATTGTCGAATCGGCGAGCGCTCGAGTCACACCTGGTTTGTGCTTACCTATCTTCTCGGTCTCGATAAGGTCCGAAACTATGACGGTTCGTGGACGGAATGGGGCAACAAGGTCGGCGCCCCAATCGAAAAAGGCGGGTAGCTACAAGCTCCAAATTCCAAGCTCCAACATCCATAGAAATCTCAAACTCCAACATTCAAAGCATCGCAACCGCAGTGGGTGTTCAAGCTTGATAATTGGAGGTTCTCCGGAGCTTGGATGTTGGAGCTTGGAATTTGGAACTTCTTTTTCAACCGTTTAAATCCGCGTAATCCGCGGTAGATTTGGCTGATTGCAATGTATCCGACCAAGCTGAACAAAATCATCCATCTGTTTGAGGCACTTCCAGAAGATGAACGGCGGGAAACGCTTGTCTCCTACGCGGAGAACGCGAAGAAGCAGGCGCCGCGCGAAGGAGAAAAGTTCGACCTCGTCGATGTCCGCAAGGATGAAGAATGCATGGATACGGTCGGCGTTTATCTGCATGTTGATGAAAACGGCAAGGCGCAAATCCGCATGACGCTTGGGCCCGAAGTGCAAACACTTACCCGCTCCATGACGGCCATCCTTTGTAAGGGCCTGGAGGGTTGCACGCCACAGGAGATTCTTGATCTGCCGAGCGATTTCGTGACGCGAATCGTCGGCGCCGAGCTTGTGCGCATCCGCAGTCAGACGATCTACTACGTGCTCACGCGCATCAAAAGCATCTGCAAGGTTTACTTGGACAGGCAACGGATGGCGCAGGTGGCGTAGGGCGCACGACTTGTCACGGAAGACGGCCGTCCTCGGCTGTCAGGGCAAACAACCGTCCCGGCTGTTCGACAGGCCGGAGGCCCGTCTGCCAAGACAGGCGGGACGTCCTGTCTTCCATTGGGCTACGATCCTGTGCCACAATGATTCGCGCGTGATCTTCGGCTGATTTGGCTTACTGTCCGCGCTGCGTAGATGCCGCGGAACGATCAACTCAAAAAGATTCTGCTTATCGGGTCCGGTCCCATCGTGATCGGGCAAGGCTGCGAATTTGATTATTCCGGGGTGCAAGCGTGTAAAGCGCTGCGCGAAGAAGGTTATCACGTCGTGCTGGTGAATTCGAATCCGGCCACGATTATGACCGACCCGGAGTTTGCTGATCGCACTTACATCGAGCCGCTAACCGCGGAGGTGATCGAGGCGATCATCGAGCGCGAGCAACCCGATGCGATTTTACCAACTATGGGCGGCCAGACGGCCCTTAACGCTGCCATGGAACTTTACCGCAACGGCGCGCTCGCCCGGCACGGCGTGAAATTGATCGGCGCCAACGCGCAGGCGATCGCCAAAGGCGAAGATCGGCAATTGTTCAAGGAAGCAATGTTACGCATTGGTCTCGACGTCCCGCGCTCGGGTGTCGCTCGCTCATCCGCCGAAGCGGAGCGCGTGGCCGATGAAATCAAAATGTTTCCGCTCATCATTCGTCCGGCCTTCACTCTCGGCGGGAGCGGCGGCGGCATCGCTTACAACCGGGACGAACTGAAAGAAATCGCCAACCGCGGCCTTGCCATGTCGCCGGTCAGCGAAGTGCTCATCGAAGAATCGCTCGTCGGTTGGAAGGAATTCGAGATGGAGGTGATGCGCGATCGTTTGGACAACTGCGTCGTTGTTTGTTCGATCGAAAACTTCGACCCGATGGGCGTCCATACCGGTGACTCGATCACGGTGGCGCCGGTGCAAACGCTCACCGACAAGGAATATCAGATGATGCGTGACGCAGCGTTTGCGGTCATTCGCGAAATCGGTGTTGAAACGGGAGGCTCGAACATCCAATTCGCGGTCAATCCGGACAATGGCCGCATGGTGGTTATCGAGATGAACCCGCGCGTCTCACGTTCGAGCGCACTGGCCTCCAAAGCCACCGGATACCCGATTGCCAAAATCGCCGCCAAACTCGCAGTCGGTTACACCTTAGATGAGATCAAAAACGACATCACGCGTGAGACGCCAGCCTCATTTGAACCGACGATTGATTATTGCGTAGTCAAAGTGCCGCGCTTCACCTTCGAAAAATTTCCGCAAGCTGATGCCACGCTTACCACGCAAATGAAAAGCGTCGGTGAAGCGATGGCCATCGGCCGCACCTTTAAGGAAGCGCTGCAAAAGGCGTTGCGCAGTTTGGAAATCAAGCGTTTCGGCTTGTGCGGCGACGGGGCAGAGAAACGCGTCGATGCAGAAACCTTGCGTTTGAAGCTCTCAATTCCCAACGCCGAACGCATCTTTTATCTCGCACAAGCATTCCAAGACGGCATGTCGATCGACGAAGTTTTTGAGCTCAGCAGAATCGACCGCTGGTTCTTGCGAAATGTGCAGCAGCTTGTGCAGGAAGCGGGTAGGTTGTATAGCACACGCGATAAGACGGCTGCAGACTTCGAGCCTGCGGGCCAGGCGAGTGTCTCGCCTGCAACGGAAGACAGCCGTCCCCGGCTGTCAGGGCAAACAGCCGTCCCGGCTGTTCGACACGCCGGAGGCCCGTCTGCCATGACAGGCGAGCCGCCTGTCTTCCGTGGGTTCGACCAGCACGGTCGCGTCATCGCAACGCGGCGACACCTCCCGCATTGGCAGCAAGATGGTGCGACTTACTTTGTCACTTTCCGACTCACTGATTCCATTCCAAACGCACTCCTGAACGAATGGCGGGACGAGGTCGCAAGCTGGCTCAAATTCAATCCGCCACCGTGGGATTATAAGACCGCACGCGAGTATGAAACGCGCTTCCAAGAAGGCCCGGAGAAATGGCTCGACGAAGGTCACGGTGCTTGCGTGCTGCGGAATCCACGTGCAGCAGAGATTGTTGTAAGTGCTCTAAGACATTTTCACCGCGAACAGTACTGGCTCGATGCGTTCGTCGTCATGCCAAATCATGTTCACGTGCTGGTCCAGCCGCGTTCGGGATATCCTCTTTCCGACCTTTTACACACATGGAAGAGCTTCTCGGCTCATGCTGTAAATAAAGCCTTGGGACGAACGGGGGATCTATGGATGGAGGAAAGTCATGATCGAATTGTGCGCGATTGGCAGTCGCTCTTGAACTACCGCAGTTACATCGCGGCGAATCCGGAAAAGGCGAATTTGCGCAATGGCGGCTTTGTTTTTTGGGAAGGTAACGTTCTTCAATACTGCGATGCTACCTCACCGGCAGCGAAAGATTGTCTTCGGCCAGCGGAGGCAGCCCTGCCGCCTCCTCGACAGGCCAGAGGCCCGTCTGCCCTGACAGCCGCGACGGCTGTCTTCCACCCAACAACGCTTCTCCACGCCAAAAAACTCGGTTTTTCCGATCGGCAACTCGCCATCGCCGGCGGCGTTTCGGAGAAGACAATTCGCAGCCAGCGGATCAGCGCGAATGTTACCCCCACTTATCGTCTGGTCGATACTTGCGCGGCCGAGTTCGAAGCCTACACGCCCTACTACTACTCAACCTACGGTGACGAAAACGAGCGGCGCGACAGCGGCAAACGTAAAATAATTATTCTTGGCGGCGGGCCGAACCGGATCGGCCAGGGCATCGAATTCGACTACTGCTGTGTGCATGCGGCCTTCGCTCTGCGCGAGCTCGGATTTGAAACCATTATGGTGAATTCGAACCCGGAAACGGTTTCCACCGACTACGATACGAGCGACAAACTTTATTTCGAGCCCCTCACCCTCGAGGACGTGCTCAACATCTATGACCAGGAAAAGCCCGAAGGCGTTTTCGTGCAGTTCGGTGGGCAAACGCCGCTCAATCTGGCAGACAGATTAAAAGCCGCCGGAGTGCCCATCCTCGGCACGCAGCCCGAAAGCATCGAGGTCGCGGAAGATCGAAAACTGTTTGCCGTCATGCTGGACAAGCTCGGCTTGCGGAAAACCCCGAGTGGATCAGCTGTCAGCGCCGAAGAGGCTGTGGAAATCGCCACCAAAATCGGTTATCCGATTTTAGTGCGACCATCGTTTGTCCTTGGCGGTCGCGCCATGGAGCTGGTCTATAATGAGGAAGATCTTCGGCGCTACATGGAAAGCGCAATCGAAGTTACTCCGGACCGCCCAGTTTTGGTCGATCGTTTTCTCGAGGATGCAATCGAGGTTGATGTCGATTGCATCGCCGACGGCGAGCTGACGGTAATCGGCGCGGTCATGGAACACATCGAAGAGGCTGGTATTCACAGCGGCGATAGTGCCTGCGTCATCCCCACATTCTCGTTGTCCAATAAAGTGATCGATGAAATCACCTCGGCCACGGAGGCGATGGCGCGCGAATTAAAAGTCTGCGGCTTGATGAATGTGCAGTTTGCCGTCAAAGGCGCCGACGTTTACGTCCTTGAAGTTAATCCGCGGGCCTCACGCACCATCCCGTTCGTGAGCAAGGCGATCGGGGTGCCGTTGGCCAAACTCGCCGCCAAAGTAATGACCGGAAAGACTTTAACCGAGCTCGGATTCACCAGGGAAATTGTGCCGAAACATTATTCGGTAAAGGAGGCGGTGTTTCCGTTTCTTCGCTACCAAGGCGTCGACATCTCCCTCGGTCCGGAGATGAAATCAACCGGGGAAGTGATGGGTATCGACAGCGATCTTGGCCTGGCCTATGCGAAATCGCAGATGGCGGCCCCGCCGCCGCTGCCGAAAAAGGGCAGCGTCTTTATCAGCGTGAAGGACAGCGACAAGGAAGCTGTGATTCCGGTGGCGCGTGAGTTTGTGAAACTTGGCTTCGGCATCATCGCGACGAGCGGGACGGCTCAGGCGCTGACCAAGGCAGCGATCGCAGTAACAAACGTGTTTAAATTGCGCGAAGGCCGGCCGAACGTTCTCGACCGCGTCAAAAACGGCGACATCAATTTCATCATCAACACACCGAGCGGAAAAATTCCGCGTGAAGACGAAGTCATGATCCGAAACGCCGCCTTGGCGCGGAAAATTCCCATCATGACGACGGTGCGAGCGGCGCAGGCCAGCGCCAATGGCATCCGCTCCTTGCAAAAAAGCAAGGTAAGCGTGCGCAGTTTGCAGGAATATCACGGCGACAGATCAAAACAAACGCCCAACGCCCCACGCTCGACGCCCAACATCCAATGAAAGAGAAAAAAGCGCACTGCGTGCTTTCTCTGTTGAGGCGTTGAGCGTTGGACCCATTCGACTTGCGCTCAGGGCAGGCTGTTGAACGTTGGGCGTTGAACATTACCCTCACCGGATGAAACTGACATTGTTATGCTGTGCGTTGTGCCTAGCCGTTGGCGTAAAAGGCGTTCGCAGCGAGGACGAGACAAAACCTATGAATCCAAGTGCAAACGAAGTAGCCGTAATCAAGACAAGCGA
>Ga0207684_10003373_pt1 | contig 15641 bp, 16 predicted proteins | sample KBSK5501metaG_FD_184342 | JGI IMG/M metagenome (GOLD analysis project Ga0207684, IMG submission 184342) | Corn, switchgrass and miscanthus rhizosphere microbial communities from Kellogg Biological Station, Michigan, USA - KBS K5-50-1 metaG... | ecosystem: Host-associated > Plants > Roots >...
TGGTTGGCGGGCTCGGCGTCCTCGACCAGGACGTTCTCGCCGTCCTCGTACGTCCGCAACTCGACGCTTGCGGCAACGGCGGTGCGCTCGTCTTCAGGCAACACGTCGAACGGCGGGAACCGCCCGAGGAACTCGGCCACCTCTGGTGTGTTCACCGGCTCCACTCTTCGGCCACTCTTCCTGTTTTCCCCTTGTACTGATTCGCTCGTTCTGTCACGTTTGGCCCCTGGCTCACGGACCGCAAGGAGGGTGTATGGCAGTAAGCCCTGATGAGCTCGACTACGCGAGGGGCAGGCTTGGCCGACCGTTGGACAAACTACGCGAACCTCAGCTTCTCGTGAGAATCGTTGGCGATCTGACAAGGAGGGATGGACGTGGCTCCGGACGTTGACGAGCTGGACTACGCTGGCGGCGGCCTGCCGAAGGAGACGAACTGGTGGGGTGCGTTCGTGATCGGGCTCGCCGGGACGATTCTGGTCACCGGGATCGCGCCGGTGATGGTGACCTCGCTCGGGGCGTCGTCGATTCCGAGCATCGTGCTCATCACGCTCACGGGCTGGCTGCTCTGCCTGTTCCTCGCGGAGCTCTCGGCGATGATGCCCGACCGTACCGGCGGCTCACCGTCGTATGCCTATCCGGCGTTCAAGACGCGCTGGCCGCGTGTCGCCGAGCACGTGAACGGGTTCACGGCGTGGGCCTACTGGCTCGGCTGGTTCCCGGTCGGGCCGCTCAACATGATCCTGGCGTCGTTCTACATCGTCGACAAGTTCAAACTCTCGCAGAGCGGATTCACACCGATCCACACGCCGATCGCCTGGTGGACGTTGATCATCTCGATCGTCGGGCTAGTGCTGCTGTTCATCCCGGCCTACCTGGGCATTCGCTTCGGTGCGTTGTTCGCGACCGTGCTCGGCCTGTTGTCGATGATCCCGCTCACGTTTCTCGCGATTGCCTGGATCTTCCACCCGTCGGTCGCCCACATCTCGAACCTCTCCGGTTTCAAGCAGGCGGACGCAACGGGATTCTTCTCGCCGCTCTTCGGGCACGGCTGGCTGACGATCTACATCGCATTCATGTTCCTGCTGACATGGAACGTGATCGCGATGGAGGCGGCGGCCTGCTACATCGGGGAGTGCAAGGACCCCGATCGCGACGCGAAGATCGCGATGAACCTCGAGGGCGGCTACGGCGTCTTCATCTACACGCTGATCCCGATCTCGTTCATCCTCGTGCTCGGCGCAAAGGGAAGCTCGGCCGATCCGAAGACGATCTTCGTCAATTTCGCCGACAAGGTCTTCGGCAGTGGTGGGAATACGATCGACTGGCTGATCGCGTTCATGCTGATCATTGCCCTCGTGCTCTCCGCCCTGAATGCGATCACGGGGACGGCACGTGCGCTGCACCAAATGTCGGTGGATGGCCAGTTCCCGCGCTTCTTCCAACACCAGAACAAGCACGGCGTGCCGGACCGCTCGATGATGTTCAACGTCGTCGTGATGATCGCCGTCGTCTTCATGGGTGGCGCGGTCGAGATCTACACGTTTTCGAACGTCGGCTACCTCGCCTCGTTCCTACCCGTGCTCGTCGGCTACTACCTGCTCCGCCGCGACAGGCCGAATCTACGCCGACCGTTCAGGCTGCCCGAGTGGATGAAGTACGTCGCGCTGGCGCTCGCGGCGTTCTACGCGGTGATCTACTTCTACGGCGGGCCGGTGTACGCCTCGTGCTCGTGCTCGCTCGCTGGCCGCAACACGCTCGTCTACTACTTCATCGGGATCGGCACGCTGCTCTCGTACCTGCCGCTCTACTGGTACCGCAAGAACGTCGAGGACAAGAAACACGTGGAGGCGGTGCCCACGGCTCTGCCGAGCCCCGGCTCCTAACCGGATCCGACGGGGCGCCGGAAACCCGGCGCCCCGTCCCACCTGCATGCCGCGCCGCCGAACGATCAAACGAGCCGCTGCGACCGCGCAGCGCGGCGGCGTGCTGCTCGCGACCGAGGGCCGGCCGATCCCGAAGGCGGCCGTCGAGCGGGCGGCCGAGCTCGCGAACAAGTCCGGGGCGCCCGTGCACGTCTTCGCGGTCGCCCGCATCTACGGGGTCGCCTTCGGCCTGCCCTCGCCGTGGCTCCGCCCGAACGCGACGGAGTGGCAAGACCAGCGGGATGGCGTCGCACAAGCGATCGAGCTGCTCGAGCGGCGGGGGGTGGAGGCGGACGGGAACATCCTCGGCACGCGCAAGGCGACGAAGCGGATCGTCGGAGAAGCGACCCGGCTCGGCTGCGACGCGATCGTGATGGGCGGCGACCCGCCACGAAACCGACTCGTCGCCAACATGCTGTGGTCGCAGGAGCCCTACCGCGTCCGGCGCAAGGCGAAGGTGCCGGTCCACATCGTCGTCCAAGACCTGTAGCCGAGCAGCGCGGCTCCCGGCGCCCTGCGCGAATCCGGACTGCATCGTCCCGTCCGGAGACTCTTAGTCCCCTGTGGGGAAGCTGTACGAGGACGGGATCCGCTTCGGAATGTCCGGCCGTGTCCCGTAGGCGAGCACGATTTCCGCGTGACGCCTGAGCGGGATCACCGTTGGGTCGCCGTTCACGCGCCGGCCGTCAACAAACGCCTGAAGCGTCCGGCCGCCGCCGGCGCAATAGCTGCCGATGCATCTCGCGCTGAGGCGGACGCCCCAGACGCCGAAGAACTGGCCGAGTGTATACGCCGTCCTCGTCGGCGACTCGACGTGGAGGATGCCGGTCCTGTCGTGGGTGTGAAGCGGCGAGAAGAAGCGTCGACGGGGGTCGATGCCGATGCCGGCGGGAACGGCGACGTGCGTTCCGTTCAGGTACAGGTCGAGGTGCTCATGCGTGTGGAGCGCCCTTCCCTCCACCGGCAGTGCGGGCAGACCCAACGCGAGCAGGCGCTCCCGAAGGTGTGTCCTGTTCGCGCCCCACGGCGCATTCGCCGACGGCGACGAGGGGCGGCCGGCGAAGACCAGGACGAGGAGTGCCGAGGACACACCGAGCCCCACGGCGATCCCGGCCCAGAACGGGGGCCGGCGCACGGGCAACCGCGACCGCGGCGGCGGCGGAGGCGGCGGGCGGAAGCGCCGCCTCTTCTTGGCCTGCCGTGGTGCTCCCATTGGCAGTGAGTGTGCCTCGCGCCGGCGTGAGCCACCAGAGCGGAAGACGTTTAGCTGCATGGGCGGGCCGCTGAATCCGATTCTGCTCGTACCGAGTAGCTGGAGGAGAACGGCCACAGGTACGGGGAGAAACGGAGGAGGAATATGCAGCCAAGGTCGCTGAAGGTCATCGGATTCGTCGGTGCGCTCGTCGCTGCGGCATTTGTCCTCGCCTCGCCGTTGGGGGCGGCGGAACAGAACGCCTACGTGGTCACGAACCTCGTGTCCGATAGCGCAGCCGTCCCGGCTGCCGCGCACGACGCGAACCTCGTCAACGGTTGGGGCCTCACGGCCAGCTCCAGTTCACCCTGGTGGGTGTCGGACAACGGCACCAACGTCGCGACGCTCTACAACGGCAACACCGGGGCAAAGGTGGCGCTCACGGTCACGGTTGCCGGCGGCCCGACCGGGACGGTGTTCAACATCGCCGGGGCGGGGTTCGCGGTGCCGACCGGGGCCTCCTCGCGGTTCCTGTTCGCGAGCGAGGACGGCAAGATCCGCGGCTGGCCCGGCTCGGGGGCTGCGCAGGAGACGGCCGCCCAGAGCTCCGTTCCCGATGCGAAATACAAGGGACTGGCGATCGCCGTGACTCCCGACGGGCCGCGGCTCTACGCGACCGACTTCCATAACAACCACGTGGACGTGTGGGACAGCTCGTGGAACCGCGTCACCTCGGCCACCTTCAGTGATCCATCCCTTCCGGACGGCTACGCGCCGTTCGGAATCCAGAGGATCGGCGAGATGATCGTCGTCACCTACGCACGACAAGACGCCGAGGCCGCGGACGAGCTGCACGGCCAGGGACTCGGCTTCGTCGATGCCTATGACACGGCCGGCAATCTGCTCGGTCGGGTCGCGCAGCACGGGCAGCTCAACGCTCCATGGGGTCTGGCCCTCGCGCCCGCGAGCTTCGGCCGCTTCGGTGGGGACCTGCTGGTCGGCAACTTCGGCGACGGCCAGATCAACGCCTACGCCAAGCTGCCGAACGGCCAGTTCGAACATCGCGGCGAGCTTCGCGACCCGGCCGGCAAGGCGCTCACGATCGACGGTCTGTGGGCGCTCGAGTTCGGGAACGGGGGCGGGGCCGGCCCCAGCATGCGGCTCTTCTTCACCGCCGGCCCGAACGGCGAGCAGGACGGGCTCTTCGGCTCGATCGACCCGAACTAGCCCGAAGGTCACGCGCCCGGCCTCAGTGCAGGGCCGGGCGCGTGGCTGGCTCTCTAGACCGGTGGGGGAGCTGCGATCTCCTCGATCAGGGCGGTTCCCGTAGGACGGTAGTTTGGGCCGTGTGGGTCATTTGGCGGTCCCGCAGCCGTACGACTTCGAGCGCTCGCTCGACCGCTTCACGTTCTGGGGCGTCGACCGCGCGAACGTCTGGCACGAGCATGGCCTGCAGCGTGTCGTCGCTGGACGAGAGATTCGAATCACGCCGGCCGAAGGAGGCGTGGAGGTCGAGCCGTTCGACGAGACAATCGAGCCCGTTGTGCGCAAGTTGCTCGGGCTCGAGTTCGACTTGCCGCCTTTCCTCGAGTTCGCAGAACGTGATCCTGTCCTCGCCGGCGCAGTGCAACTTCTTCGCGGCTTCCGTCCACCGCTCGCGCCGGACCCGTTCGAGGCACTCGTGTCCTCGATCACGGCCCAGCAGGTGTCGTTGCACTCCGCGTTGGCGGTCCGCAGCCGCTTCGTCGACCGCTTCGGCGTCCCTGCCGAGGATGCGGTCGCGTTTCCGACCCGCGAACGTGTCGCACGAGCCGGCGAGGAAGAGCTCACGGCGCTCGGCTTCTCCGTTCGGAAGGCCGAGTACGTGCTGGGCATCGCGCGCGCCGACCTCGACTTCGACGAGCTCGAGACGCTGCCCGACGACGAGGTCAAGGCACGGCTCACGTCGTTGCGCGGGCTCGGGGAGTGGAGCGCCGACTGGTTCCTGGCCCGTCATCTCGCTCGCCCCGAGGCCTGGCCAGCCGGCGACCTCGGCCTGCGCAAGGCAGTGCTGGCGTTCTACCCTGAAGTAACGGACGTCCGTGCCGCGGGCGTCCGATTCCATCCCTTCCAGAATCTGAGCGCCCACTACCTTCTCGCCGCCCTGCGCTACCGATGACCATCCGCCCCGCCACGAGGAACGACCAAGAGCTCATTCGCGAGCTGTGGACGGAGTTCGAGGCCGAGCTTCCCGAGCCGGAGTATCTGCGCGAGAGCTGGGAGGACGCCTGGTCCGATCTCTCCCAGACCGTGCGCGAAGGAGTGGCTCTCATCGCAGAGGAAGACGGTCGCGCCGTCGGGTTCGTCTTCTGCGTGCTGGGCGACCGCGGCCGGAAGACTGCGCACGTCACCGACATCTACGTACGGCCCGACGCGCGCAACAAGGGGATTGGACGGGCGCTGCTCGCAGAGCTCATCGATCCGGCTCGTTCGGCCGGCCTCGACCATGTCAGCCTCGAGGTGCTGATCAACAACAGTAGCGCCCGCCGGCTGTACGAGCGGCTCGGGTTCATGCCCATGGACGTGTTCATGGTCGCGCCGGTCGACGCCCTCGCCGATCGCCTCGGCAGTGATGATCGTCCGCCGTCGTTCGGGTCGCTGCACGTTCAGACCGACGACGAGGCAGGCGTCGAGCGCGCCGTCACACAATTCCTGCCACGGCTGGGGCGTTCGGGACACACCGAGATCTCGTCCTTACGCAGCGGTTGGGTGACGATCGTCGACGAGCTCTGCGATCACAATCGCAGCGCTCAGCGCCGCCTTGGCGCCGAGCTCTCCGAGCGGATGGGAGTACCGGCGGTCGCGCTGGCGCTCGAAGAGGAGGCGGTCGTGCGCTTCCTGCTGTTCGAGCGCGGCCGTATGGTCGACGAGTACCTCTCGGTCCCGACGTACTACGGCGACCTGAACAAGGCCGACGAGCTGTCGCTCTCGGCGAATCCGACTCTCGCCGCGCGCCTCACCGGAGCAGATCCGGGGCGCGTCCGCGCGGTTGCACGCACGGCGTCGTCACCGTCAGAGCTTCCGCCTGCCCGCGAGCTCTTGGGCGAGATCGCCGACGTGCTCGGGCTCGAGGCTAGGATCGACCGGTGATCACGCTCTACGACGCGGACCGCTGCCCGTATTGCGCACGCGTCCGGATCACGCTCGCCGAGAAGGGCATCGAATACGAGCCGGTCATGATCGACCTCGACGACCGGCCGGGGTGGATCTACGAGAAGAACCCGCTCGGGCGCGTACCTGTCCTGGAAGAAGACACGTTCGTGCTCGCCGAATCCGCGGTGATCGACGAGTACCTCGACGAGCGGTATCCAGATCCTCCGCTCTGGCCGGCCGATCCCGCCGACCGGGCGCTCGGTCGGATGCTGGTCTTCCGGTTCGACGAGGTCTCGAAGCCGTACTATGCGTTGCGGCGCGGTGACGAAGGTGCGCGCGGACGGCTCGATGCTGCGCTCGACACGTTGGCCAGGGCGTTGCAGGAGCGACCGTTCTTGAGCGGGCAGGAGTTCGGGCTCGCGGACATTGCCTACGTGCCGTGGATCCTGCGCGCCCGCGATCGCATGGCTGTCGACCTCGGGCGGTTTCCGGCCCTGTCGGAGTGGGTGGGTCGGCTCGAGCAACGGCCGTCGATCACCGCCGAGCTGGACGTCGTCGCTTCGTCGTGAAGGTTCTCCTGCTCCATGCGTTTCCGCTCGACAAGGGGATGTGGGAGCCGCAGCGGGCAGCGCTCGCAGGGCACGAGGTCGTTGCGCCGCGGCTCTACGGCCGTGGGCGGACGATGGACGAGTGGGCCGATTCGATCGCCGGCGAGATCGAGGGCGACCTCGCTGTCGTCGGAGCGTCGATGGGCGGTTATTGCGCGCTTGCACTGGCGAGGCGCGTCCCCGAGCGGGTGCGCGGCTTGTTGCTCGTCGGCGCGCGTCCCGATGCCGACTCGGCTGAACGTCGCGCCGGTAGGGAGGACACGATCGAGTTGATTCGCAGCGAGGGGCTGGAAGGTCTGTGGCGGATGATGCTGCCGAAGCTCTTTCACGACGAGGGCGCGGCGGACGAGCACCTGGTCTACCGCGACACCGAGGCGCTCGTCACCGCGCTCGAGGCTATTCGCGACCGCGCAGACTCGACCGATGTGGTGCGGTCGTTTTCCGGTCCCGTGCAGTTCGTGATCGGCGAGTTCGATCCCTACGTGTCTGCGGCCGAGGTGAGCGAGTTCGACGTCCGCGACGTGCGCGGCGTCGGGCACCTCGTCAACCTCGAGCGGCCGGCTGAGTTCAACGAGATTCTGCGTGAGTTCGTCGGCCGTGTCTGAGCTCCCTGCCGTGGTCGACGTCGCCTGGCTTCAGGGCGAGCTCGGGGCGGACGACTTGTTCCTCGGCGATGTGCGCGGGCCGAATGCGCACGCGCGCGGACACATCCCGGGCTCGAGGCCGCTCGTCCTTGGCTCGCCGCCGCCGATGAGCGATCGCGAGATGCTGGAGGCCCTCGCGCCGGAGGTCGGCTTGCGTCTTCGGCGTCACGGTGTGACCGGCGACGAGCGGCTCGTCCTCTACGACCGCGGAGACGGCATGGGGGCGATGCCCGCCGCGCAGATGGCAGAGCTCGCGGGACATCCACGAGTGGCCGTGTTGCTCGGCGGCGTTGCGGCCTGGACCAGCGAGTTGCAGATCGGACCGGTCGAGTTGCATCCCGTGAAGACGACCTTCGAGCCCCGCTTCGACGCGGTTCCCACACGCGACGAGCTGATGGGCCGACTCGACGATGGGACGCTGATGATCCTCGACGTTCGGACGGACGAGGAGTTCACGGGAAAGCACGGCTATCCGTGCGACCCGCGGCAGGGTCGCATCCCGGGCGCACGTCACGTCCCCGTGCACGAGCTCTACGCCGGCCCCGGCGAGCCGCTTCCTGCGGATCAGATCAGGGCTCGGCTCGGGGATCCGGCCGAGATCGTCGCGTACTGCCATTCGGGATCACGCTCCGCGCTTGCGACCATGGCCCTGCGCCACGCCGGGTACCGGGCACGCAACTACGCCGGCTCGTGGCACGAGTGGTCGCGCCACGACGACCTGCCGCTCGAAAAGGGCTGACGGACGCGACACGTCGCGTCTCGTTACGTCCCGTCTTTGAGGGAATCGGCTACGCCGGACTAGCGACTCGCTCGGCAGCTTCGACGAATCCCGCGCAGAGCTCGCGGCCCAGCGTGTTCCAGCCTTCGATCCGCTCTCGCGTTTCGACGAGCAAAGCCTGGGGATCCACAGGCAGCCTGTCCTCCTCGCCGATCCAGCTCTCCACCTGGTGGAGCGTCACTTCGGGATGGAACTGGACGCCCCACGCGCTCTCGCCCAGCCGGAAGGCCTGCGTGCACACGCGGTTCCGCGCCAACTCGACCGCGCCAGCCGGGAGATCGTGGGCGTAGTAGTGCCACTGAAGCGCTGCGAATGTTCCCGGTAGCCGGCCGAGGACCGGGTCGTTTGCGCCCGCTTCGGTGAGGTCGACCGAGAGCCAGCCGACCTCGGCCTCCTCGAGGGGATAGACCGGCGCGTGCGCGGCCTTGGCGAGCAGCTGCGAGCCGAGGCAGATTCCGAGGACGGGCAGGTGCAGGTCGAGCAACCGCTGCAGGAACAAGTCCTCCTCCCGCAGCCACGGATGATGCTCGTCCTGATCCGCATGCATGGCGCCCCCGAAGACGAGCACGGCGCCGTACGCGTCGAGCGGACGCGGCAACGGCTTGTCCCAGGCGAGGCTCCACTCCTCGAGTCCGTGACCGCGCTCCCGGACGACGTCGCCGAACACGCCCGAACGCACGCTCTTGCCGTGGATGACCGCTAGAACGTCCATCAGCGGGGCCCGTTCACGGGAACCTTCGCCGTCTGCAGCAACTGCTGTAGCTGCTTCGCGTTCGCTGCGGCCTGCGCCATTCGCCCGCCCCGTCCGACCGGGCTGGTTGCGTTGTTGTTGAAGAACGCGTACGCCTGCTCGGCCTGTTCCGAGAGCTCCCGCAACGGGTCAACCCACTCTCGCAGCTCGTCGTCGGAGTAGAGGTAATCGAAGCGCTCGGCGGCGCCGCCACCGCGCTTGTTCCACGTCGACGCGTTGCGTCCGTGAAAGCGAATGTACGCAGTGGAGCTGGTGAGTGCCGGCACGGTCGGGATGAGATTCTTGGCACCCTCGATTCGAGGCGCGTCGACGATGACGTTCGTCGCGCCCAGCTCCTCCAGGAAACGCAAAGAGTCGTCGCGATGGTCCTCGTCGAGCCAGCTCGAGTGCCGGAACTCCACGAGCATCTCGTCGTCTCCGAGTTGCTCCCGCGCCCACTGCAAGTACTCCAGCGAGCGGTCCTTGTAGACCACGTAGGAAGGAAACTGGAAGAGGATCCCGCCGAGCTTGCCGCTCGAGCGCAACGGCTCGAGTGCCCCGAGGAACCTCCGAAACACCTCGCCGCGAAACTCGCGCGACGGCCGCTCGACCCGGCCATGCTCGTCAGTCGGTGCTTCGTCGCGCAGGTCCGGCGGCAGCGATTCGAGCTTGACGGGATGACGCGTCATCAGGCCGAAGGCCTTGACGTGCAGTACGAATCCGTCCGGGGTCCGCTCCGCCCAGCGCCCGACCATCTCGTCGCTCGGCAGGCGGTAATAGGTGGAGTCGACCTCGACGGTGTCGAAGTGCTCGGCGTAGTACGGGAGGCGCTCTGGGGCCTTCACGCCCGGCGGATACCAGTGCTTCGAGAGCGCATCGTCGGCCCAGGAACACGTTCCGATTCGGATGTCCGCGGCCATCGTCCCAGCATACGAGACGGGGCCTGCGGCCCCGTCTCGTTACCGTTTCATGCTGTCTTCACGCCTAGAGCCGGATGGAGATCTTGGCGCTCACCGCAGTAAAGGGCGACGCTGTCGCGTTGACGCAGCCGCCTAGAACGCCCGGCGTCGGAGAGGCGCATCCCGTCGAGGTGATGTCGCGCTCTGCGACGGTCGTGCGCGCCTGGAACGTCGACGTCGTCTTCTTGCCCGTCTTCCTCAACACGACGCTGAAGTTGCCGGAAGCGTTCGTCCGCGCGGTGAAGCCGGCGGACTTGCCGTTGACGAGGAGGCTGACTCTCGCGCCCGAGACGGGACTGCCTGCCTGCGTCACCTTGCCGGCGAACTTCACGAGCCGCCTCGGAGCGTTGACCTTCTTCGCGAGCGTCACGGCACCATCCGCGACGAACGCGCGCGTCTCGACGGTTCCGGCCGCATTCGGCACGGCACCGGCCCACGGTGTCGTGATCGCCTTCCAGATGCTCTGCCCAGCGGGGACGGTGAAGATGTTGTCCACCGTGAACGTCGCGTCGAGGAGCCGAGCTCCATTCGGCGAGCGGCCTGGCGTGCCGAGCGGAACGTCGTCCGGCCCGAGGCACACGACGAGCCTGTACGCACCGAGCGCCGATTCTGCGCCGGCCAACTGGTCCACGTGCACGGGCAGGTTGATGCTCTGCCCGGCGACCGACAGGGCGAGGTTCCAGACCGCGATGTGGGGAACCGGGTCGCAGCCGGGCGCGTTCGTGGTCGGCGGCACGACGATGACGTCACCCGAGAGCGGCAGCGGGATGTTCGCGTCCCGCGAAAACACGGTGCCGCTCGTGGACCCGATCTTCGTCCCCGGTGTCGCCGACGTGTTGATCGAGTAGCCGCTCGGAACGTAGATCGAGATGCTGGCGGGCTGCGAGTCGGACTGCGCCTGCGACACCTTGATCGTGAGCGACGTCGTGCTCTGCTTGATGCTGAGCTTCTGGGTCGCCAGCGCATTCCCGGCAAGTGCCAGAGCGGTCGTCCCGACGAGTGCGAGCACGGCCAGCCTGAGGATTGTCTTCATACCCCTTCCCTTCCTACTTCGAGATCAAAGGCCTTTTCATTAGACGCGCGGTTCCCCCAAGTGTTGAGCGTAATCCCAAGAGCTGAGCCTAATCGCGGGCACTCACGAACTTCCCGAAGAACCGCCAGTAGCCATGCTCGTAGCGCGCCAGCTTGACGCGATCGATGGGGTAGTAGTCGCTGGGCGAAGTCTTGATCTTCAGGCCCGGGAGCAAGAACGGATTCGTCTCGTCCAGGTGGGTCGCCGCTCTCAGTAGCCCTGCGCGCGTCGGATTCCGGCCGGCCTTCTGCAGCGTGTCCACCATGGTGTAGGCGACCGCCATGCCGTAGTAGTTGAACACGTCGTCGGCCTTCGCGCTCGGGAGGAAGCTCGCGAGGATCGATTTGTAGAGCTGGACGGTCTTGTCCTTCTCCCACTGCTTCGAGGTCGGATCCTTCACGAACGCGATCGAGACCGAGCCTTCGACCTCCTTGCGGCTGGACGCGACCCGGGCGATCTTCATGATGTCCGGGCTGATCGAGACCGACGTGACGTACACGTGCGGGTGCCACCCGAGCCGGAACGCGCCGACGTAGCCGAAGATCGCGAACTGAGGCGTGGCGAACAGCATGAGCGTGTCGGCACCGCTGCTCTTGAGCTTCGCCATCTGCGAGGAGACATCCTTGTCCGTGATCTCATAGGCCTGTGCGCCGACGATCCTCGCTTTGCCGCCGAGACCGTGACGGAGACCGTTGAGCATGTCCTTGCCGAAGTCCGAGTTCTCGTACAGAACGGCGATGCGCGCCCTGGGCTGATGCGTGGCGACGTAGCGGCCGTAGATCGCTCCCTCGCCGGCAAAGCTCGGGAGGTATCCCATCGACCACGGATACTTCGCGTGCTCGGTCGCCAGCTTCGAGACGCCGCTGCCGACGAAGAGTTGCGGCACCTGGCGGTCGTTGAGATAGGAGCGGATCGCAAGCGCGTGCTCGGTGCCGACGCTGTTGAAGATGGCCAGCACCTGATCCTGCTCAACGAGCTGGCGCGTCAGCGTGATCGTCTTCGCGACGTCGAACTCGTCGTCTAGGTACTTGTAGACGATCTTTCGGCCGAAGACGCCACCTTTCGAGTTGACGTATTTGAAGTACGCGTCCGCACCGCGTCCGACCGAGCCGTACGCGGCCGCCGGGCCGCTGATCGGGACTGTCCCGCCGATCGTGATCGTCGAGGGCGTGACACCCGGTGTCGCCGCCGGAGCGCTGGCAAGGGCGATCGAGGCTGCCGCCGCGGCGAACTGCGCGATCAAGGGGACACGGGCTTCGGCAGAGCCGGAAGCGTCAGCGTCAACCTCCCGATCTGTCCGACCGACCCTTCGGCAACGGGGATCAGATAGACGAGGTTGCCGAGGTTCTGCACCGTCGAACGTGCGCCGAGCGTCACTCGCAGGCGCGAGCCTGCCGGGATCGAGGTGATCTCGTTCTGCAGCCTGATCGTCAGCATGCGCGGGCGCCTGCCGCTCGTCTGCGTGTCCGCACCACCGTCGCTGACGACGATCTCCGACCCGCTCGGTGTGATCGCGCTGAGAACCGCAACGAGATGCTTGTAACCGGTGCGCGTCGCAAACGAGAGCTTGACGATCGGCGCACCGAAGTTCTCGAGGTGTCGAACGCGGGCAGTCGTCCGTGCGACTTTCCCGTCTGCGGAGAGTGTCCACTTCCCCCTGAACGCGAACGTCAGCGGACGCGCTTTGGGCAAGCTCTTGAACGACACCGGCGTACGCCATGGATCCGGAGCGATCTCGACGGGTGGGCGCTTGTCGATGCCGTTCGGGATCCCCTTGAGGAAGCGATCGAACCACGCCCGCACTTCCACGGCCGCGTAGTCGAACTCGCTCGGTGGATTCGTTGCAGGCTGATGGCCGAAATCTCCGAGGTACAAGTGCTTCGGGCCCTTGAGCAGGCGGAAGGCTGCGATTGCTTGATCGGCGTCGAACGCAAAGTCGCGGCGGCCCTGGAGGATGAAGGTCGGAATCCGCACTTCCCCGAGTTGTGAGCGTGTCGAGCGTGTCGCGAGATAGGCGCGGATCGCGGGGACGTTGGTTTCCGAAATGGCGTTGGTCAGAAGTTGCAGCTCCTCCGGCCCGTACCGGTCCCGTGCGACGTCCTGGGAAAATCCGAGCACGATCCCGGCGCGCACATGGCCTTGAGGCGCGATCGCCTCGCGGAGATCTGTCCAGGTCGCCGCAGGTGCGATCGCGGCGAGAGGGAGGCCCGCCACTGCAGCGCGCCAGACGAGCCCACCGCCGTACGAAGCGCCGTACGCGCCGACATGCTGAGGGTCGACCGGGTGCTGGGTCGTGAGCCAGCTCAACAGCTCGCGCAGGTCCTGTAGCTCGCGCGGGCCGTCGAGCGTGAACTGTCCTCCTGATTCTCCGTGCGCGCGTGCGTCGAAAGTCAGTACGGCGTAGCCGTCCGGCGCGAAGAACCTCTGCGCCATCAGGTTCGGCGACCAGTTGACGAAGTCCGACGTGTTGCGCGTTTGTCCCAGGCCGTGGAGCAAGACGACAGCCGGCCAGCCCGTCGAGGGCGGCGTACCCCGTGGCTCGAAGTAGCTGACCGCGATCTTGACGCCGTCGCTCATCGTCAGCTTCGTGTCGGTCTGGGTGAAGTCGCCTGCAGCGGCCCGACCGGCCGGAGCCAGGGCTGTCAGCGCGACCGCGAACACGACGAGAAAGCGGCGCACGAGGTGCACAGCGTATCCCGGCTATACGATCGCCGTGTGGATCCGCGGCCGGTGGGTGTCTTCGACTCGGGCGTGGGCGGCCTGACCGTCCTGCACGAGTGCCTCGTGACCATGCCGCACGAGGACTTCGTCTACCTCGGTGACCACGCACGCCTGCCGTACGGGCCTCGGCCGCTCGCCGAGGTCCGACAGTTCGCCCGCGAGATCGCGGCGTACCTGCAGAACCAGGGCGTCAAGCTCGTCGTCAACGCCTGCAACACGGCGACGTCGGCGGCGCTACCGCAGTTGCAGGAGGAGCTCGAGGTGCCCGTGGTCGGCGTTATCACTCCGGAGGCGCACACCGCGGTTCAGGCGACGCGCAACCGCCGCATCGGCCTGCTCGCGACGGAAGGCACGGTCGCCGCCGGCAGATACGCGGAGCTCGTGCACGCTCTCGACGCCGGCGCGGAGCTCGTGCCGGTCGCGTGCCCTCGCCTCGTGCCGCTGATCGAGAGCGAGGATCCGTTCAGGGCGGAGACGACCGAAGCGGTGCGCGAGTACGCCGCCGTCCTCAAGGAAGCGGAGGTCGACACGGTCATCCTCGGTTGCACGCACTATCCGCTGATCAGGCCGATCTTCCAGCGAGTGTTCGGGCGCGACGTGACGCTCGTGTTCTCCGCCGAGGAGACCGCGCGCGAGGTGGCCGAGACACTCGCGCGCAAGGGCTACGAGAACGACCCTCGGCGCGAAGGGTCGTATCGTTTCCTGACCACCGGCGACCCCGACGTGTTCCGAGAGATGGGCGTACGCTTCCTGCAGCTGCCGGTCGCGGAAGTCGAGCACGTGGAGCTCGCGGCCCTCGGTGCGCTTGCATGACGCCGAGGAACGACGGCCGCAGGACCGATGAGCTGCGCCCGCTCGAGCTGATCCCCGACTTCCTCGAACAGCCGCACGGCTCGGTCCTCTATGCGCAGGGAAAGACCAAGCTCCTGTGCACCGCGTCGATCCAGGAAGGCGTTCCACGTTGGCTGTACGGCAAGGGCCGTGGCTGGCTCACGGCCGAGTACTCGCTGCTGCCGGCGTCGACCGGAGACCGCACCGACCGTGAAGCGGCGCGGGGCAAGCAGAGCGGGCGCACAATCGAGATTCAGCGGCTGATCGGCCGCTCGATCCGCTCGGTCACCGATTTCGAGGCACTCGGCGAGCGCACGCTCTGGATCGACTGCGACGTGTTGCAGGCCGACGGTGGGACTCGGTGCGCTGCGATCACCGGTGCCTATGTCGCGGCGAGGCGCGCGCTCGATCGGTTCGGGCTCTCGAAGGCCCTCAGCGGGTCGGTCGCTGCCGTGTCCGTCGGAATCGTCGGCGGCGACGCGCTGCTCGACCTCGACTACTCCGAGGACTCGCAGGCCGAGGTGGACATGAACGTCGTCATGACGGGCGACGGCGCGCTCGTCGAGGTGCAGGCCACCGCGGAGAAGACACCGTTCACACGCGCGCGGCTGGACGAGCTGCTCGAGCTGGCTGCTGCGGGGATCGAAGAGCTGGCCATGATTCAGGACCAGGCAGTTGCTGCAGCTCGCGTCTAGCGCGCTGCCGACCCTGAACTGGGACGAGTCGCTCCTGCGGCTTGCGCTCGCCGCGCTGCTCGGTGGGCTGATCGGCTTCGAGCGCGAGATGCGCGAGCGCGAGGCCGGCCTGCGCACGCACTTGCTCGTCTCGCTCGGCTCCGCCCTCTTCACGATCGTCGGCGCGTACGGATTCCACGCCTTCCTCGATTCCGGAGCGTCAGTCGTCCGGGCGGACCCGACGCGGATCGCAGCGCAGATCGTCACCGGCATCGGCTTTCTCGGGGCGGGCGCGATCATCCGGCAGGGGTTGTCGGTGCGAGGCCTGACCACGGCCGCGACGCTCTGGGTCGTCGCAGCAGTCGGCCTCGCATCGGG
>Ga0207684_10003375_pt1 | contig 15640 bp, 15 predicted proteins | sample KBSK5501metaG_FD_184342 | JGI IMG/M metagenome (GOLD analysis project Ga0207684, IMG submission 184342) | Corn, switchgrass and miscanthus rhizosphere microbial communities from Kellogg Biological Station, Michigan, USA - KBS K5-50-1 metaG... | ecosystem: Host-associated > Plants > Roots >...
CTCAAAGCGCTCGCATGAAGCAACAGAACAAGTGGAATTTCACGGCCAAACAAGGCCACGGCAGTTTCTTCCGCGTATTTCAGGCACGCTTCCATGTAGGGAATGTACGTGGCTCCAACGAATTGCATAATAATTTCGTCGTTCTCTGACCATGCTTTGTCATAGACCTGAGCAAACATCCAATCGTCTCCGGGTACCGTCACTGGGGCAATCGTATAACCACGATGGGACAAAAACTCTCCGACGGCGAATCGCATTTCCGGCGTGGTACCTGTGTGAAGGTGTGGGTGGCGAAAGTACTTCAACACCAAGCCTCTGTTTTGCATGAGGCTCCGCGTCAACCTTTCCCCATTGATGACGTTTTCAAAGAATTCTTCCAAAGAAGCGGTATGCAGATCGAGGTGCGAAAACGTGTGATTGCCAAGTTCTTGACCCGAGTCGAGCCACTTCTCAAGGATATTCTTGCCAGAAGTCCCAACGTCCGTCGCTATAGCCTTCTCATTGACGAAACCGATGGCGGGGATACCATTCGCGGCGAGAGTCCGTAAGATACGATCTGTCAGATTGCGAATGACGGCCATGTCTTTGATAGGCGGCTGTAACGGCAAGTCGTCGATTGTGACGGCGATCGTGCGACGTTCTTCTGCTACAGTTGGTCGATTTTGCTGAGCGTCGTTCAAATATTTGCTCTCAATCCCGGCACTTGCCAAAACCCGATTGAGCCTACTCGGAATTCAAGATGATAACAAGGTAACTGAGTACCACGGAAATTTGCTAAACTTCATACTCTATTGACTCATTCCCGTCGCTAACAAGTCTTGTTATTGTCTTCAAGAAGATTATGACTGTCATTGAGAAGTTGCCTCCATCACTCCAGACGTTGATCGAGAACGGCGACGCTGGCGAAGTTCTCATCGCGGTCAAAACCGATCTATCCCTGGACGGCGCCTTTAACGAAGACTGGCTGGTAATTACGAAGGATTACTTACAAATCTTTCGAGGAGATGATTTTTCGTCAAATGGTCGGCAGCCAACCAGTCGCTTCTCCACACTTATTTCGCAACTGAAATCTCCACGCATTGAATCGCTAATTGGCGGAGGCGCTTTGCTAGCAACGATTGATGGAGGGACCATCGAACTCGTTCGCTATTCAAATTCCAAAGAGCGAGTGTTCCGGCGCGTCTCGAAATACCTCAACGATGTGGCTGCGTATCACGATGCTCTCGCCAACGGAGAAAACAAACCAGCGCCAGTTATAGACGAGGTGACGGACGAACCGCAGTACTGTCCTCGCTGCGGGCTGCTATTGGCGGAAGGAAGCAGCGTCTGTCCTGGGTGCATGAACAAGTTCCGCGTGGTAGCGCGACTTGCCCAATATCTGAAGCCCTTTAAAAAACAGATTGCGGCTTTCTCATTGATGCTATTGGCAACAACGATGGTCGGGCTTGTTTCTCCCTATCTTATGCGGCCATTGATGGACGTTGTGCTCGTCCCAAGTGGCGAGCCGCTGCCTTTGCGAGAACGCCTTTTCTGGTTGGCCATGATCGTACTGGGCATGCTCACAACCCAACTGGCTGGTCAAATTATCAACATCGGACAGGGACGTCTCGCGGCTCGTTTGAGTCATCAACTGGCTCATTCGTTGCGGGTCGAACTTTACAAACATCTGCAACGGCTTTCGCTTCAGTTTTTCGATACGCGCAAGTCAGGTTCACTGATGACGCGGCTGACCCAGGATACACACGAGTTGGAATCCGTTCTCAGCCATGGGTCACAGTATTTCATAGTTAACCTGCTTACGCTGGCCGGAATCATCGTCGTGCTGATCCTGCTCGATTGGTGGCTCTTCATGCTGTTGCTGATCCCGATCCCCGTGGTGGTAGTGCTGACACGGTTTTTCAGGCGGCGAATGCAACGTCTCTGGCCGCGCTGGTGGCACTTTCGCGGCCGAATGAACTCGGCAATCCACGACAATCTCTCCGGCATACGCGTCGTCAAAGCCTTTGCGCAGGAAAGCCGTGAGATCGATCGCTTTGGGCCGCTAAGTTCAGATATGACAGAGGCGGGAATTCGGACCGAGCAGATGTGGTCCACCGTGTTTCCGATTCTGACTTTTACAACCGCAATAGGCGCGCTCATCGTCTGGTTCGTGGGAGGGAGACAGGTACTAACAGGTACGCTTAGTCTCGGCACGTTGCTGACGTTTATCGCGTTTTTGGCGATGTTTTATGTGCCGCTGCAATTTGTCAACCGGTTCTCCGAATGGTTAAGCCGTGCGCTAGCCGCGGCTGAAAGGGTGTTTGAAATTCTCGATAGCCCTCCTTCTGTCGCCGACGCTGCGGATGCCGTAATGATTCCACGAATAGAGGGCCGAGTCGAATTCTGGAACGTGACCTTTGGCTACAATGCGTCTCATCCAGTGCTCAAGAAATTTAATTTAAGTGTCGAGCCCGGTGAAATGATTGGGCTGGTAGGACACAGTGGAGCAGGCAAAAGCACAACCATCAACCTCCTGTGCCGACTATACGATGTAACCGAAGGGCAAATACTGATTGATGGAATTGACATCAGGAAGATCCGACAAAAAGAGTTGCGTTCGCAGATCGGGCTCGTTATGCAGGATCCTTTTTTGTTTAATGGCACCATCGCGGAAAATATCTCCTACTCGAAGGCCGGAGCTACACTCGAAGAGGTCATTGAGGCGGCGAAGGCGGCAAATGCTCATGACTTTATCACTGCCAAGCCTGACGGCTACGACACAGTTGTGGGCGAACGTGGTAATGCTTTGTCGGGAGGCGAACGTCAGCGGATTTCTGTCGCCCGCGCTATTCTGCACAATCCGCGTATTCTGATTTTGGATGAGGCCACTTCCGCAGTCGACACTGATTCAGAAAAACAGATCCAGGAGGCGATTACACGATTGATCAAGGGACGTACAACCTTCGCGATCGCACATCGTTTGAGCACGCTGCGCTACGCTGATCGACTGGTCGTCATCAAAGCAGGACAGATCGAAGAGATGGGTACGCACGATGAGCTCCTGAAGAAGAAAGGAGAGTTTCACAGGCTGGTCCAAATACAGCAAGAGATGTCGAGCATCAAAGCGGTTGGCGGGTAGGTGCAGCTTGTTAAAAACAAGATGAACGACACATCTTCTCTTCAGTCTTCAATGGAAGCATCTGATCTGGTGCGATACCTTGATCCAAAGCAATTGCGCTTCGTCACGCACGGCGCAAATCTTCGGTTAACAGTGGCCGACGAAATATCGTACCTCGACGTTCAAGTGATCCGGATGTTTCCATTATCTGAACCAGAGCGCTATCTAAGTGTTCGAAGCAACGACAAACAGGAAATCGGCTTAATCCCCCGAGTCGCTGATCTCGACACGGAGAACCGTCGAGTAGTGCTTCAGGAACTCGACCGCCGCTACCTGATGCCTGTCGTGAAACGCGTGCTGGACGTGAGGGAACGTTTTGGCATTGCGGAATGGGAAGTCGAAACCAACCGTGGGAGACGAACCTTTACGATGCGAAATATGCACGAGAATATCATTCAAATATCTCCCGCTCGTTGCCTGCTCAACGATGTTGATGGTAACCGGTATGACGTGCCCGACCTTCGTCAACTGGATGCCGCAAGCAGGGCCTATCTGTGGCGCTATCTTTAAACCGCTTATCGTCGAAAGCATGTCTAAAGTAAATTGTTCTTATGACCGCGGCATCTTCGAGCAGGCTGTAGCGTCGGCAAACCATCAAGGCCGTCCGCTATACATTCTCGTGCTCGCCACAAAGCCGTGTTACATTAAGCTGGCGAGCCTGGTCTATTCGCTAAGAAAACAATCACTTCCTTTTTTACTGGTAGATGCGGGGCAGCACTATCAACCTAACTTGACGCACGCTCGCGATGAATTGGCATATCGTGAGTTGATAGGAGTGTACCTCAACATCCGCGGCAGTCTTTTGGGACGGACGGCCGACCTGGCCCATAAGATCGAATGGCTCGTGAATAAACTTAGGACCATCGGCCTCCGTGAATTGCCGCTGCCAATAGTCTCTGGTGATACCTCTACTGCCGGATTGTGGCCCTTGTTGTGGTACTTACTCACAGGGTTGCGCAGCATTCACGTCGAGGCTGGACTTCGCTCATGGGGACCACAAATTAGTTGGGAATGGCAAGGCCTCAAACAATTGATCTCGCAACGCGATTGCAAGTGGACGAGATTTCGCGAAGACCCATTCCCCGAGGGTATCGAAACGGCTGCGGCATCAGTTGCGTCAGATCTTTTCTTTGCCCCAGTCGAGAGAAACGTCGCTAATCTCGTTAATGAGGGATACGCCAGTGAAAAGATCCATGTAGTTGGCTCGCTGAGTTCGGATGCCGTCAGCCTCGCATTGATGTTAGACAGTCGCAGGACAGAACGGATGACGACTCCGGATTTATCAATTGGTAAGTGGCTTCGAGTTGACATTCACCGGCGAGAGAATACGACTCCGGAGAGGCTACAAGCGATTTTGCAGGGCATCGGAAAGTTCAGCGAGGACGGCGGCAAGGTTCTGTTGATCAGGACGAACGCTCTGGATGCTGCTTTAGAACAACGCGGTGAATCCAACGTGGTCCAAACTTTGGAGACACAGTCTGGCGTAATGGTCCAGGGTCTTTGGCCGTCGTATCTGGATGTAATCTCTTTTATAAATTCCGAAAACTGTTTAGGCGTATTCACGGACAGCGGCGGCCTACAGGAAGAAGCTGATGTTCTGGGCGTTCCATGCGTCACTTGCAGATACAGCACGGACCGACCGGAAACAGTGCTCGACAGTTGCTCAAATCTTCTACTGGCGCCCGAGAGTCCACAGTTTATCAGGAAAGGTTTGGATTCGGTCTTTTCCTCCGACAGGTCAGAGGTTTGGCCTGCGCATGGAAACGAAAATCTTTATAGTGAAAATGTGGCTGAGCGAATCGTTGCGATATTGAGTGAATATGAGCCGCCGGCGCCTGCTAAGGGTGCGGAAATAGAATTCAGGTAATCTTAGTTTGTTCGGGAGGTTTGTTGACAAACTTCGGTAAATGTCGAAACATGCCGAGGTAACTGGCGACACATGACCGATACTGTGCTCTACAAAACGAGTGTTTTCGTCCACTGTAATCAGTCGATCGTAATCCACGATTTAACCAATCTGGCATTCTACGGGGACGACGATGACATCGCGCTGCTAAAACGTCTTGCCGATGAGCCAAGTACGTTGGCTTCAATACTGTCATTGCCTGGCATAGACGAATTGAAGGAGCGGGTTGATTTCTTCCTTAGAGAGCGTTTGATTGTACCGGTATCGCACGACGAGAGCGGCGATTTCATGACGCATCGCGTGGATATAGAAACGTGCCGGCAGTGTAATGCGCGCTGTAAGTTTTGTCCCCAGAGCGTTTCACCGAAGGCGCGAGGCGTGATGCCGCTTGAACTGTTTGCGTTAGTGCTCTCGAGGCTTGAAGACACGAAACCCGAGTGGCTCGCTCTTAACCATTATGGTGAACCGCTCCTCGATCCTTTCTTCCGCGAACGTGTAGAATTGCTTCGCGAGCGAAAACTACTGCTTGGCTTGTACACGAATGGCACCCTGTTAAAAGAATCAACGATAGATTTCTTGGCGTTGGGCGGGGTGTACAAAGTTGTCTTCAATTTTCCGTCAATGGATCCAGCCGAGTGGTCCAATCTAATGCAACTGCCGGAGAAATCTTATTGGAAGGCGCGGCGCACAATTGAGTATTATCTCTCACTCGATGCGCCGGTTGTAAACGGTATTTACATCTCCGTGAACGTCCCTGACGAAAATCAGGCGGCGCGCGCGGAACGTATTACAGAACACTTCTCGGCTCTGGGAAAGATCGGCGTGCAAATGGAATATTCAAACTCCAGAGCCGGCAGCGTTGAGAATGAGTTTGTACACATCAATTCACGTGCTGAGAGCCGGTATTACGCCGGCTGTGAACGAATTGCTCATCACCTGCACGTCTCGTGGGAAGCAAAGGTTTTCCTTTGTTGCCAGGACTACGATCAGAGTGTAGTGCTTGGGGATCTGACCAAAGACAGCATCACAAACATAATGAGTTCTCAGTTGGCGCGTGACTTTCGTGCAGAACTCTATGGCCTGGCGCCGATGCGTAATGGACGATTGTGTCTCAATTGCAATATGCTGCGGCGGGACAGGTTTTCTAGCGTTCTGCTGCCAGTTGTCGCCCCGCTATAGCTTGCGTCTCGAGTTTGTCGATACAGAGGACCTGGGCCAGCGCCTGTTGCAAAGGTGTCAGCTCGGAAAGAACAGTGGCTACACGTTCGGAGTTGTCTTCTTCCGAGGATGAATAGACCAGAACAAATTGTTTGATTTCGTGCAGCTCTTCCAGCAGTAGCTCAAGCGTAACCTCCGGCCAGATCTCCTGCACGGGTTTATACATGAATTGAAGCAGCGATACGGCGAGCATGCAATAGAATGTATGGACTCGCAGGTTTGCCTCACTCCAACTACCTGGACCTGTCCAGCCGATAGAGTTTCCATCGTGAAGACCACGAAAAACGGTATCAACCATCTCCTGCGCAGAAAAACTGTTCACCAGTTCTTCAGCACTCCAATTGAGGCGATTCGTCAGTAAAAACGTGCGACCGAGTTGGTGGTCTAGGAGCCACTGCAAACGACTTCCATTTACTTCAAACTCAAGTTGCAGTCGCCCGTCTTTTTCCTGGAGACAGTATTCAACTAGTTCGGCGAGGTACTGTTCCGACAGCCAGCCTTGTATCCGTGCACGAGCCCTTTCTTCACTCAACCGGGCGCTCGAGTTGTTCAATTGCCGCGCGAAGTGTCTCAAATACTGCGTTGCTCTACTCAGGCTAATGGTCAGCTTTTCTACTTGTGCTGCTTGAAACGATGCCGAATGCTGTAGTACGCAAAGATGCTCCTTACCAAACAAGTGCATTCTCTCGGCAACAGCAAAGATGCCCGGATCCGCGGCATTGCAACTCTGTAGCTGGTCCACCGGACGCCTGCGGAAATCTTCCGGCGTCTGGTCCCATGTCAGGGCGGAGATCCAACCAAGACCCGCCGCTTCCAACTCTTTAATGTTTGCCAGCGCCGCAGATGATTTGCCGGACACCAGCGTCACTCGCTCTCTTGGAAGCTGGTGTCGATCCAGCAGCCTGGTGATCCTCGACAACACGGCCGAGAACGGTTCGGAATCCGCTGCGTTGCCGTCGAAGAGCTGATGGCACAAGCTCAGTGCGTTTTCTCCATCCAGCACGTAGCTCACACCCACTCGACGGATGTTCGAGCCGCTCGCTGCGCGCACGTTCCGATCAGTGGCGTGCTGGTGATGCTCTTCACTGCTCGCGATGTACGTATAAAAGCTAGGCATGTCATAGGCGAACAGCCGTTGACTAACCGAGTTTTTATCAGTCCATAGACCAAGCAAGCGTGACTGAATCGTCTCCAATATATCCTGGTTTGTGACAGCCGAAATCTGCTCAAAGCAGTCGCGGAATTCTTCGAGAGCAAAATCCTCAGAGGCAAAACCCCACAGTGAGTGGAGTATGCTTCGTTCGTACCATTCCGCTATATCTGTGTCCTTCTTTGTGTGGCAGACGCGGTCAAAAGCCGCTAACAATAGAAAGTGCGAAGGGGAGGAGTTAGATGGTAATGACAACTCAGTAAAGAGCAGATCAAAAACACCACTCTGCTTTGCCGCCAGCCAAAGAGCAGCGGGTAGACCATATTCCAGCACCGCGGCGGAACGTGGAACAGGTGGGGTGCGGTCCGTGGAGGTCATTTCTGGGATAACACACTACCACATCATTCTTGGGGCACTCAACGACTATACGTTTCTACCTTCTCGATCGTAAATATGATTAAATGACGGCGTAAGCATGCCGGCGATGTTTCTCCAGGCAAACATGAACGAGAAGTCTCTAACTGATGCGGCCATCAACGAGGAGAGCGAAAACGTGCGCAACAAGCCCGTTGAGTCTTCCGATCCTGGTAATCAGGCGGATGATGAAAGTCTTTTTCCGTTGCCGCCGACAGACGCACCCGTTGAAGAGTTGATCGAAGCTCGCCGCAGGATCATATGGCGTAAACACTAGTATGACCGCCTTGAGAGACTATGCGATTCTGGCTGTTCTGGCGGCGTGGATAATTGCATCAATCACGGCGCAGGCTCGAAATTCGCGACTGCGCAAGACCCGCTGGAATGATTTTTTCAACCTCTTACCTAATTACAGGTTCTTTTCGCCGGAACCTGTTAGCTTCGACCACAAGATCGTCTATCGCATTCTCAGAGACGATACTGCGGCGAGTCCATGGATTCCACTATCGATTCCGCCCCGACCTCGTTACTGCTGGCTCTGGAATCCGCACCAACGTATGGCGACGGGAGTCAATGATGTTGTCCACCTCCTGTTTCGTCACGCTCAGGACAACTTCTGGGGAAGCCGCTTACACGTGTCTCTTCCGTATATCGTCATTCTTAATCACCTGAGTTTCATTGTGCGATCGAAATACCCGGAGATGATCGCTGACCCGGAAAAGGTGGCAGTAGAATTTGCGATCACACGAGTAGCCGGCTTCGAAGCTGGTGAAGAGCTTGTTGTTTTCAAGTCGTATGCTCATCGCGTTGCGCGGCAGTCAAGTCAGGCATGAACTATCAAGATCCATTTGACTTCCTTGTCTTCCTGAGTGTGATCGCAGGGATCGGAGTTTTAGTCTCCTCGTTGGAGATGATCACGATTCGCGAGCACTATCAGCGTGGTGGTTTGTTCTCGTGGGAAATTAAGAGAGTCAGATCGTGGGGAGTCGGCAGTGGGCCATTGTTTCACGTCGTCGACGCGCTGCTTCGATACCCCAACGTGCTGGTGCTCATTAGCTTACAGATTGTCGCGGTGTTATTGATTGGAGTGTTTCTCGAGAGTAGGCGACTCTTCATAATTCCCATTTCAATTCTCACCGTCACCTTGGTTTTGATGGGCGCCAGCGGCAAGAATGGTCGAAATGGCGCCGACCAGATGTCGACGTTAATCTTCTCATCTCTGTTTTTAGCTTTACTGTCGGATAATGTTTTAGTGTGGAAAGCTGAGCTATGGTTCCTCGCGCTGCAACTGAATCTCGCTTACCTGACTTCGGGAATTCTCAAGGTGAGAAAAAAGGGTTGGTGGGACGGTAGTTATTTGTTACTTGCAATCAGGACACAGTTATATGGAAACGAGCCAGTGTGGCGAACCTTCCGAAAGCATCCCCGGCTGCTGAGCCTTATGTCGAAGGTAGTTTTACTATTGGAATGTGGCTTCTTTATCACGCTTTTACTGCCTTTGAGATACTCCTGGCCCATCTTTCTTGCCGGCATTCTCTTTCATATTGCCAACGCAGTTGCAATGGGCCTCAACACCTTCGTCTGGTCCTATCTCGCCTTGTATCCGGCGGCCGCGTACTGCGGTAACAGTGCTTGGAACATGGTTGTAACGCGATGACAGCACACGTGCCGGCACTATCGTTATTAACCGCGTATCGTGGGCGACCAGCCTATTTGCAGGTCCTGCTTCGCTGGCTCGAGCGTGTCAGAACGGCGGAGGGATTTACTGATTTCGAGTTCATACTTGTCGAAGGTGCTCGCGAAGCGACCGCTGCCGGCGTCGTCAGCCAATACGATTGGGTGGTCTATCAGCATCTGCTGATAGACGGCGCTTTTCACAAAACGGCATTGCTGAATCACGCCGCCAGCCTGGCGCGTGGAAACTATCTTATGATCTACGATGTGGATTGGCTACCGGCGGAGGGAGTGCTCCCAAAACACTTGAGTATAGCGACGGTTTCACCAGCGTGCCTGGTGGCAGGCTATCGTTTGCAACTACCCGAAATATTGGCCGTGGATAACATGCCCACTGCGAGAGAACTGCGGTACCAGATGAGTGAAGACGACGTTGATCTTATCTGTTCAGAGGATGACTATGGGGCATTTCTCTCTCATGTGTTATTGCAAAATCCATTTGGCATCGCTCCATGCTTTCCCACCAGCGTGTTCAGGACCATCAACGGACTCGATGAAGCATTTGTCGGCTGGGGACCAGAAGATGAAGATCTCATCGAACGCGCTTGTAAGGAGGGTCTCACTTTGGTCAGGGCGTTTGATCTGATCTATTTTCACCTGCCGCATGAGTATGAGGCCGATTGGTTTAATCGCGAGTTGATCGACGCTAACCGCAAGCGTCGTGAACAAAGTGACACCCGAAACGGTTGATCTTCACTGCTGCAGCTAATCCTTGTTCCGGAGGGCGCGCGCATCAGCAATGACGGCAGTGATGCCGTCCGCAAGCGAGACCTTTTGATTCAACTGCGGGAGTAATTCTGTAGGTTCGATTGGTGCTTCCGAGCCTTTTACCTCGCCAAACTCAACCCCGACATTGAGTTGACGTGCGACCTCTTTGGCCGCTTCCGAGATCTTGGACTGCTGCGGACCTGCCATGTCTGCTGTAAGCAGCGGGCTCTCGAAGAAGTTGATCAGCGCATCAACACAATCAGATTTGTAAAGGAATCTCCGTTTCTCCTGGCCGTTGGTGAGGCATCTCACTCGGCCGCGTAGCCCGGAAAATACCAGATCGGTGATGACATGGCTCCTGTAACCTGGAGGTTCCCAGCCGTACACGTTCCAAAGCCGGGCGACCTTGCCGCCAAGGTTGGACGACCACTGGGCTGCCATTTGTTTGGTCCTTCCGTAAGCGTTTGGGACGCTCGAGAGTTGGGAGGTCGTGAATAGGAACGGTTTTTTCGTTTGCGCAAGCGCATCAAATACTCGACACGAGAGCTCGCAGTTGTTCTTGTATTGCTGATGTTGAAGTTCCTCGGCCTCGAGATACTTTGCTCCTCCACTGTCCCACGCCAGAAACCAGACGCGATCGCAATTGGCAAACAGTTTCAGATCTACGGATGCGCGCAGATCGTGTCCATGCTTTAGATCGAGCCCGACAACGCGATGCCCTTTAGCTTCGAGTGTGCGAAGCAACTCTGCGCCAATCAGTCCTGCACTGCCTAATACCAACTCTCTCATTTGAGCACCCATAGGTTTGCGCTACTAGTGAACGATAATTGAATGGGTAGTTTTACACGCGGGCGTGCGTAATTCTACTATTCGTCCACGCATTGCTTCTTATCACCAACGAAGATGGCGACAGCTGAAAAGTTCGACCTGTACAAACGTTTATCTGTTCTGACGGCTAGTTCTTAAGTGTCTTAGTACACAGTGCTTTTCCCAGGAGCGGTCGAAGGTATGACCTGAGGTATTGGAACAAGTGATCCCAAGTCTCAGGACTTGATTCCAATTGTGACGTGAACCATCGTACATATTCAAATCGAAACAATTGCGGTAGTTATCACAGGACACGAACGTGTTGCGCCGAGTCAGGATTCGGAGTGGGGGTTCGCACGCTTCACCTGAATCGATGCGCCGGGCCGAACGGCTGCGAGAACGGTCAGCACGAGTGGTAGAATTCCGGGTAGCGGGCTGAGAATTACTCATCGTTAATTTATATGGCCATTTTGGCCGCTGACGTAACCGAGAGAAAGAATGATGCTTGAGAACGGCTCAACGACCGCCGACGCAGCAGCCACCAACTCAACCCCCGAAAAAGGGTTGACCTGGTCAGTTGGCCTGTCCGAAGGTGGCGATCTCCCAAATTACGAAATGCCGCCCCAAAGGTAAGCACAGCGGCATTACATGTGCTTGTTTTCATGTTTTGCTACAGCGTGGTTCTTCATGAAAACGAAGGACGTAGCGCTACCTTGACATCGGGGATCTACGAAGGAGGGTAAAAGAGCGTGAATTCTTACTTGATAGGATATGACCTGAATCGACCAAGAGGCGCTAACGACTACCCGGAATTGATCGCCGAGATTAAGAAGTATCCAGACTATTGGCACTATCTTGATTCGACGTGGATAATCAAAACAAACTGGACCGCAAAAACAAATACGCGACGATCTGGGGAAACATATCGACGAGGGTGGCGAGTTGTTAGTTGTTCGTTTAAGCGGCGAGGGTGCATGGAAAGGTTTCAAGCCAGAAGCCTCAAAATCGCTGCTTGAGAAGTTATGAGACGTCGGACAGCTACTTTGAGTCTGGCAAACACTAATCCTGCATGACCTCATAAAAAGGAAGTGTGTTTCACCTACCCAAGTAATTATGGAATCGGCTAACCAGCAAAACCATGTGGACGGCGGCCGATAGCTGCGGCCTTTCTAAACTCCTCCTGAACCACAGCCTTCCAACTTTCTCAAGTTCAATCAGGTTCAGCCGACTGGTGAGTAATGTTTAGGAGCCTTAGGAGTGCCAACGCTGAATCTAGGCACGGTGAGAGTCGGCTCAGTAGTCTCGAGAAAAGACGATACCAGTTTCTTCTTTACCCCCTCGTCAGCCTCAACTTGGAAACTACAATCCACGAAACGAGTATTTTCCAGGCTAAACAAGTTATCCGGATTGCTTATTGTGATCGTGCAATTACGAAAGAGCGAATCCTTCCAAGTAGTCTTAGAACTAAGGTCGATCTTTCCTTCAAAATAATTATTGGCGGCTTTTGCCTCCACAACCTCCGAATCGTGTACTGGATAGAGCTTAGCGTCTGTGTAGGTCTTGGTCTCCGCTAGCATTAATAAGACACCCAGAGGTCTCCCTTCAGGGATCCCTTAGCTGATTCGTAATCGCTGGAGAAGGCTCGGGAAATCTCCTGATACTGCTTGCCAGACATCGGGAGTCTCAACTCCTTGGTTGTCTCCAAGAGGGTTTTAACAGTCGGCAAAGCTGTTCCCAAAGATTTTTGATTGAGCGACGCTATCGATTTAAGTCTCTCTGCCACGCTGACAGGAGTAAACAGCTGTCTAACATCATTAGAGACCTTCTCAAGACTTCCTGTGATGTCAGCAAGTCTTTTATCAACGCCCGCAAATCTCTGGTTCAATGAACCACTATTCGAAATACCACTCTCGATTCTCTCGGGAAGAAAAACTGTGAACGTTAATACGACAGCCGCCACGACTATTGGCACCGAGATAGACCCTACCCATTTTAGAACGCCCAAAATAGTCTCTAACTTGGTAAGACGCTGATCGCTAGTGGGAGCTGAGGATTTTGTCTTCGACTTAGCCATTTGGGGAAATCAGGAGCGCGTTGCACTAGGCTACTCTCTTACCCAACGCTTTTAATTTGAGGTCTCCCACTCGAAGTTGGCCACTTGGGATTTAGATTTTTCCCAGAAGGACTGTTTGAGACGCAAATCATTTCTGAGTTTCCAGCAAAAGCAAGGTTCGTAATACCCAGGGGACAGACGCGGCCCTTGCAGTATGCGCGCCAGCTCAGACTCGAGCTGGTCATCAGGTCGATAGATCCAGTCTGTCCCGCCCAGATCAGGATTCCGGTGAGGCTCAAGCATTTTGTACTGGAGCATCACGATATTACCCACACTCTCGTTGAAGTAAATGAGATCCACACCCAACATGGTTTCGAGTGGTCCCTTGTTGGCGGTGTAGATATCAAGCCGCTCCATCCCTCTCTTGAACACCGCGTGGCCGGTGAGGTCATGGGCAATCAAAGAATAGCCGGGCACATAGCCTGCGTCCCTCGCGATCGCGTAATCCTCAAGCACATGTGCCGGGAACGTGTCGAGCGATGACAAGGTCGAATCGGAATCAACTGACGTTTCAACCAGGCTGGCTGACTCGTTCTTGCTCAGTCCAAACGCGCCGATGGCCGTCCTAACGGCGTCCATCTGTTCCCAGATCGGCATCGGCACGCGGTGAAACCTCGGAAGGTTATAAACCGTGTTCTCGATGGCCCGCCGATTAGCCACATCCTGCGCTATTACTGAGATCACTGCGACACTAAGCTTGGGAGTAAGAGCAATGCCTACCGTTGGCCATTTCAGTTTCTGAGTGAACGCATTCTTAAAGCCCTTGCCCGTCAGACGGGAGCCAATGGCTTGGAGTGAAGGTAGCTTTAGCGGTCGCAGTTTTGCGACGGTGATTCTCGTATCGAATGTGGCAACGGCGGCCTTGGCCGTAATCACACCGACAAAACATTGTCGGCTATCACCATCGGGCATCTCGGCAAGACAAAGAGTTGGCACTTTCAAATCAGAGAAGTCGTGGTGCTCTCGCACCAACGTGAAGCGGTTTAATCCGTGTTTAGATTCTGAGAGTGCGTGAGCAAACCCGTCCGGCAGTCTTAACAAGACGAGTGGTTTTCGTTCAAACCATTTTGGCAGTTGGTCCAGGACGGTCATCAAGCGATTGTCTCATGCCACATTTCCGGATCGGAAAGAGATTGGGATCCAGCACGAAAAGCTATATTGATTTATATATCTCTTCTTCGTCCCTGATGAGCAGGCAATTGCGAATCCTTTAGTCCTTTCGATCAATGCTTGGGATCTGCTCTTCGTTGAGCGGCTCAGGCATCAATTCGGCGATCACCGGCGTTGGCGCGACTGCGTAGTACAAGTAGTTGCGGGCGAGTAGCGTCAACGGAGACACCACAACGGAGTGAGATTGAAGGGAAACTTGAACGAACGAAAGAAATCTCACGATGCACTCAACCGCTACTTACAGAGCCACGGTGCAGATAGTTTTGGATCTCTCGCGAGTTGCTGCGCAAATTTATTTCCAGAGAGATCCAGCCTGATGCCCTCCGTTTTTGCGACAATCGCAGGATAGGCAAAGACCTTGTTACCGAAGGCCACGAACTTGGTCCTTTGATCTGCGCTACTTCGTTCACTCAACAGATCGTGATCAGCAAGCGAAAGTTTGCGAATAATCTTGAATCAATAAACAGCTTTGAGAGGTAAGCCATTCCAACGTGCTTTCGGGCAGAAGCAAGCAGCTCTCTATAAACTTCATCTTCCGCTATTGCGCTAGACTGCGTGCGAATGCTATCGATTTCTTCAAACAATTCCTGCATTAGAGTTCACTTGGTCTTCAACAGAGAGGGTGGATTCCTACTAACGCGAAGCGATCGCCGAGATATTCACGGACACGCGAGCTTTGAGAGCAGGTCCTCATGATTTGGTGAGGGCCACAGTACGCAGCATCAGGAGATAGCCAACCTGATCTTCGCTGGGGCGAAAGTGAGCATAGACGACCTTGCCAGTAGCGTCATCGACGGCCCCGAGCAGATCCATCTCCGGGCCGCGCCCTTCCAACCAATCGTGTGGGGAAGCGTCGGTTTGCAACATCATGCCCTCGGCGCTTTTGCGCTCCCGCTGCAAGCGCTTAACTGCCAGCTTGCTACGTCGTGGTTGGCGAATCCGATGGGTAAGCAGTAGCCGGGAGAGAGTAGAGCGCGGGATCTTGATGCCTTCGTCTTCGAGCCAGCAGATCGGCTAGATGAGAAACGTTGAAATCGTGATACCGGCCTGCGGGCCCTGCCAGTTCTCGGAGCCTATCGATAATGGCGGCTGCGGTGCGTCGCGGGGACGGTTGATCCTGATTGCCATGAACCACCGTCGCTAAGCCGTCGGCTTCATACCGCTGGCGAATCCGTCGCACCTGACGATTGCTCAGACCCAGCAGCTCGCCGGCTTCCCTGTTGGTGATCTTCTTGGCTATTAATCGGGTTGCTATCTCGCAAC